>ERZ773072.308-NODE-308-length-29202-cov-15.937180_pt1 | contig 29202 bp, 29 predicted proteins | sample MGYA00580617_ERZ773072 | MGnify/ENA primary metagenome ERZ773072 (study PRJEB29015, sample SAMEA2737970) | human oral metagenome | biome: human oral; feature: human-associated habitat; material: dental | place: China | collected 2122 ...
AGCAATATGCTGCCGGACTGGAGAGTTTTACAGGATTGCCGCACCGTTTGAAATTGGTCGCTGAGAAAAACGGCGTGAGATACTACGACGACAGCATTTCGACTACGCCCGGTAGCGCTATTGCCGCGTTAAAAGCTTTCACGGAGCCAAAAATTTTGATTTTGGGCGGCTCTGACAAGGGGGCGGACTACGCGGAATTAGCACAGGAAATCGCTAGGCAGCAAATGCGAGCGGTGATTGTCAATGGCGCTAATGCCAGTGAAATTATCGAAATTTTGCATAAAAATAAGGTATCTTGCCAGGTTGTCCAGCTGGAAATGTCGGCGATGCCAACAGTCGTCGAAGCGGCAGCCAATCAAGCACAATCTGGCGACGTAGTGATTCTCAGCCCAGCCGCCGCTAGCTTCGATATGTTCAAGAGCTATAATGATCGCGGCGAGCAGTTCGTGGCGGCGGTAGAAAACTTAGCTGATTAGGCGACTCGCGGTCTTGACGGTTGGTTGTGATATTTAGCGTAATCAAAAACGATGGAGTTGCTGCTTGTTGTGACTAATTCTGTTATAATGTAGCAGAATGGACGCGAGTCTTGGAGATAGCATCTAATTGGAGGGTTTATGAATCAACAGCCTTATCAGCAATACCAACAGTATCAGCAGCAGCCGCAACCGCAGACCAAAGGACAGATTGCTGTGGAGCGGGCGCGTAGCACGCGCGATAACGTTGTTTTGGCGATAACCATTGTTATATTTTGTTTGTTTACGACCGGCTATTTTATTTATTCAGCATTTAATCGAGCGTCTCTAGATAATATTAGCCGTCAGGTTGACTTATCAATCGGCGAGGGTGTAGTTACTGTGCTGGTAGCGATTATTTCTATGGTTATAGCGTTGGGTTTGATGTTGGGTATCGGTATGTTTATAGTGCGGATGATGCGCCAGCAAATGCTAGGTAATGCTTTGCAGGTTGAATATAGTGCCTACGCGTGGTTGCGCGATTGGGCTAATGAAGTGTCGGCTGACTTAGAGATGCCGCAAGTCGAGATTTTCATTACGCAGAATCCAGTGATGAATGCTTATGCTTTTGGTTTTGCTAGGCCATATTCTATCGTGCTACATTCTGGATCAATTCGTTATTTGACCGAAGATGAATTAAAGGTGATTGTTGTACATGAAATGGCGCATATCAAATACCGCCATGCCAATGCTAACGTGTATTTGATGCCGTTTTTGTCGATTCCGATTATCAGCGTATTGGGTAGTTGGATTTCTGGATTCTGGCACCGCCGTGCCGAGCTAACCGCCGATCGTCTAGCCTTGATGTATTTGGGCGATAGCGAATTGGTCAAGAAATCGCTGATCAAGGTGCATGTTGGGCCTGATGCGGCAGACAGTATGAACGAGGTAGCGCGCCAGTGGATGCAGTACACGGCCGAGCGTCCGATGAATCATTTTGCGCAGACCTTTAGCGATCATCCGTTTTTGGTACGTCGGTTGAGTCAAATTGACTATTGGAAGGGCGTGGTTGAGCCGCAAAATCAGCCGCAGAGCGTTGCGCCATCTGCTGCTCAGTCTAATGTTTCTGAACCTGCTGAATCAGAACCTGCTACTGAGCCGACAACCGTAGAACCAACTTCTACCAAGAAATCAACTCGCCGCAAATCAGATGACACCAGCCAAAATCAAGACGAGACTGCTGCCTAGGTTCTATGCAGCCGTTACGAAAACAAGCTGAAGATCTCCGTGCTCGCGTGGCTAGCGCTTGCCAAGCTTTGCATATTGACGCTCGCGCTGAAGAACTGGCAGTGCTTGATGAACAGCTGGCCGATTCGAATGTCTGGGCGAATGTCGAGCGGGCGCAGATGCTGACGCGGCAGGCGGCGAGCTTGCGTTCGCAAATTGAGCCGTGGCAGATTTTACGTTCACAAGTCTCGGATATAATCGAACTGATGGATCTAGGCGACGACTCGATGCTGGTAGAGTTTACCGAGCAGCTAGCAGCTCTCGAAGCAGAATACCAGGAGCGCCGCAAAGATTTGCTATTCTCAGGCGAATACGATAATCGAGCGGCGATTCTCAAATTGAGTGCTGGCGCTGGCGGTACGGATGCGCAGGATTGGGCAGAGATGCTAGAGCGAATGTATCTGCGCTGGGCTGAAAAGCATGATATGCAGACCGAGCTAGTCGAGCGTTCGACAGGCGAGGAAGCTGGCATCAAGAATGCGACATACATTATCCGCGGTGCTTTTGCTTACGGCAAATTGCGCAGCGAACACGGGGTGCACCGGCTGGTGCGGCTCAGTCCGTTTAACGCTGATAATTTGCGGCAGACTAGCTTTGCACTGGTCGAAATCATGCCGGAAATGGACGCGCCAGGCGAGGTCGAAATCGACGACAAAGATTTGCGAATTGATATTTATCGCAGCGGCGGCAACGGCGGGCAAGGAGTCAATACAACTGATTCCGCAGTGCGCATCACCCACTTGCCGACAGGTACGGTAGTGGCGATCCAAAACGAGCGCAGCCAGCTCCAAAACAAAGAAACCGCGCTAAAAATCCTCAAAAGCCGCTTAGCGCAAATGCAGTTAGAACAACGCGCCGAAACGCTAGCTGATCTGCGGGCAGGCGAGTCGGCTAGTTGGGGTGCGCAGATTCGTAATTATGTACTCCATCCCTACACATTAGTCAAGGATACGCGTACTAAGTTCGAGACGCATAACGCTCGTGGTGTGCTAGACGGCGACATTGACGGCTTTATCGAGGCGTATCTCGAGCAGCAAGCGGCAGCCGAGTAGCTAGCTATCGCTATAAACCAGCTTATGCTACAATAAGTAGTGATGATTCTGTTAGATAGAGTGACCAAGGTGTATGGTAAGGGCAGTAAGCCGGCGCTCGACCGCGTTAATCTGCACGTTGAGCCGAACGAGTTTGTAATTATCGTCGGGACTAGCGGTGCTGGCAAATCGACCTTACTCAAATTGTTAACGCGCGAAGAAAAGCCGACTAGCGGCAAGATTGTCGTTGGCGGTATTGATTACGACCAGCTCAAGGACAAGCATATCCCGCTGCTACGCCGCAAAATTGGCGTAGTTTTTCAGGATTTTAAGTTACTACCGAACCGGACAGTGTTCGAAAATGTGGCCTTTGCGCTAGAAATCGCCGGCATGACTAACCGCGAAATTAAAAATACTGTACCAAAAGTGATTGACCTGGTGGGTCTAAAGGGTAAGGAAAAGCAGTTCCCGCATCAATTATCGGGCGGCGAGCGCCAGCGCGTGGCGATTGCCCGGGCAGTGGTACGCCAGCCAAAGATTCTAATCGCTGACGAGCCGACGGGTAATCTCGATCCGAAGCACAGTTGGGATATTGTCCGCCTGCTTGAGAAGATTAACCGGTATGGCACGACAGTTATACTTACAACACATAACGTTGAGATTGTCAATAGGTTAAAGCGCCGCGTTATCACTGTTGATCATGGTAAGATTACTAGCGACCAAGCGCAGGGGAGTTATCGGCAATGAGACGAGACAAAGTCAAGACAGCGGCTGCCAAAAAGAAAAGCCGCCGTGAGGACAAAAAAAATACCGGTGCGCGCGCCTTGACCAGACAAAGGCGCAGCCGCCAGCGCAAATGGCTGACTTTCGTGCGAATGTGCCGCTACGGCGTCAATAATTTCACTCGTAATGCTTGGCTAACGATTGCTGCTACCGCGGTGATGACGATTACGTTGCTGATTATCTTTACTACGGTGGTGGCGCGCAATATTTTGGCAGATTCGGTAACAGAGCTGAGTAAAAAAGTCGACATGTCAATTTATCTCAAAACGGGTACCACCGAAGAGCAGGCTAAACCGATTATTGCCGATTTGCGCAAACTGCATAATGTCGAGCGCGTTGAATTTGTTTCCTCGGAAAAAGCGCGCCAACAAAGCGCCGAAGACAACAAAGCCGACCAAGATATACTAGATGCCCTTAATCAAGCTGCCAATAAAATGCCAGCAGTGATTCGCGTTAATCTAGAGAATATCAATGACACCGACAGTCTTAGCGATTTTGTCAAAACTAATAAGCCGCTCAAAAAAATTATCGATGATAAGCGCGAACCGTCGTTTGCTGGCGACCGGCGCGACGCTATCGAAAATATCGGCCGCTGGACAGATTTTGCGCAGCGAGCCGGTTTGGCAGCGAGCGTACTCTTCGTCGTAATATCTTCGTTGATTGTTTTTAATACCATTAGAATGGCAATATTCAACCGTAAAAGCGAGATCGAGATGATGAAGCTTATCGGTGCTGACAAAAGCTTTATCCGCGGCCCGTTTTTGGTAGAGGCAATGGTGTATGGTTGTATTGCTGCGGTTGTAGCGACCGCTATAGGGGTGGGGGTTTTCGCGATGATTTCTGGTAAATTACAGGCTTATGGAATTGCTGCTGTAGCTACATCGCACTTTCTGATAAATAATTTGCTGCTGGTCTTGCTAAGCATGATGTTGCTAGGCTCGTTGATTGGGATTATTTCCTCGACACTGGCTACTCGCCGTTATCTCAAATTGTAGAGTAATTTACGAAAGGGGGTGCTTATTCGACGTAGCTTTATTGACAAAGCGGTAATGCTTTGTTACGCTAGAGGTATGAAACATAGGTCCACCACACCAGTTTCGTCAAGGCGGCACGTTGCGAAGTCGTCAATCGTCGCAGCAGCTGTTTTGATGAGCGCAAGTATACCGGTTGCCTTCGCGCAAAACGTGTTGGCCGACCAGTACGACGAACAGGTCAAAAAACTTCAATCAGAAGCTGATTCATATCAGCAGCAGGCGGCGACGCTTGGTGCGCTGGCGTCAACACTGCAAGCGCAGCTTGATGTATTAACCAAGCAAAAAAATGAAATCCAAGCGCAAATTAATACTAGCCAAGCTAAGCGCGATAAGCTTGAGAAAGATATCGCTGCTACCGAAAAGAAAATCGAGATTAACAAAGAAGCTCTTGGCGAAATTGTTGCCGATATGTACGTTGATAGCTCAATCTCGCCGCTCGAGATGCTGGCTAGCAGCAAAAACATCGGCGATTACGTTGACAAGCAAGAATACCGCTCGTCAATGCAGGACAATCTGAGCACCAAGATCAAACAGATTAAATCGCTCAAAGCGCAGCTCGAAAAGCAGAAAAAGCAAGTCGAGAACGTACTGCGCGACCAGAAGTCGCAAAAAGCCGCGCTAGCTGCCAAAGAGGCTGAACAGGCTAAATTAGTTTCGGACACGCGCGGTGAGGAATCAGCTTACAATAACCTGGTCGCCAAGCGTAACAGCGAAATCAGCAGTGTCCGCGCTCAACAGGCTGCCGCTATGGCTGCAGCTGCCCGTGCTTCAGGCTCTACTAATATTGGTACGGGCTCGGCTAGCGGCGGCGGATATCCGTCGGTTTGGGCTAATGCCGAGCAAGATACGTTAGTTGATAACTGGGGCTTATATAATCGCGAATGCGTTAGTTATACTGCTTGGAAGGTCGCCAGCACTGGTCGTTATGTACCGCACTTCGGCGGGGCGGGTAACGCTAATCAGTGGCCGAGCACAACGTCTCGCTATGGTATTGCAAACGGCCCAACGCCAAAAGCTGGCTCGGTAGCTATTCAGTATGTTGGTGCTTATGGTCACGCTATGTATGTCGAAGCAGTTAATGGCGATGGTACGATTACTGTTAGCGACTACAACAATAATATCGACGGTTTAGGCTGGGGCCGCTATCACTACTACACGCGTTCAAGTGCTGGGCTAACTTATATATATTTCTAGCGAGATCAAGATAATAATCAGTAAATTATAGCGTACTCAGCCAGAGTGCGCTATAATTATGATTATGGCAAACGAACAGGGAGTTGAAAATAAGGGGCGGAAGCCTCGGCAGCGGAAGGTTTCACAGGGTGTTTTCTTGGCGTCATTGGTCTTGGCGATAATCGTATCGTTTGCGGCTGGTACGCGCAGTGAAGAAATCTATCAGATAGCAGCGCCGATTTTTGGCATCAAGGTGGCTAAGCAGCCGCTTGATACCGAGGTGATGAAAGAAGCTTATCGTCAACTAGCGGCGAATTATGACGGTGATTTGGATGCTAATAAGCTGTCTGACGGGGCGGCTCGCGGCATGGTTAAAGCGGTCGGCGACGACTACACGACATTTCTAGATAAGGAAGAAGCGGAAGAATTTAACAAAAGTCTAAACGGCGAAGTTTCTGGCATTGGCGCCGAAATCGGCGTGCGTAATTTGCAGCCGACAGTACTGCGGGTTCTCGATGATTCTCCAGCCAAGAAAGCTGGCCTTAAAACGGGCGATATCTTTGTGGCTGTGAACGGTACGTCAGTAGCGGGCGAGACGGCTAGTGGCGTGGCTGATAAGGTTACTGGCGAAGCGGGCACGACCGTCAAGCTAACTATGCGCCGCGGCAGCGAATCGCTAGATTTTTCGATTACGCGGGCCCAAATTAGCGATCCTAGCGTCCGTTGGTCGGTTAGCGACGACGTTGGTATATTGACGATCTCGCGCTTTGACGATAATACTGGTTCGCTAGCCCGCAAAGCCGCTAAAGAATTCATTGATAAAGGTGTTAAAGGTGTGATTGTTGATTTGCGTAACAACGGCGGCGGCTATTTGACAGCGGCGCAAGAAGTGGCGAGTTTGTGGCTAGATAACGGCAAAACGGTCGTTACCGAAAAAAGCCGTGGCCAGGTTACCGAGACAGTTAAAGCTTCGGGAAATCCGACACTTAAAGGCAAGAAAACCATTGTCCTCGTCAACGGCAGCTCGGCCAGTGCCAGCGAGATTGTGGCTGGCGCGTTGAAAGATTATCAAGCGGCCACCTTGGTCGGCGAAAAAACCTTCGGTAAGGGAACGGTACAAAAGGTGATCAACCTATCCGACGATCGTATCCTCAAGGTGACAGTAGCCCGCTGGTATACACCGCAAGACAGAAACATCACCAAAGAAGGCATCCAGCCGAACCAGACGGTTAAGATGAGCTCGGATGATAATAACGCTGGGCGTGACCCGCAAATGGTGCGCGCTAAAGAATTAGCGTCATAGCCCTTGTGCTTATCGCCAGGCTGGTATACTATATAAACTATGGATACACGCAAACGCAAGATTTTGCTAGTAGAAGATGACACTGCGCTAGCATCAGTATATCGGTCGCGTCTTGAGCTAGAGGGTTTTGACGTATGTGAAGCGAATAATGGCGAGGATGCGCTGTCGTTGGCAGTGTCTGAGCATCCTGACTTGATTTTGTTGGACGTGATGATGCCGAAAATTAGCGGTTTTGACGTTTTGGACATTTTGCGTAATACACCGGAGACTACCAATATTCGGGTGATTATGCTGACGGCGCTCAGCCAGCCCAAAGACAAAGAACGCGCCGAGCAGCTCGGTGTTGACGATTATTTAGTGAAATCGCAAGTAGTTATCGGCGATGTCGTCGAGCGCGTGCGGTATCATTTGGGTATGGCGGCTTAGAAATAGCTGCTATTTTTGGGCGGAGACCGCGTTATGCAGAGCCTCTCAGGATCTCTGTCTAGTTTGTGATCTGCAAAGGAGTGGATTAGCGTTAGCTTATTGACAAATCGTGTATTTTTTGCTATAATATAAATATATATAAAGATTAAAACAGAAAAATACACATGGCAAATAATGAACTAAACATACATGGCGCAAATTTAGAAGATTTGCAGAAAACTGCTGATCGATATTCAGAACCGGAAGATTTGGCGGCTAGCCAACCAGAAAGTCCGGCCGAAGCTGCTAATCAGTATGCGGAGTCGGAGCATTCGGAGAGCAGCGGTCAGCCGGAAACCGCTGATCAGCATTCAAGGCCAGAAGACCCATTGGCGGCTTTGCGCCGAGCTTTGAAAGCTAGAGAAGACGCAAAGCTGGAAGCTCCAATACCATCTTTAGAAACCCAAGCCGCCGAAACTAGACTCACTCTCGGTATTGGCCGTACGGCGTTTCGGGCGGTTGATATGCTCGAAAATCCTACTGGTAAACCGCCGGCCGATTCTCTTGGCGAGCCAGAATCTAATTCTGAACGTTCAGATTCCAGCGAGCTTGCAGACGAGTCGGTTGAACGTGCAGACGGCGATTCTGATGAGACTAAAGAGCCAGACGAGCAAAATGAGCAAAACGATAGTCCTGATAAGAATAAAGATAAAGATGAAGATGAAGAGCGAAGCGATAAGGAATCTTCTGAAGCCCTAAAATCATTAGCGGACAGCACGAGCCATCGCTTGCAAGCTATGGCGGACACAGTAGAAAATGCGATTAATACTATACGGGCGCGCAACAGGGATTACGTGTCGCTATCTTCTGGCGATATGCAATGGCTGGTATCGAAAGTCCCAGACATGTTAAACGGCTTTGTTGGGGCTGTCGAGGGAGCTATAGACGGTTTGCCACTAGTAGAAGCGTCTCGCCTTAATGACACAGTAGACGAAATTAGACACAGACTCACTGTATTAGATAATGTTATCGCTGGACAGCGTTGGAATGGCGCCAGTAACGATGACTATTTGCGACATACAAGGGAGCTGGGAGATAGTATCGCAGAGCTGCAGAACTTTATGAATGCGGCTGTATCGAGACAGAATCAAGCAGAAACCGACGATGCTTATTCTCGCGGGAAGAGAGCGGGCCGGTATATGGCTGGTGATTAGTGCTTAGGCGGTTATTCAACGCAAACTTGGGTTCGCGGGTGAGTATTGCCGGTGAACGATGACTTCTTGATATGTTTGAAAACTACGGTGCCGCTCTTGGCTGCGTGAATTGTGTAGTTGCGGCTGATATAAGTACCCGGGCCAGCAACTTTGGTACTGCCAGTCTGGCGAACCAGCACCTCGCCCTGGTTGACTTTTTGCCCGCCGAAACGCTTGACACCATTGCGCCTACCAGCACTTTTGTGGGTATTATCGCTCGAACCGCCAGCTTTAACGTGTGACATAAAACTCCTTTAATTTAATATAAGACAATCTATGCTATTGTACGCGAAGCTATCGGAAATGTCAAGCTTTACGAAAGTAATTACTGTAGCAGGTGCGAGCTTCGCGGGCGAGATGCTTTTAATTTTCATTGAGAGGCTTAAGCAGTAAAATCTCTCGTGCTACCACCTGGTTTTCGCGGTAGTAGAGTAGCTGTTCGTCGCTAACTAAGTTTAGATGTAGGCGTCGGTAGCCTAAATCTGCTAACTGATCAATAAGCGGTAAATGTGTAAATTTACCACTATGGTCGCGCCAGGCGGGCACGGCGACGACTAGCGTTGTACTCGGGTTAATTTGCGGGCGGATGTTTGCTAAAAATTGGCTGATGATATGATTGCAATTACCGCGTACTTCGGTGAGCTTGGCAGGTTTTGGCGGGGCCGAGAAGGGCTGGCCGAGGTAGGCCTCGCAGACGATGCGGGTGATTTCGGATTTTTGAGCGGCGTTGAGCTTGACAGTGGTAGCGTCAGCTTGGAAGATCTGCCACTGGGGGTTGATTTGGTATTTATTATCGAGCCACTGCATGTTTTCTGTGGCATAATCGACCATTTTTTGGCTTAGGTCGCTGCCGTAGACGTCTATCCCCTTGAGCCGCGCTTCTTGGAGAACTGTACCAGTACCGCAAAAGGGATCCCAGAGGCGGCCGGGTTTCGTCTCGCCAGATAGATTTATCATCATCCGTGCTAATTTCGGCGGCAGCATACCGACGAAAGCATCGGTACGCGGGCGAGCTTGGTCGCGGGCGGCCAGCGCAGTAATGTTCTGGGCGCCGACACTTTCAGCGATGATGAGACGGTTATTCGGCGCTCGGACGATTAGCAGCTCAACTTTCGTCGGCGATAACCCAAGCTTGTTGTGATGGCTAGCAGCGGTGTTAAGGGCGATTTCTGGGTTCGGGATAAGGCGTAAGCTAGTGCCGCTGTCGCGTAATTTTTTCTTGATAAGCAAGCCGGTTTTTTGGACATCGCGCGGCGAGATTTTGAAGCCGTAAGCGCTGATACCAAGAGTTATTTTATGCTCGCTGGCGCGCCATTTGGCGGCGTAGTGCTGAACGATTTGGCGGCTGGCGGTTAGCCAATTGCCGCGGTCGAGTTCGAGAACGACCCGGCCGGCTTTTTGGCTGCCGCCGAGGGTCTCGAAATCGAAATCAGGCGAATCTACAAGCGCTGTTTGCTGCGAAAACCATCGGACATTGTTAGCACCGTAGAGCTGTTCTAGCTCGGCTACTCCAAGTGCTGGCTGGCGACCAAGTATTGTGATATGCATAAATATAGTATACTAGATTGTATGAAAAGGAGACTGTCTTTTCGATTGTGGTTGAGTATTGCCACGTTGCTGTTGATTGCTTTGATACTTTTTCTAGCTAGAAGCGAACTGGTATATGCTTGGGGTTTGCTAGGTAAAATTAACCTTGGCAAGCTTGTGTGGATGTTGCCAATTATTGCGGCTGGATATTTGGCGACTGGCGAGATGATTTTCTCATATTTACGGCAGAAAGGTTTTGTAAAGAACATTAACCCAGCAACTCTGGCACGCATATCGCTAGAGCTAAATTTTGTTAATCATGCTTTTCCTAGCGGCGGTGTCAGCGGTATTTCGTATGCTAACTGGCGTCTAGGCAAGTACGGTGTGCCAATTGGGCGGGCGACGATGGCGCAATTTGTGCGTTATGTGGTGGGGTTTATGGCGATTGTGGTCTTTTTGGTAGTTTCTGTTTTGATGGTGACGATTGACGGCCGTGTTAACCGCTGGATAATTTTGATGAGCTCAACGCTGGTATTTTTGCTGGTGATGGCGACGCTGCTGGGCGCATACTTTTTGAATAGCGTCCACCGGATGAAAAAATTAGCCAAGAGGATTACGATGATAGTTAACGGCACAGCCTCATTTTTTGCGCGGCGGCCGCAGGTGGTGTTGAACCAGGAGTCGATAGAGAAGTTTTTCTATGATATGCACGACGATTTTAACGAGCTAAAACGCGATAAGCGCGTGTTGCTGAAGCCGTTTTTGTGGGCGATGCTATTTACTGCTACCGAAATTGCGCCGATCTGGATTACTTTTCAGGCGCTGGGAATGAGTGTCAATCCGGCGTCGATTTTGATTGCTTATGGCATAGCGACGATTGCTGGATTCATTGTGGTAACACCGGGCGGAACGGGCGCCTACGAGGCAATCATGGTTAGTGTTTTGGCTTTATCAGGTATAGGTAGCGGCCAGTCGATTGCAGCGATTGTACTTTACCGGGTGATTGTACTGCTGACGGCGCTATTGCTAGGCTATGTATTTTACCAGCTAACAATAGTGAAGTATGGACGAAAATCCGATCCCAAGGTTCGGCGTTAGCGGTTTTGTCGAGCTGATTAATCAAGTGCTGGAGTTTTCGTGCAGCTCTGTTGAGATTGAGGGCGAGGTCGCCAGCTTCAAAGTAAACCAGGGCAAATGGGTGTTTTTCGACTTGAAAGACGAGGAAGCGAGCGTCGGTTGCTTTATGCTAGTTTATCAACTGCGAACACCGATTGAAGACGGCATGAAGCTGGTGGTGCGGGCGCAGCCTAAAGTGACGAAGTGGGGCAAATTTAGCGTGACCGTGCAAAATTACCGTCCGCTAGGTGAGGGCAGCTTGCGCAAAAGTTTCCAGCTGTTGCGTACTAAGTTGGAGAAGGAAGGAATATTTGCCGCGGAGCGCAAGCGTTGTTTGCCACAAATTCCAGCGCGTATCGGCGTGATAAGCAGCACTCAGGCGGCAGGCTACGCGGACTTTATCAAAATCGTAAATGAGCGCTGGGGCGGCTTGCAGATTGACGTAGCGCATGTTCAAGTGCAGGGCGAGGCAGCAGCTGATCAGATTGTTGCGGCAATTAATCGTTTTAACGAGAGTCAAACGCCGTCCGAGGTGCTGGTGATCATTCGCGGCGGCGGCAGTGCTGACGATTTGAATACGTTTAATGATGAATTGTTGGTTAGAGCGATTGCTGCCAGCCGCGTGCCGACATTGGTCGGCATTGGGCACGAAGTCGATATGACACTGGCGGATTTGGCTGCCGATGTGCGGGCTTCTACGCCGAGTAACGCGGCGCAAATCATTGTGCCAGACCGACGAGAACTGCTGCGAGAAATAAAAGCGCTGGTTGACGGTATGGCCTACCGGACGGAGTCAGCGATTAGCGATTTAAGTAGTGAGGTTGACAGCTTGCGGCAGCGCGCGTTGCTACATCTAGATAGCAGAACTGACGTCTTAACGAGCGAGATCAAGCAATTTCAGCGGATTTTGGCGGCGTACAATCCGCAGTTGGCGCTGGCGCGCGGTTACGCGATTGTGCGCGGTTCGACCGAAATTGGCGAAATTATTAGTATCGAGGAAGAAAAAATAATTATCAAAGCGGAGGTTAAAAATGTCAAGCAAAAATGAGAAAACTATCAACCAAAAAATCGAAGAGCTGCGCCAGATGGTGGCGTGGTTTGAAAGCGATGACTTCGATATTGAACAGGCGATAGAACGCTATCAAGCAGCCGAGAAACTAGCTAGCGATATCGAAAAAGATTTGAACGGCTTGCGCAATAAAATTACCGTCCTCAAGGAAAAATTCGCGTGATTTTCGCCGCCATTGCGGCCGTGGTGCTGCTGTTTGGCTTTGTGGCTTTCACGGGCGCGCCGTATGTGCCGTCGCGGCGCCGCGACTTGCAAAAAGCTTTTGATGAGCTATATCGGCTCAAAAAAACCGACGTGTTGGTGGATATTGGCTCGGGCGACGGCGTAGTGCTGCGCGAAGCGAGCCGCCGCGGTGCGCGGGCGATTGGTTACGAACTACAACCGCTGCTAGTACTGATTTCGCGCTGGTTATCGCGGCATGACGAGAAAGTGTCGGTGCAGCTAGCTAACTTTTGGCGTACGCCGCTACCAGACGAGACGACGGTCGTTTATCTTTTTGGCGACGGTCGTGATATTGCCAAGATGGTTCAATATTTACAGTATGAAACTAACCGCCTTGGACGTGATATTTGGCTACTGAGCTATGGTTTCGAGGCGGCTGGGCTTGCTTTGCACAAGACCGTGGGTGCGCATAATCTCTATTTGCTGCAGCCGCAAAGTTAAACCTTTGCATATTTAGCCTCGACAAAGTATAATCGTAAGCATGAAGAGTAGGCATCATACAGAAAAAGGCGCTATCACTGGCAGTATTGTCGCTATTGCGGTATTGGTAGTGTTGGTGCTGGGGTTTGGCGGTTTTAGTATTTGGTCATATATGCAATATCTCGACCAAAAAGAAAACGTCGACGAGAAAATCGAGACAGCTAAAGCTCAGGCTGTCAGAGAGAATAGCGAGAAGCTAGAGAGCGACTTCGAAAAGCGCGAGAAAGAGCCGAATCGACAGTTTAACGGGCCGTCGGATTACGGCGCCTTGACGTTTGAGTATCCCAAGACTTGGAGTGCTTATCAGGCAACCGATATTAGCAAGGGCGGCGGCGTGACTTATGAAGCCTATTTGAACCCAGTGACAATCCCGCCAATTACCAGAGAGTCGAAGATTGCCCTGAGGATAACGATTGAGCAAAAGACTTATGACAAATCTGTGTCTACTTACGATCCGTTAATTAAAAGAGGCGACCTGAAGTCGAGCGTTTACAACGATGGTAAGCATACAGGCACCAAGCTGGTCGGTAATTTTGACAAGGACACTTACGGTACGGCAGTACTGTTGAAAATGCGCGATCGTACACTGACGATGCGTACTGACGGCGACGTTTTCACTGCTGACTACGAGAAGCTGCTGAAGACTCTCAAATTCAACGAATAAGCGTTTTGCTTGTGCTAGAACAGCCTGCTGCAGCATGCTAAACTAGGTGTATGCAGGAGGGTAAGGCGCAGGCTGGTTTGTGGGCAGATTCACCGTCGTTTACAGTGGCGGCGCACGAGCTGAAAGCGCCACTTGCTCTGATTCGCCAGTTGGCGATTGAGCTAGAAGCAGGGGAGTATACGGCGCTTGAGCGGGCTGTCTTGGCGCAGCGAATTACACTAACGGCTGAAAGGGCGCTGCGTTTGACGACAGATTTAACTAAAGCTCGCCGCCTAGAAAACGCCTTATTTACGTTAGAAGCGATTGATGCGGCTGGCCTTTGTAACGAAGTGGTGAGCGAACTTCAACCGCTGTACCATGCTCATAATAAGTCTCTAAAGACCCAGGTAAAATCTCGTCAGCGACTAATGGTGGCAAATCGTGATTTATTGCGGCGAATCATTGCTAACTTTGCTGATAACGCACTACACTATAGCGCTGATGATTCGTCGGTAGCGATCTCGGTGCGGGCTACCGACAGTAATCAGCGGGTACGGATCGGGGTACGCGATTTTGGACCGGCAATTCCAGCGCGAGCTTGGCGGGCGTTGCGTCAAGGGTTATGCGAACCATTGCCGATGCATAACCGTCCAGGCAGTAGCGGGCTAGGTATGTTTATTGCTAATGAGTTTGCTTTAGCAATTGGCGCACAAATTGGCGTTATCCGTCACCGCGATGGCGCAACTTTTTATGTTGATGTACCAGCGTCGACACAGCTGAGGCTATTATGACGCGCGCGCTGATAATTGACGACGATGAGTGGCTAGCAAATCTGTTTGCGCGGCGCCTCGAGCACAACGATATGGTAGTCCAGAGCGCTCCAAATGCCATAGAAGCGCTTGATTTGATAGATGGTTTTCGACCCGCGGTGATTATTCTTGATTTATTCATGCCGGGCCCAAATGGTTTAGTGCTGCTGCACGAGTTGCAATCGTATGACGATCTAGGCCGCATTCCTGTTGTCGTGTGTACAACAAGTGCAAATGACATCACTCTCGAGCAGTTGCGGCCGTACGGCGTGCGATTATTATTAGATAAAGTATCAATGCATCCAGATGATATTGCCAAAGCGGTGCGAGAGGTGGCAGCATGACTGCTATTGAACGTACTAAAGCGATAGTGCTGCGCCGGACGAATTACGGCGAGGCAGATCGCATTTTGACGTTATTAACGCCGCTAGGGCAACGCAGTGCTATAGCGCGCGGCGTGCGGCGCGAGAAAAGCCGCTTGGCGGGCGGCATCGAGCTGTTTGCGGTTAGCGATGTAGTGTTGCGCCGCGGCAAAGGTAGCCTGTACACGATTACGCAGGCGCGGCTTGATTATTTTTACCGCCAGATTTTGCAAGATTATGATCGCTTGCAATTTGGTTATGAATGTATCAAACTGGTTGAACGCGCCAGCCGCGACGTTGATATTCCAGAGTGGTTTGAGGTACTTAGCGAGACGCTGGCAGGCTTGGGCGATGTAGTTTCTTTGCAGTTGGTGCAAGTATGGTTTTATTTGCGCTACGCTGAGCTAACAGGCTATGAGTTGAGCTTAGTGAACGATGTTGCTGGCCAACCGCTTGATCGCCAAAAGCGCTACATGTACGATTCGATTGAACGAGGCTTGCGACTGAGCGAACAAGGAGAGCTTACCGCTGATCATATTAAGTTTTTGCGCTTAGCAGCGAATAAATCGTTGCGACTGGTGGCGCAAATTGGCGGGGTCGAGCAGATACTGCCGGGCTGCTGGTTATTGGCTCGCCAACACGCGGGCGTTTAGTTGTTGAATTGTCCGTATTGCAGTGAAGCTATCAAAAACCAAAGCGTGTTATACTAAAACATAAAGAGTTAAGTACTCGCGCTCACCAACGCAGAGAGGAGAAAGGAGACTTCTTGTGAGTCAAGCAAAAATGGAAGATATTATTAGCCTGTGCAAACGCCGCGGCTTTATTTATCAGGGTTCGGATGTGTATGGCGGTCTTTCTGGCACTTGGGATTACGGCCCGCTGGGCGTGCAACTGAAGCGTAATATCATGAATTTGTGGTGGCGCCGGTTTGTTGACGAGCGCGACGATATATACGGCGTTGATGCGGCGATTTTGATGAATCAGAAGGTCTGGCAGGCCAGCGGGCATGTCGATACGTTTGTCGATCCGCTGTGCGAAGATACGGTCAATCACCGCCGTTTTCGCACCGATCATATTCTCAAGGACAACGGCGTTGATGTAGATGGCATGACGATGGAGCAGATGGATGCGGCGATTGCCAAGCAGGGCATCAAAAGCCCCGATGGTAATCCGCTAAGTAAATCGCGAACGTTTAATATGATGTTCAAAACGCACGTTGGCGTCACCGAGAGTGAGGATAGCATTTCTTATCTCCGCCCGGAAACCGCCCAAGGTATCTTCACTAATTTCAAAAACGTCGTCGATAGTTTCTACCCGAACCTGCCGTTTGGTATCGCTCAGCAGGGCAAGGCGTTTCGTAATGAAATTGCGCCGCGCGACTTCGTATTCCGCTCTCGGGAGTTTGAGCAGATGGAGATTGAATATTTTGTCAATCCTGAACATTGGCAGGAGGCGTTTGATGAACTGCTGGCGGCGACACATGCGTTTTTGGCAGAGCTGGGTCTTAAACAAGAGCACATCCACGAGCTGGACGTACCAGCGGAGGATCGGGCGCACTATAGCAAAAAGACGATCGACATCGAATACGATTATCCAATTGGTTGTGAGGAGTTGATGGGTATCGCCTACCGCACTGATTTTGACCTGATGAACATTCAGCGGGTCAGTGGCAAGAGTATGGAATACACCGTCAAGGGGACGAACACAAAATTTGTGCCGCACGTCATTGAGCCGAGTTTTGGTGTGGAGAGGGCACTGATGGCGGTACTGTCGGGCGCGTACCGCGAGGATGAACAGAACGGTGAAAAGCGGGTGTATTTGGCGTTGCCAGAACATTTGGCGCCGGTCAGATTTGCCGTCTCACCACTGCTGAAAAATAAGCCAGAATTGGTGGAAAAAGCCCGTGAAGTCTACGCCCAGCTCGCCAAAGCTAACCCCGGTCGGGTGATGTGGGATGACAACGGCAACATCGGCAAACGCTACCGCCGCCAGGACGAAATCGGCACCCCGCACTGCGTGGTCATCGACTTCCAGACGCTGGAGGACGGCACCGTCACCGTGCGCGAGCGGGATACGACGGGGCAGAGGCGGGTGAAGGTTGAGGAGCTGTAGATACTAGACATGAAAAAGTAAATTGGTTTTGAGGAGTGAAAATATTGATAGAAAGTAGACCTGAGTTTGATAAAATTACATCGTTTGATGAGTTTAATAAATACTATTGGTATCGTGAAGAAATTTCACAGATATGCAGGTCACTAGGGTTAGAATATAGAGGTACAAAACAAGAACTCAATCACATTATTGAACAGTACTTTAAGGGTAATTTAATTAAAAAATCATCAATAAAAAACGAGAAGAAGCAAGTTGAAAATATTACATTAGATATGCCGTTACTTGAATGTGGGTTTTCCTTTAACGCAAAATTTAGAGAATATTTCTCCGCCGTAACAGGTGTTACACCTTTTAAATTTACTGCTGATATGGCTACTGCTTGGAGAAAAGTAAAGAGAGAAAAGGATGGTAAATTCACAATCAAAGATTTGCTAAAGGTGTATTATGGCGAATCAGATTATGCCAAGTATGATCATTCGGTTTGTCAATGGAATCAATTTTTAAAGGATTTTAGTGCAGACGAAAATAGTCGCAACTATTCGAACAAATTAAAAGTAGCGTCTATTCTTTGGAAAGAAGTTAGAAATTCAGAAAAGGAAAAAATCTATTCAAAGAATCTTTTGACTGAGTATGAACATAAAATAAGGGAGTATCACAAGTAGATAATTCGGGTCTTGTTAAACTAATAATTTAATAAAAACTAACACAGAACAGCAAACCTAATAATTACAGGCTTACTGTTTTTTCTTTGCTAAAAATGAGAACGAGATCAAAAGAGAAAGCGTCCATAAAAGTGTATTTGAAATAACACTTCATAGATTAACCAACGATTACGATAATCGCCAGCCAGTGTCTCTTTGGAGCTCGGAATGGCGATTTTTTATTGGCGATGACAGTAAGTGATAGGGCAGTGTCTTGCCCAGTCTGTACGGTGATCGTTAGGATGACTGATGTGCTCGTGTGTCTGCTAGCCACTTGTCAATTGCAGTGTAAAACTCCTTGGGGTTACCCCGAAAAAGCTTGCGTCGTAATCGCGACAAAATACGCTCATGCAATGAGTGTGGTCGGTAGACGCGTAAATGCTTGAGTGACGCCATGGTTGCCGTGCTTGAAGTGCCATCCCAATGGGCTATCGGTAAGGTTGGTGCAAGTCCAATGTCAATTGACGGGTCAATATCATACGTCGATCCGTCAATAAATACGCGCAGTATCACGTGTCGTTCATGGCGCTGGCGGCGAAGGTTGAGGGTGTGTTCGGGAATCGGCAAATCTTGCCAATCGAAAACGCCGATTAGTAATTGACTGGTAATACCGATGTGCTGTAGTTCTTGCTTTAAGAGTACGCACTTTCGGTAACACGACCACACTTCATCACTGCCACTTGTTCCGTAGGGTAAGTCGCGGATCTTTTCAAATATTCTAATTGCTTTTTTGACTCTCATGGTAGGTAGAAAAGGGTATTACGTCAATGATATCGCTGGAGTCTGTTAGAATTATGAGAAGTCTATCAATGCCAAATCTAACACCACCTGCTGGAGGTATATCAACGCGTAGTGTGTGGTAGAAAGTCTCATTCATTTGCAAGCTCCATGCCACCAAGATATAATTCAAATATTTCAAGCATTAAGTTATTATCCCTATAATCCTTGGCCATTTTTATATCATAGCATATGACGCTAGCATTTTTCGGAAAGTTATAAATTAAGGTGGGTTGTATTAAGTGTGAAAGATAAAGGTTTTCAAATATGTCAATAATTTGAAACTGGTTCGGAATATTATATGCCTACTCTCCTCGCAGTATTGACTAGCTCGTCATAGTCTAACTCATATAAATCTTTACCTAATTTTTCTAATAGTGTGTCGTGAATAGATATCCGTTTCCATGGCTTGGAAAAGTCTAAAAGTTTCTTTAGGTATAGTTCCGGTGAAGACGCTAGAGTAAAACGTAATCCATCGTATGTTGTTGTCTCTGCAAAGATTGGGCGAGATGTAGAATCTCCTTGAAATGGATGAAGGAGAGGGGCGTCAACCTCCATGAAGCCTTCATTAGTCAGCAGGGTTAAATCATGAGCTATACATATCATTAGAGCTATCATGCGTAATAGTAATACCAAAATGTCGCCTTTATTCAGTAAATTGAAGATGCTTAGATCCAAATTATCAATATATACATTAACATCACCCGAATAGCCACTCAAAGTCAGTTCTTTATTAGTAATAATTCTGGTTATTCTTCCTGCTATTTTTGTAAAGTTACTTGGTTTTGCTATCACATTTTCCAGATTGTAGTAAAACTCATATTCAATAAGCATAGCATACGATATTATTCTCTAATAATTTTCGAAATTGCTCATCTAACATACTTATATTAACCCTAATAGACTATAAATTTAAATGCAACAAACTAGTGTATAATATAACACATGAAATGGCTTGACGATATAGTAGATCAGTTTCGAAATATGGATAAAGAAGTGTTAGTCTCCTCGGGTGCATCGCCGTCGGGTGTGTATCATGTGGGGCATTTGCGCGAAATTGTCATCGCTGATGCGGTGGTGCGAGTGTTAAAGCAGGCGGGTATTAAGGCTCACCATGTTCATGTTTCGGATAATTTAGATGCTTTTCGCAAAGTGCCAGTTAATATGCCGGCCAGTTACGAGCAGTACTTGGGTATGCCGCTTTGTATGGTGCCAGCACCAGACGATCGATATGATTCGTGGGGGGATTTTTGCCTGAAGCCATTCCTCGACAGTGCTGATAAAATTGGCATCACCATGGACGTGATCTATGCTAGTGATAAGTATCGCAGCGGGTTTTTTGTGCCAGCCATCGAGCGCTCACTGAGACGCATTGACAAAGCTAAATCAGCCATCCAGGAGGTGTCGGGTCGGCAGCTGGATGACCAATGGTCGCCGATTCAGATTATGGAACATGGTCGTCTTAAAAATCGTCAGTTTGTCAGAATGGATAGCGATGCTAAAACGATTACCTATCGTAGCCACGATGACTCGGAGCACACGGTTCGGTACGATGACGGGCAGGTAAAGCTGGACTGGCGACTGGACTGGCCGGGGCGGTGGTGGCTGCTCGGCGTTGATGTTGAGCCGTTTGGCCGTGATCATGCGACGAAGGGCGGCTCGTACGATACTGGTAAGCGGATCGCTCGTGAAGTTTATGATATTGATGCGCCAGTACCAGTGCCATATGAATTTATTAATCGCACTGGTGATACTAAAAAGATGAGCGCCAGTAAGGGCACTGGCGTGAATGCACACGACGTTATTGATATGCTGCCGCCTGAGGTAGTGCGCTACTTTATCCTTCGATATTCGCCAGCCAAGCGGTTGTATTTTGACGAGACCGATAGTCTAGTGCGGTTGGTTGACGACTTTGCAGCGATGAGGCAGCATCCGCAAAATGAACTTGATGAACGGTTGTTATTCTTGTGTACTGATGGGTTGAACCAGCCAGCGGTTAGTTCAGTTCCATTTTCGCATCTAGTTATTTCATATCAAGCGGCTCTGTGCGACACAGTAAAAACGGTGGAGATTTTGCGGCGTAGTGCGGAATATGCGGACATTGTTGATGAGGAAGAGACAGTGATTATCACCGAGCTAGACTACGTCAGTCGGTGGCTGGATCAGTGGGCACCTGAATCGCTGAAATTTCGCCTCGCAGACGAGGTAAATCCAGACGAGTTTTCAGTAGAAGAAAAAGAATACCTGCGGCAACTAGCTGACGATATTGCCGAGGCGCCAGCCGAAGCTGACGGCAATTGGTTTCACCAAGCGATTTACGCCTACAAAGAAAGTGGCTTGCTGCCGCCGCCGCGGGAGTTGTTTACAATCATCTACCGCGTATTAATCGGCAAAGATTCTGGCCCGCGTGCTGGCTGGTTCTTGTCGATTTTACCGCGAGATTGGCTGATTGATAGATTACGGCTATTAAAGTAGTAAAGTAAGTATATCTTGGTAATTAATCAGATAGAAATAGTGATTACAGTTCATCTATTTTAAATAATTAAGGTTGATTAATATTACTTAGACGCTTGACGTATTTTATAATAAGGCATACAATGTAACGTCTGGGTATATTTGCTTGGTGTTATGGAATAAGCTGTATATATAGGCTATCTATATCTAATAAATTTAGGTTTGAGAGGTAGATAATGTTACACAATTTATCAATAAGAAATAAACTAATAGTCATGGGCGCAGTGATGAGTGCGCTATTTTTGGTAGCACTTGATCAAACAATAGTTTCAACTGCTTTGGCGGCTATCGTTAAGGAATTTAATAGTTTTTCATCGCTTGGATTTATTGTAACAGCGTATATGTTAACCACAACAGTAACAGTGCCTTTGGCTGGCAAGCTTAGTGATATGTATGGCCGTAAGCCACTACTACTATCTGGTGTGGCAATATTTACAATTGGTTCACTTTTAAGTGGAGCTAGTCCTAGTGTTGAATGGTTAATTGCTTGGCGTGCATTGCAAGGAATTGGTGGTGGTATTATAACGGCGAATGCCTTTACTATTATTGGTGATTTATTTCCTGTTGAAGAACGCGGCAAATGGCAGGGAATGTTTGGCGCGGTCTTTGGTATGAGTTCTGTAATTGGACCGTTGCTTGGTGGCTGGTTAACAGACGGAGCAAATATTGCTGGTTTAGTAACTGATTGGCGCTGGACCTTTCTTATTAATGTGCCAATTGGTATAATTGCTGCCATTGCTTTAGTGCGCTATTGTCCAAAAATTAAACATGATGCAAAACATAAACCAGATTACTTGGGTGCTATCTTATTAACTGTTTCATTAGCGGCATTGGTTCTTGCGGTTGATAATACAGAGTTAATTTTTAAAGATATTATTAATAATGGCGTATCGTTAAATCTTATTAAAAATATACTGTTTATATTATCTGCATTAGCTGCTTTGGTGTTTGTTTGGATAGAGCAGCGTGCCAAGCAACCAACATTACCTCTTCGTTTCTTTAAAAATAAAACTTATAGCTTAATAATAATCGTGGCTTTATTATTTGGTGCAGCTTTTCTTGGCTCTATTTTATACCTAACTCAGTTCAATCAGCAGGTGTTTGGTGCTAGTGCATCACAAGCTGGTTTAATGCTACTTCCAATGGTAGCTGGAATGATGGTAAGCTCTCTTTCAACGGGGCAGATAGTTAGCCGTATTGGGTCATATAAGTGGTTTATTACTGCTGGATATGCGCTAGTGTCAATTAGTATGTTTTCACTAACCATATTGCAACCAAATACCCCATACTGGCACGAAGCAGTTATTATGGTGTTTATTGGCCTAGGAATGGGTATGTGTTTACCTATACTTAGTTTGGCTGTGCAAAATGAATTTACCCATAAGGATCTAGGTGCCGCTACATCAAGTGTTCAGTTATTCCGTGGGCTTGGTTCGACTATTGGTACTGCGATTTTTGCAGGTGTTTTAACTGCAGGGATTATCAATAATATTGGTGATGCTAATAACTTACCCTATATTCAAACATTACATAAATCACCACAGGCTTCTAAAATGCTTGATGGCGAACTAAACTCAGATAAACTTCTACAGATTAATAGTCAACACAAAGAGATCTTAGCTGGTGCTGAACAGGGATTTAAAAATATGCCTACTCCGATCCGTGAACAGTCTATTAATCAGTTTAAATCTCAGCAAGATGAATATAATAGCAAAATACTACAATCATTTAGCGATTCTTTGCATGGTATATTTATTATCAGTGCTTCTTTAATGGTATTAGGTTGTGCAATTACTTTGTTATTGCCGCACAAGAAATTATCCTCATCGTCTAAAGCTAGTTTAGTCGCAGACTAGATTTTGATGTTATAATAGAGCTAGTTATGCTTAATTATTATTCTCGTCAATCTAATTCTGGAAATTTTACTAAAGTAGATACGCCACCGCGCGGTGGTAATGTCTGGATTCATGTGGATGAAGCTAATAAAGCAGACGCTGATAAATTGATTAAGGCATATAATTTAGATGCAGATATAATAAAAGACGTATTTGATCCAAATGAACTACCTCATATTGAGTATAGCGAGGATGGTAGAACTCTTTATGTATTTTTGCGTAAGGCATGGCGGTCAAAAACTGATCAGATAAAAACATTGCCGCTGTTAGTTGTAGTTGGCGATAAAGATTTTATCACTATTTCGCAAGCTCATTCGAATTTGCCATTAAATAATATAGATATAAAAACCTATTCACTACAACAAAGTCAGTATTTTTTGTTGCTTTCGTTGATCTATACGATAGTCTCTGAATATGGCGGCCTTGTAAACCATACGAGTGATGTTGTTCATACTATGAAATATCGATTGCGCAGTCATGAAATTACAAATAAGGATTTTTATAGATTTATTACAATAGAAGATAATATAGCTATCTATAAATATAATCTTAGGGCTATTATTTCTTTAATAGAGCGTTTGCGTGATAATCAAGATATTGCTTCCAATCATGATATGATTGAGGCGATTGATGATATTTTATTATATGTACGCCAATTACTTGCTAGTGTCGAGTCATCGGAGCATTCGGTTGCTAGTTTATATAATGTATATTCTACAGTTGCTAATAATACTCTAAATCTAAGAATGAAAACTCTTACTATTGTTATGTTAGTGGTAACTGTACCCAATATTTTCTATGGTATGTATGGCATGAACGTAGCCTTACCTTTTGCTAATGAGCCATGGGCCTATTGGTTTGTTTTGGGAATAACTGTAGTTATTATGCTACTAATTGTAATTTTGGTACGTCGCTCTAAGCTTTTGTAAATCACTATTGCAATAATTATATTTATGTGATAATATACAATTTGTGCCTTTTTAATTATAAATACTAAAGGCTGGAAAATAAGAGTTATGTCTATTGATATTAAGGTTATATCAAGCCGAAACAAGAAAATTACAGTTGATGTTGTACCGGCTGATTGGCAAAATTATATAGTTTCGTAATATTTATTTTAGAATTCTGAGTAGGATAAATTATTATTGGCTAGGCTACTTTTTAGTAGATTCTATTGCTTGTTTAATGGTATTTCTTAGCTCTGTTTCATTGCTGAATTCGTTTTGTTTGAGTGATCTGCCGTTTAAGAATACACTAGGTGTGCCACTAACTCCGCTAGCTTTACCTATAGCTTGGTCAAAAGCGATTTTTTGTGCCACTTTATTGCTAGAAATATCTTTTTTTAGTTTATCCATATCTAGACCAATTTGTTTTGTATATTCATCAAATATCTTATCGCGCTTATCTGCCGAAACACCTGACCAGTCGGTTCTATTAGAGAATAGTTTATCATGCATCTCCCAGAATTTACCTTGCAATCCTGCTGCCTCGGCATAAGCTGCGGCTATTTTTGAATTAGGGTGAATACTTGTAATAGGAAAATGTCTAAATACTACTGATATTTCTTTACCGTAATCTTTTAAAACTTTTTTAATATTACTTTCTAATGTTGTACAGCCTGGGCAAGAGTAGTCGCCATATTCAATTAAAACTATTTTTGCATCTTTATTGCCATCGGTTCTGTCTGGAATACCAGACTTTACATTATCTGCATCTTGCTGACTGATAATAGTTTTAAATTTATCAACATTACTTACATCAAGTGAATTTTGCTTAGAAAGAAATATTAAACCCGCCAAAATTGCAATTGACGCAGCCCCGAAAATAATCCAAGTCTTTGCATTCATAATAATTTACCAATCTCCTCTAATATTTAATTTATTATAATAAAAAAATAACATGAGTGCAATAATTTTTATGGTAATATAAATGTAAATGGTTTTTATATTTATAGCGATGATTAGCTACTTAGCAATGCTGGTGTTGGGTGCGATTAATCCGAACTATAGCAAATTTAGTGATTTTGAAATCAGGCGCCGTTTAAATATATCTAATAAAAATATTGATTATAATGATATAGAAATTTTACGTGCAGAATGTTTTGTGGATATCTATTATTGGATTAAGCTAATTTATGGAATTGTTTCTGCTAGTTTTGTCTCCTCTGTTCTTTTTTATTTACATAATTATATAGGAGTTGTTATAGCTATATTGGGAATAATTAGTTGCGCGGTGGTTTCTAGCCTGCAATTTTTTAATAATTTTTGCCAAAGAATATATAATAATTGTGAATTAAAAGTTTTACATTTTACTCGCCGTAATGGTTATAAATTACGATTTTTATATGGTGGATCAAAGAAACTAAATCCAAAATCTAAAAACTCTCCTAAAATAGTATCAAGAGATGAGATTGCACACGTTATTGCAAAGAGTTCTGGTGTGTTGACTGCAAATGAAAAGAAATTGCTATTAAACGGTCTTAAATTTGCGCATAAAAAAGTAGAAGATATTATGACTTTACGGTCTGACTTAAAAACAGTTAATTATGATGATTTGATAGGACCACTTTTACTTGATAATTTACATAAAACTGGTAATGTATGTTTCCCTGTTATCAAAGATAATTTAGATAATGTAGTCGGAACCATTTATCTGAGTGATGTAATTTCTATTGATACAGATAAAACCAAAATTGCTCTCAAAGTGATGAGAACACCTGTATATTATATAAAAAATACTCAAAATCTTGAGCAAGCTATCGCAGCATTCCTTAAGGTGCATAACTATATGTTCGTGGTTGTTGACAGTAAGAAGCGAACAGTAGGGATTTTGACTATAGGCGATGTAATTCGTGCTGTTGTTGGCTATTCAATAATTAATGATTTTGACGGGTATGACGATTTGAATAAGATTTCTAAATCGTAGAATTGTGCATTAGTTTGATGAATATTCAATAATTACATTGTAAATGCTATAACATGTTATAATAACAGATATGAAAAATAGAGTTTTGGCGGCGGAAACTTCTGCTGAAGTTGGAAAAAATATTACGGTGGCGGGCTGGGTGCACTCGCGACGCGATCACGGCGGGCTGATTTTTATTGATTTGCGCGATCATACTGGGGTGGTGCAACTGGTGATTAATCCAGATAAACCGGCGGCTTTTAAGCTGGCGGAAAGTCTGCGTGATGAGTTTGTTATTCGTGCCAGCGGTATGGTGACGGAGCGTGGCGAAGGTTTGAAAAACCCAAATATCGCCAGCGGTGATGTGGAAATCGTGGTGCAAAACCTGGAAATTTTGAACCGTGCTGAAACCCTGCCAATCCAGCCATTTGCCGAAGAGAATCAGGCAGGTGAGGACTTGCGTTTCAAATATCGCTATCTCGACCTGCGCCGCCCAAAGATGCAACAGATGCTGAAAAAACGCGCTGAGATGTATAGGCGAATGCATCAGTATATGGATACTCGGGACTTCATCGAAATTCAGACACCGATTTTGGCAAATTCTAGCCCTGAGGGTGCGCGCGATTTCCTAATCCCCAGCCGTCTGCAGGAAAATAAGTTTTACGCTCTGCCGCAAGCACCACAGCAGTTCAAGCAGCTGCTGATGGTTGGCGGCGTGCCGCGGTATTACCAGCTGGCAGCGTGTTTCCGCGATGAAGATCCGCGAGCTGATCGACTTTACGGTGAGTTTTACCAGCTGGATTTGGAGATGAGCTTCGTTGAGGACGGCGAGGAAGTTCGCCAGGAAGTTGAACCGTTGATGCGACAGCTAGCGACCGATTTTGCGGGCAAGAAATTGCTGGATTTGAGTAGTCTCGCGGTTGGTGACGGCCAGCCAATTCCGTGCATTTCTTACCGTGACGCCATGGAGACGTATGGCTCGGACAAGCCAGACCTACGTTTTGGCATGGAGCTGATTGATCTGACTGATGTATTCGCCAACACTGAATTTGGCGTGTTCAAAAACGCTGAGTGTATCAAGGCGATTTGCGTCAAAAATGGCGCCAGCCTCAGTCGTAAGCAAGTTGACCAATTTACTGACATTGCCAAGAGTGAAGGGGCAGGCGGCTTGGCCTACATCACCTACCAAGATAGTGAGGCGAAATCACCAATTGCTAAGTTCTTGAGCGAAACAGAACTCACGGTGATTAAACAAAAAACTGGTGCAGTTGATGGCGACGCCGTGTTCTTTGGCGCCGACATCCGTCCAGTTGTCAACGCCGTGCTTGGTCGCCTGCGTAACGAATTTGCCGCCCATTTCAACTTGAAAGACCCGAGCGTGGTGGCCTTTGCCTGGATTATCGATTTTCCGTTCTATGAATGGGATGACCACGGCAAGAAGCTTGATTTTGGCCACAACCCATTCGGTATGCCAAAGGGTGGCATAGAGGCGCTGGAGTCAGCGACGACTGATGCTGAAAAACTGGCCATCGTCGCCGATCAGTTTGACATGGTGATGAACGGCTATGAAATTTGCTCCGGCGGCGTGCGCAACCACAACCCAGCGGTGCTATATAAAGTATTCGATCTGCTTGGCTTTAGCGAAAGCTACGTCGAAGAAAAATTTGGCGCCATGCTAAACGCCTTCAAATACGGTGCGCCGCCACACGCTGGTTGTGCCTTTGGTGTTGACCGCATCCTTATGGAACTCATCGACGAAACGAACGTCCGCGAAACCTTGGCCTTTCCAAAGAACGGCTCCGGCGTTGACGTGATGATGGATTCGCCATCAACGGTTGATCCAGCACAGCTAAAGGAATTGGGGTTATGAGCGCAATGTATGATCGACACGAAGTTAGCGTAAAAGTGGCGTTGTATAGCAGCGACGGCAAGCGTGTGCTACTGATGTATTATCCGCACGATGATGGCTTTGGCCTGCCGGGCGGGCATATTGATGCCGGCGAAACGCCCGACGTGGCACTAGAGCGAGAGCTGCGCGAGGAGCTGGGTATCACCATTGATGCGACGCCAGCTGATTTCTATATGCGCTATCCGCGAGGTAGTGCCGTCAAAGACCATAAAATTATTCTTGGTTATACGGCTACAGTTGACAGTAACGTTGAACTGCCAGACCGGGCGTGTGATGGCGGCGAGGAACGTATAGTTTGGCTGACACGAACAGAAGTCGAAGCTACTGACAAAATTGCGCCAGGCTATCGGGATTTTGTGCTGAAATGGTGGCCGCAAGAAACGTAATATCTTAGGAGGTGCAAGCAGGCTATGAAATCAATTCCTAAACGAACGCTGAAATTCATTGACTCATGGCTAACGTTGCGCAGCCAATGGGCGCGCTGGCCGGGATTTACGGTGGCGATAGCCAAGGATAGCGAGGTATTTTTTAATAAAGCTTATGGACTGGCAAATATAGAAAATAATGAGAAATTAACAACCAACCATCTCTTTCACGTTGCTTCGCAATCAAAAACATTTACTGCCACGGCCGTGATGCAGCTGCAGGAGCGCGGCAAGTTGCGCATTGGTGATTCAGTTACGACGCACCTACCGTGGTTGGCGCAGCACAGCGACCAACGTTGGCACGACGTAACCTTGCGTCAATTGTTGAGCCATTCGGCGGGCGTGATTCGTGACGGACAGGCGTCAGGCTTTTGGCAGTTTCAAGGAGAATTTCCAGATGAAGACGAGCTCAAGCAGCAAATCATGCAATCACAGCTAGTGTTCGAACCAAATTCCGAATTCAAGTATTCCAATTTTGGTTTTGGCTTACTGGGTTTGGTAATTGAACGAGCCAGCAGTAAACCGTACGCTGATGTTGTGGCGGAAAACATCATCGTGCCACTCGGCTTAACCCAAACCACCACGGAATATTCGCCAGAACTTCGTATGGCTAATGGCTACAGTAGGTTTGATTTGCAACAGCAGCGTCGACCCTTTCGACACGTTACAACTGGTGTATTACAGCCAGCCACGGGATTTTGCTCAACGGCGCATGACTTGGCGAAATTCTTTGCTACTCTGCAAGTCGGCTCGGGTAAACTATTGAGCGATGCTTCTAAAAGGGAAATGCAACGCCCATCGTGGCAAGTCGCCGACGAAGCAAATTCAGGAAGTTACGGATTAGGCATTGATGTGGCAAAAGCTAAAGACGGTAAGCGGCTAGTCGGTCATAGTGGCGGTTATCCAGGATTTGTCGGCCGCACCTGGTCGCGGATAGATGACGGAATAACTGTTTCGGTGTTGGCGAACGCGTATGATACAGCGCCAGGAATAGTTGCAAATTCGATATTAGGAAT
>ERZ773072.309-NODE-309-length-29146-cov-6.654773_pt1 | contig 29146 bp, 29 predicted proteins | sample MGYA00580617_ERZ773072 | MGnify/ENA primary metagenome ERZ773072 (study PRJEB29015, sample SAMEA2737970) | human oral metagenome | biome: human oral; feature: human-associated habitat; material: dental | place: China | collected 2122 ...
CAACTTTTGGGCAGCAGCCTGGAACGTTCATCGAATATCGAGCGGCAATCGAAGAGCGGACGGTCCTCGAATAGCGACGGGGCCGTGCTGCGCCGGACCTGAGCGCCCTTCCCGCTGCGGCCGCGCTGATGGGCCCGTCGTTGCAGGCGACAGGAGGACTCGTCCGCGCGATGACCACGGGCGCGGGAAGCCGCGCGCGAACCTGTGGCCGGGACGCTTCGGGACAGGGCGGCATCCCCTGAGTGCGGACCGGCCGGGAATCGCTCTGCTGCTGTACGCCCGGCTGCGGGTCTCTCTGCTGAGGACCGCCCTGCCCCGGACCGCCCCCTGGTCGCTCGAACCGGACGTGCCATGGTGGCTCGGGAGGGCTGACGCGGATTGCCCCGGATGACCTCGATTCGGCGTCCGGCGGCCCCCGCATGGCGCGGCGGAGGGGTCGAGACACGTCTGGCGCGAGCACTTGCGCCGCCCACCGGGGCTTGGGTACCCGGAGCATGGGCGCCCTGGACATTGGTGCCCCGAGTGTCAACGCCCTGGACCTGGGTTCCTTGGGTATCAGCTCCCCGGGCACCGACGCTCAGGGCATGGCCAAGATGCCCGTGCACGGCACGATCCTGCACAACAGCAGACGGCCGGGACGACAGGACCAGTCCCGCTTCCTGCCACTGACGAAGGCGGCGCGCGCCCACGCCGCGCACCCGACGGGCAAGGTCGTCGAGACTGGCAAAAGGATGACGTTCACGCTCGGCAATGATGCGGGCGGCCATGGCCGGCCCGATGCCGCGCAGGGTCTGCAACTGCTCGGCCGTGGCGCGGTTGGCGTCGATGGCGGGGGCGGCATCCAGGACGGTGGCGGCCACCATGGCGAAGGCAGGCGCCCCATCCGGGGATAGGTCCGCCGCCCATGCAGATGCGCCGCCTGCCAGCAGCCACGAAAGCAACAGCAGAAACGGCGACAGAAACGTCTGGGGGACGGCAATGAGTCGGCCGAGACGGCCCGTCGGTAACGACAGGGCGGCCCCTGCCCGGAAGATGGTCTGCATGGCGAACTCCCCGTCTGCCGTGCCGTCCGAACGGATGCGGCGCGTCAAAGGGGGAGAGCCTAGCGCGCCGGAAGGAGCCGGCGCATCAGCCAGGTGGCCGAGTCATGCTCGGCCAACAGGAGGTGCGAAGGGGTGCGAAGGGGTGTGGAACAGCAGGAAGGGTCAGGAGACGCTTTCCTCGCCCGGCCGCGGGCCGTAGCTGTCCCAGCGGCCGCAGCCCGGGCACTGCCAGTAGTACTGCTGGCCGCGGAAACCGCAGACACGGCAGCCGTAATGGCTCATGCGCTGGGTGAGCTTGCGCAGCGTGGCGGCCAGCGCGTCCTCGTCCAGGTCTTCCACCGTGGCGGGGCCGTTCTTGTCGCCGCGACGTGAGAGCGACAGCAGCACCTGCAGGCCACTGAGGGTGGGATGCTTGTTGACCAGCTGGCGCACCCACTGGGCGGCAGCGGCCTTGCCATCCAGGCGGCTGATGGCCTCGGACATGGCGCGCAGCATTTCCGGTGCCTGGGCAACATCCAGCTGCTGCAGCCGCGCAATGGCCAGCCGCACGCCTTCGTCACCCCCCACGGCATCGGCGGCCTTCAGCCAATGGTCGACCACGCGTTCGACCTGCTCGGGGTGCTTGTCGGCCAGCTTTGTCCACGCTTCGATGGCTGCGGCCGGCTGACCTTCGGCCAGCGCAATCTCGCCTTCGACAACGAGCGGACGCGGATGATCGGGCAGCGCCTGCTGGGCCTGCAGGACGAACTGGTGCGCCTTGTCGAACTGGCGGGCACGCAGCGCCGCCATGGCCAGCTCACAGGAGGCCTGGGCGATGATGAGTTTCGGATCGAAGCCGGGCTCGGCCGGCGTGGCGCGCGCCAGGTCGACGACGCGCTCCCAGTCGTGGCTGCGCTGGGCGATTTCCAGCCGTTGCCGCGAGGCGGCTTCGGCGTATTCGGTCCCCTGCAGCCGGTTGAAGCTGTCTTCGGCGCGGTCGACAAGACCGGCCTTCAGGAAGTCGAGACCCAGCTCGTAAAGGGCGTGGGCACGGGTGCGGTCGTCCAGGTCGGGGCGGTCCACCAGGTTCTGGTGCACGCGGATGGCACGGTCGGTCTCGCCACGGCGGCGGAACAGCGAGCCCAGGGCAAAGTGCAGTTCGCTGGCCTCGGGCTCGATGCGCACCACGTCCACGAAGGCGTCGATGGCCTTGTCGGACTGCTCGTTCAGCAGCAGGTTGACGCCCCGGAAGTAGGCGTTGCCCATGGTTGCAGGGCGCTCGTCCAGGCGCCCTTCACGGCGCGAGGCCACCCAGCCCAGACCGAACGCCAGCGGAATGGCCAGCAGCCACCAGTATTCGAACTCCATGGATCAGGGGGCCGGCAGGCGGCTGGGAGAACCGATGAGCGTGGCGTCGTCAGAGACGTGGCCAAGTTTTTCCTGCAGGCGCTCGACGTCGCGGCGCAGGCGCTTGACCTGGCGACGCTGACGCATGACGCGCGGCGCCAGCGTGAGCAGGCCCACGATCATGCCCAGCGCGAAGAAGCCCAGCAGGAAGACCACCAGCGGCGCGTCGAAGCCGACTTCCTGCTTGCCGAACACGCCAAGGTGCACGACCTCGGTGTTGCCCAGCGCAAACCCCAGCAGGGCGATGAAGATGACGATTTTGATCAGCCAGGCGATGAGTTGCATGGGCAAAGGACCGAAGTGTCAGGAAGCGGTCGCATGCAGCGCCCGGTCGACGCTTTCCCGCAACTGCTTGCCGGGTTTGAAATGGGGAACCAGTTTCTCGGGCACCGGCACGGGTTCGCCGGACTTGGGGTTGCGCCCCATCCGGGAATGGCGGTGCGACAGTGCAAAGGTGCCGAAGCCACGGATCTCGATGCGATGCCGGTCGGCCAGGGAACGGGCCATGGCGTCCAGGATGGTACGCACGGCGTATTCGGCATCCTTGGCCACCAGCTGCGGAAAGCGTTCCGCCAGCTTGGCGATCAGCTCCGACTTGGTCATCGTGCCGGGGGCTGACTGGTCATCCGCGTCGAGGGTATCGGTCACTGCCATCTTTTGCCGTCGGGAAAGTCCGAAAGGAACCAACCGGAAGAAACCGGAACGGAAGGAGGTGTGAAAGCTTCGCCCGGGAACGGGGATGCCACCTGCCTATGATAGTGGACAACGGCCCACCTGTCCGGATGACGGGGTAAACCCCTGCCCTACCGCCACACGGGCGCAACGGGCGAGCGCTCAGGAGCCTGGGCGCAGATCGGCCGGTTCTGCTGGAAGGCGGATGGCCACCCGCCAGCAGAACCGGCCGAGAAGGGAAACCGCGAGGACGCTGGCCTTGCGGGCCAGTCTCTCGCGGTTTCCCTGCCGCCCGACGGAAGCGGGCGGCAGTGCGGGACGATCAGGAACGATCCTGGTTGTCCAGCTTGGCACGCAGCAGGGCACCCAGGTTGGTGGTGCCGCTGACCGCCGAGCTTTCGGCCATGCGCTGCATGGCGTCGGCCGTATCGGCGTTCTCGCGAGCCTTGATCGACAGGGCAATCGAACGGTTCTTGCGGTCGATGTTGATGATCATCGACTCGACCGTGGCGCCTTCGCTCAGGTGGGTGCGGGCGTCTTCCACGCGATCGCGCGAGATTTCGGAGGCACGCAGGTAGCCTTCGACTTCCGGCTCGATCTGGATGGTGGCGCCGCGGGCGTCCACGCTGGTGACGGTACCGGTGACGACCGAGCCCTTGTCATGCGTGGAGGCGAAGTTGGTGAACGGGTCGCCTTCCAGCTGCTTGATGCCCAGCGAGATGCGCTCGCGCTCGACATCGATGCCCAGCACCACGGCCTCGACCTCATCGCCCTTCTTGAAGTCGCGGACAGCTTCTTCGCCGGACTTGTTCCAGGACAGGTCGGACAGGTGCACCAGACCGTCGATGCCGCCTGGCAGGCCGATGAACACGCCGAAGTCGGTGATGGACTTGATGGAGCCCTTCACGCGGTCGTTGCGGCGGTGGTTCTCGGAGAACTCCTGCCACGGGTTGGCGTGCGTCTGCTTCATGCCCAGCGAGATGCGGCGACGATCCTCGTCGATCTCCAGAACCATGACCTCGACCTCGTCGCCCAGGCTGACCACCTTGCTGGGGTTGACGTTCTTGTTGGTCCAGTCCATTTCGGAGACGTGCACCAGACCCTCGATGCCCGGCTCGATCTCGACGAACGCGCCGTAGTCGGTGATGTTGGTGACCTTGCCGAACATGCGGGTGTTCTGCGGGTAGCGACGGCTGATGCCGACCCACGGATCCTCGCCCAGCTGCTTGATGCCCAGCGAGACGCGGTTCTTCTCCTGGTCGAACTTGAGCACCTTGGCGGTGATCTCCTGACCGACCTGCAGCACTTCCGTCGGGTGACGGACACGGCGCCATGCCATGTCGGTGATGTGCAGCAGACCATCGATGCCGCCCAGGTCGACGAACGCACCGTAGTCGGTGATGTTCTTGACCACGCCCTGGACCACGGCGCCTTCGGTCAGCGTCTCGAGCAGCTTGGCGCGTTCCTCGCCCTGCGACAGCTCGATGACGGCACGACGCGACAGCACGACGTTGTTGCGACGACGGTCGAGCTTGATGACCTTGAACTCGAGGGTCTTGCCCTCGTAGGGGGTGGTGTCCTTGACCGGACGGGTGTCGATGAGCGAACCCGGCAGGAAAGCACGGATACCGTTGGTCATGACGGTCAGGCCGCCCTTGACCTTGCCGGTGACCGTACCGGTGACCAGATCGCCGGACTCCAGGGCGAGTTCCAGCTGCACCCAGGCAGCCAGACGCTTGGCGCGATCACGCGACAGGCGGGTTTCGCCAAAGCCGTCCTCGAGCGAGTCGATGGCAACCGATACAAAATCACCTTCCTGAACTTCCAGCTCGCCACGGTCGTTGTAGAACTCCTCGACCGGCACGTAGCTCTCGGATTTCAGGCCGGCGTTGACGACCACGTAGTTGTGGTCGACCCGGATGACTTCGGCGGTGATCACCTCACCCTGCCGCATCTCCTGGCGCTTGAGGGATTCCTCGAAGAGGGCGGCAAAGCTGTCTTCCGATGCCGGATTCTGGGTAACTTCAGTGCTCATTGATATCCAAAAGATTCTCGCCAGCCGCGCTGCATCCATGTGGACAGCGGCAAACCAGCGGTGTTGGGGAAAATCCCGGGACGGCGGAGCGCAACGCCAGCCCGGGGACAGCGGCCGCCGTCATGGACACGACGGCCGACAAGACGAAGACGCAGAAATGAAGATCCGCCGGACTAGGCCTTCTGGCGCTCCTGCCAGGCAGCCAGCACGCGGTCGACGGTCTCGTCGACGGTGAGGTTGCCCGAATCGAGCCAGAAGGCGTCTTCGGCGGGCTTGAGCGGTGCCACGGTGCGGCCTGCGTCGCGGTGGTCGCGCTCCTTCAGATCATGCAAAATCTTTTCAAGTGTAGCAGAGAATCCCTTCTCCAACAGCTGTTTGTGGCGGCGCTCGGCGCGTGCCTGCACGCTGGCCGTGAGAAAGACCTTGAGCGGGGCGTCCGGAAAGACCACGGTGCCCATGTCGCGGCCGTCGGCCACCAGCCCCGGTTCCTTGCGGGCACGGTGCTGCAGCACGTTGAGCGCCTCGCGCACGGCCGGGTGCACGGCCAGCCGCGATGCCTGCAGGCCGATGCCGTCGGCGCGGATGGCGGCCGAGACGTCCTCGCCCGACAGCATGATGCGGCCATCGGGCAGGAACTCGGGCTCCAGCGTCTGGGCTGCCCGCACGGCAGCGTCCTCGTTGGCGCCGTCTTCGCCCTCCTGCACCAGCTTCATCGCCACCAGCCGGTACAGCACGCCGCTGTCCAGATAATGAAAGCCCAGCCGCTGGGCCACCCGTGCAGCCACCGTGCCCTTGCCCGAGGCGGTGGGACCGTCAATGGTGATGACGGGAATGCCATGGTGCGCGGCGTCCTTGTGGCCATGGGAATGGGCATGCGACGAAGACATGATGACGATCTCCTTGTGGATCCTCTTGGTGGGAAGATGTCATTGTCTCACCGTCCGCCTCCGGATACACCTGCCGGGCGCATCCATGCGCCGAGCCGTGACGTGCCCAGCCGCAACGAGCCAGGCCGGGTCGGGCCGAGCGGGCGCCCGGGACACGCTGGAGCCTGCTGTGCGACCCAGGGGCCCATCCCGGCCTCCCCGGTTCCCGGATGTCCGCCGCTCAGTCCCCCTTCGCCACGCTCACGTCCAGCCCCACCGAGCGGGCCAGCGCCACGAAGCCCGGGAAGGAGGTGGCGACGTTGGCCGTGTCGCGGATGTGGATGGGCCCGCGGCTGCGCAGCGCCGCCACCGTGAAGGACATGGCGATGCGATGGTCGCCATGGGCCTCGACCGTGCCACCGGCAAAGGGATGCGCCTCGCCGCCCCTGCCCTCGATGCGCATGCCGTCGGGCAGCACCGTGACGGGCAGACCCACGGCGGCCAGACCGTCGGCCATCACCTGGATGCGGTCGGATTCCTTCACGCGCAGCTCTTCGGCCCCGCGCAGCTCGGTCACGCCCTCGGCACAGGCCGCGGCAATGAAGAGCGCCGGGAACTCGTCGATGGCCAGCGGCACCCAGGCCGGGTCAATGGTGATGCCCTTGAGACGCCCGCCGCGCACGTGCAGGTCGGCCACCGGCTCGCCCCCGACCAGCTGCGGGTTGGATTCGGTGATGTCGGCGCCCATGGCGCGCAGCACGTGCAGCACGCCGATACGCGTGGGGTTCATGCCCACATGACGCAGGACGAGATCCGATCCGGGACAGATGGCGGCCGCCACCAGGAAGAAGGCTGCCGATGAGATGTCGGCCGGCACGTCCACCCGCGCCGCGCGCAGCACCTGCCCGCCGCGCACCGACGCCGTGGCGCCCTCACGCCCCACCTTGACGCCGAAGGCCGTCAGCATCCGTTCGGTGTGGTCACGCGTGGGCGCCGGTTCCGTGACGCGTGTCTCGCCGTCAGCGTACAGCCCGGCCAGCAGCAGCGCGGACTTCACCTGGGCGCTGGCCACCGCCAGCTTCAGATCCACGGCCGTGAGCCCGTCCACCGGCTGCACCTGCAGCGGCGGCTTGCCGTCCTGGCTGTCGATGCGTGCGCCCATCCGCGAGAGCGGATCGATCACCCGCCGCATGGGGCGACGCGACAGGCTGGCATCGCCCACCATCCGGGTGGCGAAGCGCTGACCGGCCAGAATGCCGCACAAGAGCCGCATCGAGGTGCCCGAGTTGCCGCAGTCCAGGTCGCCGGCCGGCGCCTGCAGGCCATGCAGCCCCACGCCATGCACCTTCACCTGCCCCTGCTCCGGTCCGTCGATGCGCACGCCCATCGCCCGGAAGATCTGGGCCGTGGCCAGGGCATCGGCCCCTTCCAGGAAGCCATGGACTTCCGTCACGCCTTCGGCCAGCGCACCCAGCATGATGGCGCGGTGCGAGATGGACTTGTCACCCGGAACCCGGATGTCGCCCCGCACCTGCCCACCCGGTGCCACGTCATATGCCTGAAACATGAATAAATTCCTCCCGAAGCACTTGGACTTTTTCTAGACTGACGGTCGATTCGGAATGAAGAGCGGCTCCCGCAACAGCCGGTCCCGGAACAAGCGCCAGATGGCGCCCGACGACTGGCATCAACCTGGTCATACGGCTATGTTCAACTGGTTTCGTCAATCGAGCAAATCGGCTCCCCGCATCGTCCCTCGCGCCGTCGCCTTCCAGGCCGTGGTGCCCGAGGCCAAGCCGCTGACCCCTGCTTCCCTGAACGTGCCGGCCGACGTGCTGGCCCAGCTCAGCCTGCAGGCCCAGCGCATCCTGCTGCGCATGCCCGCCGAGACCCGTCCGCTGCACTGCGCCAAGGAACACCCCTGGATGCTGGACCGGCTGCTGGCCAGCTGGGACAGCCCCGCCACCTTCCGCCGCCAGCTCTCCGAGCTGCTGATCGACACCCGCGGCAACCGTCAGGGCTTCAGCTTCGACGCGCTGGCCGAGCTGAGCGCACTGGGTGATTATTACGACACCTACGTGAACCCGCGGACCGAACACGGCTGGGCCACGGTCGATCCGCGCTGAGTCTCCCCGCCGGCCAGAGTCGGGCAGCACGCACGCCACGCCGGGCGCCGCCCACGGAACACCTCCGGGGCGGCGCCCGGCGTGCTATCTTCTGGACCTTCGGGAAGGCCGTGCCGGCCCTCCCTTTATCAGTCAGAACAGGGGCCAGAACAATGAGTTTCGACATCAAGGCAAACGGCCTGGGCATCCAGGACATCGAAGTCGGCACGGGCGACGAGGCCGTCCCCGGCAAGCGCGTGAAGGTGCACTACACCGGCTGGCTGTGGGAAGCCGATTCCGCCTCCGCCGAGGGTGGTCGCGCCGGCCGCAAATTCGACTCCAGCCGTGACCGCAACCAGCCGTTCGTCTTTGCGCTGGGCGCAGGCGAAGTGATCCGGGGCTGGGACGAGGGCGTGGCCGGCATGAAGGTCGGCGGCAAGCGTCGGCTGCTGATCCCGGCGGCCATGGGCTACGGTGCCCGCGGTGCCGGCGGCGTCATTCCGCCCAACGCCACGCTGCTGTTCGATGTCGAACTGCTGGGTGTCTGAAAAAGATCGGCGCACGCACTCAATGAAGACATCCGATGCTTCCGGGGCGGCTGCCGGCCGCCCTGTCGATACCGGCGCCGCCAGCGGCCGCCCGGCCGAGGCCAACACCGCCACGGTCAGCAACTTCATCCGCCAGGCCATCGACGCCGATCTGGCCAGCCAGAAGCTGGCGGGCCGCACCTGGGCGGGCAAGCCCGGCACGGCTGACGTCCAGCGCGCAGGCCAGGCGGATCCGGCGCGCATCCGCACGCGCTTTCCGCCCGAGCCCAACGGCTTCCTGCACATCGGGCATGCCAAGTCGATCTGCCTGAACTTCGAACTGGCAGCCGATTACGGCGGGCGCTGCCACCTGCGCTTCGACGACACCAACCCCGAAAAGGAAAACCAGGAGTACGTCGACGCGATCATCGATTCAGTGCGCTGGCTGGGCTTCGACTGGACCTTTCCCGATGGCGAGAGCAACCTCTACTACGCCAGCGACTACTTCGAGACCTTCTACCAGATCGCGCTGAAGCTGATCGAGGCCGGCCACGCCTACGTGGACAGCCAGACCGGCGACCAGATCCGCGAGAACCGGGGCACACTGACCGAGCCGGGCCGCAACTCGCCGTTCCGTGACCGCTCGGTGGAAGAGAACCTGCGCCTGTTCCGGGAAATGCGTGCGGGACAGCACCCCGATGGCTCGATGGTGCTGCGGGCGCGGATCGACATGGCCTCGCCCAACATCAACATGCGCGACCCGATCCTGTACCGGGTCCGCAAGGCGCACCACCACCGCACCGGCGACGCCTGGCCCATCTACCCGATGTACGACTACGCACATCCGCTGGAAGATGCGCTGGAGCGGATCACGCATTCGCTGTGCACGCTGGAGTTCGAGGACCACCGGCCGCTGTACGACTGGCTGCTGGCCCGCGTGGCGGAGACGGGGATGCTGGACGAGCCGCTGCCGCGGCAGATCGAGTTCGCCCGAATGAACCTGACCTACACCATCACCAGCAAGCGCAAGCTGAAAGCGCTGGTGGACGAGGGCATCGTGTCGGGCTGGGACGATCCGCGGATGACGACCATTGCCGGCCTGCGCCGACGCGGTTTTCCGCCGGCCGCCATCCGGCTGTTCTGCGAACGCGCCGGCATCTCCAAGGCCAGCCAGCTGATCGAGATGGCGGTGCTGGAGCAGACGGTGCGCGAGGTGCTCGACCCCGAGGTCGACCGCCTGCACGTCATCACGGATCCCATCCGCCTGGTGATCGAGAACATGGACCCGGCCGAGCGGATCATCTGCGAGGCGCCCCGCCATCCGCATCACCCTGAGCGCGGCATGCGCCGCTTCGAGCTGAGCCGCGAGCTGTGGATCGAGCGCGAGGACTTCGCCGAGAACCCGCCCAAGGGCTTCTTCCGGATGACCCCGGGCCAGATGGTGCGTCTGCGCCATGGCTTCGTGGTGCGCTGCACCGGCGTGGACCGTGACGCCAACGGCGAGATCCTGCAGGTGCGCTGCGAGTATCTGCCCGATACCCGCTCGGGCACGCCCGGCGCCGACAGCGTGAAGGTCAAGGGCAACATCCACTGGGTGTCGGCCAGCGATGCCGTGCCGGTCGAGCTGCGCATCTTCGCGCCGCTCTTCCTGGACGCCCAGCCGGATGCCGGTGGACGCGATCCGCTGGAGAACGTCAACCCTGAGTCCAAGACCGTGCGCACCGGCTATGCCGAGCCGCTGATCCGCGAAGCGAAGCCCGAGCAGCAGTTCCAGTTCGAGCGCCAGGGCTACTACGTGGCCGACCGCTTCGACCACACGGCCGACAAGCCCGTGTTCAACCGGTTGACGACGCTGAAGGACTCATTCGGCAAGAAGAAGGGCTGAAACGACGGGGGCATCCCCTGACCGTGAACGCCATGACAAGGGCCGCCATCGCCACGTGCGAGGCGGCCCTTTCCTTTCCCAGCCCCCTCATCCTTCCTCCTCCCCGCACCCGCCTCTCCGGTGGACAACCTTCGCACGCCCTCCCCAGCTGCCGGCACGCCGCCCACGCCAGCAGCCGAGCCCTCCCGCACACCTTTCACCGTCCTGGCGTCCTTAGGTGCCGCAAAGGGATTAAGTTTGCTAATGATAATGAGTAGCAGTAGACTATCGTGACTTGACCACGAAGCATGGGGCCGGCCATGCAGGACGGGCCCGCGCCCGTCTCAGGGGACGTCTCATCGGGCACTTTCGCTCACCGCGCCCTTCCCCGCCGCCCTGGTCCCCCGTTTCCTTCCAGAAGAACCACACCATGCAGGACCGTGAACTTTATCTGGGCGATCGGCCGACCCTGGCCATCCTGAAGAATCCGACCGAAGGCGCGCTGGACATCAGCAACTTCGAGCCGACAATGCGTCAGCCCGCCAAGCTGCCGGCCGACAACGGTTCACGCCGTCGCAAGCTGTGGGATCTGGCCGCACACTGTCACTGTCCGATCGTCGGCTTGTGCCTGTCAATGAACACGCTGCGCAAGCTGGCCGCCCGCACGATGGACGCCCCCCTGCCCGAGGACGATTACGAGCTGCACGTCAACGCGGTCAACGAGTGCCGCCGGCGCGGCGAGCTGTCGGAGCTGCTGCAGAAGGAGCTGGACCAGCGCTACGCCATGGCCATCCGCAAGCTGGCCTCTATCAAGACGGCCGAGGCACTGCATGCGCAGTGGAAGCAGTTCGTGGCCAGAAACGAAGCCACGGCCGGCCTCTGGGCCTGCATGACGCACCCGCGCTGCGATGCCGCCACGCTGGAGCGGATCTACCGCGAGGTGCACATGCTGCAGCACCACGCCAGCGCCGCCTCGCGCGACAAGGACGAGCGCTACCAGTCGCTGGCCGAGGAACACGCGCGCTGCCAGCAGGACATCGAGAAGGCCCGCCAGCGCTATCAGCAGCTGCAGGTGGAGAAAGCGGCCGAGACCGAGGCGCTCAATGGCGAGCTGCAGCGGCTGCGCGCCGACAACGCCGGCAAGGAAAACACCATCCGCCAGCTGCAGGAAGAACTGGAAACCCTGCGCCGCAACGCCGAGGACCTGGACAGCCGCATCGAGCTGTCCGAACAGGTGCGCTGGCTGAGCGAGCGCAACCAGGAGCTGATGCAGCGCATCGTCGACATGCGCCGCAACCTGGCCGCGCCCGAACAGCCGGCACCGGTGCTGGGCGAGGCGACCGAGTCCGGGACCGTGGATGGTGCCCCGGCAGCACCAGATTCCACCGGCTGCCCGCGCCAGGCTGCTGCGGCCCGGGGCGAGGTGACGGCCGAGCAGCTGGATTCACGCGCGGTGCTGTGCGTGGGCGGGCGCCATGCGGCCATCTCCATCTATCGCCGCATCGTCGAGAAGAAAGGCGGTCGCTTCATCCACCACGACGGTGGCCGTGAAGACAGCGTGCACCGGCTGGATGCCAGCCTGGCCGCCGCCGACCTGGTGATCTGCCAGGCCGGCTGCATCAGCCACAGTGCCTACTGGCTGGTGAAGGATCACTGCAAGCGCACCGGCAAGCGCTGCGTGTACGTGGACAAGCCCAGCGCCAGCGCCTTTGCGCGCGGTCTGGCCCAGAGCGTCCAGGAAGACGCGACACCTATCCCGGAGGAAACAGAAGCATGATGCAGCTCTCCCCCCGAATCCGTGCCCGCCTTGAACTGATCGGCTTTGCCCTGCTGGTGGCCTCCATCTGGCTGCTGGTGCCGATCACCAGCACGACCGCCTGACAACACTCGCCTGACGACGCTCAGCCCCCTGGGGATCCTCTGATTCAGCGGATCTCCTGCGGCCGGCGCCTGAGCACCTGATCGACGATCTTGCCGCCGCCGCCATGATCGAACACGCGGATGCGCACCGGCAGCATCTTCAGCTCCGGAGCCAGCCAGATGTCGAAGCGCGGCGCGTCCTGATCGCCGGGCTTCTCGACGGAGATGTGCAGTGCGTCGAACTCGCCGGCGTTGGTGCGCATCCGTTCCTGGCTGACCACCCGGAAGAAGGGTTCGTCGATGCGGCGTGAGCCGGCCAGCGGCAGCACGAACTTCTGGCCGGGCTTGAAGCGCTGGGCATCGGCCCGGGCCAGCAGGCCCAGCTGGAAGAAGATGGTGAGCCGGTCCTGCGTGCCATCCGGATAGGCGAAATCGATGGCCGGGTCGCCTTCCTGGCGGACGCGCCGTGACGGGCTGTCGAAGCGGTAGCGACGCTCGGGCCGACGGCCCCGTTTCTCGGAATAGCGCGCGGGCACGAAACCTTGCGCGCTCATCACCCCTTCACTGACCTGCACGAGCGTGCCGGAATAGAACACGGCCAGCACCCCGCTGGCGCGGGCTTCGGTATCGAGCCGATAGCGATTGCCCTGCTTCTGGAAGCGATAGGTGGCGCTGGCCACCTCCACCCCGCTGCCGGAGTAGTCACCGTAGTAGACGTCGAAATCCAGCGTGAAGGCCGCGGCTGGCAGACCGGGCACCGACAGCCGGGTGAGCACGGGCGCACCGTTGTCGGTCGCCGGCTTCGCACCGGATGTTGCGGCACCGGCCGTCCCCGAAGCTGCCTCGGCAGCCCGGACCATCCGGCCCAGCGGCAGGGCCAGCGCACTCCCCAGCAGGAATGAAGAAAGCTGTCGGCGACGATCGGAAATCATGACGCTCCGGGAGAGGACGCCGCCACCGCCTCAGAGGCGGATCGGACGGTCGTCCAGTTCGTTGGGATTGGCGCGGCCCGGCACGGCCGGCACCGCCTCGGCCAGTGCCTGGCCCAGTCGTTCAATGGCGGACACCACGCCATCGACCGGGTTGCCGTGGCTGATGGTGCTGACAATCTGCTGGCAGGTCTCGTGCCAGATGCCGGCTGGCAGACGCTGATGCACCAGCCGATCCGCGATGATCTCGACAGCACGGTCGGCCGTCAACAGGTAGATGAGGATGCCCGTGTTCTCTTCGGTGTCCCAGATGCGCTGTTCACCGAACACCTGCAGCGCCCGCTCGCGGGCCGTCAGCCCCCGGCGCAGCGCGTGCCAGGCCAGTCGGGACTCCAGCGCAAAGCGGATCTCGCCCCGATGATGGTTCTCGCCGGCCACAATGGCGGCCTCGATGCGATCGAAGGCCGCATCGTCGAAGGCACGGCCGACCGGATCAGGGGCCAGGTCGCTGTGACGCCAGAAGCAGGCCAGGCTGCGCCGCCCGGCCTTCATGGATGCCGGCTTGCCCGGCGTGTGCCCATCGACAGGATCACCAGCCACCGGATGCCCCTCCTCCACCGAAACCACCGCCGCCGCCACTGAAGCCGCCGCCTCCGCCGAATCCGCCACCCCCACCGAATCCGCCGCCAAAACCACCGCCACCGCCCAGGCCGCCGCCCCAGCCGCCCCCGCGGCGGTTGTTGCGATACGTGTGGCGGCCAACCTGCTGCAGGCCGGGCGACGTGCCCAGCGTGACCAGCAGCACGAAGCCCAGCACCACGGCGCCGCAGATGGCCGCCACGATCGGCGAGCCCAGGATGCCGAAGGCCGAGAAGCCCATGACGCCGCCAGCACCGATGGAGGCCAGCCATCGCCCGATGATGCCTGAGGCGATGACCCCGCCGATGCCCAGGAAGAACATCAGCGGCAGCACGTCCTCGGCCCAGGTGTCGAAGGGATCGACCGCCCTGGAGGGTTCTGGCAGCGCCTCGCCGTCGATGCGCGCCTGCAGTGCGTCGACCGCTGCCTGCACGCCCCCGTCCCAGTCCTGCTGCCGGAAATGCGGCAGCAGCTGCTGGTCGATGATCCGCCTGGCGATGCCATCGGAAATGGCGCCTTCCAGGCCGTAACCGACCTCGATGCGGGCGCGGCGGTCGTCGCGTGCCACCAGAAGCAGCACACCGTCATCGACGTCCTGACCGGAAGGTCCCGCCTTGCCACGCCCCAGCTTCCAGGCCTCGGCCACCCGTATCGAATAGGCCTCGATGGGCTCCGGCTGCGTGGTGGCCACCACCAGCACGGCCAGCTGGCTACCCTTGCGTTCCTGCAGGGCCAAGAGCTGCTGGGTCAGGGCCTCGCGCGTGTCGGGGCTCAGCAGCCCCACGGTATCGACCACCGGGCCGGACAGCTTCGGCACGGCCTGCAGCTGCTGCGCCCCGGCAGGAAGCACCACCGACAGCATCCCGAGCACCAGCACCACAGCCAGCAGGAAGGCGCGCAGGCCGCGCCCGCCCGCGCCAGCACGCACCGGCCGGTCAGGCACGGTGACGGGGCATTCGGAACGGTTCGGCATCTTCATGGGATTGAAGGCGTTCGCCCGGCGGAAGGGGCCGAGACCGGCAGCGCCGCACCGCCAGGTGGGCGCCGACCGGCAGCAGCCCGGGTCTTACTGGGCCGCAGGCGCCGGCTGGGCAGCCGGTGCCGACTGGCCACCGCCAAAATCGACGGTGGGCGGCTTGCTGATGGCGGCCTCGTTCTCGACCGAGAACTGCGGCTTGGGCGCATAGCCCAGCACCTTGGCCGTCAGGTTGACCGGAAACTCGCGCACCAGCACGTTGTAGGCGTTGATGGAGTCGATGTAGCGCTTGCGGGCCACCGTGATGCGGTTCTCGGTACCGGCCAGTTCGGCCTGCAGCTCACGGAAGTTCTGGTCGGACTTCAGCTCCGGATAGCGCTCGGCCACCACCAGCAGCCGCGACAGCGCGCTGCTCATCTGGGCCTGGGCGCTCTCGAACTGCTTGAGCGAACCGGGATCGGTCGGGTTGGCCTGCTGCTGCACCTGGCCCACGCGCGAGCGCGCCTCGGTCACGCCCAGCAGCACTTCTTTTTCCTGGGCGGCGTAGCCCTTCACGGTATTGACCAGGTTGGGAATGAGGTCGGCCCGACGCTGGTACTGACTCAGCACCTCGGCCCAGGCGCTCTTGGTGGCCTCATCGCCACGCTGGATGTCGTTGTAGCCGCAACCGGCCATGCCACCGGCCAGGAAGCCGACCACGGCGGCTCCGGCCATCCAGCGGGCCAGCTGGCGTGCCGTTCCCTGCTTCTTCGTCGATTCCACCATGTATCCGCTACGCTCCAGAAAGAAGGAATGAGGAAAGGGATGTCGACCCGATGGTACCTGCTGCAGCCCGTGTCGGCAGCAGGTGTCGGAATAGCCCCTGCCATTTGCAGGGAAATGTCATGTCGGAAACGTCGTTCCCGCGCCCCGGAAGCCGCTGAAAGCGTCCGGCGTGCCAGCGCGCCACGGAACGGGAAAAGGATCCCTTAGAGCCACTGTGTCAGCGACACCCCGATGCCGATGCGGGTCTGGCGATGGTTGTAGTCGATCAGGCTGGCGCCATAGCCATGGAACAGGTTGATGTGCGCCTTCAGATAGCTGCTGATCGGGAAGGCGTGTTCCAGGCCCACCGAACCGCGCGAAGGGTTGAGCCGCAGCGAATGGCGCACGGTGAGCGCCCATTCGTGGCCGCCATGACGGTAGATGGCCACGGCTTCGCCCCGTCCGTAGAAATTGCTGATGTCGGGGTTGTCGTCGTCCTTGGCATTTTCGGGGATGCGCCACCACGGCCGCAGCAGCAGGGTCCAGCGCTCGCGCTCCAGCCCCGCCTGGACGATGATGCGGTTCCAGCTGCGCGACAGCGGCAGCGAGCGGCCGTTGGAATGGTGGTTGAGCGAGACCGAGGCCAGCCGGCCATGCCAGCCGCCCAGCCGGTAATTGGTGCGGAACACCGCCATCACCTCGGGCTCGTAGTTGGTCTCGCGGAACGGGCGCGACAGCTGCTGGGTGTAGATCTGCCACATCGAGCGCTGCGTATAGCCCACCCACAGGTCACCGTTGTCGCCGAACAGGTTCTCGGCCACCTTGGACTTGAAGCTGATCTGGAACGTGGTCTCGGCGCGGCGCCCCTGGTTGGCCAGCGAGGCATTGCTGGCGTCGGTCGTGTTGAGCGGGTTGGGCGTGCCCGGCGCCCCGTTCAGGCTGGTCGTCCAGTCCACGAACGAGATGTACATCGGCTTGTAGGGACGCAGCAGGAAGCGCCCGCGGTTGGCGTCGTCGTCGAGTTCCCAGTGGTCGGTCAGGTCAGTACCCAGCGAGCGCCGCACGTCCTGCACGGCCCGCGAGACATGCGAGCCGTCCAGCAGCAGCTTGCCGCGTGGGCTGTCGTTGTCCTCGTCGGCGCGGGTGTCATCACTGGCCCCCAGGTTGGGCAGGCGGATGAGCTGCGTGCCGCCGGGAGCGCTGGGTGCCCCCATGCCCTGTCCGTCCGGCTGGCCGCCGGCCGTCGCGGACTGAGACCCACCCTGCCCCGGGCCAGCGGGCTGCGCGGCCCGGTCGGTTGGCTGCGGGCCGCCCTGCCCGCCGGCAGCCGGCATCCTCAGCCCCCAGGCCTTCAGCTTCGGAAGTTCCCGGTCCGGCTGCGGCAGCCGCCGGGCCATCACTTCGTCGTAGCACCCCAGCCGGCTCATGTCGTCCTCGATCCGCACGCAGTCCGAGACCTCGCGCGCGGCGCGCTGGATGTCCCGGGCCTGGCTGGCCGGGATCAGCACCATGTTCCCGTCGGGCGAGGCCTGGGCCACGGCGGGCGAAGCCCCCTTCCGGGTCTGCGGCACGGCATCGCGTGCCTGCACGGTGGCCTGCCATCCCGCCAGCCCGATGGCCAGCGACACGATCGTCGTGATTTTCATGCTCGAAGGGGGTCCAGGAAAAGAATCGGGCGGTCGGGAAAAGTGTGCGACGACAGGCTGACCGTGACGCGCGAAGGGACTCCGATTCTACGGAATATGAGACACCAGGATATTTCGTAAAAAAAATGATACGCTGCCATTTTTACTGGTGGGGTTCGCAGTCCGGACCCCAAGCACTGGCTGTACCGGGTCCGGAGGGGACCGGGCAGCCCCCCGGGTTCGGCAAGCCTGCCGACACCCCCGGTGGGCGCCCAACCTGGATGCCGGCACATCGGAGACAAGAAACGTGAGCACGCCCCCTCTCGACATCAAGGTCGATGAAGCACTGCACAATCGCCTGAAGAACATTGCGGACCGCAACAACCGCAGTCTTCAATGGCTGACCCGACAGGCGCTGGTCAGCTATCTGGAAGCCATCGAACGCGGTCAGGAGCCGCCCGACCAGCTGCCCTCGCCCCGCGCCGATGCGCCGGAGCTGCCCGAGGGCGCCAAGGGCGAGCCCTCGGCTCCCTTCGTGGCCTTTGCCCAGCAGGTGTTTCCGCAGACGCCGCGCCGTGCCGCCATCACGGCCGCCTGGCGCCGCCCCGAACCCGAATGTGTCACCTGGCTGCTGGCCCAGGCCAAGGACTCCCCGCTGACCGACCCAGGCTTCCAGGCGCGCGTGCACAAGCTGGCCCGCCGCCTGAGCGAAGGGCTGCGTGCCCGGCCGCGTGCCGGCGGCGTCGAGGCGCTGATCCAGGAATTCGCGCTCTCCAGCCAGGAAGGCGTGGCGCTGATGTGCCTGGCCGAGGCGCTGCTGCGCATTCCCGACAGCCAGACGCGCGATGCGCTCATCCGTGACAAGATCGGCCACGGCGACTGGAAGGCCCACGTGGGCCAGTCCCCGTCCATCTTCGTCAACGCCGCCACCTGGGGCCTGGTCATCACGGGCCGGCTGGTGGGCACCAGCAGCGAGAACAAGCTGGCCTCGGCGCTCACCCGCGTCCTCAAGCAGGGTGGCGAGCCGCTGGTGCGCAAGAGCGTGGACCTGGGCATGCGGATGATGGGCGAGCAGTTCGTCACCGGCGAGACCATCGAGGAAGCGCTGGCCAACGCCCGCAAGTACGAAGCCAAGGGGTTCCGCTACTCCTACGACATGCTGGGCGAGGCGGCCACCACCGAAGCCGACGCCCAGGCCTACATGGCCTCCTACGAGATGGCCATCCACGCCATCGGCAAGGCCTCGGGCGGTCGCGGCATCTACGAGGGCCCCGGCATCTCCATCAAGCTCTCGGCCCTGCACCCGCGCTACAGCCGTGCCCAGGTCGATCGCGTTCAGGCCGAGCTGCTGCCCCGCGTGCGCCAGCTGGCCCTGCTCTGCCGCCAGTACGACATTCCGCTCAACATCGACGCCGAGGAGACCGACCGGCTGGAGATCTCGCTGGACCTGCTGGAGTCGCTGTGCTTTGACCCGGCGCTGGCTGGCTGGAACGGCATCGGCTTCGTGATCCAGGCCTACCAGAAGCGCTGCCCGTATGTCATCGACTACGTGATCGACCTGGCCCGCCGCAGCCACCACCGGCTGATGATCCGCCTGGTCAAGGGCGCCTACTGGGACAGCGAGGTCAAGCGTGCCCAGCTCGACGGCATGGACGGCTACCCGGTCTACACCCGCAAGGTGCACACCGACGTGTCGTACCAGGTCTGCGCCAAGAAGCTGCTGGATGCCCCGGACGCCATCTACCCGCAGTTTGCCACCCACAACGCCCAGACGCTGGCCACCGTCTACGAGCTGGCCGGCCAGAACTACTACCCGGGCCAGTACGAGTTCCAGTGCCTGCACGGCATGGGCGAGCCGCTCTACGAGCAGGTCACCAAGCCCGTCTCCGAAGGCGGCCTGGGCCGGCCGTGCCGCGTCTACGCCCCGGTGGGCACCTACGAGACGCTCCTGGCGTACCTGGTGCGGCGTCTGCTGGAAAACGGCGCCAACACCTCCTTCGTGAACCGCGTCAGCGATCCGTCGCTGCCGATCGACCAGCTGATCACCAACCCGATCGAGGAAGCGGCCTCCATCTCGCCGGTGGGCGCCCCGCACGACCGCATCCCGCTGCCGGTCGACCTGTACGCCACCGAAGTCTTCGGCAAGCGCACCAATTCCTCGGGCATCGACCTGGCCAACGAGCAGCAGCTGGCCACCCTGTCGGCAGGCCTGCTGGCCAGCACGAAGCAGGCCTGGCTGGCCCAGCCCGGCAACCGCCCGGCCCCCGCCACCGGCAAGGGCGCCAAGCTGCCCGAGGATGCCAAGCCCGTGCTGAACCCGGCCGATCACCAGGACGTGGTGGGCCACGTGGTGGAAGCCACGCCGGCCGACATCGAGGCTGCGCTGAAAACGGCTGAAGCCGCCGCGAAGACCTGGAAGGACGTGCCCCCGGCTGACCGCGCCGCCTGCCTGCAGCGCGCTGCCCAGCTGATGGAAGACCGCATGGCGATCCTGATGGGTCTGGTGATCCGCGAGGCCGGCAAGTCGCTGCCCAACGCCATCGCCGAGATCCGCGAGGCCGTGGACTTCCTGCGCTACTACGCCAACCAGGTGACGGCCGAGTTCCGGAACGACACCCACCGGCCGCTGGGTCCGGTGCTGTGCATCAGCCCGTGGAACTTCCCGCTGGCCATCTTCACCGGTCAGGTCTCGGCCGCACTGGCTGCCGGCAACCCGGTCATCGCCAAGCCGGCCGAGCAGACGCCGCTGATCGCCGCCGAAGCCGTGCGCATCCTGCACGAGGCCGGCGTCCCCACCGACGTGCTGCAGCTGCTGCCGGGTGACGGCGTGCAGGTGGGCGCCCCACTGGTGGCCGACCCGCGCATTGCGGCCGTCATGTTCACCGGCTCCACCGAAGTGGCGCGCCTCATCGCCGCCACCCTGGCCCAGCGCCTGGACAGCGAAGGTCACACCATCCCGCTGATCGCCGAGACCGGCGGCCAGAACGCGATGATCGTGGACTCCTCCGCGCTGACCGAGCAGGTGGTGCAGGACGTGCTGGTCTCGGCCTTCGACTCGGCCGGCCAGCGCTGCTCGGCCCTGCGCGTGCTGTGCGTGCAGGAAGACAGCGCCGACCGTGTGCTGACCATGCTGGAAGGCGCCACCCGCGAGCTGCGTCAGGGCAACCCCGGCGTGCTGGCCACCGATGTGGGCCCCGTGATCGACACCGAGGCACGCGACAACATCGTCAAGCACATCGACACGATGCGCGCCAAGGGCCATCGCGTCAGCCAGCCCGCCAGCGCACGCGCCGACCATCAGGCCATGGCCGCCGGCACCTACGTGCCGCCCACGCTCATCGAGATCCGGAGCATCAAGGACCTGGGCCGCGAGGTCTTCGGTCCCGTGCTGCACGTGCTGCGCTACAAGCGTGACGACCTCGAATCGCTGATCCGCGACATCAACGGCACCGGCTACGGCCTCACCTTCGGTGTGCACACCCGCATCGACGAGACCATCGACCGCGTGCTGCCGCAGATTCACGCTGGCAACCTGTACGTCAATCGCAACACCGTCGGTGCCGTGGTGGGCGTGCAGCCCTTCGGCGGTGAAGGCCTCTCGGGCACCGGTCCCAAGGCCGGCGGTCCGCTGTACCTGAAGCGCCTGCTGTCGAAGCGCCCGCCGACCGTCATCCCGCGCACAGCCGATAGCGCAGCCGCTCTGGCCGCCCTGACCGAATGGCTGCCCAAGGCCGGTCTGATCGAGGCCGACACCGCCCTGGCCCGCCAGTACCTCAAGGCCCTGGAAGACGCCCAGATCGGCACCGAAGAGCAGACCATGCCCGGCCCCACCGGCGAGAGCAACACCTATCGCCAGGAAGGTCGTGGTCGCGTGCTGTGCGTGGCCAGCAGCCCGGCCGGTGCCGTGGCCCAGCTGGCCACCTGCCTGGCCACCGGCAACCAGGCGCTGTTCGTGGCCTCGGGCGCTGCAGCCGATGTACTGAACAGCCTGCCCGCCTCGGTGCGCGCCAAGGTCAAGCAGATCACCGACGCCGAGATCGACAGCGCCGCCTTCGAGGGCGCGCTCTTCGAGGGTGAGGCCGAGCAGCTCAAGGCCCTGAACCAGCGCCTGGTCAAGCGCAGCGGCCCGATCGTCAACCTGCAAGGCCTGACGCCCGCGCAGCTCAAGAGCGGCCAGCACTACGGCAACGAGATCCTGCTGGCCGAACGGTCCATCAGCATCAACACCGCCGCTGCCGGCGGCAACGCCAGCCTGATGACGATGGCCTGATCATCAGCAGCTCGGATGGCCACGCCCCTGCAGGGGCGTGGCCTGAGAGGAGGAGCCCCCCGATGCCACTCGCCGGATGCTACTGGACACCCGATAGCGGCCATGCGGCAGCAATCGGTTCAGAAAGGCCTCCAGCTGCTCAGGGGTCTCGGCGCGATAGATGATGTGATAGCAGCCCTCACCACTGACCTTGTCGGCACTCTCGATATCCGGATCGGCAGCCAGCATGGCTTCAAAGGCCCTGAACTGACTGTGCGCCATGAACATCGTGATGAAATGCCTGGACACGTGATCTTCACGCAGCGTGAAGCCATCGATCACGCCAGCCTCACGCATCTGTCGCACCCTTTCAGCCACCGCCTGCCCACTCAGATGCACGCGCCGACCCAGCTGTTGCCAACTCATGCGTGCATCCCGACGTAGCTCGGCCAGAATTGCCAGGCTCATCCTGTCCTGGAACTTGTTCATTCTCTCCGTTTTCTCCCCCGAATTCCTTTCATTGGCCCTGGCAGACTTCCGGCATCGATTTCTACACTGGTGTTGGTCCTCATCCACTTGAAAAAGGAGCTCCTCACCATGTCTTCCGCACTATTGGTCATCGATGTCCAGAACGACTACTTTGCCAAGGGCGCCCTGCCCCTGTGGCAGGTTGACGAAACCGCCAGCCGTATTGTTACGGCCATCCATCATGCCGACACCCACAGCTGGCCAGTCATTGCCATTCGACATGTCGCAGCCACCAGCGACGCCTTCCTGTTCCGCCCCTCGAGTCCGGGCGTCCCGTTCCATGACTCGGTGGCTGCACTGTTGGCCGACCGGCCGGTTGTCACCAAGCGGCAGGCCGACGCATTCTTTCAGACCGACTTGAGGCAACGGCTCGATGAGGCAGCAGGCCCGCAAGGAGCCTCCTCACAGACGGGCATCACCGACCTCTACCTTTGCGGCATGATGACCCAGAACTGCATCACCCACACGGCGCTGTCCCCCGAAACGGCCGGCTATCGGATCCATGTGCTCGGCGACGCCTGCACGGCCCCATCCGAACTGGTCCATCGCATCGCCCTCCGTGCTCTGGCGGCACGCTGTGACATCCTAGACACGTCCGCCCTGGCAACGGACTGACCCGCCCTACCTCAGCGCCGTTTCGGCGCCGGCGGCATGGCCTCCTCGAACTCGACGATGATCTGCTCGATGTCGGCACGGTGTGCGTGCAGCAGATCGACCAGCGACTTCTTCTTTCGGACTGGTCTGGCGAGCCCCCTCGCCACGGCCGGTACTGGATTGGATGCCAGCAGCTCCTTCAGCCCTTCCGGATACAGCGGGCAGTCGGCCCGGGTCTCCTCGGGCCGGTGCCAGACGGCCGTGAAGTCCGTGCCATCGCTTTCCTTGCCCCGGATCACCTCCCGGGTATAGAAGGACGGATCCTCGAAGCGGGCATCAAAGACCAGCACGATCTCGTGGCGCGGCTCATTGCCGATCTTGAAACGGTTCTCCAGCGCGCCGATGAGGCGGACCTCGGCGATCTCCGCGCCCAGCTCCTCCTTCAGTTCCCGGGCCAGCGTCTGCGCGCCGGACTCGCCGAACTCGATGCCCCCTCCCAGCGGCCGCAGATACGCTCCGTTGCGGTACGGATCGTGCCCCCGCGCTACCAGGATCTTGCCCTCATGCCGGAACACACAGATGGCCACTGGCCGGACGACTTGCGCTGTCATGACGATTCCTTCAGTGATGATGATGGCCGCGGAACCGGCCGTGACTGGATTCTGAAGATTATCCCTTATTTTTCAGATAAAGCTCGACACGATCAGTTGTCCAGGTAGGCACGCCGGTTCCGAAAAAATCCTGATCCTCCGTCCATATGGGGCAATCCAGTACAAGCGCCGACGCGACAATCGGCCAGTCATCAGCGTCCCTGCCACCGATACGCTGCAGCGCTTGCACTTGCATGTGTCCATAGGCATCCAGTGACAAGGGCAGAACCAGACCCTCCAGCATCTCCAGAAGATTCATGGCGCTTTCGGCACTCAGGCCGCGCTTGGCAAATAACCCTGGCAGATACGTCCTCGCGTCCGAATAGGCGACATCCGGCGCGAAAAACCGTGCATGGGCCTGGTTGCTGAAGAGGATGTTCCGGACCCGGCTCCCCAGGACCGCGCGTATCAGAATATTGGCATCCAGCACCAGCAGCGGTTTGCCGTACCGGATCACCTGGGCCCCTCCATCACCCGCTTCCGTGCGCCTGCACGAGCCTCCCGGCGCGCTGACTTGAACTCATCCACCAGCTCTTCCGGGTCGATCCGGTGCATGCTCAACAGCGCATCGAGTGCACTGCTGGCCTGCTCAAGAGCGGCCATATCGACGGTCTCTCCGGTCTGAGTCGGGATGAACACGCCCACCGTCTGGCCATGCCGGGTCACGGCCACGGGTGAACCATCCTGAATGTACTCAGCCAGCCCTGCACGAAACTCTCTGATCCCTGCCTTGACGATCTGCATGGCCTGATTCCGTAATGGCAAAATGTGTATCTCAGTGTACATAATTGACTGATATCCCACAATATCAAGGGACAGAAGCCTCCCTGAAACCCCTACCTCCCCGCCACCCCGGCACCCTGAACGACATCCTCCACCGCCCGCAGCACCACCGGCAGCTCGGTGAGAAGCCTGATAGAGCATTGCAAGAATCATCAATTCTGATGCAGAATGACATCAAACCGAATGGAGCCTTCCGATGCGCACTACGGTCACCCTGGATGACGCACTTTACGAACAAGCGCTCGCTGTTGCCGACCCCGACATGGACAAGGCCGACCTCTTCCGGGAGGCCGTCAAGACCTTCGTCCGCATCCAGTCGGCCAAGCGTCTGGCCGCCTTGGGAGGCAGCATGCCAGAGATGCAGCTTCCGCCGCGGCGCTCCCGTTCCGAGGATCCCGCATCCGTCCAGGCCCAGCCTGCCACTTCTCGAAACGAAGATGGTTTTCCGTCACTGCCATGACGACACGCGCCATCCTCGTGGACAGCAGCGTCTGGGTTGATCATTTCAGGCATGGCAATGAAGCACTGACAACACTGCTTCATCAGGACCGTGTACTGGTGCATCCCTTCGTCATCGGTGAGATCGCATGTGGCACCCCGCCTGATCGCACCCGGGTCCTCGCCTGGCTGGCCGAGCTGCGCAGCACCCAGATATGCAGTCTGAACGAACTGATGGCCTTCATCGAGCGCCATCGTCTCTACGGTCTGGGCTGCGGCCTTGTCGATCTGATGCTGCTGGCCTCGACCCTGATGACGGAGAACGCTCTGCTCTGGACGCTCGACAGAAGGCTGAACAGCCTCGCAGAACGATTCGGCATCGCTCACACCGTCCGCTGAGTCTCGCAACGCACGGCTCGTCCTTTACCCCCTACCTCCCCGCCACCCCGGCGCCCTGAACGACATCCTCCACCGCCCGCAGCACCACCGGCAGTTCGGTGAAACCCTCGCGGTCCAGGAAGTGGCCGGCGTCCGGCACCCGGTGCACCGTGCCGCCCAAGCGCTGCGCCAGCTGCTCGCTCACGGCCGGCGGCACCACATAGTCATTGGTGCTGATGACGTGATGCAGGACCGGCGACATGGCGTGAATCGTGGCCGTATCGATCTTCGCCCGATCGGCGTAGGCATCCACGTCAAAGCCATCCAGCGTGGACAATCCCGGGATCCGCCCCGCAAAGCCCGACACCAGCACGATGCCGCCCAGCCGCTTCGCACCGGACAGGCTGGCAAAATGCAGCGCGCTGATGGTGCCCAGGCTGTGCGCCACCAGGATGGTGTGTTCATCCAGCTGCCCGATGGCCTCGCGCATCGTGGCCTGCCAGCGGTCGAAGTCCGGGTGGCTGCTGTCCGGCATCCGCAGGCGGGTGGCCTGGATCCCCCGTTCCCGCAGCTGCGCCTCCAGCCAGGGGAACCAGTGCTCCTCGGGCGAAGCGTCGAAACCGTGGATGATGAAGACTCGCCAGGGCGTGTCTGCATCTCCCTTCACCCTTCTTTCAGCGATTGTCTGGTGGCCTAGTCGCGCTCCATCAGCAGCACCAAAGCCCGTTTTTCCAGAGCCAGCCTCTGCCCCCGCAGCATGCTGTGCTGAAACAGCGGCATCCGTTGCGCCCCCTCCTGCCCCTCTCGCTTCTACTGTCGCGCAGGCAGCCATCATCACGCCAGTCCAGAAATCTCTTCTCGTCATGTCACATCTTCTCCATCAACACGTGCCGGAGCATTGCAGCCTAAAGCATGACAGAATGTCAGGGTCAACCTCCTCTACATCCAGTCCATGAGAATCGGCGAACTTGCCATGGCCTGCCAAACCAGTGTGCGCATGCTGCGTTTCTATGAAAGACTGGGACTGCTTCACCCGGTACGTGCACCCAATGGCTATCGTCACTACCGGCCCGAGGATGCTGCCTATGTCCGAAAGGTGATGCTGCTGAATCAGGCCGGCCTGCCACTGAAGGACATCGCACTGCTGCATGATTGCCTCAATGATGCGCCGCAGGACTTCTGTGATGTGCTGCGCGGCAAGTTGCGGGCGCAGCTGGTGGAGATCGATACCCAACTCGAACGGCTGCAGGCCTCACGTACCTTGATCCAGCAGTTGCTGGCTGGCGAGGGACGTACCGGCAACTGGAAAGGCACCCGCCCGACCTCGAATCCGGCTGCCGGCACGAACGCCTGAGTCATGCCTCACCGATGGCGTTACCATAGCCCCTCCTCTTCCCTGCGCAAGTCCCCCGGGACCACCGCATCCCCTCTCCCCCCCTCTCCTCGACTCCTGTTTCATGGCAGCAGAAAGTTCCTCGTTCGACCTCATCCAGGTCGTCTCCCTGCTGGGCGCCGCCGTCGTGGCCGTGCCCCTCTTCAAGCGACTGGGCCTGGGCTCGGTGCTCGGCTACCTGGCCGCCGGACTGGCCATCGGTCCCTACGGTCTGGCCCTGGTCACCGATTCGCACTCCATCATCCACATTGCCGAATTCGGGGTGGTGATGTTCCTGTTCGTCATCGGTCTGGAGATGAAGCCCTCGCACCTGTGGGGCCTGCGTCGGCAGATCTTCGGCCTGGGCAGCCTGCAGGTCGTCGTCAGCGCCATCCTGCTCACCATCGTCGGCACCCTGTTCGGGGCGCCGTGGGAAGTGTCCTTCATCTGCGCCTCCGGCTTCGTGCTCACCTCCACCGCCATCGTCATGCAGGTGCTGGGCGAGCGGCAGGAACTGGCCTCGCCGCGTGGCCAGCGCATCGTTTCCATCCTGCTGTTCGAGGACCTGCTGATCGTCCCGCTGCTGGCCCTCGTCGAGTTCCTCGCGCCTGCCACACCCGAGAGTGCCGCGCATGCCACACCGCTGTGGCAGACCATCGGCACTGCCCTGCTCAGTCTGGCCGCCCTGGTGGCCGCAGGCCTCTGGGTGCTCAACCCCCTGTTCCGCGTGCTGGCCACCAGCCGTGCCCGGGAGGTCATGACCGCGGCCGCACTGCTGGTGGTGCTGGGTGCCGGCCTGCTGATGGAAACGGGCGGCCTGTCCATGGCCATGGGCGCCTTCGTGGCTGGCGTGCTGCTGTCCGAATCGAGCTTCCGCCACCAGCTGGAAGCCGACATCGAGCCGTTCCGCGGGCTGCTGCTGGGCCTCTTCTTCCTGGGCGTGGGCATGTCGCTGGACCTGAAGGTGGTGGCCGAGAACTGGGGCATCATCGTCTCGGGCGTCATCGCGCTGATGGTGGTCAAGGGGCTGTGCGTCTATGGCGTGGCCCGGCTGGCCCGCAGCAACCACACCGACGCGATGGACCGGGCGCTATTGATGGCCCAGGGCGGCGAGTTCGCCTTCGTGCTCTATGCCGCGGCCGCCAATGCCGGCGTCATCGACGCCACCGTCAACGCCAACATGACGGCCATCATCGTGCTGTCGATGGCCATCACGCCGCTCATCCTCATCCTGCACCGGCGCTTCGGCGCGAAGCCAGCCGAGACGCCCGAGGCCGACACCATCGACGAACAGCATCCGATCCTGGTGGTGGGCATGGGACGCTTCGGCCAGATCGTCAACAGCATGCTGCAGATGAGCGGCCACAGCACCACCATCATCGACCTGGATCCGACCACCGTGGCCGGGCTCAACCGCTACGGCACCAAGACCCACTTCGGCGACGCTTCCCGCCCTGAACTGCTGCTGACGGCCGGCATCGAGAACGCCCGCCTGCTGGTGATCGCCATCGACAACCGGGAACAGGCGCTGTCCATCGCCCGCTTCGCCCGCGAGGTGAACCCCAACATCGACATCGTGGCCCGTGCCTACGATCGGCTGCACACCTTCGACCTGTACCAGGCCGGTGCCAACGAGATCGTGCGCGAGACCTTCGACGCCGCCATCCGTGCCGGCAAGCGTGCCCTGGAAAGGCTGGGCATGAGCCGCGACGACGCCGAGAAGGTCGGCAAGATCTTCTACCGCCACGACCGCCACGGCATGATCGAGCAGGCCCGCGTCTACGACCCCACGCTGGGCCCCTTCAAGAACGAGCAGATAGACGAGCTGGTCGTGGCGCAGCGCGAAAGCGCCCGCGAGGCCATCCAGGCCGCCCTGCGCGGTGAAGAAGAGGAATGGCCACATGGCGACGACTGAGCCGGTTGCCCCATGACCCGCACCGAGCGCCTGCTGGAACTGATGCAGCGGCTGCGCCGCAGCCGGCAGCCGCTGCAGGCCCACACACTGGCCGAGCAGCTGGACATCAGCGTCCGCACGCTCTACCGCGACATCGAGACCCTGCGCCGCCAGGGCGCCGACATCGAGGGCGAGGCCGGCGTGGGCTACGTGCTGAGAAAGGGCGGCCCCACCCTGCCGCCCCTCATGTTCCGCGAAAGCGAGATCGAGGCCCTGGTGCTGGGGCTGCGCTGGGTGAGCCGCCATGCCGACCCGGCCCTGGCCGATGATGCCCGCTCGGCGCTCTCCAAGATCGGCGCCATCCTGCCACCACGGCTGACCCCCATCTTCGACGAGCAGGCGCTCTACCCTGTCGGCCGCCGGCAGGATGCCGAAAACGACGAGAACAGCGTGCTGCCCACCGTGCGCGCCGCCCTGCGCGAGAACCAGCGCCTGCGTCTGGACTACACCGACGGCGAGGGCCACACCAGTCAGCGCATCGTCTGGCCACTGGCACTGAGCTACTTCGCCGAGACCCGGATACTGGCCGCCTGGTGCGAGCTGCGCCAGGACTTCCGCCACTTTCGCACCGACCGCATGCAGCGGGCCCAGCCCGCCGGCTCCTGCCCGCTGCCCCGCCTACGCATGCTGGCCGAATGGCAGCGCCACACCGGCGTTGATCTGAGCCGGTACGATCCGTGATCGTGCAAGGGCATTCCCCGGACCGGATCCCGCTGCCGAACGGCGCGTTCACGCCACCCGCAGATGCTTCACCAGCGCCTGAAAAAATCGTGGTTCCGTCTGACAGTCCGGTCACCTGCCGCCTCCTGACAGAAACTGACAGCAGCCCGGCGTATAGTGGCTTCACGTCCGGGAAGCGCTTGGCCTTCCCCACCCCAGGAGCCGACGATGAGCCACTTCACTCTCTACACCAACCCCCGTTCCCGCGG
>ERZ773072.314-NODE-314-length-28781-cov-8.385191_pt1 | contig 28781 bp, 31 predicted proteins | sample MGYA00580617_ERZ773072 | MGnify/ENA primary metagenome ERZ773072 (study PRJEB29015, sample SAMEA2737970) | human oral metagenome | biome: human oral; feature: human-associated habitat; material: dental | place: China | collected 2122 ...
ATAGCTATGACCGAGCGTCGAGGCTCTGAAATTGTTAAAACGCTACGTACGACTGGAACGCCAATTCTGGGCAATATGAAGACGGTGGTGCTTATTAACGGCAATAGTGCTAGTGCTAGTGAGATTACGGCTGGGGCACTTCGTGAATATGGAAAGGCTACCCTGGTTGGGCAGAAGAGTTACGGTAAGGGAAGCGTGCAGATCGTGCTTGGACTGCCTGGAGGGTCGCAAATGAAAGTTACTGAAGCCAGATGGTACACACCAAAGGGTAAAAATATAGATAAAACCGGCATAGAGCCTGATGTAAAGATCGATCTTTCATCAGACGATATTAATAATAACGTAGACCCTCAGATGGATAAAGCAAAATCGCTATAAAGCTTGTGTTTTTGAGTGAGACAACATAAAATAGAGATAGTATGAACGGACAAAAAAAGAAGATTTTACTAGTTGAAGATGATACGGCTCTGTCTGCGGTTTATAGGTCGCGGCTGGAAATTGAAGGGTTTGATGTTAGAGAAGCCAACAACGGAGAAGACGCTCTGTCTGCTACTGTTGAGTATCGTCCAGATTTGATTCTTTTGGATGTGATGATGCCAAAGATTAGTGGTTTTGATGTTCTGGATATTCTTCGTAATACGCCAGAAACCGCTAATGTCAGGATTATCATGTTAACGGCGCTCAGTCAGCCAAAGGACAGGGAGCGAGCTGAGAGCTTGGGTGTTGATGATTATTTGGTGAAATCTCAGGTTGTAATTGGCGACGTTGTGGCTCGCGTGAAACATCATTTGGGTGTTCAGTAGAGATTTGCAGAGAATAAAAATAGTCAGCCTCTATGGGGGGGTTGACTTTTTTATTATTTTTTGATATAAAATAAACATATGGAAAATCCCCAAAAACCAACACGAAATCATGAACAAGAACGACCAAAAACATTGGAAGACTATGCAGTTAAGACTTTTCCTGCTGACTTAGACGTTACGATACGTCCGTTAACTGTTATTCGTAGTGGTCAAGACGGAGGAGGTATCAGGCATGATGGAGGATGGACTCCTGGTGATATGCTATGTTTATGCGACACTGATCCTGAGGAGGGTATTAGCGATCCTGAATTGTTTTTGAGAGTTCATAAGCCAGTTAAAGTTAATGATGGAGAATATGTTGTCGCAGAGAAGATTATAGCGTTAAGTAGACTTCAGGGGCGAAAAGAGAATGATGGCTTTACAGAATCCTATATTCAGGAGCTTTACGGAAAATCTACTGAGGAAATGCTTAAAGAAGGAACGGAGGCTGCTGAGCAAATTTGGCGGCAGAAACATCCGGTTGGTAGTGAGATTGAGTCTTTGGCTCCAGAGGTGGGATCAGACTTAGGTGCAGAAACCTCCTTAGGCGCAGAAACCCCAAGTAATAGCTTGGTTGAAGATACCTCTGACCATGAGAAGTCTTTAGCGGATAAAAAAGTTATTTCTGCAATGGGAGGTTTGGCTGCTAAAGCTACTGGAATTAAAAAGCCAGCGGATTTGGCGGCAACCGAACCAGTTAAAAAGCCGGTAGAGGCGGATAGGGCAAGCGCTGCTCCAGCAGATTTGCCAGCGACTAAATCAGTTGAAAAGCCGGTAGGGACGAATGAAACTAATGCTGGCATATTACCTGAGAGCTTTAAGTCTGTGATTAATAATTTTGAAAAATATACCGAAGGGAATAATGGTGAGTTTTTTACTAAGGTAGATAAAAATCTAAGATCCAATCTTGATCAGCTCCAGTTGCAAATTCAGAGGAACCCTGAAGCGATAAAGGAACCTGCAACTGAAGAGCTCATGCGACGCGCGTCATCGATGATTATATATCTTGAGGCTTCTAGGGCTAAGGCTGCGAATGAATTTAAGAATAACATAAATGACATCCTGAAAGACTTAAAAAAGAAGATTAAAAATGATGACGAGCTTAAGCGTCTGGTTGAACTGACTGAGCATGTAGGTCAGATGGGTACGGATAATAGAGTTCTGGGTGACGTAACTAATACTTTGTTGAATGAGTTGACAATAATAATAAATAATATTGAGAAATCGCGGAATGACAGAGGAGGAATAGTCCACTATAAAAGTACCATAGCCCAGTCAATTAATAAAATTATTAATAGCGATTTGAGATCAATTTACGGGCGTCGTCAGAGTATCTTAGATGCTATTAAGGACATTCGGAAAGCAGGGTATTGATAAATGATATTAAGATATTGCCAGAAGAGGTGATTAATAAAATAACTCCGCACAAACGGAGTTATTTTAAATAAGAAGTTTACTAACTAAAGAACAACAACTTGCGTTCGGCGTTCTGATTTGCCGGTAAACTTGGTTTTCTTGACTGACTTAAAGCCAACTACGCCATCTTTTGCAGCGTGGATGGTGAAGTTGCGGCTAACGTATGTACCGTCACCAGCAATCTTTGTGGCGCCAGTTTGGCGAACTAGAACTTCTCCAGCGGAAACTTTTTGACCGCCAAATCGCTTAACGCCAAGACGTTGACCAGCATTGTTGTGGATATTCTTACTAGAACCACCAGCTTTAACCTTTGACATTCTTTACTCCTTATAGTTTCTATAAAACAATCTGTTCTAGTTTATCGAAAATGAAGCCAGTTGTCAAGCGGTTTTGGCTATATATGCGAGTTTTAATACCAATATTTCTCTGGCAACAACTTGATCTTCACGGTAATATAAGAGGTTTTTATCGATAATTTGTTGGTATCCAAGTTTTTTAAGATTCTTTATCAGAGGCAGGTGGGTGAATCTGCCTTCGTGATTTTGCCATGCTGGAACGGCTATGCAAAGCGTCGTGTCTGGGTGGATTTGCGAGCGGATATTTTGTAGAAAATCGCTAATTATATGATTACAATTTCCAACTACTTCGTGAAGTTTTTCTGGGCTTGGCGGAGCGGAAAACGGCTGACCTAAATATGTTTCGCAAACAACGCGAGAAATCCGCTCCTTCTGTTCATTCGTCAATTTTACAGAGGTGGCGTCGGCCTGATGCGCTTGCCAGAAAGTTTTTGTTGAAAAAGTTTTTTCCACCCAGTTCATATTTTCGGTCGTGTAAGATATCATCTTATCGTTCAAATCACTGCCGTAAGCATTCACGCCGATAAGCGCAGCTTCTTGTAGTACCGTTCCTGTGCCACAAAACGGATCCCAAAGGTAATCGTTAGGTTTTGCGCCAGATAGGTTAATCATAATTTGTGCAAGCTTGGGTGGAAGCATTCCCACGAAGGCATCGCGCTTTGGTCGTCCGCGGTCGCGCTGAGTATACGAATTGATATTTTGAGCGCCACGACTTTCAGCGATTATCAAATCTCCGTACGCGTTCTTAGCTATGATAATTTCAATTTTCGCCTCAGACCTGCCGAGTTTATTATTGTGAGAGGTCGCAGTGGACAGCGCGGCGGTTTTATTAGGAATTAGACGCAAACTGACGCCAGATTTTTTCAAGTTGTTTTTTAAGATAATTCCGATTTTTTGGACGTTTCTCGGATTTGTTTTATTGCCATAAAAACTTATTCCAAGCGTTATTTTTTTCTGGCTATGTGAAAGTTTTTTCGTGTATTTTTCAATAATAATTTTTGACGCCTGGAGTAGAGTATTGCGGTCTGATTTTTGCGACTTTATCTTCGTGATGACTTGTCCGCACTTAATCGTTCCGCCGAGATTGTCAATTGAAAAATTGTCGCAATTAACCGTGGCGGCTTGATTGGAGATTTTTTGGACATTTTTAGCACCGTAAACCACCTCTAATTCAGCGATAGAGATTTCAGGCTGGCGACCGAGAATAGCTATAAACATGTCGTAATTATAACATTTATCGTGGTATAATGAAGGTTATGTTACCGAAGGTGTTGCAATTGTTAAAGTCGCCACGAGCTGTTATGAGCGTTTTGACGTTGGCGGTTTTGGCAATAATAATTTTTCTATCTCGGCATGAGCTAGTGAAGGCGTGGAATCTGTTTTTGCATGCAGATTTATGGCTATTATTCTTACTATTGCCGTTTCAGATTATCGTGTACTTCGCTGGCGGCGAGATGATTTTTTCGTATCTGAGAGAGAAGAATCTGATTCATCATATTTCCAGGCTGGAGCAGACGAGGATTGCGCTGGAGCTTAATTTAGTCAATCACATTTTTCCGTCGGGTGGAGTTAGTGGGATTTCGTATACGACATGGCGAATGCATAAACTTGGCGTGAGTTCGGCGCGTTCGACATTTGCGCAGGTGATTCGTTACGTTACGGGATTTTTGTCGCTTTTAGTTTTATTGGTGATTGCCGTGTTGGCGCTTGCTATCGATGGCAAGGTTAATCGTTATATCGTTGCCGCTAGTTTCTTGCTGATTATCGTGGTTTTGGCATTAACTTTTGGTCTAATTTTTATGTTCTCGTCGAAGCGACGCATGCAGACGACTGCCGCTAAATTGTCTAGATTTATCAATACGCTGGTAAAAATTGCAACCTTGGGCAAGAAGCGACGAGTGATGAAGTCGAAGAAAGTCGAAGAGTTTTTTGTTGATATGCAGGACGATTTTCAAGATTTATCTAATCATCCGAAACTTCTAATAAAACCGATGATTTGGGGAACTGTTTACACTGTTTTTGATGTGGCAATGTTTACAGTGGCGTTTTTATCACTGGGTGTTTTTGTTAATCCGGCGATTCTGATGGTTGGATATGGCATGGCGGGATTGGCGGCGATTTTTGTGTTTACTCCTGGTGGCACTGGCGTGTATGAAACTATTATGATTATTTTCTTAAGCATGGCAGGCACTCCGCCGGATTTGGCGATTGCTGGAATAATTTTGACGCGAGCAATTTTACTTACTGGTACGATTATCTTTGGCTATATTTTCTATCAACACGCACTGATTAAATACGGCAAGCCAGATGATTCCCAGACTTAGTGTTAGCAATTTCATAGCAGTTGTCAATCAAACTTTTGACGTGGCTTTTGCTGGGATGGTTGAAGTTGAGGGTGAGGTTTCTGGCCTCAAGTCTTATCCTCCGAAATATGCTTTTTTTGATTTGAAAGATGACGACGGGCTGGTTCGGTGTTTCGTTGGTTTTAGTAATTTACGCACGCCAATTGAAGATGGGATGAAAGTTGTCGTTCGAGCGATGCCGGCGCTTAGGGATAATGGCGCCTTTAGTCTGAACGTTCAAGAGATTCGCCCATTAGGTAAGGGAAGTTTGAAGCGAAGTTTTGAGCTTTTGAAACAAAAATTAACAGTCGAGGGTTTGTTTAATTCTGAAAGAAAGCGTTCATTGCCGCAATATCCTCAGAGGGTGGCTGTTATTTCCAGCACGAAAGCAGCAGGATATGCGGACTTTATGAAGATTTCCAGTGAGCGTTGGGGTGGTGTGAAATTCGTAGTCGCCAACGTTAATGTTCAGGGTGTGAATGCTGCAGATCAAGCTGTGCGGGCTATTTCATATTTCAATCAAATGTCAGAATCTCCAGATGTGATTGTTTTGATTCGCGGCGGTGGTAGTGCAGAGGATTTGGCAAGTTTTAACGATGAAAAATTGGTGCGGGCGGTAGCGAGTAGTCGCATTCCGACAATGACTGGAATTGGTCATGAAATTGATGAGAGTTTATGTGATTTGGCGGCGGATGTTCGCGCAGCCACGCCGAGTAACGCCGCGCAATTGCTGTTTCCTGATAAGCGAGAAGTGATTCGGCATTTGCATTACAGGCTAATTGATGCGAAAGATTCAATCTGTAGAGCTATCGAAGAACAGTCGCTTAATGCAACAATGTTGCAAAAAGAAGCACTAAAACAGTGGTCAAGTCGTGTGGATGCGGCCGTAAATGCAACATTGTCGCAACAAAAAGTTATTGCTGAGTATGATCCGGAAATGGCGCTGCGTCGTGGCTATGCAATGATCAAGGGTGATTTACAGATTGGTAATATTGTAGAGATTACAACAAAAGATATAATTATGAAAGCGAGGATTGAGAATAGTGAACAACGATATGACAATTGAGCAAATGATGACTGAATTGAACGAGCGAATCGTATGGTTTCAAGGCGATGATTTTAATCTGGATGAGGCGAAACAGAGGTTTATTGAGGCGAGAGAATTGTCAAAAAAAATTACTGCCACGCTGGAAGATATGCGACATGATATCGAGGTTCTTAGCGAGAATTTTAATGCTGAGTAAGATCTTTACATCAATTAAAGCATAAGCTATACTTTACAATATGATGACGAGAGATAAGAGTGAGCGTGGCTCAGTTAATGGCTGGATGGTCGGCACAATCGGCTGTCTGATATTGTTTTTGATTGCTGGATCTTTGGCAATTTGGGCGTATATGCAATACTCCCGAGAAAAAAGCAGTGTTGATAGTAAAGTTGCGATTGAAGTTGCTAAGGGGAAGAGCGAACAAGCCGAATCAGATCAGAAGAAATTTTCTGAAGAAGCAAAAAATCCGCGCATTGAATTTGTCGGTCCTGCTGAATACGGTCGAGTGTCGTTTATGTATCCAAAAACTTGGAGTGTGTATATAGCAAACGATGGCAGCGATAGGGGTGATTATAAGGCTTATCTTCACCCAGTTTCAGTTCCTTCGACGACTAATAAAAATAGTCGGTTTGCGTTAAGGCTGGAGATTATCAATAAGAATATGGATACGGTGCTGAATGATTATCAATCACGGTTAAAGAAGGGTGAATTAACCTCAAGTAGTACTGAATTTAACGGAATTTCAGCGACTCGAATTGATGGTACATTTGAGAAAGAATTGCGCGGCTCTGTGGTTTTGATGAAAGTTCGCGATAAAACTATTCGTTTTTCAACCGACGCAGACACGTTCAAGCCAGATTTTCAGACTATATTGAGTACTGTAAAAATCTCTGAATAGAAAAACCCGAGATATATTTGCTATACTAGAATTGTATGGCAGGTAGAGAGTGGAGTGATGCTGATTTTGGGGGATTGCCGAGCGTTTTGGTGGCGGCTCACGAGCTGAAAACGCCGCTGGCTTTGATTAGGCAACTGGCGCTACTGTTGGACGACGATTTAACCAGTTCTGCCGATAAAACTCAGATCCAGCAACGAATTATTCGAACTTCTGAACAGGCGTTGCAGCTTACGATCGATTTGGCAAATTCAGCTAATTTAACGCCGTCGTTATTTCCGCTTGAACCGGTCAATCCGTTGGCTTTATGTCAGCAAGTAGCGATGGAAACAAAGTTCAACGCAATACTTTATGGGCGAAAAGTTAGTTGGCCTAAGAGCAGTCGAAACAGTCAATTGATATTAGCGAACCGAACGCTTTTGGGGCGAATTTTAGCAAACTTTTTGAATAACGCGTTGGCGTATACTGAGGACGGATCGGAGATTAAGGTTTCGGTTAAGGCGACAAAAGATGCCGTGAGAATGAGCGTGCGGGATTTTGGACCGATGATGAGTTTGAAGGAATATCGGCTTTTGCTTGATGAAATGGAAACGCGAAAAACCGTGCGAACAAGGCCGGAAAGTAGCGGTCTGGGGATTTACGTGGCGAATCAATTTGCGAGGGCGATGAACGGGCGAATTGGTCTGATTCGCCACCGCGATGGATTGACTTTTTATGTAGAAATGCCAATTAGTCGGCAGTTGAGCTTGATATGAAAAAACTGTTAATCGTTGAGGATGATAAGAATTGGTCGGATATTCTGGGCAAGTTTGCCACGGATGTTGGTACGGAATATCGAGTGGCGGTTTCTGGTGGTCAGGCGATTGAAATTATTGACGATTGGCAACCTGACGCTTTAATTTTGGATATGTTGTTAACTGGTGAAACGGCGATTGCGCTACTTAACGAACTGCGATCGTACGCGGATTTGGCGAGTTTGCCGATTGTGGTTTGTACGAATATCGATGTTAAAATGGACGATTTGCGTCCGCTTGGTGTGAAGGCAATTTTGAATAAAACATCGATGCGTCCGAATGAGGTGCGGGCGATTTTCAGGGAGGTTTTAAATGACGGGGCAGAGTGAGCGATTAAAGGCGATCGTTCTGAGGCGAACGAATTACGCCGAAGCTGACCGAGTTTTGCAATTATTAACGCCAAAAGGTCGACGTAGTGTAATCGCCAAAGGCGTACGACGCGAGCGTAGTAAATTGGCGGGCGGAATTGAATTATTCGCGATTTGCGACGTGGTTATTCGTTCTGGTCGGGGCGATTTGGGGCTATTAACTTCTGCTCGATTGTCGGCTTTTTATCGGCATATTTTGGAAGATTATGATCGGATGCAGTTTGCGTATTCAGTAATGAAATTGGTTTCTGCGGCGAGTGAAAACATTGACGAACCAGAGTGGTATTATGTGCTGAGTCAAGTTTTAGAGCAATTGAATAATCCTGCAATAAACCAAAAATTGATTGAAACGTGGTTTTATTTGCAATACGCGAGTTTGCTGGGAGATGAGCTGAATCTTCGCACAGATGTGACGACAGCGGCGTTACTGCCAGATAAAAAATATATGTACGACAATGCGGAAAAAGGCTTGAGATTGGCGGAGCAGGGCGATTTGGGCGCAGACGCTATCAAATTGTTAAGATTAATCCAGGCCAAGCCTCTGGCAAACGTGGCGCAGATTGGCGGAATAACTGAGGTTGTGAATGATTGCTGGCTGACTGCCAGGCAGCACGCCGCGGTGTAAAATTGCTCGTAAAATGGTATAATTTAGGAAATAATGTGAATCGCCATGTTGCCAACATGGAGAAAGGTTTTTTGATGAGTCAAGCAAAAATGGAAGATATTATTAGCCTGTGTAAGCGTCGCGGTTTTATTTATCAGGGTTCTGATGTTTACGGCGGTTTGTCTGGAACGTGGGATTATGGTCCGCTTGGCGTTCAATTGAAGCGCAACATTATGAATTTATGGTGGCGAATGTTTGTTGACGAGCGTGATGATGTATATGGTGTCGATGCGGCGATTTTGATGAATCCGAAAGTTTGGAGGGCAAGTGGACACGTCGATACGTTTGTTGATCCATTGTGCGAAGATATGGTTAATCACCGCCGTTTTCGTACGGATCATATTCTTAAAGACAATGGAGTTGATGCGGACGGCTTGACGATGGAGCAAATGGACGAGTTGATTGCAGAGAAGGGCATCAAAAGTCCCGACGGTAATCCGTTAAGTAAGTCGCGCACGTTTAATATGATGTTTAAGACGAATGTTGGTGCTACCGAAAGTGAAGACAGCGTTGCGTATCTTCGTCCAGAAACTGCTCAGGGAATTTTTACCAATTTTAAGAACGTTGTTGATAGTTTTTATCCAGACTTGCCGTTTGGAATTGCTCAGCAGGGCAAAGCGTTTCGTAATGAAATTGCGCCGCGAGATTTTGTTTTCCGTTCTCGGGAGTTTGAGCAAATGGAGATTGAATATTTTGTCAATCCAGAAAATTGGCAGGAAGCGTTTGATGAATTACTTAAGGCGACGCACGAGTTTTTGGAGGCGCTAGGATTAAATCCTGATAATATTCACGAGTTGGATGTTCCAGCGGAAGACAGGGCGCATTACAGTAAGAAAACGATTGACATTGAATACGATTTTCCAATTGGCAAGGAAGAGCTGATGGGGATTGCGTATCGGACTAATTTTGACCTGATGAACATTCAGCGCGTCAGCGGAAAGAGTATGGAATATACGATCAAGGGGACGAACGAGAAGTTTGTACCGCACGTGATTGAGCCGAGTTTTGGTGTCGAGCGGGCACTGATGGCGGTGTTGTCGAGTGCTTATCGCGAGGACGAGCAGAACGGCAGCAAGCGTGTCTATCTGGCACTTCCAGAACATTTGGCGCCAGTTAAATTTGCCGTTTCGCCGCTACTTAAGAATAAGCCAGAATTAGTGGAGAAGGCGCGTAAAATTTACGCCAACCTATCTAAGAAAAATCCTGGACGTGTTATGTGGGACGACAACGGCAATATCGGCAAGCGCTATCGCCGTCAGGATGAAATTGGTACGCCGTACTGTGTGGTTGTTGATTTTCAGACACTGGAAGATGATACCGTTACTGTTCGTGAGCGAGATACAACAGAGCAAAGGCGAGTGAAGATCGAGGACTTTGCACGGCAAGACTCGTAATCGTCGGATGAGGTTTATATTGAGCGAACTCCAAGAGGACGAGTCGGGTTTGCCGATAGAATAGTATTGACTTTTTCTATAAAATAGTATAGAATATCAGGCATGGAAAAAAATACAGGCGGTGTATCTTTTGGTATTAGATTTATTGACTCTGGCAATGACTCAGAGGATTATTCTACTGCTGAAAGTCAGCGCTTGATTGGAATCTATGATGGCAATTGGTCTTTGGAGGAAGATGGAACTGTGAATGCGTCCATGGCGTTTGCTAGAAGAGTGGGCAATGTTCGTAGTCATGGGAATTTGATAGAGAAGGTTCGTGGAATCGGTGAGAGAGAGGCGCGAGTATCTATTTCAGGATGCCTTGGAATTGAAGGTGAAAGGGTGGAGCTGGATGGTAGATTGCTGGATGATCCTATGTCATGCGGTGGAACTTCTTTCTTAATCAAATCAATACCAACTAAGCTTGTTGTTCCTGATTCTATCGAAAATAACCCTGACTACAACCAGAAGTTAGAGATCGTCAGACTTGCCTTGCGTGTCGGAGCTGTGGCTTTGCATTGTACAGGATTGCCGTTGGACGAACTTAGAAAATCTCCCGTTAAGCATTTTTCCTCGGATAAAGTGGATAAGTTCGTTTCTCGTTTCCATGGTAATGTGGATTTTGGCAGCGAGTGGAGGAAATATAAGGAAATTGCCAAGGATTTAATGGCCATATGAAGAAGACTGATAATTACGGTGCTAGAGTTAAAATCGAGAATATTATTGAAGGTGATCTTGATAAAGTCGATGAGAATTCGCTGTTTGCTTTACTGACTGGATTGACTATTAAAAAAGGTCGGATTTTTGACATGGACATAATATTAGCTAGCCGTGATGATAAATATTCGGGACACAGCATGTTGGCAGAGAAACGTCTCTCCAGTCGATCTACGTCCGTAGAGTCGCCATCTCAGTTTCCGCGTGGCAAAACTGAGTTGCGAAGCTGGCGGGATAAGCATGGTGTACATTCTGTAGGGGGGGTAAGAGGAGAATTCAAAAAGAATACCTATTTTTCTTCAGATAATGCGGAATATCTCATGAGGCGAGTGGCTGCCGTGGCTGTTGGACTTTGTTTGGAGATGCCTTTACAAGAGCTGGGTTCTATTAAGGAGTTTTCGGCCGAGGAACTGGCAGAGGCGTGGCCGAGGCTTAGGTACGGAATTTACATTTAATATTGTCATTGTTATAATAACCACATGCATATTATTCTTGGTGGGACGAGTGGGCTTGGTTTGGAAATGGCGAAGCAGTTACGGAAACGTGGCGAGCGTGTGCTGGTTTTGGGTAAGACTCATAATCCACAGAAGCACGGCGAAGGCTTTCCTCTGGATGTGTATTATTCAGATCAAGTGGAGGCGGCGTCAGCGCGAATTGAGCAGATTTTAAACGGTGATGATATTGATCAATTTGTGTGGGCAGCCGGATATGGCTGGCGCGGCAATTTTGAAGATCAGCCGAGTGTTCGCAGTATGGCGGAAGTTAATTTTTCAGGCGCGTTGCCGCTGGTTCAATGGGCTTGGCGTAAGATGTCAACGCAGAATCGCAAGTCTGTACTGACGATTATCGGGTCGACAAGTAGCGTTAAAGCGCGCTCAGATGAAGCTGTGTACGTTGCCACGAAGCACGCTCAAGCGGGTTTGGCGCGAAGTTTGGGAATGCAGGCGGATGAGCAAAAACTTCCAGTTAGAGTTGCACTATTTTTGCCTGGTGCTATGAAAACTCCGTTTTGGAATGGGCGCGATCTTCCAGCTGATTATATGTTTTTTAATGATCCGGCAAAAATCGCTACTCATATTATTAACGCGATTGATTGTCAACAGCAGCCATTCTTGGAGTGGGCTTTGCCAAAAGGCACGTTGGTCTAGGGCTTATTAAGTGCTATAATTCATGCATGACAGATAGCTCGAATAATGATTATTTTGGGGTAAAAATTGTAGTTATTGGTGGCGGAACGGGAAGTTTCACGCTGCTTTCTGGATTAAAAAAATATACACACAGTATTACAGCGTTGGTCAATATGGTTGATGATGGCGGCTCAACTGGTGTGTTGCGCGATGAATTGGGCGTGTTACCGGCGGGCGACGTTAGGCAGTGCTTGGTGGCATTGAGTACTTCACCTAAAGTTCGCGATTTGTTCAATTACCGGTTCGGCGAGGGCAGTATGAAAGGTCACGCGTTCGGCAATTTATTCATGGCGGCGCTGGAAAAGATGACGGGAAGTTTTGCTGATGCGGTGGAATTGGCTAGCGAAGTTCTGGGCGTTAATGGCCGAGTCTATCCGATTACTCTGGACGATACAACGATGTCGATTAAGCTGAAAGACGGTACGGTCGTTAATGGCCAACATGCGGCTGAGTCGCTTAAGATTCCACGCGGCGAACGTCCGTGGCTAGAGCTTAAACCGCCAGCTACGATTAACCCGCGAGCCCGTCAAGCGATTTTGGATGCCGATTTGGTGGTAATTGCGCCGGGACTTTTATATGGTAGTTTGGCGCCAGCGTTGTTGGTTCGAGGTGTTACTCGTGCGCTTGCTGAAACGAAGGCGAAGAAAGTCTATGTTTGTAATTTGGTTACCAAGCCGACGCAGACTGATGGATTTACTGTAGCGGATTTTGCGGATGAAATTGAGCGATTTTCAGGGGTGAATATGGATTATGTGCTTTACAATAACCATCGCCCGCCAGAGGAATTGATAAAGAAATATGCTCACGACGGCGAATATTTGGTCGAGTGGGATAAGGAATTGCTGAAGAAAAAGCATTATTATGCGTCGGGCAAGCGTTTGATTGCTGATGACGTGTGGGTTAATACGAACTCCAACAGCGATCCGTTAGCGGCTCAGCGCAGCTTGATTCGTCACGACGCCGATAGGGTGGCGCGCGAATTGATGCGGATTTATTTCGCGTAAACTGATTGACACTTGCAAATTACTATAGTATATGGTATAATGTGAAAGTTGTGTCAAATAAAGAATGTATCTGTCTAGTAGACGAAAAAGAGATTATACCCACAGAAGAGGTTTTTCATGAATCATGCCGTAAGGTTTTAGATAGCTATATTAGTTGTACTGAAGGTGAGCGTGATGATTTTAAGGAGCATGCTTATCGAGTACATAAGATCGTAAAAGCATATACGGGTGATGATTTACCTCCAGAGGCGGCTTCGCTGTCATTGATTCACGACGTTGCTGATAGGATGTTTAATAAAAAGAGTACAAAATATAACGATGTGTGGGCCAGGAATGCCGCAGATGCACTTTATGGGTTTATGGATAATGAAAATATTGGCTATGGTCAGTTGAAATACTCTGCGCATTTACTGGCTGATATGGCTGAAATTGAGCAAAGCGCGGCGCATCATCGTAAGTTGATGGCTAAGATTGCCGAAGAAGAGTCTAACGATGATTATAGAGAAACATACTCCCTGGTTGCTGAGAGACACACAGGCAAAGTCTCTCCGGAGCAATGGAGGGTTGCTCAGCCATTATTAGATCTCGACCATATGAGAATAGAGATGGACAAAATTAATATTGAGGCGTTTATAATAAAAGGCGCCGAGATAATGGATAATTTACAAAACCCATCATCAAGGAGGGAGTCTGCAGTATTGCAGGATGTATTGGAGGCTGAGTCGTTTTATGCTCCAATTCTTGAGGCGATGGGGTATGAGGCTTTTGCTGCAGAGCTGCGTAGCGTAGCTAAAATTAGGCGTTTGATTGGTCAGGGTAGAGAAGATCTTGTCGAAAATGCCAAGGAAGTGCAAGATAGGGTTCTTCGAGTTGGTATGGAAAAGATTGCGGGTAGGATATTTGGAGTAAACGACGGTACTATAAGTTATGCTATTCGTAAAGATGAGGATTCTGGTAAATATTCTACTCATATGGGGGAATTTGCGGCTGATACTAATTATGGCAATATGGTTGCTGGAAATTGGCGTATTAAAACTGTAGGATCGCTTGCGGATAAACTTAAGGGTGGTGACGGAATTATGGATATTGTCGGTATGATGGCGATATCTAAAGACTACGAAACGACAGCTTGTGATTTTGCGCATTTTATTGCTGACAGGTTAAAGGAATTTAGGCCGGTGTGCGCTCGAAACAAAAACAAACCTATATATATTCAAGGAACTAAAGAATATGTTGATGTCGTGGAGCAGAATCTTCGTAAATTGGGCGTGAGTTCGGATGAGTACTTAGTAAAAATTGATACCGATGAAAAGTGTGAAAAACGAGGATATCCTATTTATGAAATATCTAAAGTGACGTTCGTTGTGGTTATTGACGATGTTGAGATACCGGTTGAAATACAGTTTATTACAAAAGACGAGCGATGCCGTGCGCGTACAGGCGAAGTATCTCATATTGCTTATAAATACCTACAGTCTCAGGGTTTTGGTAAGGATAATCTAGAGGAAGAGACGACTCGTCAACGTGTCGAGAGGATGAAGATAGTCAGTCTTGCAGAAGAGGTCTTAGGCGCGCTATACAAACGGCGCTACGACATGAAAAATAGTAAAAACACTGGTGATCTTGGGCTTAATCCGAAATCTCTATCTAATGAAGATAAGTTTATTGAGAGACTGATTGACCTACGGGCTGACAATTAACGGCTTGCGCGTGATATAATCATACCAATGACAACTTACTATACTGACGGCTCTGCTTCACCAAATCCCGGTCCGGGTGGGTTTGCGGTTATTCGTGATCTTCAGCCTTACATTTTGGGGTCAGAGGACGGCGAGACGACGAATATTCGCATGGAGGGCAAAGCTTTAATTGCGGCATTGAAAGATGCTAATGGTGCACCGTGTGTAATTTATTCTGATAGTGAGTTTTGGATTAATGTTGTTACCAAATGGGCTCCAGGCTGGGAAAAGCGCGGCTGGACGAAGAAGGGCGGCGATATTAAAAATCTGGATATTGTGCGCGAACTATACGAATTATATTCAAACTCTCAAGCGGATTTGCGTTGGGTGCGTGGCCATGAAGGCGACGAAGGAAACGAATTGGCTGACGAATGGGCTAATCGAGCACGTGAAGGCGAAAGATTGACAAAATAACAGCTAGCGACATCTGATAAAAATTGCTATACTATAAAAATGGAAGAAGTGAGGGAAACGACTGATATTTTTTTGTGGGCAAATCAAAATGACGCAAAAAAGAATGATTTACAGATAGAGCTGTTCTTATTTAGTAAAAATTACACGCCGTATTTTATGCCGATAAAAGGCGATGTTGAGCAACAGCTTAGGCCGTTGTTCTTGTTTGATTATATCAATCAGGTCAATTTGGGTGCGGGCACTGGGCTGAGTGTTCGCGATTATGAATTGAGTGAATCAGAAGATAATGTTCTGTTGAGGACTGACCTGGAAAAGGTTGGGCGAGCTGAAACACTGATTCATTTGATTGAGCATGAGCGTCACGACATCGTGGAGTTTTCGGAAACTGAGCACGAGTTTAAGCGAATGAAGGGAATTGTGGCGCGATTTACTGACCCGAATAATCCTGACGCAATATTTTACACAGTTAAGCTAATCCAGCAAGGTCAGACGCTGAAGAGTGCGTTGGCTTGGGAATTTTCTGATGGCAAATTTGGTTCATTTAATGCGGAGGTTGGTTTTAAGGTTCCGGATGATAATCAAGTTTTGATTGTCGGTAAAGATATTTTTGCGTTTAATCCTGGAAAGTTTGAGCGAATGTTTGGCTATGAATATAAAAAGCAGGTGATTGCTGATAAAAAAGTAGCGGAAATTGAGAAGGAATATAAGCTAAGTTTTCCGGAGGGAATGGATCTTAACGCGTTGGTGAAGGAGCGCAAAAAGACGATTAATAAATTGCAGAAATTGGAAATCGGCGCGGTTAAACAGGGAGATGTTCTGGACTATGCTGATGAGATGCAATTGGAATTGATGAGCGATGATAACGGCGCGATTATTATCATGGACGGCAATGATTTGGATATGTTTGTAAATCTCATCAACGAGGATTATATCGAGAGTAAAATCACGGGCAAGCGTTACGAAATTAAGTCGAAGAAGTTGCTCGGCGAGCCAGAAGGCGAACCGCCACGGGGCTAAAATGGATCAAGAATTAGCGCTGGCTATTCTGCTGAGCGGTCGGTCGGCGTTGCTGACTGGCGCGGCTGGAACTGGCAAGACCCACTTGCTGAATAATTTTATTGCACAGGCTCGAAAACGGGGTAAGAAGGTGTCAGTAACAGCGACAACTGGTCTGGCGGCGACGCATCTTGGGGGTAATACGATTCACAGCTGGAGTGGCATTGGTGTAAATGATCATTTGCCGAACAATTTTTTTGAACGATTGTCAAAAACGCGGCGTGATGTGATTTCTAAAACTGACGTGTTGATCATTGACGAGATTTCAATGCTTCATGATTTTCGGCTGGATATGATTGATAAGGTTTTAAGAACTGTCAGGGAAAATGATCGGCCGTTTGGCGGTATTCAGTTGGTGATGAGTGGCGATTTTTTCCAATTACCGCCAGTGAATCGTCCGAACGAGCAGGGCGGCGGTTTTGTGGTTTATTCTGATGCTTGGCAAGAACTTCAGCCGGCGGTTTTGTATTTGGAGCGACAATATCGCCAGAATGATGAGCAGCTTTTGGAGATTCTGACCGCTCTAAGAACTGGCGATGTTAGGCGACGTCATGTCGAGGCATTGCTGGCGCGCACGGAAATTGAGCCGCCAGATGGTGATATCACAGAACTACACACTATAAACGTTGATGTTGATGATATCAATATTCAAAAACTGGCGGAATTGCCAGGTGAAGAGCGGTCATATCAGCAGACGACAACAGGCTCGAAGATTTATGTAGAGAATCTGCAAAGGTCAGTCCTGGCTCCAGAAAATCTGGTGATTAAACTGGGCGCGTTGGTGATGGCGGTTAAAAATTCGCCGCAAAAATTATATGCCAATGGAAGTATCGGCACGGTCGTGGATTTTGAGCCGCTGACGGAATATCCGGTTGTTGAGTTTCGAGATGGTCGTCGGGTGACTATGGTGCCGGATGTTTGGGAGCTGCGAGACGGAGAGCGTAAACGAGCGAGTATTTCTCAGGTTCCGTTGCGTTTGGCGTGGGCGATAACTGTCCATAAAAGTCAGGGTATGACTCTGGATGCGGCAAAGATTGACCTGAGGAAGGCGTTTGTCGAGGGCATGGGTTATGTCGCCCTGAGTCGTGTGCGAGATTTGGATAACTTGTATCTATACGGAATTAACCGTAGGGCGCTGGAAGTTTCTCCTGATGCACTAGCAATTAACGAGGTTTTGAGGCAGGCGAGTAGGGAGTCTGTTGAGAGATACAGGGATGTGGTCTTTAAGTCTCATTGGTAGTTTAACCGGAGCTAAATCGCCTTACTGGTCTGAAGTATCTTGAACTGCTAACCCATTGTCCAAAACTATTAAATAGCGTTGGATTACATCAACTCAACACTAGGCTTTTCCACAAAAATGTGGAAAAGTTTTTATTTGACGTAAAAATGGGTAAAAAGTTATAAAAAGGGCTTGCAAGTGGGTAGGTGTGGGTAGTATAGTGGAATCAGTGGAACGAAAGTTGATGGAAAATCACCAACAAAAACAAACATCCACTGTAAAAAACAACTAATCTACCACGAAGGAAGGACGACGTGCAGACAGATTACTTTGAGCGTAAGTTGGACGACAAGCGACGCTTGACGATTCCGGCTGAGCTCAGGGCAGAATTTGCATCAGGCGTCGTGCTAACTCGCGGGTTTGGTAAATATCTCCACTTGTATCCACAGCAAATCTGGGATCGGGAAGTGGAAAGTGCTCTAACGGGAAGTATTCTGGATGAGCGAGTTGCCGACCTGAACGTTAAATTCCGACGAGGTAAAACCGCATCGGCGCTCGACCAAAAACAAGGACGAGTGACGATTGAGCAGCATTTGCTCGACTACGCTGGAATTGACAGAGAAGTCGTTGCTGTGCGAGCGGGGGAATATTTTCGGCTAATAGCGGCCGAGAATGCGGAATAGTAGATTAGCTGAGCACTTTAACAATTAGAAACCTCTCGAGATCAACTATCTGGGTATTTGAAAATGGCATGTGGCAATTTGCTCCACATTAAAAACAGCAACGTACCTTCCTCAAACACCTCCCAAAAAAACTCCACCTCACACATAAGTCTCTTTGGAAAACATGGTTGTTACTGACAATCAACAAATTTCCACTCTTAAGACAACAAAAACAAACAAAACACAAATACAAAAAAGCCAGAATTAAATATCCAGTTAGGTGATCTCGAGCATTATTTCTGTATAATGGAATAATGATGAGTATTAAAGAACATCCACCACAGTCGGAAGAGCTTAAGTTGAGCGAACCGATTCATGTTCCCGTACTTTTGGAGATAACCCTTAGTAAGCTGCAGCCAGTCGAGGGCGAGTCGTACCTCGACTTGACGGCTGGATATGGCGGTCATGCTAGGGCATTCTTAAATAAGACGGATAATTACTTGAGCTCAGTGTTGGTCGATCGTGACGAAAACGCGATTAAGACATTGGGCGATTTGGCTGAAAAAGGCGTAACTTTAATTCACAAAGATTTTGTGAGTGCAGCGCAGAATTTAGTCAAGCAGGGACGCAAATTTGACGTGATTTTGGCTGATTTGGGGGTGTCGTCACCGCAGCTTGACAGAGCAGAGAGAGGTTTTTCGTTTCGGTTTGACGGGCCGCTGGATATGCGGATGGATAATCGGACGGAAACAACGGCAGCGGATATCGTCAATTCGTATTCGGTTGATGAGTTGACGCGGCTGATGACTCGTTACGGCGAGGAAAGTCCCGGGCGGGCCAGGCGGATTGCGCAGGCAATTGTGAGCGCCAGGCCGATTCGGGGAACGACCGAGCTGGCTGATCTGATCAAGCATACTGTCGGTCGCGGCGGGATGAAGCATCATCCGGCGACTCGCACCTTTCAGGCACTGCGCATTGAGGTCAATCACGAACTTCGGCTGGTTGAAGAATTATTGCCGCTGCTGCCACGCCTCCTCACCAGGGGCGGGCGCGTTGGAATAATTAGTTTTCATAGTTTGGAGGATCGATTGGTCAAGCAATATTTTTGGGAGCAAGCAGCTGCTGGCTACGAGGCCGAGCTGATCATCCCAGAGAAAAAACCGGTGTCTGGAACAGAAGATGTTCACAACCCGCGCAGTCGAAGCGCCAAGTTTCGCTACGCCGTAAAAACATAAACAAACAAAGGAGGGCGACACCATGCCAATCCACATCAAAGTACAATTCCAGGACGCAGAAGCAGCTGAGACCGTTGCGGTACGCCGCGGCTAACAAAGCGCGTATTCCGGAATATACACTCTAAATCGGAAGCGGCCCGTTCTAATATACTAAAAGGGGCGGGCTAGCTTTCCCTAATAAAAATTATAAATAAAAACAAGAATAGAAGCAATGACAACCACCACATTTACTCCGCGACGTTCAGGTGTCCAGATGCGGCGCAACCAGAACTCAACACGTTTCCAATCTCGGGTCAAACTTGGTCCTGTCGCTCATACAGTGCTCGTTGCGCTGATGATTACAGTACTGGGCTTGATTTATTTGACTCAGGCAATTAAGACTACAGCCTATGGCTACGAGGCGCAGGATTTGGATTCGCAGATAAATGAATTGAGCGCTAAAAAATCGGAATTGGAAGTACAAAATGCGCGGCTGACATCGCTAGAGAGGGCGAAGAATAGCAATGTTGCGGCGGCCATGACATCGACCGAGACTAGTTACGCGCGGTAGCCTGAAATGATATACTAAATAGAGCGATTATGCAGCGGCTTACACATTCTAGAACTGGCTGGTTGGCCATCGTTTTACTCTTGGCGATGGCGGCTTTTGTGTTAAGGCTGTTTTACTTGCAGATTTTGCAGCATGGTATGTACACCGAGCTGGCTAGAGCTAGCCAGCAGCGGCAATTTATTATTCCAGCAGAGCGCGGCAAGATTTATATGATGGATGGGCAGGTGTTGGCGCCAGTCGTGCTAAATCGGATGATCTATACGGTAATTGCCGATCCGCAGGCAGTGGAGGATGGCGAGCGCAGTAAAATTATTGCTAGCTTGAAAAAAATCGCCGGCGGGGAAATGGTTCGCCATGCCGAAGCTAAGCTGAATAATAAGAAATCCCGCTACGAGGTTTTAGCCAGGAATATTTCCAGAACGCAAGCCGAAAAATTGAGGAATAAGAATTTTGCTGGTATGCTGTATCAACAGGGGTCGATTCGCGATTATCCAGAGAATGGTTTAGGTGCGCACGTACTAGGTTTCGTTAATGCGGCTGGCGACGGACAATACGGCGTGGAGGGCGCGCTGGAAAAGCGCTTAAAGGGGCAGAACGGTTTATTACAGGCAGTGACTGACGTCAGGAACGTGCCGCTGACAGTGGGCAAGGATAATATTCGGATTGAAGCGAAGGCGGGGGAGAATCTTGCTTTGACGGTCGATCGGAATATTCAGAGCTACACTGAGTCGGCGTTGAAAAACGGCGTCGAGGCAGCGCGCGCTACTGAAGGAAGCGTTATCGTTATGAACCCAAATAACGGCCGAGTTTTGGCGATGGCTAATTATCCGTCGTATAATCCGGCAGAATATGCCAAGCAAACTAATGCCGCAGTTTTTATGAATAATGTTACGATGACGCCGTTTGAGCCGGGGTCGATTATTAAGTCGTTTAGTTTTGCTGCGGCGATTGATAAAGGCGCGGTTACGCCGTCGACCGTCTATAATAATACTGATTGCATTAAGGTGGCTGACAGGACCATGTGTAATGCGCTGCGCGGTTTGAACGGTCCGATATCGATTCAGGGGGCGTTCAATAATTCGTTGAATGTAGGTACAATTACAGCAGTGCGGAGGCTTGGTAATGGTTCGCAAATCAATTTGCCAGCGCGCCAGACGCTTTACGATTATTATCATGACCGGTTTGGGTTCGGGCAAGCTACCGGCATTGAATTGAACGAGGCGGCTGGTTATGTTTATCCGCCGGATAGCGCTGAGGGCAATGAAGTCCGCTATTCGGCGATGACTTACGGGCAGAGCATGAACTTGACAATGGTACAGGTGGCGGCTGGGTTTTCGTCGATTGTTAATGGTGGGCAATACTATAGGCCGGCGATTGTTAGCGGTTCAGTTGATAAAAACGGTAAAATACATCCGTCCGAGAATAAAGCGCTGCGCCAGACGGTCAGTGCTGGGACATCGTCGCAAATGCGCGGTATGCTAGCGACGGCGCGCGGCTCGTCGTTTTTATCGAAGAACGATAAGCCGGGGTATGAAATTGGCGGTAAGACTGGAACGTCGGAAGCGGTTGTTGGCGGCCATTATTCACAAAAAGAGACAATCGCGACCTATATCGGCTATGGTGGCGCAAATAGGGCGGAATATGTCATAATGGTACGCGTGGCGGCGCCGGGCAGAGGAATTAACCTGCAGGGAAATTACCACGCCGGCCCGATTTTCACAGACATCTCCAACTGGATGATTGATTATATGAAATTAGCACCGAAGGGATAATCATGGCAACCGCTTTACAAACAATGACCAACGAATTAACGCATGTATTTTTACTAAGCGTGGGGGCGTTTTTACTGGCGATGTTCCTGACGCCAATTTATACGTTTTTTGCTTACCGATACCGGTTTTGGAAGCGGCAGCGTTCCGAGAGTACCGACGGTAAAAAATTGAAGATTTTTGCCAAGTTTCAAGCGGCGAAACTACAGCGTAATATCCCGACAATGGCTGGCGTGATTGGCGTGATTGCGATTTTTATTGTGACCTTTTTCTGCAACTTAGATCGAGCACAGACGTGGCTGCCATTAGCAGCGCTGCTGGGCGGCGGCGCGGTTGGCCTGATCGATGATATTATCAATATTCGCGGTACAGGCGGCGGCGCGGCGGGCTTGCGCAGTCCGGTGAAGTTTGCGCTAATTACGCTTATTGGCGCAGTCCTCGGTTGGTTTTTCTTCGCCAAATTAGGCGTGATGAGTTTTCACGTGCCGTTTATGGGGGATGTCAATATTGGCTGGCTGATTATTCCGCTATTTGCATTTGCGGTGGTGGCAACTGGCAATGCGGTCAATATTTCTGATGGCATGGACGGGCTGGCTGGCGGTCTCTTGAGCGCTAGTTTCGGCGCGTTTGGGGTGATTGCGCTGTTGCAGCAGCAGGTACTGCTGGCAGGATTTTGCTTTACGGTGGTCGGCGTGCTGCTGAGTTATTTGTGGTTTAATATTTATCCGGCGCGGTTTTTCATGGGCGATGTTGGTAGTTTTGCGTACGGCGCTAGCTTGGGCGTGGTGGCGATGCTGACGGATTCGCTGTTGCTGCTGCCAGTAATTGGACTGTTGTTTGTGATTGAGGCGGGTTCCAGTTTGATACAGATTTTTAGTAAAAAATTCTTTAAGCGCAAGATTTTCTTATCGGCGCCAATTCATCATCATTTGGAGGCAATTGGCTGGCCGGAAACCAAGGTGACGATGCGGTTTTGGGTAATTGGCTGCGTGATGGCGTTTATCGGCGTGATGCTGGCTTTAGCGGGGGGTCATATTGCGTAGTTTAGCTGCCTTTAAGCGCAACGCCAGCAAAGTTGTGCCGGTTCGCCGCCATCGACCGATGTATCAGATTGCTCTGTATATGGGGCTGCTGTTAATGTTGGGGCTGGTGGTCATGTACGCGCTGGGGCCGCAGCGGGCAAATGTGCTAAATTACGCATACGGTACGCATTATGATAGTAACTTTTTCTTTAATAAGCAGTTAGCTAGCGTTATCATTGCTATCGCAGCGTTTGCAATTTGCGCGCTGCTGCCATTGAAGTGGTTTAATAAGTATGCGAAACAGATTTTTTTAACCGGGCTGGTTTTATGCGTGCTGCTGGTGATTATGGGCGCAGTTCTTCATCTGCCAATTGCCAAAGGCACGAACGGGGCTTACCGCTGGTTTTATTTGGGGCAATTAGGCAGCCTTCAGCCGTCGGAGCTGCTGAAATACGGCGTGCTGGTGTTTCTGGCGGGGTTTTTAAGCAAACGCGTCAAACAGGAGAAGATCAACGATATGCAGGAAACGCTTGTGCCGGTAGCGGTATTGGCAGGGATTTCGTTAATTGTCGTGGTGTTCTTGCAAAAGGATTTGGGGACTGGCATGTCGCTGGTGGCGATTATCATGGCAATGCTGGTGGTGTCTGGGATGGATGGAAAGATCATCGCCAAGGTGCTGGGCGCGGTATTGATCCTCGGCGTGCTGATGATCGCTATGTCGCCGCACCGGATTGAGCGCGTAGTAACGTTCTTACAGGGCGACAGTCGCCGCGCAGCTAGTCAGGATGACGGCGATTATCATATTCAGCAGGCGCGGATTGCGATTGGTTCTGGCGGGCTGCTAGGCCTGGGGATTGGCAAGAGCGTGCAGGCGACTGGTTATCTGCCCGAGGCGATTAACGACTCAATTTTTGCGGTGATGGGCGAGACGTTCGGCTTTCTCGGCTTGATGGCGATTTTAGCGCTTTTTACGGCGCTATTATTATCAATTTTACGCGTGTCTGCCAGATTGCCGGACATGCGGCTGCGGCTGGCTGCGGCTGGCGTATTCGGCTGGGTAGCGTCGCATGTTATTATGAATATCGCTGCGATGACCGGCGTGGCGCCGCTGACAGGGATTCCGCTGCCGCTGTTGAGCTACGGCGGTACTAGTATGATGTTTATTGCCGCGGCGCTTGGGCTAGTTTTTCAGATTTCCAGATACACATCACATAAACCATTAGAGGAGGGAAGCAATGGCAAGAATCTTAGCGGTAGGCGGCGGTTCGGGCGGACACGTTACGCCAGTGGTAGCCGTATTTAGGGAGTTGAAAAAATCAGGCGATCACGAGCTGCGGTTTTGGTGCGATCGAAAATTTGGCGCTCGCGCCCGCGGAATTTTTAGCAAATTTGACGATACTATTACAGTTGAGCTGATTGCTGCTGGAAAATTGCGGCGCTATCATGGTAAAAGCATTAGCTTTCACTTTCATCCGTCAATTTTATTGCCAAACATCCGCGATGCTTTTAAGGTGGCTATCGGGTTTTGCCAAAGCTTTATTAAGTTATTGATTTGGCGCCCGGATGTGATTTTTATTAAGGGTGGTTATGTTTGCTTGCCGGCTGGCTACGCGGCGCGGCTGCTAAAAATTCCGCTGGTGCTGCACGATTCTGATGCTCACCCGGGATTAACTAATCGGCTGTTAAGCCCGTTCGCTAAGGCGATTGGCACGGGCGCGCCGCTTAAATATTATAATTATCCGCCGGAAAAAGCTAAGTATGTCGGTATTCCGGTTGCGGCGGAGTTCAAACCGTATACGGACGAGGAGCGGCGCCAGTTAAAGTCTAAGCTGCAATTTGACCCGAATCGGCCGCTCGTGGTGATTACTGGCGGCGGTTTGGGCGCAGCCAGGATAAATGAGGCGGTGGTTGCAGTTCGGGAGGATTTGTTGGCTGAATCGTCGGTGTTTTTAATTTCTGGCAATTTGCAATATGAACAATTGAAGGAAGCGGTCAGCGAATGCGACGGTTGGCGTCTGCAGGCTTTCGTCCATGACGGTATGGCGGAAGTTCTGGCGGCGGCTGATTTAGTAGTGACCAGGGCAGGCGCGACGACGCTGTTGGAGCTGGCGGCGTTGCACAAGCCAACTATTATTATTCCAAACGGCCGGCTGACGGCTGGACACCAGTTAAAGAATGCTAAGGTGTATCAAGAGGCGCTGGCGGCGGTGATTGTGACAGAGGAAGAGCTGGATGACGACAGCCAGATTTTGGCAAAGAAAATTATCGGCTTGCTGCGGTCTCAGAAAATTCTGCAAGGTTTGGGTAATAATTTTGGTAAATTTGCCAAGCCAAACGCTGCACGCGATATGTCAAATATGATATTAACCACAATTCGCCGGCAGGGCAGGCGTAAATGAAATTTGGCTTTCTGAAAAAGAAAGAATCTAAGTTGACGCGCCGCGAAGTTGCTGCGAGGCGCCAGGCTGAAATTTATGATGATATACCGGCGCAATCATACCGGCGCAACCGAACGCTGAACAGCCGCCAGACAGCTTCGCCGATGGAAACATCCGAGCGGTTGGAGGCGCACCGGCTGATTAAAAAGCGGCACAAAGCCAGCCGGCGTTTTTTCGGCGCGGTATGCGGGCTTGGAATTGTGTTATATCTGCTGTCTCAGCTGACGATTAATATTTCAGTTCAAACTCCCGACCCGAAGAGCTCTGGTAATGCCGCCAAATATATTAAAATCCTTAACGACTATTATGCGTCGCGTCCAGCTGAAAGATTCCGATTTTTTTTGGATCATAATAGTTTGATAAACTTCTTTTTACAGCAAGCTCCGGAGGTAAAAACGATTCGAATCGAGGGCGAATCTTTGGCCTCGTCATCAGTAAAATTGCAATTTCGCCAGCCAGTTGCTCAGTGGTCGTCCGGTAGTAAAGTATATTTTGTCGATGAAAGCGGCGTGACGTTTGAGCAGAATTATTTTGACGCGCCGACGGTAGCTGTCAAAGATGAAAGCGGCATCCCTGCCAAAAGCGGCCAAGAGGTCATTAACCGGCAATTCTTAAGCTTCTTAGGTCAGGCGGTGTCCTTGTTTACCCAAAATAACCTAAAAGTATCAGAGGCGACACTGCCAGCTGGTACGGTGCGCCAGGTTTGGTTTAAGGTTGATGGCAGGGATTATTATATACGAATGACGGTGGATAGGGCAACTGAGCCGCAAGTTAAGCAGGCGATTATTACCATAAAACACTTGGATGTACAGGGGATAACGCCAGCATATATTGACGTCAGAGTAGATCAGCGGTCGTTTTATAGATAGTTGAATAGGTGATTAGGTAGTCTAATTAACAGGGGCGGGTATTGCTCTATTTAAGATATTAGTTCTCTTTTTGTTCTTTTTTGGGAGGCTGGGTAAAACACGAAAAACTATATATTATTATATCTAAATGCTAAAAAGTCAAATATTAACTGGATGGCGAATTAGGGGAGCGGGGGAATAAAATTAAGAAAAAGTCAAATGCGGATTGCTAACTGGATTTGGCGGCGTGTGGAAAACTTGGCTTAAGTTTGTACGCGATGATGTTTACGTACGCAGTTTGGTTGTAAAAACGCCAACAAAGCATGTGTCGGCGGCTTTAGGCGTGCTGGTTTGGTTTAACGGCTGCGGACCTGGCGTGGAATGAATTAGTTTGTCTTAACGTAAATGGAATACGTATAAAAAGTTTAGAATAATCTTAAGTCGCGTAGTCTGGCAGTATTAAGGTTGCCCTGCCAGGTGTTGGCGGTGAAAAACGATAAATGGGAGAAAGCTGGTTTATTTTTGGGTATATTCTCATTCATCCGGTTGAACGTATTTATTAGTTCGTAAAAGGTACATTGTGCGACATTAAAACTATCTATGAAACATGATTACTCCATCGTCTTTTTTCAAGATAAATTTATGTAGTTTGTGGATTTCTGGAGATATCGGCGGCGATTAATTATGTTACCGCCCTGTTTGGGCCTGCCGGTATATTTATGTTCTAAATCTATGTTTGCCATTGTTCCATGTTTTTATTGCTATTGGCTATTGATGGCTTTTGGCGCGCTAATTTGTGTTATTGATTATGGTTTGGGCTTTGATCGCTAAAGATGGTATTTTATGAATCTATGAAATATTGGCAATTGTTAGATGATTATTCTGGCATGACTTTAAGAAAGCTACGAATAATTAGTTCGCTTTTTGTTCTATAGTTTTTCAAGCGTTGATTCTTTAAGAGCACGGGCGACTTCTTGCTTGATGATTTCACTATTCCACTCACCCGCCTTAAACCGCAGCAGGGGCATATTTGCATCGCTTATAATTGAGTTAACGAAAATGTCGCGCTTTTGGCGGTCAGGACGATCATGGGTGTTGTCGTCAAGTTCAATAGCTATGAGCGGTTTCATATCATTGGTGCAAATAAGAAAATCTACCGATTTGCCGTTGATTCTTGAAAATGCCCTGCTCCAGTTCTGTCCGTAAACCTTATGATCTAAAAACATGCTTAAGTGAGCTTGCGGGATGATTACGCAGCCGCTTATTGCTTCAAGCAGGGTTTTATAGAATGTTAGCTCGTGCCGTGTCATTGCGCAGGCTTTTTTAGTGTATGTGTATTCCCTCTTTGGTTTTTTGGCGATATTATTTGTTTTTATGCCGATTGCCACTAAGGCAAAAATTATGATTATGATAAATAGTACTTCCATTAGTGTAAGTATAGCATGATCTTTTCTATGAGGTTTTTACCGTCGTGTTCTATCTTGGGGTTCGCAGATGTAGTGATGGTGTCTCAGGGTTCTTAATTACTAGGGCGATTGCTTGATAAATGAGGTTATTTCTTTAGAAGCCAAGCTATATTGTTGTCTGGGGTATGTTGTGATATGTTTATAAGCGGATTGGATAAGAATTTCTATTAACTTAATTAAAAGTACCTAGGAGAATAACAATGGTTAGAAAAAATTTTGGACAAACACAACAACAGCAAGAGAGCAAGAATAAGCCTTCCGCTAAGAAACGTAAGCGAGGTTGGATGATTTTTGGCGGCGTAATTGTTGCAATTTTTGCCATTACTCAAATCAATAGCACCGCAGAACAGGCTCGTCTTGAAAAAGACAACGTCCCTATCGTTATTTCTGACGTGGACGATAATATTAAACTTGATTATCATACGAATAAGCGTGAGATATCCGCTAAAATATCGGGCATTAGCTCATTCGCTGAAGTAAAAATATCGGAAAATAAGATTGAGGTTCATGATCGTAAAGACTCAGCTGGTAGTGTCAAGTATGAGATTAAAGACATCAAAGAGGGCGATAGCGATATTTCTATCTCTGTTGTTGACGGTAAGCGTCGCGGCGATAAGACCATTAAGATTCATCGTCAGACAAAAGCTGATTATGATAAGCAAGAGCTAGAAAAAGCTCTCAAGCGCGCCGAGGAATCAGTCAAAAAAGCCGAAGAACAATCGAGTGATGAAAATATATCTCGCGCCAAGTCAGATATTGGTAAATTACCAGACGGCAAACGTACGCCATTCTCTGAACGTATTGCCAAATTAGAAAAAGCCAAGCAGGAAGAAAAAGAGCGCGCCGAGAAGGTCCAAAAAGAAGCAGAAGAAAGAAAAAGACGGGAGGAAGCGGCCGCTGCGGCTAGGATGCGTCAACGCCAGTCGGCCCCTGCGCCGTCGCAGCCAGCTCCAGCAGAGTTGAATTTCCGCAGCTGTAAGGAGGCGCGTGCTGCCGGCTATAGCCATATGCGTCGCGGCGAGCCGGGATATTCGCCGCATCTTGATAGAGACGGTGACGGCATAGCCTGCGATAAGCATAAATAACGTGTTTTAACATCAAAAAACAACTAAGCCAGCTTGAGCCGGCTTAGTTGTTTGTGTAGTTTTTTATATTTTTAGCTTTGACCAACAGAATAAACCTTGAATGTTGCGGTTTTTAGGCTATCTACTTTATCAGATTCGACATATTTGAATGCTTCGTACGAACCAGCCCCATTGCCTTTTAGATCGTTTGCATAAATTGTGTCTTCTGCGAGTC
>ERZ773072.315-NODE-315-length-28743-cov-8.023738_pt1 | contig 28743 bp, 22 predicted proteins | sample MGYA00580617_ERZ773072 | MGnify/ENA primary metagenome ERZ773072 (study PRJEB29015, sample SAMEA2737970) | human oral metagenome | biome: human oral; feature: human-associated habitat; material: dental | place: China | collected 2122 ...
GACCCTACACCAATATTATCAATATTTTATTGGGTATTCTTTGGAATGATGGTGGCAGATTTTGCCTATGGCTTAATATTGTGTTTGGTATCAGGTATTGCATTGATAGTAGGAAGTTTTAGTGAAACAACTAGAAAATTTTTAAAATTTTTCTTTGCATTAAGTTTTTCAACTATGATATGGGGATTACTATATGGTAGTGCCTTTGGTGATTTAATAAAATTACCAACACAAGTTTTAGATTCATCAAAAGATTTTATGTCTATTTTAATATTATCAGTGATATTTGGAGCAGTTCATTTGGTAATAGGGTTAGCTATTAAAGCATATATTCTTATAAAAAATGGACATTTTATGGATGCTATATATGATGTTTTCTTATGGTATTTGACTTTAGCAAGTTTAATTATGCTTATTCTTGCAGGAAAATTTGGATTTAGTGAATTCACTAAAAATATTCTTTTAGTTTGTACTCTTGTTGGAATGTTAGGCATTGTTGCCTTTGGAGCAAGAGATGCCGAAACTATTGTAGGAAGAATAGGTGGAGGAATTTATTCACTATATGGAATTACCTCATATATAGGAGATTTTGTTTCTTATTTAAGACTTATGGCATTGGGCTTAGCAGGAGGTTTTATAGCAGTTGCTATAAATATCATTGTAAAAATGTTAGTAAGTGGAGGAATACTTGGAATTATACTTGGAGTAATTGTATTTGCATTTGGACAATCATTTAATATATTTTTAAGTTTCTTATCTGCTTATGTACATACTTCAAGACTTATGTATGTAGAATTTTTCAGTAAATTCTATGAAGGTGGCGGAAAACCGTTAAAACCATTTAAAACATATGAACAGCAGGTTGGAATCTTGCGGCAGCGAGGCATGCTCGTAGGTTCGCAAGAACATGCCGTTCACGTCCTTGAGCGTGTTAGTTACTACCGTCTGAGTGGTTACTACTATTCGTTCCGGCGACTGGCGGGAAGCGGGCGGCGCTCGGATACTTTCGTGCCCGGAACTGTCTTTGAAGATATTGTGGCCCTATATGAATATGACCGTAATCTTCGGTCTATTGCGTTTTCGTATTTCTCCCAGTTTGAGGTGTACCTGCGGTCCCGCCTAGGGAATTTACTGGGGGAAGTGGATCCACTCATATACGAGGATGAAACCCGGTGTGACCTTCAAGGTAGTAAAAGGCGCACTGCGTGGAACAGATTTACGAGAAAAAGCGAACAGCTTATTCGTACTTCTGAAGAGGAATTCGTGAAGCATCACCGTGAACAATACGCCGGGAAGTTGCCCGTGTGGGTCGTGGTGGAAGTTCTAGATTTGGGGGCTCTACAGAATCTGTATTTGGTCTCTCCGCCAAATATTCGACGAGATATCGCGAAAGCCTTGGGGTGTACTGACCCTCAATTGGAAACTTGGATTAACTCGCTGCGGGTAATGCGCAATATTTGTGCGCATCAAAGTAGGTTCTACAATAAGCTGCACCCAGAGCCTCGCTTGCCGCGTGTGTTGAGAGGTGGAAGAGTTGAGAGTCCTGAAATCCGTGAGGTGGTTGACCTATTTGGTGTTCCGCAGGCTGCAGAGAACCATAAGATGTGTAAGACTTTCGGAATGCTCACTCTCCTCAAATATCTGATGGACAAGGGCGGAATTGGGGATACGGAATCTCTGACGCAGATTCTGAAGGAACGCCCTGATATTTCCGTTCCTGGGGTTGATGTATCGCGGGCTATGGGCATACCGCAAGGCTGGGAAGAAACCCGTTTGTGGAGCTAAAATCTTCACGGCTTATAGACACGCTAAAAGGGGCGGAGGTGAAAACCTCCGCCCCTTTTCGCATCGCCAAAGCGCTCTGAGAGTGTGTTCTGATCCGGTACCTTCCGCAGCCGCGGCAGCGTCAGCAGTGCCGCACCGCAGAAGCTAGAAGAGCCCCGCCGCTAACGCTGCAGGCTACCCTTCGCCTCGCTCGGATTATCCCAACCCAGGGCAAGAGTCACGATCAAGCCCACGGCAATGAAACCGCAACCGGTCGCAGTGCCGAAAGCAATCCAGCGCACGGCGGGAGCGCCTTCAGCGAGCACAATAACCACCAGCGCGGCAAGAGCTACCAGGGAGAGGATCCAAGCTCCAGTCTTCATATTCACAACGAGTCACTTCCTAGAGTATGTATGTGTGGGTGCGCACCGCCGACCGGGAACACCCCCGGCGCGGTATGCGTGCCCTCCCAGCATACCCTTAAATAAGTATCTGCAATGCAAATATTGCTTGTTGTGTCACCAGAATCGCCCCCGCCGCTGTCTCAACCCCGCCCCAAGCACAGCGGCAAACATGGCGGCACCGCAGATTCGGTACGATAAATTTATGACTGAATCCACACACACCACCCGTGTAGCCCCCCTGCCCTGCGACGCGCTCGCCGCCGAACGCACCCTCGTGATGGGCATCCTCAACGTCACCCCCGACTCCTTCAGCGACGGCGGTCAGCACTACGCCGCCACCGACGCCATCGCCCGCGCCGCCCGCATGATTGCCGAGGGCGCCTCCATTATTGACATTGGCGGCGAGTCTACCCGCCCCGCCGGTGCCGTGCGCATCAGCGTGGAGGAGGAGCAACGCCGCATCCTGCCCGTTATCGAGGCAGTCGCGCAGATGGGCACCACCATCAGCGTGGACACCATGAACCCGCAGACCGCCCGCGCCGCCATCGCCGCGGGTGCGCACATCATCAACGACGTGTCCGGTCTGAACGTGAGCGATGAAATGATTGAAACCGCCGCCGAACTGCAGGTGCCGTACATCCTCATGCACGCCCGCGGCACCTCCCAGACCATGGACAGCCTGGCGGAGTACCCGCGCGGCGTGGTCACCGAGGTTGTGGAGGAGCTGACCGGCCTGCGTGAGCGTTTCCTCGCCGCCGGTGTGCTGCCGCAGAACCTGATTCTTGACCCGGGTCTGGGCTTCGCGAAGGGCGGCATGCAGGATTGGGAGCTGCTCGCCGCCATTGACGAGCTGCAGGGCCTGGGCCACCGCCTGCTCATTGCCGGTTCCCGCAAGCGTTTTATTGCCAACGCCCTGACCGCGGCGGATATGGCGCTGGCTGAGCGCCTGAACGCGAGCGGCTTCACCGCAACCGATGCCGGTGAGGCTGAACGCGAACTGTGGCAGTCGCTGTCGGAGCCGCGCCCGGCTCAGCATCGTGCGGCAGCTTCTGCGGCGGTGACCGCCCTGGTGGCGGCGCGCGGCGTGTGGGCGGTGCGCGTGCACGACGTGCCCGCCAGCGTGGATGCGGTGACGGTCGCCTCCGCGCTGCGTTCTGTTAGCTAAGACGCTGTTAGCTAGGGCCCTGCCAGCTAAACCCCGCCCGCAACCGCCAACTACCCGAATACCCTCTAGGAGACCCCCAATGACCCAGGCAGACTACGCACGCCACGACCGCATCACCCTCACCGGCATTACCGCCAAGGGCTACCACGGCGTGCTCGATTTTGAGAAGCGTGACGGCCAGCCCTTCGTCGTGGACGCAACCCTGTACAGCGATTTTTCCGCCGCGGCCGCCACGGATGACCTGACGAAGACCACGAACTACGCGCTCGTGGTGGACCTGATTCACCGCCACGTGACGAACGGTTCGCTGGATTTGATTGAGACCCTCGCGGTGAATATTGCCGAGGGGATTCTCGCCATGTTTGAGTACGTTGAGGCGGTGGAGATTACCGTGTCGAAGCCGCAGGCGCCGATTGAGTTGCCGTTCGGTAACGTTGCGGTGAGCGTGTTCCGCGAACGCGCCGCTGAGGACGGCCGCTAGTGGCGGGTACGGCAGAATATGCGCACCGTGCGGTGCTGGCGTTGGGCTCGAACCTGGGCGAAAGCGAAGATACCCTGGAGCGTGCCGTTGCCGACCTGGTGGCCGGTGGCGTACAGCTGGTGCGCACCTCCGGGCTGTACCGTACCGCCCCGGTGGGTGGTCCGGCGGGTCAGCCGGATTTCGTGAACGCGGTCATTGAGGTGGCCACTGACCTGGGCGCTTACGAGCTGCTGAAGCTGTGTAACGCGGTGGAGGCGGCGCATCACCGTGAGCGCCTGGTGCGTTGGGGCCCGCGCACCCTCGATATTGACGTGATTGACTATGACGGCGTGATCTCTGAGGATCCGGTGCTGACTTTGCCGCATCCGCGGGCGCAGGAGCGTGCTTTTGTGCTGGTGCCGTGGGCGCAGATGGACCCGCAGGCGCGCCTGACGGTGACCCAGCGTGCGGAGCCTTCGGGGGAGCGTGCGGATGAGGTTCCTGCACCCCTGAGCCGCGAGGTCGTGAACGTTGCGGAGCTGTCCCGCACGCTGGTTGAGGCGGATGAAGACGCTATTAGCTATATGCGTGAGATGAAGGTACCTGATTAGCCTTAAATGTGGCACTCTGGAAGGTAGAAGAACCTACCGAAAGGAAACACCATGAAGCCCCTGAGCTATCGGGCGATTATTGTGGCGGCGGTGTGCGCTGCCGCTGTCGCTCTTATGGTGAATTCCGTGATGATTCGCGCCGGTTTTGGCGAGCTGAATTTTTCGTGGATGCTCGGCGCGGTGTGCCTGCTGGTTGCGGCGGGTGCCGTGTGGCTGGGCGTGCAGGTGGCTCGTTATCGTCGTATTCAGACGCGTGAGAAGGTGCCTCATATGGGCCCGATTCTTGCGGCGCGTGCGGTGGCGTATGCGCAGGGGGCCATCATGACCGGTGCCCTGTTGACGGGCTGGTGCGGTGCGATTCTTGGCTACCATGTGGCGATGGTGTCTACGCGCGGTTTTTCGGTGGTCTTTTGGGAGGTTCTTGTTAATTGTGTGGGCAGTGTTGCCCTGCTGATTGCTGGCCTGTGGGCGCAGCATTGTTGTCGTATTCCGCCGGAGGATGATGAGGATGCGGCCTCCTCTTCCGGTGCTGTCAAGCCGCGAGAGGGAGGAACCTATGTCGGCTCCTAACCAGAATAGTTATTCGCCGAATGGCCAGTATGGGCAGGACGCCCAGCAGAGTCAGTATGGTCAGGGCCAGCCTGTTCAGCAGAACCAGTACGGGCAGTACCAGCAGCCTTACGGTCAGCCTGGTGCCCAGTATGACCAGCAAGCACAGTATGGTCAGCAGGTTCCGCCCGCTGCCGCGTACCCGAACGCGCCGCAGCCAGTTCCCTCGCAGCCGGCGCCTTCTCAGCCGGTAAGCTCCCAGCCTGTGCCCCCGCAATCTGTGCCGGAGCCGCAGTGGGTGCCCGCCGCCTCCAGCTACCTGACGGTTCGTTTTGTTCACACTATTTCTGCCTTGGCGTTCCCGATTCTTGCGGGTGTTGCCCTGTATTGTGCGGGTGCGTTCTTCGGCGGCCCGGAGGCGCTCCGCATCGCGGGCTTGGCTGTGGTCGCGGTGTTTGGCCTGTGGGGTCTGTGGTGGATTCTGACCACTCCGCGCCGTACTCGCGCGCTCGGCTACGCGCTGGAGTCGAATCACCTGATGGCTCGCCGCGGTATCGTGTTCCGTTCGATGAGCTCCATGCCGTACGGTCGCATCCAGTATGTTGATGTGGATTCGGGTCCGCTGGAGCGCATGTGCGGTGTTGCCCGCCTGACGGTGCGCACCGCGGGTACGACCACCGGCACGATGGTGCTGTTCGGTATTCCGCTGAACGTGGCGGAGGAGCTGCGCGCGGATCTGGTGCGCCGCGCCGATGAGCGAATGGCGGCACTCTAATGAGTACCCCGGTTCCGCCCACCCCCGCGCCGCAGGCACCGCAGCCGCCTGTATCTCAGACGCCGCAGGAGCAGAAGTGGTGGCGTGCCGATATCCGCACGTTCATCATGAACCTCTGGTTCATTATTCTGTTGGCGTTCGGCTTCTTCCAGAGCATCATCCTGAATATTCTGACCACCCCGCCGAACGAGTGGGGCGCGCGCCTGACGCAGGCATTCGATGAGAACAGCAGCTACCTCAGCGCGACGTACTCGCAGCTCATCGGCTTCGCCGTGCTCATACTGATTCTGGTTGGCGGCTCGATTGACTGGTGGTTTACCCGCTACAGCCTGGACGATTTGGCGATTCACCGCCGCAGCGGTTTTCTGTTCAAGAAGAACCGCACAATCCGCCTGGAGAGCGTGCAGAGCGTGGACATTTCGCGTCCTCTGGTGGCGCGTCTGCTGGGCCTGTCGGAGCTTCGTTTTGAGGTGGCTGACGGCTCTTCGGAGGCGCTGCACATCAAGTACGTTTCTGCCCGTAAGGCGGAGGTTCTGCGCCGCACTGCGATGGCGAGTATTAACCTGCTGCGTTCGGAGGCGGCTGGCCGCCCGGTCGACGTGCTGCCCGGTAGCATGCAGATTTCGGCGGAGCGCATGCCGGATGCGGATCAGCTGCACCAGCCGTTCGAGGCCTCCTATGGTGCGCCGGTGCAGGACGGTACCCAGCAGGACGGCACCCAGCAGGTAGCGCCTCAGCAGCCCGCACCCGACCAGTTTGCACCCCATCAAGACGGCACCCAGCAGTCTGTACCCCAGCAGCCCGCTGCATCCCGCCGCGGCGCTCGCGCTCGTATGCCGATGCCGGTCGCGGCAGACCCCTCGCAGCCGCCGATTTTCCGCATCTCGAATGTGCGTCTGATTGCCTCCATCATGCTGGAGCACCTGGTGTGGCTGGTGCCCGCCGTGGGCGTCATGATCGGTGCCGCCGTCTTCACCGCGATCTTGGCTGGTGAGAGCCCGTTCCTCATTTTCATGGCGATACTGCCCGGCACCTTCGCGCCCATGGTTGGTTACGTGGTTGCCCTCTGGACACGTTTTGATGGTGCCGCAAACTTCAAAATCACCCCCAGCGGTCAGGGCGGCGTGACCCTGCGGTACGGTTTCACCGGCACGCACACCCAGAATGTGATGGTTGAGCGTATTCAGGCGCTGGCTGTGGAGCAGTCCATTCTGTGGCGTGCGTTCGGCTGGTACCGCATCAAGATGACCATTGCCGGTATTGGTATTGAGAAGAACGACAACCAGAAGCTGGTGACCCGCAATGTTGCCCTGCCGGTTGGCAATAAGCAGGAGACGCTGATGGTGTTGCGTCTGCTGTTGCCCGCCCTGGATGAGGCGCAGGCGCAGGTGCTGCTGGATACCGCCGATGGTTCGCTGAAGAGTCAGAAGCCGCAGGTTCCGGCAATGATTGTGACGCCCTCTTCGGCACGCTGGATGGACCTGCTCACCTGGAAGCGTAACGGCGTGACCACGGTCGGTTACACTGCCGGTTCGGTGCAGGCGACCACCCGCATTGATTCTGATGCGGCGCGTTCGAGCGTTGGTGAGCATACGCGAGGTGACCTGCTGCTGATTCGTGGCGGCTACTTTATCCGTACCCTGTCGATTGTTCCGGTCAGCCGTGTGCTGAGCGTGAGCCGAGGTCAGGGCCCGCTGCAGCGTGCCTTCGGATGCGCGAGCGTGCATTTCGGTACGGTGCCCGGCCCGGTGCGCACGCTCATGATGCACCTACCGCAGCGCGTCTGCGAGGACCTGGTGTGGTTGATGACGGTTCGCCTGGAGGGTATTGAGCCCTACTACCGCGTACCGGAACCCGCGCTGGGTTCTGCGCCTGCGGCGAATGGGTACAGCGCGAATGGGTACAGCGCACGCTAACCCGCCAGTAAAACTACAGAACGCGCCCTGCCGCCGGTGTTCTTCATAACACTGACGGCAGGGCCGGCGTGAAAGGGAGAATATACTTAAAGCCGTGATACAGCATTCAAAACCTGCGCGTTTGGGCATTGGAATTATTTCAGCCGGGAGGGTCGGATCCGTCCTCGGTGCGGCTTTGCGCGCCTGCGAGCACACTATTGTGGGTGTTCACGCGGTGTCTGAGGCTTCTCAGGAGCGCGCCGCGATGTTGCTTCCCGATGTGCCGCTGCTGCCGGTGGAGCAGATTGCTGAGCGTAGTGAATTGCTGATTCTTGCTGTTCCCGATGATGAGCTGCCGGGCCTCATCACCTACCTGGCGTCCTCGGGAAGTATTACCGCCGGTCAGATTCTGGTGCACACCTCCGGCCGTCACGGCACCGAGGTTCTCGCACCGGCGACCGCGCTGGGTGCTATCGGTTTGGCGATTCACCCCGCTATGACGTTCACCGGCATGTCCGTGGACCTGCAGCGTTTGAACGGCACCTGCTTCGCCGTGACCGGGCCCGCGCCGTTCATCCCGATTGCTCAGGCACTCGTGGTGGAAATGGGCGGCGAACCCGTGCACGTTGCCGAGGCTGACCGAGCGCTCTACCACGCAGCCCTGGCGCACGCCGCGAACCACCTCGTGACCATCCTGGGTCAGACCCAGCAGATGCTCGCCTCCATCGGTATTGAGGACCCTGCACGCTACATGGGGCCGCTCGTGCGAGCCGCCGTGGACAATGCGCTCGCCAGCGGCGAAGGCGCTCTCACCGGGCCCGTGGCACGTGGAGATGCCGGTACCGTGAAGGCTCACCTTCAGGCTCTGAATGAGTACTCAGAGCATGAGAAAACAGGTGATATTACAGACTCTTATGCCGCTCTGGCACACGCAACCGCAAAAAGAGCGCATAATAGAGGTTTGTTAAACGATGAACAACTGGGACGAATTGAGAATCTGCTGGGTGAGTCTTCGGACCGCAACCACCCCGGTGATATTGATGATTCAGCCCCCGAAAACAAGGAGTTCTCGTCATGACTGAGACTTCGATGCCCCGAGTCGTGACCACCATTGCGGATTTCCGCACGGCAATCACCGAAGCTCTTGCCGCAGCGCAGGAGGAACTGGACCGAGCAGCCCGCCAGGAGGCGGAGCAGAACGGCACCGCAGTTCAGTACAAGAACGCATCCCTGGGCTACGTGCCCACCATGGGCGCCCTGCACGACGGCCACGCAACCCTGTTGCGTCGCGCCGCTGAACAGAACGATGTAGTGGTCGCCTCCATTTTCGTGAACCCGCTGCAGTTTGGCCCCGGCGAGGATTACGAAGCATACCCGCGCACCCTGGAGGCAGACGCTGCCCTGGCCGGTACCGCCGGTGTTGACATTATTTTTGCCCCCGAGGTTGAAGAGATGTACCCCGACGGCGACCCGCTCATCCGCATTTCGAGCGGCGAGCTGGGCACCAAGTTTGAGGGTGCGACCCGTCCGGGCCACTTTGATGGCGTGCTGACCGTGGTCAATAAGTTCTTCAACATTATTCGCCCCGCAGCCGGTAACCACCCGGTGAACGCGTACTTCGGTCAGAAGGACGCTCAGCAGTACATCCTGATCCAGCGTATGGTGCGCGATTTCAACCACGACGTGACCCTGCGCCCCGTGGCGATTGTTCGCGACGATAACGGCCTGGCGCTGTCTTCGCGTAATAGCTACCTGTCGGATGAGGAGCGCGAGTCTGCCCTGGTGCTGTCCCGCACCCTGGCGATGCTGCGTGAGAATTCGCTGAACCGTGGCTTCCACGAGATTGATTTGGACGGTGCGCGTGAGCGTATCAACTCCACTCCGGGTGTACGCCTTGACTACCTGGAACTGGTCGACCCGATGACTTTCGGTGAGCCGACTGAGGAGTCGGAGCGAGTGCTGGCACTGGTTGCTGCGTTCGTTGGCCCGACCCGCCTGATTGACAACATGGACCTGCGCTAAGCGTTCGTTCGTTTAGAAGAGTCCCCAACACACTACACAGATAGGTATCACTGTGAGCACTGAGCACACTGCCGCACCGGCGATTGCTGATATGTCCGAGCAGATGCAGATTCGCCTGGAGAAGCGTGCGAAGCTGATCGAGTCGGGTCGCGAGGCATACCCGGTGGGTCTGCTGGATTCTGAGGGTAACCGCGTGGAGCCCAACCATATTGAGGATCTGCGCGCCGAGTACGATCCGAAGCTGGAGTCTGGCGAGCTGAAGGCTGGCGACGAGACTGACCGTGTGGTGCATGTTGGCGGCCGCGTGGTGTTCGTCCGTAACACCGGTAAGCTGTGCTTTGCGACCCTGCAGGGTGGTACCGAGGGTAAGCGCATCCAGGCGATGCTGTCGCTGGCTGAGGTTGGCGAGGAGTCCCTGGCTGAGTGGAAGTCCCTGGTTGACCTGGGCGACCACGTGTTCGTGACCGGCCGCGTGATTGTTTCTCGCCGCGGTGAGCTGTCCATTATGGTGACCGACTGGAAGATGGCGTCGAAGGCGCTGCGCCCCATGCCGGTTCTGCACAAGGACCTGAACGAGGAAACCCGCGTTCGTCAGCGTTACCTGGACCTGATGGTTCGCGAGGAGGCTCGCGAGCTGGTGAAGAAGCGCGCCCTGATTACCCGCACCGTCCGTCGCGTGCTGGAAGATCACGGCTACATTGAGGTTGAGACTCCTATTTTGCAGCTGGTGCACGGTGGTGCGACGGCTCGACCGTTCCGCACCCACCTGAATGCTTTTGACCAGCCGATGACCATGCGCATTGCGACCGAGCTGCCGCTCAAGCGCGCAGTGGTTGGTGGCATTGACCGCGTGTACGAGATTGGCCGCGTGTTCCGTAACGAGGGCGTGGATTCGACCCACAGCCCCGAGTTCACCACCCTGGAGTGCTACGAGACCTACGCTGACCAGTTTGTGATGGCTGAGCGCATGAAGGAGATTATCCAGAGCTGCGCGAAGGCTGTCGGTACCGAGCGTATTGAGACCGAGAACGGCACCATTGACCTGTTCGGTGAGTGGAAGTGGGTCGGCGTGTACCCGGGCCTGTCTGAGGCTGTGGGCGTTGAGATCACCCCCGAGACTGACGCTTCCGTTCTGCGTGAGATTGCTGAGAAGCACGAGGTGGACATCGACCCGAAGTGGGACGCTGAGAAGCTGGTGACCGAGCTCTTCGGTGAGATTGTTGAGCCGACCCTGGTGAACCCGACCTTCGTGTACGATTACCCGCCGAGCGCTCAGCCGCTGGCTCGTCCGCACCGTTCGGGTGAGCCCCTGATTGAGGCGTGGGACCTGATTATTGGCGGTATGGAGCGCGGTACCGCGTTCTCCGAGCTGATCGACCCGGTCATTCAGCGTGAGCGCCTGACCGCTCAGTCGCTGCTGGCTGCTGCCGGTGATGATGAGGCGATGGAGCTGGATGAGGACTTCCTGCGCGCCCTGGAGCACGGTGCACCCCCGATGGGTGGCCTGGGTCTGGGCATTGACCGTCTGATTATGCTGCTGGCGGGCGATCAGGATCCGGAGCGTCCGGGTACTGTGGTGCGTCAGCCCGGTATTCGTGAGACTATTCTCTTCCCCCTGATGAAGCCGGAAGCCTAAGCTTTAGCTTCACCTCTAGGGTTTCTTTAACTTTGCCCTCAGGGGCATTAGTGCGGCGGGTGCCGCGGATACGGTTGTATCTGCGGCACCCGCCGTTTTCTGCGCACTCTTTTGCACGGTGTATAGCTTCTAGGGTGGGGTTTTCTGTTTATTTGCACAGGTCAGGGGCGTTTTAGGGTGCTTTTTTGCTCCATTCTGGTGCTGATTTATGCTGCTCTATTCACTCTGGCGGGGGTTTCTGTTCTTATACATGAATGCGTTACATAGAAAATAATGAGGGGATGGGAGGTGGAAGAATTTCGCTTTTGGATAGAGCTGAAATGTACGGTGCGAATGGTCTAATGTGCGGGCTCGTACGGGCGCTATATTTCACTCAGATTGTCGGGGACGCCGGGGTGCATTATTAGGTGTCATTGTCTCTGGGCGCTGTGTCTGATTTCTGGAAGAATCCAAAGTATTTGCACTCTGAACTTCACTTTAATGTTCTTGTAGTGAGTGCAGATTTAACGGGGACGCACAGAAGCGATATGTTGCTGCGGGTGATTGGTGCATTGTTTCAATGCTCAGAATGTTTTCGGAATCTTAATGTATTTCTGTTACTATATGAAAGAAAATTAGTACATAAATATATCCGGCACACTATTTTCTCAATCCCGATAGAGGCTTTTGGGTTTACTCCACAGGATATATGCAACAGATGAGGAGGTGCCTCAATGGCACAGAAGGTTCGCATCATCCTTGAAGATGATCTCGATGGCGGCCCCGCAGACGAAACTATCCGTTTTGGCCTGGACGGCGCACACTACGAAATCGATTTGTCCTCCGCAAACGCAGCTCGCCTGCGTGACGCTATCCGCCCCTTCGTAGCGAAGTCCCGCCGCGTGCAGGGCACCGCTACCCAGCGCACCCGTGCACCCCGTGGCACCGCTGCTCCGGTTAAGCGCAACCCCGAGACCGCAGCAATCCGCGAATGGGCTAAGGCTAACGGCCACAAGGTTTCTGACCGTGGCCGCATCCACCAGGATGTTCAGGACGCATACTACGAAGCAATGAAGGCACAGGACTAAGAGTTCCAGGGCTAAAGGCTCTCAGCATTCATGCTGTCGGAGGGTTTGGTACTTTAGGGTGCTAATCCTCCGGATGCTAAAGGCGGATGGTGTTATCACTATCCGCCTTTAGTTTTGCCCCGGTATTTCTTGATACGTGTTGCATATCTGCTGGGGGTGGGGGTGTTTTTATATCACCGATTCCAATTAACTATTTACATGTAAAATATATTGCTCCTTTGCAGATGCCCGCTTCTGAATTATCAGCAGGAAGAGCAGAGGAATCGGATGCGCAATCCGGTATCGAGTTTCCGGTATCGAGTTCGGGCTCCCCATTTAGGTTTCATGCATTGGCAGGAACACTAAAGGTAATGGTGCATTAATCTCTTCAAAGCGGAGGGGGGTATGCGCTGTGATATTCACGCGGTCGTTGAGTCGAGTATTCCATCGAAGAGGCTGGAATGTACTGACTGAAATTTTTGAATAATTGGGGACCCTGCATCTTCGGTGGCGCTTTCGGAACGTACGGGTTATCTCTTGATGGGGTGCCGAAATGATGCGGGAATTATCCGGGAAATAAGCGCCGTGTTATCGGGTAAATATTTTTTGCGAATTATTGAAATTTCTCACTTAAACATATAAATTTTTAAAAATTTCTGCAATATATTCATGCACGTGCATGAAACAAGCGGTTTGGGTGTTGGTCTATGTGGGTTCTTGTGTGTTTGCCTCTCCAGTGTGTCTCCGTATAAGCGCTGCAGCCCATCAAAACCACCCCCGAGCCCCTCGGTGCCCACCTGTAGCACCTCCCCGCCAGAAGCCCCGAAACCGCACCTAAACCGCGCCTCAAACGCCTCGAACAGCTCATCTGTTCCCTTGATGGCGAACAGACGCCCATCAGCCCGCCCTTTCGGCCGCGCTCAACGTACTCTTGTATCAATAGGAAAATGCAAGGAGTGCGTAAATGTTTGAACGCTTTACCGATCGAGCTCGGCGCGTTGTGGTGCTTGCCCAGGAAGAGGCACGCATGCTCAACCACAACTACATCGGTACCGAACACCTGCTGCTCGGTCTGATTCACGAGGGCGAAGGCATCGGTGCTCGCGCCCTGGAATCATTGGGCGTTACCCTGAACGCAGTACGTGAACAGGTTCAGGACATCGTCGGCCCCGGCCCCCAGGCGCCTAACGGCCACATCCCCTTCACCCCGCGCGCGAAGAAGGTTCTCGAACTGTCCATGCGCGAGGCTATTCAGCTGAACCACGGCTATATCGGCACCGAACACATCCTGCTGGGCATGGTTCGTGCCAACGAGGGCGTGGCAAACCAGGTGCTGGTCAAGCTGGGCGCTGAGCCCGCTGCCGTGCGCCAGGCTGTTATGGACCTGATTTCTGGCTACCCCGGCAACAACTCCGGTGAAAAGGAAACCGCCGGCGTGGGTGCAGGTAACTCTCGCGAAGGCACTCCCGCGGGTTCGACCATCCTGGATCAGTTCGGCCGCAACCTCACCGCAGCAGCACGTGAGGGCGAGCTGGACCCGGTCATCGGCCGCCACAAGGAGATGGAACGCGTCATGCAGGTCCTCTCCCGCCGTACCAAGAACAACCCCGTGCTGATTGGTGAGCCCGGCGTCGGTAAGACCGCCGTCGTGGAGGGCCTGGCACAGGCTATCGTGCACGGTGACGTCCCCGAGACCCTCAAGGACAAGCACCTGTACACCCTGGACCTGGGCTCCCTGGTCGCAGGTTCGCGCTACCGCGGTGACTTCGAAGAGCGCCTGAAGAAGGTCCTGAAGGAAATCCGCTCCCGCGGCGACATCATCCTGTTCATTGACGAGATCCACACCCTCGTTGGTGCAGGTGCCGCTGAGGGCGCGATTGACGCTGCCTCCATCCTCAAGCCCATGCTGGCTCGAGGCGAACTGCAGACCATCGGTGCCACCACCCTGGACGAGTACCGCAAGCACATTGAGAAGGACGCCGCCCTGGAGCGCCGCTTCCAGCCGATTCAGGTTGAGGAGCCCTCCCAGGAGCTCGCCGTGCAGATCCTCAAGGGTGTGCGCGATAAGTACGAGGCACACCACCGCGTCACCATTACTGACGAGGCTATCGAGACCGCCGTGAACCTTGCGGCACGCTACATCTCTGACCGCTTCCTGCCGGATAAGGCTGTCGACCTGATTGACGAGGCGGGCGCACGCCTGCGCATCAAGCGCATGACCGCGCCCCCGGAAATCAAGCTGCTCGACGAGAAGGCTGCCAAGCTGCGCCAGCAGAAGGAAGACGCCATCAACTCCCAGGATTACGAGAAGGCCGCAGGCCTGCGTGATCAGGAGCAGAAGGTCCTGGCTGAGAAGGAAGAAGCCGAGAAGGCATGGCGCGAAGGCGGCGACGCATTCGGCACCGTGACCCCCGAGGTTATTTCTGAGGTTCTTGCCGCTTCCACCGGTGTTCCGGTCTACAAGATCACTGAGGAAGAGTCCACCCGCCTGCTGACCATGGAGCAGGAGCTCCACAAGCGCGTCATCGGCCAGGAGCACGCTATCGCGGCACTGTCCCGCGCTATCCGCCGTACCCGCGCAGGTCTGAAGGACCCGCGCCGCCCCGGTGGTTCGTTCATCTTCGCCGGCCCGACCGGTGTGGGTAAGACTGAGCTTGCCAAGGCTCTTGCCGAGTTCCTGTTCGGCGATGAGGATTCGCTCATCACCCTGGATATGTCCGAGTACCAGGAGAAGCACACCGTCTCCCGTCTGTTCGGTGCGCCTCCCGGCTACGTTGGCTACGATGAGGGCGGCCAGCTGACCGAGAAGGTCCGCCGCAAGCCCTTCTCCGTGGTCCTGTTCGACGAGGTCGAGAAGGCTCACGCCGACCTGTTCAACTCGCTGCTGCAGATCCTGGAAGACGGTCGCCTGACCGACTCGCAGGGTCGCGTGGTGGACTTCAAGAACACCGTCATCATCATGACCACCAACCTGGGTTCGCGTGACGTGAACCGCCGCATCCCGGTCGGTTTCCAGGCGATGGACGACGCAACCGCCGACTACGAGCGCATGCAGGCACGCGTGATGGAGAACCTCAAGGAGCACTTCCGCCCCGAGTTCCTCAACCGTGTGGATGACATTATCGTCTTCCCGCAGCTCTCCGAGTCTGAGATTCTGCAGATTGTGGACCTGTTTGTGGGTCGCCTGGCTAAGCGCCTGGCGGAGCAGGATATGTCCATTGAGCTGACCAACGCTGCGAAGGTTCTCATGGCGGCTAAGGGTTACGACCCGTCCATGGGTGCTCGCCCGCTGCGCCGCGAGATGCAGCGCAACATTGAGGATGCCCTGTCCGAGAAGATCCTCTTCGGCGACATCAAGCCCGGTGAGAAGATCACCGTGGACGTTGAGGGTGAAGGCGACTCCGCGAAGTTCGTCTTCTCTTCTCAGCCGATGAAGGAGCTGGCTCTGGACTCGGTGCAGGAGCTGAACGAGGGCGAGTCTTCCGAGGCTCCCGTAGCTGAGGCACCTGTTTCTGAGGCTCGAGAGGGTCAGGGTGGGGACTAAGCCCTAGGTAGCTAGGTTTTAGCGCACTAAACGCCTGTGGGGCGGTACCGGAATGATCCGGTACCGCCCCACAGGTGTTTCTGTCTTCTGTAGGCTCCAGAAGCCTTTCTGCGGCGATTACTAGAGCGAGACGAGCACTGTATCACCCTGGGTGACTTCGCGTGCCAGAGAGTCCGCCAGCAGCCCCGCGTAGCAGCGCTGCAACTGCTCGGCAGCGGGGGAGAGCGCATACAGCGCCCTGAGCGGGCGGTGCACCGCGGCGGGCGCATCCGCAGGGAACGCCAGATCGGGCGAAGAAGCTGCAGCGGATGAAGAGGTCGTGTCGCCAGCAGAAGCTACGCCCGCACCCAGGATGAGCTTGCGATCCACCGGCTCATGCGCCGCACGCAGCACCGCCATGACCGCCCCGCGCACCTGACGGTCCGTGCCGTGCCAACTCTGACCCTTGGGGGTGTAGTCCGCCTCCGGCTTGCCCGCCGCAACCCAGGCGCACAAATCCTCAACCGGACATAGCTCGCAGGTCGGGGACTTCGCCGTGCAGACCAGCGCGCCAAGCTCCATGGTCGCCGCATTCCACAGGCAGGAGGTGGGGGTGTCGGCGGGCATGAGCGCCTCCGCCAGGCGAGTCTCAGCCGCCGTCAACGAACGCGAGGGTAGAGCCTTGCCGGAGACAGCTCGCGCATGCACACGGCGGATATTCGTATCAATGACCGTGGCGCGCAGCCCAAACGCGAACACGCTAATCGCCGCCGCCGTGTAGGAGCCCACGCCCGGCAGAGCCAGCAGCGCATCGTAGTCGGCGGGAACCTCGCCACCGTGTTGCTCCACAATCGCCACGGCGGCACCGTGCAGACGCTGCGCACGGCGCGGGTAACCCAGACGGCCCCAGGCGCGCACCGCCTCCGAGGCGGGCTCGGCGGCAAGGTCGGCGGGGGTGGGCCAGCGGCGCATCCACTCCTCCCACACGGGTAGAACGCGCTTGACGGGGGTCTGCTGCAGCATGAACTCACTGACCATCACGCCCCAGGGGGTGCACTCGTCACGACGCCACGGCAAATCGCGTGCCTGGTCGAGGAACCACCGGTTGATTCGGTGGTGGAGCGCCTCGGTATTCGTGCCTTCGGGCAGGGGTGTTTCGGGGCGTGTGTGTGCGGTGCGTTTGGGCTCTGAGGTCATCCGAAAAGCCTACGCCACAGGGCATATATTCCCAAAATCGCATGAACAGAGTTCACTGTGAATCTCAGGGTTAAACCCGGTATCCTTAAGAGTATGTCTGAAAATGGTCCCGTTCTGCCTCCCGAAGTGTACCGCCGCCGTCGTATCGTGGCGGTTATTGCTCTGCTCGCTATTATTTTGCTGCTGGTTGCCGGCGTGACCTCCATGGTCGGCATGATTAACGGCAAGAAGGACGCCACTGTAGCCTCCACCGCGACGCCTTCCGGTGCGCCCTTCCAGAGCTTCAGTGCTCGCCCCTCCGAAACTGCTTCGGCAACCCCGTCCACTAGCGCGACTGCCTCTGCGACCGCGAGTGCTTCGGCGACCCCCTCGGTGACCGCTTCTGCGGCGCCCACTGCAAGCGTGACCACCGCCGCGGCAACCCCTGCGGCAACTACTCCCGCGGCGACCCCGACTGCCCCCGCACCGACTCCGAGCGTGACCACTGCGGCTGCTGTTGCGGCATGCACCGCGAACGACCTGAAGGTGACCGTCACCCCCGCGAAGCGTACCTTCGCGGCCGGTGAGCAGGTGTCCTTCCACGTGACCTACACGAACTCCTCGAAGACCCCCTGCGCTGTGGGCGGCGAGGGCGCGAACACCGGCGTTGACCTGAAGATTACCTCCGGTGCGGCTCAGGTGTACACCCGCAGCCTGTGCGCGGCGACCGCCGTTCAGAAGTCCGAGGTAGCCGCAGGTGCCGAGGGCGCAACCGACCTGGCGTGGGACCGTAAGATCAACGTTCTGGGCTGCTCCTCCGCGTCGACCGCTCAGAAGGGTTCCTACTGGGCTGCGGTGACCGTCAATGGTGTGAGCTCGGCTCCAGTGAACTTCATTATTCAGTAGTTCACGTCTATAGTTTTCGCCCCTGTGTGGGCGTGAGAAGCCCCCGCGCTGGATATTCTTCGGCGCGGGGGCTTTTAGCTTTTATCTGCTGATTACTTGGAGGCGCGGGGCTTGGCGAAGCGGCGCTCGCCCAGGTACCCGAGCAGACTACCGAAAGCGGTCCACTGCAGTGCCGCCAATAGTAGGGTGGACAGGTCGGTCACCTCAAAGGAGTTGGGGATGACCTTGAACCACAGTAGCGGCAGGTAAATCAGAAAGAGAATGGGGGATGCCCACACGAAGAACGGGAAGGGGCGCTTGGCCGACGGATACTTAGCTCGCGAGTACGACATTGTGACCTCCAGGGGGTGTCATGATGCGTGAGGCATCAGGGCGCGGAGGGAACTCCGCTTTCATACATCATAATGCAAAAGGTTCTCGTGAGGTCAGAAAAAAGCCCTCGTGCCAGATGGTCTCCGGCGCGGGGGCTCTCGTATGGGTCTTTTAGAGGTACTTCTCCAAGCTGCTCTCCGCCATGCGGGACAGCTGCTCACGCACCGTGCGGGCACGTGCCTCACCCACACCGTCCACGGCGCGCAGGTCCTCAAGGGACGCCGCCATCAGAGCCTGCAGGCTACCGAAGCGCTCCACCAGACGCTCAGAAATAGCGTTCGGGATGCTCGGAATACCGGCGAGCAGACGGAAACCGCGAGGCTGCAGAGGAAGCTCCAGGTCGGGGTTCTCACCAAAGCCGACAGTGCGGGCAATCGTGCGCAGATCCACGATAGCCATATCGTCCAGGTTCTGAAGCGCCTCAACGCCAGCGGTAATCAGTTCGTCGTTCACCTCGGGCAGGTAGTCGCGCAGAATCAGGTCGCTAGCGGTCATCTCGGGGGCGCGCAGCTCCTCCAGCTGCAGGGCAATCAGGCGGCCGTGCACGCCGAGCTCCAGCACGTAGTGGCTGACCTCGCGGATAATGCGGTTCACCATCTCCATGCGCTGCAGGGTCATCGCCACATCGCCCAGGGAGACGCTCGATTCAATCTCCAGGGCAGACAGGCTGGAGAGCACCGAACGCAGGCGCTTCTTATAGCTTTCAAGGGTCTGAATCGCCTGGTTTGCGCGGGCCATCAGGTACTGGCTGTCTTCAACCATGTAGCGGGTGCCGTCAACGTACACCGAAATCACGGACATCGACGCGCTCACCGAAATCACCGGGAAACCGGTCTGAATCGCGGTGCGTTCGGCGGTGCGGTGGCGGGTACCGGACTCGTTCGTCTCAATGGAAGCGTCCGGCATGAGCTGCACGCCGGCGTGCAGCAGGCGGGTGGCGTCGCGGTCGCAGATGATAGCGCCATCCATCTTCGCCAGCTCGCGCAGGCGGGTTGCCGAGAACTCGGTGTCGATGTTGAAACCACCCGAAGACAGGGAGGATACGGTGCGGTCGGATCCGAGTACGATGAGCGCGCCCGTACGGCCACGCATGATGCGTTCCAGGCCCTCGCGGAGCTCGGTGCCGGGGGCGATTCGGGCGATAGTTTTAAGCAATAGGTCACTATAATTCATCTGCACGAAAACCATTGTACCCGTAAGGGCGGTTATTGAGCCAGGTCAGGGGCGGAACGGCGGGCTAAAGTGCCTCAAAAACGAACGGATATTCTCGATATTTATACGGGAGTGCACGAGAGTTAACTATCTGCATTTAAGAGTAAAAGTGTGTTCTGCGGTACCCCATTTCGCCGTGACCAAACACCGCGCACCATATCGCCCCAGAACCTAAAATAGACCCATGACCGCGCGCACGAAAAACACCAAAACCGCACCCGCCTACCGCTGCACCGAATGCGGCTGGACCACCGCCAAATGGGTAGGCCGCTGCGGCGAATGCCAAACCTGGGGCACCGTCGAAGAAGCCGCCGGGGGCACCCGCGCGCGTACTCGCGCCGCATCCAGCGTGCAGAAACCTGCCCAGCCCATCGCGGAAGTCGACTCGCGCGTAGCCGCCTACATGAGCACCGGAAACCCCGAATTCGATCGCGTGCTCGGCGGCGGACTCGTACCCGGCGCGGTCATCCTCATGGCGGGTGAACCCGGCGTGGGCAAATCCACCCTGCTGCTGGACGTCGCCGCCACCTTCGCGCGCGGCACCGCTCAGAATGCGGGGCAGAACAACCCGGCACACAATACCCCGGCACAAAGCACCCATCCGCCGCGCCCGGTCCTGTACATCACCGGCGAGGAATCCGCCGCGCAGGTCAAGCTCCGCGCCGACCGCATTCGCGCCATCGCGGACACCCTCTACCTGACCAGCGAAACCGACCTTGGCACCGCCCTGGCGCATATTGAGCAGGTGAACCCCTCCCTGCTGGTCATCGACTCCGTGCAGACCCTCGCCTCCGCAGAAGTTGAGGGTAGCGCCGGCGGCGTGACCCAGGTGCGTGAAGTTGCCGCCTCCGTGATTGCCGCCGCGAAGGAACGCAATATGTGCACCCTGCTCGTGGGCCACGTGACCAAGGAAGGCACCATCGCGGGCCCGCGCCTGCTCGAACACCTGGTGGACGTGGTCTGCCAGTTCGAGGGCGATAAGCACTCAAATATCCGCATGCTGCGCGCCATCAAGAACCGCTTCGGACCCACCGACGAGGTGGGCTGCTTCGACATGCACGAGGACGGCATCGCGCCGGTGCTGGACCCCTCCGGCATGTTCGTTTCGAGTACCCCGCACCCGGTGGCGGGCACCTGCGTGACCGTCACGATGGAGGGGCGCCGACCCCTGCTCGCGGAGGTGCAGGCACTGCTGGATCAGGCGGTGGCACCCGCCCCGCGCCGTACCGTCTCGGGCCTGGATTCAGCGCGTATTCAGATGCTGTTGGCGGTGCTGCAGCGCCGCGCCGGGCTGAACGTGGGCAAGCTCGACTGCTACGTATCCACGGTGGGTGGCGCGAAAATTGCCGAGCCCGCCGCCGACCTGGCGTGCGTCATGGCGCTTGCCTCGGCGGCGCAAAATAAGCCGCTACCGCGCAAGCTCGCGGTCTTCGGCGAGGTCGGTCTGGCGGGTGAGGTGCGCGCCGTGCCGGGCATCCGCCAGCGCATTGCGGAGGTGGGTCGCCTGGGCTTCACGCACGTGCTGGTGCCCGCCTCCCCGACCGGCGTGGGGGACGTGCCCGAGGGCGTGACCGTGCGTGAGGTAACCACCCTGGGGGAGGCGCTCGCGCTGCTCTTCCCGCAGAAGTAGCCGTCCGCGCATCAACAGTATAGAGATAGCAGAGGAGGGGGCTCCCGGCTGGCGTAAATGCCGCCGGGAGCCCCCTCCTCTGTAGAAATCTTCTGCGGAAACCCTCTGTGGAAACCTTCTGCGGAAACACCGCTAAGAGCGGCTTTCCTCCTCGTTCTCGTGCAACATAATGTTGATCGAACGGGTATTCAGTTTATTCGTGCGGTGGGCGTTGACCGCGGTATCGGTCATATCGTCAACTACCATCGGGTCGTCCATGTCAGTATCAACAATCGGAATGGCCGAGGTACGCGGCGCATGCTGTGTGACCGCCTCGCCCAGGGGCACCAGAACCGCCACGGCATCCTTGTGGGACATGCCGGTCGCCTCCATAAAGTCCACCACAATCAGGCGGAGCATCAGCACCAGCGACTCGCCCTCAAAGGTTGCCACACCCATCGTGCGCGGCTCAAGGGTGCCTGCGAGCTTAATCATGCGTTTGCGGGCTTCCATCATGTAGTGTTCGCGTTCGCTTTCGGTCGGGGCAGACATGCCCAGGCCGAGGCTCTGCGCCGCAAGCGACAGCTCGGTCAGTGCGTTACTGAGCGAAAGCTGCGCGGCGGTACGCAGCTGCACGTGGTGAATCGTGGACGCCATGCGGCGGTTGAGCACGCGGTCGTTACGAATCGCCAAGTCCACCGCGGCTAGGGTCTTCGACATGCGTGCCAGCTCGCCTTTACTCTTGCGGCTATTCCAGGACAGCTCATTCATACCCTGCGCGGTAATCAGGTCGCCTCGGCACGCATCATACAGCGGCTGCAGAGCACGGGCATCGAGTAGGCTCTGGTACGCCTTGTTGTAGTCGTAGTAGCGGATCGCTTCGGAGGACAGCTGGAAAACCTTCGCGAACGCATCCATGAGAGCTTGGGCGCGGGCACGCGGGTTCTTACGCGGGTCACGCGGCATCAGGTACATGGCGAGGAACGCGAAGGCGCCACCAACGATACCGTCGAAACTGCGGGTGAACGCATCGTCAGGTACGGGCAGTAGCAACGTGAAACAGGCCTGGAAGCTGAGCTGAATCGTAAAAATAATGCCCTTATCAATAAATCGGGCAATAATCACGGTCAAGAAAAGCACCACTGCCGCCTGCCAGGTGCCATGACCGAGCAGGATCAGTAGAAGGTCGCCAATGAGAATGCCGAGGGTCACGCCGAAGGAGACCTCAAGGATTCGGCGGGAATGCTTGGCGCCGCTCACATAGCCCAGGGATACGAGGGCAGCGACCGGCGCGAAAATGGGCTCGTGGTGGCCCAGGACGCGCTCAGCGAAAAGCCAAGCGCCCATAGACGCCGCAACAATCTGCACAGACTGAAAGAAGTCAGCCCGGACGCGTTCAACGCCCTCACGGATGAACTGTCGGGTGTTCTGTTCAGTAGTGCGTAGAATGTCTGCGAATCGTGCCATGGGCACCATCATACCGGCGCGTGTGCGGTGCACAAGGGGGTAGGGGAGTGTTGGGTTGAAGTGTGAGAGACCCCGCGCCCTGTACTTGCCCGTAGCCGCGCTGTAGCCGCGTTTTTCGAGGAAATCTAATAAAGCCGCTGTTCGAGCCCCTGTTACGCAACCTAGCCGCGCAGGCGGCGTGCCACCCTCGCCAGCAGACCCGGCTGGGCGGGGTGCATCTCGGCGGTTTCAGAAGATGACTCAGGCTCAACGGTGACGGGGCGCGTTTCTTCGGCACCGTGCGCGCTGTGAATACTGTGCGCCCCGTGAATACCGTGCGCGCTGTGCCCGCCACCGATTGCGCGGGCACGTTCGAGCTGCCGGCGGTGCTCGGCATCCCAGGAGTGCGCCCGGTCAGACATCGCCCACTCGAACCCCGCGGTGAGGGAGGTTTCGGTGAAGAGATCTCGGGCGGCACGGACGGTTGCGCCCAGCGGCTCGGGGAGCGCCGGGACCTGCTCCACGGCGGGGAAAGGCACGGGAGCTTCTGCGTTGCCGCGAGCGTCTGCCTCACCATGAGTTTTTGCATCAGGGGCAAGAACCTGTGCGAGCAGGTAGGCGCGCTCGGTGCGCAACACCTCCAGCAGCTCGGCGCGGCGTGCATCCGATGCCACCGCCGCGTGCCGCAGGGCGGCGGCAACCATCAGCTCGGGAACACCACCGGCGAGCATGCCCAACGGCAGGGTGAACTCGCCCAGACCGTACAGGCTCAGGACGCCACCCGCACGCATCTGCGTGAAGGCATCCGGCACGAGGGCGAGCACGGGAATACCCGCCGCGGCGGAGAACACCGCCGGGTGGTAGCGGCTGGTCAGCGTGAACGCCGCCCCGCGGTGCACGGTAACGCTCTGGTCGGCGTGCAGAATCGGCAGCAGGGTCGCCGGGGTGGAGGGGCTGAGCTGCTCAGCGATGCGCTGGTGTACCTGAATATCGCCGCTTTCGGGGTTCTGCGGGTCGCCAAAATGGCTCAGGAACACGGGCGCGTAGCCGTGCTCGCGCCACATGCTATCGAGCAGACGCGCGATCTGCTGCACCTGCTGTTCGGTGCACTCGTTGACGGTGACGCACACGTAGCGCTCGGGCAGCTCATCCAGCACCTGACCTGCGGAAACTCCTTCCGCATAGTGCAGGGTACGCGCAGGGGAAGCCGCCAGGTAATCGGTGGCATCGTCCACGCTCAGGCGCGCGTCAATACCCCGCTCACGGCACCAAGAGAGGGAAGAATGTTCGCGCACCGTCACCGAACGGGCGGTGCGCAGCATGCGTTCCAGAACCTGCGCATCGTGCGGGTTCAGGACCGGGCCCAGGGACTGGCCGGTCACGTACACGGGCACGCCCGCATGCTCGGCGGCACGCACCGCGGCGGCGCGTTCGTAGAGCAGCCAGCCGTAGCGGGAGTTGAGGTTGCCGCCGCCGGAGACTACGACCGCGTCCATGGTGGCGATAGAATCCGCGAAATCCACCATGCGCTCAACGGTCTGCTCCAGCGGATGCAGCACCTCCGGTAGCGCCTGCACCTGCGGCAGAGCCACCAGCTCGGTGATGGAGGGGCGTTCCCGGTCAGTATGTAGCTGTGCCAGGATGCACTCGAGCGCCGCGAGGGTCAGCTCGCGTTCAGCCGGTGCCCAGGGGAAGAGGAAAAACGGCAGGTACTCGTAGGGTGCGCCCGCCTCATGATTTGCCACCTCACGATTTACCGTGCCGATATAGCGCGCCGAATGCCCCACATCGCGGGTCATGAGGGTGACCGCCGCGCCGCCTTCGGAAAGCGCCTGAGCGCTCGCGATGGTCATGGCTTCGTCACCCACGTGGTAGGTGTGCTGGCCGATATCGCCAATGACGAGCACGCGCGGTGTTGCAGAAGGCAACGCTGTAGAAGAATGATTGTTCTCTGTCACGGTTACGCGCCCTTCTGCTCTGCCGACCCGGTCTCAGTCGACTCAGCCTCAGTGCCGCGACGAACCAGGGACCGCTGATTGAGGGAACGCTTCGCCAAGGAACGCAACGCACGGCCCGGGGTGCGCAGGTGCTTGAGAACCCGCAGGCGCTCCTCAATGCTCTGCTGGCGGCTCTCAATAGCCTGCTGACGAGCCTCGATACGCTCCAGGCGGCTCTCGATAGAGCGCAGAATGTCCAGGGATTCGCGGGTCAGATCGTGCCCGTCAATCACGCGGCGCTCCAGGTCAGCCGCCAAATGCGCCTGGTACAGGTACGCACCCGGTCGGGCACCAGCCTGCAGATCCTCGCGGATAGCGCGGGCACGCACCATCGAATCAAAGCGGGCATGATCAGCCTGACGCTTCACGCTGTTCGCCTCGGCACCCTCCGCGTCGGGGCGTAGCGACCAGTACGCCAGCGGCTCATCCACTAGCAGAATATCCGCAACGGAGGCGGCACGCATGTTGAACTCCCAGTCGCCGACCACCGGCAGGGACTCGTCGTAGAAACCGACCAGCTCGTGCAGGCTGCGGCGGTATAGAATGCCAATCGGCACGGCACGGTTCGTGCGGAATAGGAACTGCAAACCGACGCCGGGCAGCCCGTCGTGGAAAATACGCTCCTCGTACACCTCGAACTCGCCCTCGGCGTTCTTGCGTTCGTATCGCTCCACAACGCGGGTGGTGCACATGAGCGCGCCGCTCTCTTCGAGCGCCGCGACGGTGCGTTCCAGGAACTCGGGCGCCCACAGGTCGTCGTCATCGTGAATCGCCACGTATGTGGAGGTGGTCGCCGCCAAACCGGCGTTGGATGCCGCCTCCATGTTGCCGCCGGCGGTGGTCAGCAGCTGCACGCGGCCGGAACCCAGCGGGGAAGCCTCAATGACGGCGCGGGTTGCCTGCTCGTCGCCTCCATCGTTAATCACACAGACCGTGTAGTCGGTGAAGGTCTGCTGCGCAATGTTCTCCAGCGCGCGGCTCAAGAAGCGGGGGCGGCCCTTCGTGCGGACCAGAATAGCTACGGTAGGGGAAGACATAACCACAATCAGTCGAGGGTGAGCGGGCCCGTGCCAGCCCAGGAACTCAACCCATTATGAAGGTGTGCACTGTTCAGACTCAACCCGCCACCCGTCCACGCCGCAGCAGCAGGCACACAGAGGCATACACCGCCCCTAAAAACTAGCTGATGGACTGTACGCCACCATCGCCAGCACACCGAGCACAAAGCATGCCGGAATGGTTACCAGCCACACCAGAAGAATCTGCAGAACAATCCTGGATTTCAGCGCGTTAAAGCGCTGGTTCACGCCCGCGCCGAGCGCCGATGCCGTCGCCAGATGCGAGGAGGAGAACGGCACCTGCAGCAGGAAGTAGCCGAGCACCTGCACCACCGCGGTCGTACCCTGAGCGACCGCGCCACGGAACGGGTCCAGGCGCACCATCTTGTAGGCGAAGGTGTAGCCGATGCGGCGGCCACCGGTCAGCGTACCCGCACCCAGGCTGAGGGCAATAATGAAGGTGCCCAGCAACATCCCGCCCCAGGTGAGGGATTGAATCAGCGCCGGATCCATGATGCGTTCGCTCAGCAGCGCCCACAGCAGCAGGTACAGGTAGCCGGTCTGCAGGCCGTGGAGCAGCGAAATTGCGGAGGCAGACACCGCCAGCACCTCGCGGGCATGCTGATTCACCAGGCGCGGGTTATGGCCGACCACTAGCCGGTAGAACGGCACCACCATCAGCCAGGACAGCAGAAAAATGAGCGGCGGCAGGTAGAAGAGCGGCAACAGAGTCGCCCCAAAAATATGCGGCAGGAATGCGAGCGAACCGAACCCTTCAGCGGCGCTGTCAATCCTCGTTTGGGTCCACCAGCTCACACCGGCGAGGGCACCCACCAGCGCGTGGGTCGAGGAGGACGGCAGCCTCAGGAACCAGGTGAGCACACCCCAAATAGCGCAGACCAGCAGCGACGCAACGATACCGTTCAGGCCGGTGATGCCCTCCGGGGCGCTCACCCACGAGGCGGAATACTCACCGAGTAGCAGGAACGCACCGACCACGCCGAGCACGTTGAAGAGCGCGGCAAGGTACAGGGCGGAGCGCTCGCCGAGGGCGCGGGTACGCACCGGAACAGCGACGGAGTTGGAGGCGTCGTGCACACCGGTAACGTAGACCGCGGCAATGAAGGCGCAGCAGGCTAGAAGACCCAGGAACATTAGGATTCCTGAACGATAATGCGGCCGATCTCGGCGGACACATCACGCATAGAGTTGGAGGCGGCGGTCAGCTGCGCCAGGAAGGTGGCGTAGCGGCGGTACCGCTCGGGGGTGTAGCGTTCGGCAATGTACGCGTCGTATTCTTCGGCGGTGCGTAGCGCCTGGCGGGAGATGCGCAGCATGTCCATCCAGTAGTTGTCGAGGCCGCGAATATCGGCAAGTTTGGGGATGACGGCGGCGGTCAGCACCGCCTGACGCTGAATAATGTCCAGGATTGAGGTGATGTGCGTGGCGAAGCCGTCAATGCTGTGCAGGGACAGCACGTGCGCGGCGCTGGTGAGCTTCTCGACGGCGTTGGTGAGCTTGCGCGCCAGCGTGTACAGGTCTTCACGCGGGATGGGCGGGGAGAAGGAGCTGCGCACCTCGGTGAGGGTGCGGAACAGCAGGTTCGTGGAGTCCGCCTCGTGGGTGAGCATGCGTTCGAAGAGTTCGGGGTACTCCGCGACGGGGGAGCCGACCATTTCAGAGAGCAATGCCGCCGCCTCACCGACCTGCGCTGAAATTTCAGCGAGGGAGGCGAGGGACTCGTTAGCGTGGGGGAAAAGTCGGTGCAGCATAGTTCCCAGTCTAACCAGTATTGGGTGTTGCGGGTGCGCACAGCCCGCGGGTATCTCACGAGTGCCCGACCTGCAAACGTTATAGTGCCGACCTGTTTGCGGTTGCCGTGACGGTTTTAAACAAGAACGGTGGGGGTCGATTTCTCGACCCCCACCGGAACGTTTAGGGATGTCGGGTTGGGAGCGCCTCTCGGCGGAAGGCCGCTCGAAGCGGCTAAAGATTTGGAGCCCGGGGCTACCTATTAGCAACCCGACATCTTGTAATTATTATCCACCCGCACCCGGCACAGAGTCAATTAGAAATAGGCTTTTCACGCCTCTGCGACCCAATGTGGAACCTGTGCCAATTCGCGGCACGAACCCGCATTTTTAGGCGCCTAAACGTTGCAGAAGACTAGAATGCTTCGAGGTTGGTCTGTGTTTTTTCCTGTGCAGATTTTTCCTGCGCAGAATCAGCCTCCGAAGCCCCGGTAGCCTGCTGACCAGCCTCAACGGCGCGCAGCTGGGCGGCGACCGCCTCCAAATCGTGCGCAATCTGCTCCATCTGCTGAGCCTGACGCGGCAGACGAGCACGACGTTCCACCGCCTCACGCTTCACCTCGTGGCTACCCGGAACCGAACTATCCTGCCCGGCAGAGCGCGCATAATCGGTGCGAATACCCAACGCCACCACGTGCGCAAACGCCGCGCAACGTTCCATCGCAATGTCCATATCGCCGGTGTACAGGCCCGCCAGAATCTCATCAATCGTGCGGACCACCTCGTCGGCGCTCGGCGGGTCGGGAACACCCGCCACCACGTGCGAACGGTAGTCTTCCGCCATGCCTAGCTCAAAAGCACGGCTCACTCCGCGCGGCGAACGATGCACCACATCCCGCAGCCAGTACATACGCCACAGCGCACCCGGCAGGGAGTGGGCGCTCGCGTGCGACCAGAGTTCGGCAAGCATCTCAATACCGTAGTCGTCGGTGAAGCTGACGAGCCGTTCGGTCATCTGCTCGTCGGTGCCGCGTCCGCGCATCAGCAGGATGCGTGCGGAGGCGTGCGCCGCCTCTTCACGTGCGGCGGGGTCCATGCCGCCTTCGTGGCGTTCAAATTTCTCGGCGGAGTAGAGGACGGGTCGGTGGTGGGTGCGGTGACGTGAGCGCCCGGAGGCGCCGGTTGATGTTGCGGGTGTAGACATAGGATTTTCCAGTGTACCGTTCATTGGCTGGGAGCCGGTAGTGTATAGTATTTCTATCTGCACACTTTCAGTTTTGTGTGGATAGGAGCGCCTTTAGCTCAGTCGGTAGAGCTACGGACTTTTAATCCGCAGGTCGTGGGTTCGAGCCCCACAGGGCGCACT
>ERZ773072.319-NODE-319-length-28517-cov-6.544551_pt1 | contig 28517 bp, 21 predicted proteins | sample MGYA00580617_ERZ773072 | MGnify/ENA primary metagenome ERZ773072 (study PRJEB29015, sample SAMEA2737970) | human oral metagenome | biome: human oral; feature: human-associated habitat; material: dental | place: China | collected 2122 ...
CAGAGTCGCGCAGGAATATTGTGAGTGCTTGGAATGTGGCGGAAATTGATGACATTGTCCAAGCTGGCGGGCTGCCTCCGTGCCATACGATGTTTCAATTTAACGTAAGGCCTGGCAAGAATGGCGAGAAGGACAAGCTGGATTTGGCGCTGACTCAGCGCTCGGCGGATATGTTCCTTGGGGTGCCGTTTAATATCGCTAGCTATGCGCTGCTTTTGTCGATTGTCGCTCAAGTTACCGACAAGCAACCCGGCGAGTTTATCCATACCTTAAATAGCGCACATATTTACAATAATCATCGCACGCAAGTTGACGAGCAATTATCGCGCCGTCCGCTGCCGTTACCGAAACTGTGGCTCAATCCAGACATCAAGAATATTGACGATTTCACGATTGATGATATTCGTCTGGAGGATTATGAGTGTCATCCAGCAATAAAAGCGCCGATTGCTGTATAGCGTGATTTGCACTTATAGCCTGAGTGGCTAAGGTCTATTTTTTACGGAGATTTTTCTTCGGCGGAAGTATATACCTGTCAACTTCCGGGTCATACAATAAGGTAGCAATCTTTCCTGCTATATACTTCACTCGTCCATCATCGCCGGGTGCTTTATCGAACAGCATGACATCCTCTTTGAATAGTCCGGTAGCTTCGTCAGGGTATTGTGCACCTCTGAGTATTGCGTTCGTAGTGTATTCTGAGTTGTCTTCAGGGTTTAATATTTGTACACATGCTTCGTTATTCACATGTTACATTATATAACAAATACCAAATACTGTCAATTTAAGAAGGCTATTTTCTTTTATACGTCACAAAATCAAAATTATAACTATTTTCATTATCTGCCGAATGATGTACGCGACCTACTTCTTCCCACGCGTCCATATCTATCTCTGGGAAAAAAGTATCAGCATCGGGGAATTCGGCGTCAATTTCCGTGGCATAAATAGTATCAATTTCTAGAATATCTAGCGCGTCTTTATAAACTCGTGAGCCGCCAATGATAAAAGTTGGATACCGCGATAAAGCCAGGGCGCTTCGTAAATTTATAGCCGTAAGAACTTTTTTGACGCCAGTTGGCTTGGACGAGATGACAATATTTTCTCTGTCTGGAAGTGGTCGTGAGCCAATTGACTCAAACGTTTTTCTGCCCATAATGACATTACTGTTTCTCGTCAAGCGCTTAAAATTCACCAAGTCGGCCGGCAAACTTCGCCCCCACGGCATATCGCCATTTTGTCCGATGGCGCGGTTTTTATCGTAAGCTACAATAATGGCTTTTTCCATAATTTCAGTTTAACATGCTGTAAAATTTACTGAAAGCTTGATAGGAATGCATAAACTTGCCATAATAAGATTTGGTAGAAAAATCACGCAATGGGAGGTGTTTAGTGAGCGTGTACTCAAATAAAGATATATTAGCGGCGATTGAAGACGGGACAATTGTCTGTACGCCGTTCAACCCAAAAAACGTATCGGAAGCCAGCTTAGATTTTACGCTAGGCTTTAATTTTTATAAACAGGAATATGATGAGATTTCACGAGTTTATAATCCGTTCGATGAGTCTGATGTTAATCGATATTTCAAGGGGCCGCTTAAAGCTATGCCGCATGCCGAGTGGTGCGAGCGACATGGTTTTCGGGAATTTAAGAATATTCCATCAGATCATCCAATAATCGTACTGAAGCCGGGCGAACGAATTCTGGCGCATACGCATGAATTTGTTGGAATTCGGGTGTATGGCGGCGCGGCTGAGGTGAAAAGCCGTAGCTCTTGGGGCCGAAACGGCGTGGCGGTGTGTTTTGATGCTGGCTGGGTTGATCCGGGATATATCAATCGGATTACGCTTGAGATTTATAACTTAAATAAGCATGAAAGTGTGGTTTTGCCTGTTGGTGAGAGAATTGGGCAATTGATTTTTCATCACACTGGTCAGGTTGACGGCGGATATGCTAGTGGACGCGGCGGAATGAGCGGTAAATATCAGCACACTGACGATTTGGACGAATTGATAAAAACTTGGCGTCCAGAAATGATGTTGCCGCGGGCGTTTAAGGATAATCGGTATAAACCGATGGAAATCGCGGGACTTGGCGAGGGGATTTTGTGATGATGGCAGGTTCAATGTTTCGTTCGCGGGCGAAAGAGAAAGAATATATTAATCACAGAAAAAAACATAAGTCTGACGGCTGTGATTTTTGTCAATTGGTAAAGCATCGCACAGATCAGGTAGTTGATGAAACTGCGCATTGCCTGATTATTAAGAACAGATTTGGCTATAATTTTTGGGATGGCTGCGGCGTGGATGATCATTTGATGATTATACCGAAACGGCACGTGGACTCATTGGCGAATTTGAGCGATGAGGAAAAAATTGACTATATGAATCAGATTGCGAAGTTTGAGAATAACGGCTATTCGATTTACGCTCGAGCTCAAGGAAGTAAGTCTAGGTCAATGGCGCACCAACATACGCATTTTATAAAAGTTGACGGCAAGGTGAAAAAGATGATGATTTATCTGAATAGGCCACACACTGTGATTATGAGGTAGTGATGAGTAGTGCGGGAAAATATATAGTTATCGAGGGTAATGACGGAACGGGCAAGTCTACACAGGTCGCGAAATTGGCGGAATATTTTCGGTCAATCGGTCGAACGGTTTGCGTGATTGAAGAGCCGGGAAGCGATGATCCGGAAAAATCAACTCCGATAGCAAATGAACTTCGAAAAGTGATTAAAAATGGCGATTTGGCGCGCTCTGCGGCGGTGAATGTGGTGCTATTTTCTGCAGCTCGGCGTGAATTGTGGCGGGAAAAAATTCAGCCTGCGTTGGAGCGCGGGGAAATTGTCTTAAGTGCTAGGAATTATATTTCGACATTAGTTTATCAGGGACGAGGCGAAGGTTATGACGAGTCAGAGATTCTGCGATTGACGGAATTATTCACCGATGAAAAATACTTGAGGCCAGATGTTATGGTTATTTTAAGTTTGAGCCGCGATAAGCGGGAAGAGCGAATTTCTATGCGCGGCGAGCTGAAAAATCCTGACACTTTTGAGTCGCGTGGGCAAGATTTTCAGAAAAAAGTCGACGATGGATATTTGGAGATTGCCGAGGTATACGGAATTCCGGTAGTTTCGGCGGACGGGACAGTTGACGGAGTTCACGATATGTTGATTGATAATATCGAAAAACACTAGTAAAACCCCTTGATTTTATTGACACTTTTCGTCATAATGGTTAGTTATAGAAGTAGTGTATTCATGGCGGGTGAAAATTACGAGTAGGCAAATCGTGATTTTGGGCTATGAATTAGAGATCTTCACGGCCGTCTATTAACCACTAATTAAAGCGAGGAGTGTTTACGCCTGTGGCAAAAAAACCAACCACAAGCAGCGAGCGCGTCTATTTCACCTCTGGTGATAATGCCCTGCCGCTGCCAAACTTGATCGCTCACCAAAAAGATTCTTGGCGCTGGTTCGTCGAAGAAGGTTTGAGTGAGATATTTTCAGAAGTTAATCCAATTGATGACTATACTGGTCAGAAGTTATCATTAAGGTTCGGCAAATACTATTTTGGTGAGCCAAAAAACACTGACCAATTTGCTAAAGAGAACAACTTGACATTTGAAGCTCCGCTACACGCAACAGTTGAATTGACAAACAAGACAACCGGCGTAGTTGAAGAGCAGGAAATTTACCTCGGTGAATATCCATGGATGACTGAGCGCGGCACATTCGTTATCAACGGTACGGAGCGTGTGGTTGTTAGCCAGTTGATTCGTTCTGCTGGTGTTTTCTTCACTGCTGAAACGGTAGCGGGACGTAATTACTACGGCGCAAAAATCATTCCAGGACGTGGAGCTTGGATGGAATTTGAGACGGCGTCTAACGGTACGATTTATGTAAAGATCGACCGTCGTCGTAAGATACCGGCAACAACTTTGTTGCGCGCTTTGGGCTATCCAAAGACTAGCGAAATTAAGGAATTGTTCGCTGATATTGACACTGGTGACGTAAAATATATTGACGAAACTTTAGACAAGGACACTTCTCGTGGTGCAAATGAGGCGTTGATTGAGGTTTATCGTCGATTACGTCCAGGTGATTTGGCTACGGTTGATAACGCTCGTCAGATGATTGAGCGAATGTTCTTTGACTTCAAGCGGTTTGATTATTCGCGGGTTGGTCGTTATAAATTGAACCAACGCTTAGGTCTAGATGTTGCAAATACAGCAGAAAATCGTACGTTGCAGATGAGCGATTTGGTGGCGATTTTGCGTGAAATTATTCGTCTAAACAATACGCAAGAGCCAGCTGACGACATTGACGCATTGAGTAACCGCCGAGTTCGCTTGGTAGGTGAATTGATTGCCCGACAATTCCGCGTTGGTATGCTCCGAATGCAACGCAACGCGATGGATCGTATGAGTGTGGCTGATTTGGAAAGCGTTAGCCCAAGTCAATTGATCAACGCTCGTCCGATTGTTGCGGCAGTTCGTGAATTCTTCACTTCAAGTCAGTTGTCGCAGTTGCTTGACGAGGTTAACCCATTGTCAGAATTGAGCCACAAGCGACGCTTGAGCTCGACTGGTCCTGGCGGTTTGACTCGTGAGCGCGCTGGATTTGAGGTTCGCGATGCCCACCCAACTCACTATGGACGTATCTGTTCAGTGGAAACGCCAGAAGGTGCAAACATTGGTTTGGTGCTTAACTTGGCGGCTTATGCGCGTGTTAACGAATACGGATTTATTGAGACTCCTTATCTTCGAGTTAAAGATGGCAAAGTGACTGACGAACTTGTTTATTTGGATGCTTCGCAAGAAATTGGTGAGGTTATCGCTGATGCTGGCGAGGCTCTTAATGAAGATGGAACCTTCCGAGATGAGCGCGTTAATGCTCGAAGTAACATGCAACCATCACAAGTTGATGCTAGCCAGGTTACTTACATGGACGCAGCTCACCGTCAGATTTTAGGTTCGACTGCGGCATTAGTGCCATTTATTGAAAAGACTCGTGTCGACCGTGCCTTGACTGGTTCAAATATGCAACGCCAGGCCGTTCCTCTATTGTGTCCAGAATCCGCAACTGTTGGTACTGGAATTGAGAAGGCTGTGGCCGAGAATAGTGGTCACTTGATTCAAGCTAGCGCTGACGGTGAAGTTGTCCGTGCTGATGCCGACGAAGTTCACGTTAAATATGCTGACGGCGTAAAGATTTATACTTTGAAGCATTTCGTGAAGAATAATGACGATCGTTGTTACAACCAAAAAGTTCGCGTTGAGCGCGGCGATAAGGTGAAGAAGGGCGATATCCTGATTGAAGGCGCTTCAATTGCTGGCGGTGAAATTGCCCTAGGTAAAAACCTGTTGGTTGCCTTCATGCCATGGGGTGGTTACAACATGGAAGACGCGATTATCATGAGTCGACGCTTGGTTGAAGATGATCGATTGACAAGCATTAACATTAAAGATTACACCGTTGAGGTTCGTGAGACGAAGCTTGGTCCAGAGATTGTGACGCGCGATATTCCAAACGTTTCCGAGGAAAGTTTGCGTCATTTGGACGAGAACGGAATTGTCCAAATTGGTTCAGAGGTTAAGGCTGGCGATGTCTTGGTTGGTAAGATTACACCAAAGGGCGAGCAGGAATTGAGTTCTGAGGAGCGTTTGCTTCGCGCAATCTTCGGTGAAAAGGCTAAGGATGTTCGCGATACATCACAGCGAATGAACAACGCGGGCGGCGGTAAAGTCGTTGGCGTTAAGATCTTTAGTCGTGAAAATGGTCACGAATTGAAGGCTGGCGTTTTGATGCAAATCCAGATCTTCGTTGCGCAGTTACGAAAGATTGGCGTTGGTGACAAGATGGCTGGACGCTTCGGTAACAAGGGTGTTGTGGCGAAAGTTCTTCCTGTTGAAGATATGCCATTCCTAGAGGATGGTACGCCAGTTGACGTGATTTTGAACCCACTTGGTGTGCCAAGCCGCATGAACCTTGGTCAGTTGTTTGAAACTCACCTTGGTATGGCAGCGCGAGCATTGGGTTACCGCGTAGCAACTCCGTCATTTAATGGTGTTCCAAGTGAGAAGATTTCCGACGAGCTAGAAAAAGCTGGTTTGGCGCGTGACGGTAAGAGTCAATTGTTTGACGGTCGCACCGGTGAACCATTTGAAGAGCGAACAACAGTTGGTGTGATGCACATGATTAAGTTGCACCACATGGTTTCTGACAAGATTCACGCTCGTTCAACTGGTCCATACACGATGGTTACTCAGCAGCCACTTGGTGGTAAAGCACAAAACGGTGGTCAGCGATTCGGTGAGATGGAGGTTTGGGCATTGGAAGCTTACGGTGCCGCTGCAACCCTACAGGAAATGTTGACAATTAAGTCCGACGACGTTTACGGTCGCGCAAAGGCTTACGAGTCGATCATTAAGGATGAGCCGATTGTCGGTCCAAAACTTCCAGAGTCCTTCAACGTGTTGGTTAAGGAGCTTCAAGGTTTGGGTCTTCGAGTTGATTTGGTTGACGACGAAGCTGCAGTTGACGCTGAGCATGTTATCGCTTCAAGTGGTCCAGAAGACAAAACCGTTGCCGCTGATGGCGAGGAAGAAACATACTTGGACGAATCAGATGGCATCGGTGAAATTGACGGTGGCATGAGCGTGCAAGATATTGATGAAATAGAAGAGATAAAGGAGGACGCGTAAGATGGCAAATACTGCATTTAACGCAACGGGCATCAGCGATTTTGACGCGGTTCGTTTGGCGGTAGCTAGCCCAGAAGACATTCTGAAATGGAGCTATGGCGAAGTTTTGAAGCCAGAAACAATTAACTATCGCACACAAAAGCCAGAGCGCGACGGATTGTTCTGTGAGCGAATCTTTGGTCCAGTTAAGGATATTAATCCGCATGACTCAAAATTAAAGGGTGTACGTTCACGCGAAGCTGCGGTTGATAAGAACGGTGAGCTAGTTACTAAATCAATCGTTCGTCGTGAGCGAATGGGCCACATCCAATTGGCAGTGCCTGTAGCGCACATTTGGTTTATGCGTGGTACTCCAAGCGCCATGAGCCAGTTGCTCGGCATGACTGTTCGTAATATTGAAAAAATCGTTTACTTTGCGACTTACGTCATCTTAAACGTTGACGAAGCAACTCGTGATCAATATTTGGCAGATTTGGAAGCGGAAACTGATTTGGCTCGCAAGGCTATCAAAATCCGCTACGAAAAAATGGCTGAAGAAGATGGCGCTGACGTTAAACAACTAGCTAAAGAGCAGAGCCGTGAAGTTGAGGAGTTGGAGGAAGCTTACGTTGGCAAGAAAACTCAATTGGAAAGCTTGAATTTTGGTGCTTTGATCTCAGAGAGCGAATATCGCAACTTGCCAGAAGAATATGACGAATTGATCGAAGTTGGCATGGGCGCCAGCGCGGTCAAAGAACTCTTGGACAAGATTGAACTACCAAAGCTCATTGCTGAATTAACTGAAGAAGCTGAGACTGCGAAAGGTCAACGACAGAAGAAGTTACTAAAGCGCTTGAAGATGTTGGAGAGTATGGAATCTGCTGGCATTAAGCCATCAAGTCTATGTATGACTGTTCTGCCGGTTATTCCTCCAGATCTTCGTCCAATGGTGGCGTTGTCTGGTGGTAGATTCGCGACATCTGACTTGAATGATTTGTATCGCCGAATTATCAACCGAAACAATCGCTTGAAGAAGTTGATTGAGCTTAACGCGCCAGAAGTTATTCAGCGCAATGAAAAGCGCATGCTTCAGGAAGCTGTTGACGCCTTGATTGACAATTCAGCATCACGCGGTCGCGCGGTTAGCTCGACTGGTGGTCGCCGCAGCTTGAAGAGCTTGAGCGATATGCTAAAGGGTAAGCAGGGTCGCTTCCGTCAGAACCTTCTTGGTAAGCGTGTTGACTATTCTGGCCGCTCGGTTATCGTGGTTGGTCCAAAATTGAAAATCCATCAGTGTGGGCTACCAAAGCAGATGGCTCTGGAATTGTTCAAGCCATTCGTGATTAGCTGGTTGATTAAGAATGAATTTGCGCACAATATTCGCTCGGCTTCACGTCTAATTGAAGCTGGTGAAGCGGTAGTTTGGGACGCGCTGGATTCAGCAATTGAAGGTAAGTACGTGCTACTTAACCGCGCACCAAGTTTGCACCGTTTGTCAATTCAAGCCTTCCAGCCAGTTTTGGTTGAGGGAAAAGCTATTCAGTTGCATCCGCTAGTTTGTGCCGGATTTAACGCCGACTTCGATGGTGACCAGATGGCTGTTCACTTGCCATTGTCAAAAGAGGCTCAAGCTGAAGCTCGTGAATTGATGAGCGCAACTGCCAACTTGTTGAAGCCTGCCGATGGTGCGCCAGTGCTGCACATTTCGCAGGACATCGTGCTTGGCAACTATTACTTGACTTACGATAAGCCTCAAGCTCAGACTGATAAGGTTAAAACTTACAGTTCTGTTTACGAAGCAGAAATGGCTTACGACAATGGTGTAATTCAATTGCAAACCCCAATTCGTATCTTTGCGAAGGGTAAAATGCGTGAAACAACTTTGGGTCGCGTCTTCTTCAATGAGATTCTGCCTGAAGATTTTCCATACGATAACAATGTCCAGACTAAAAAGCAGCTTAAGAAGGTGTTGGCGCAAATATTCAACAAGTATGGCGCCGAGGAAACTGCTAAGATTGCAGATCGCATGAAGGGTCAAGCTTTCCGCTTTGCTACGATTGCGGCTGTATCGACTGGTATGACCGACTATGTTCATTTCGAGGAAATCTCTCAATTTGTGGCTGAAGGTGATGCTAAGGCAGCTTTGATTTCTGAGCAATTCGACCAAGGTTTGATTACCGAGGAAGAGCGATATAACTTGACTGTTAACGCGTGGCGAAATGTCGATAATAAGATTACGGCATTCCTGAAAGATCAATTGGCGCACATGGACACCAGTATTTCTATGATGGTCAACTCTGGTGCTCGTGGTGATATTTCCAACGTGAAGTTGGCGAGCGCGATGATTGGTGTTCAGATGGACGCGACCAACCATGAGATTGAGCTTCCAATCCGCAGTTCCTACACTGATGGTCTGTCTAGCCTTGAGGCCTTTATTGCGACTCGTGGTGCACGTAAGGGTCTTATTGACACGGCGCTTAAGACTGCCGACTCGGGCTACTTGACTCGTCGTTTAGTTGACGTTGCACAAGATGTCTTTACTGTTGAAGATGTTGATGGCGATGACGAAGGTTACGCAATTTACCGATCAGAAACCGAAGAGACGATGATTGACTTCTCAAACCGTTTGGCCGGTCGCTATGCTGCTGAAACAATTCCAGGTCACGTCAATAAGGACGAGTTGATTACGCGCGAAATTGCGGATTCAATTGATGACGACGAAAGTATTGAAAGTGTTAAGATTCAGTCTGTATTGTCAACGAGTAACCTTAACGGTATTCCACAGCGAAGTTACGGTATTGACATGTCGACTGGTAAATTGGTTGGCAATCATCAGCCAGTCGGTGTTATCGCCGCTCAGTCAGTTGGTGAGCCAGGTACTCAGTTGACGCTTCGTACCTTCCACAACTCTGGTGTTGCTGGTGGTGACATTACCCAAGGTTTGCCTCGTGTTGAAGAATTGTTTGAAGCGCGCACACCAAAGGGCCAAGCATTCATTACGGAAGTTGCTGGTTTGGTTGACGTTTGGGAAGATGGCAAGAAATACATCGTTCAAATTACGCCAGAATCTGGCAAGGTTGAGCGATTGCCATTGGAAGGCCGAACTGTTGTGGTTAAGGCTGGCTCAAGCGTTAAGGCCGGCGACGTCTTAGCAACTGGCGAGAGCGACACTCGACCTTTGATCGCGCCATTTGACGGTGTGATTGAGTCAGCTGAGGATACTTTGGTGATCGCGGCAGAGGCTGCTTCGCCAACTCGTTATGAAATTCCAGGCAATATGCAGTTGGTCGTTAAGGCGAACGATGTTGTCGAGGCTGGCGATCGATTGACAACTGGATCATTGAACCTACACGACTTGATGCGACTTAAGGGTGTTGAGGCAACTCAGCGCTACATCATCAATGAAGTTCTACGAATTTACGCTGCTCAGGGTCAGGACGTGGCTGACAAGCACTTGGAGATCATTGTTCGACAGATGTTTAGTCGCGTGCAAATCGAAGATGCTGGTGATAGCGAATTTGTGACTGGCGATATCGTTTCTAAGGCTGCTGTGGTCAATGCAAATAAGCAATTGGCTGCTGAAGGTAAGAACTTGATTAGCTATACACAATTGCTACTTGGTATCACAAAGGTGTCAATCTGGAGTGATTCATGGCTATCGGCTGCATCCTTCCAAGACACTACTCGCGTCTTGATCAATGCTGCCGTATCTGGTCGAGCCGACCACTTGCACGGTTTGAAGGAAAACGTCATCATCGGCCGCAAGATTCCAGTAGGAACTGGTGCAGTCGAAGAAGACGAAGAATTCGAAACACCGAGCGAAGACGAATTCGTCGAAGAGGAAGTTGCTGCTTAATAAGTAGGCTTCGTAACTACAGAAACCGCCTCAATTCCGGGGCGGTTTTCTATTGATTATTTACAAGAAAGGTTGTATAATACGCATACACTAAATGAAGATGAAATGTTCAGATTGATTGTTAAGAAATGGAGATTCGATTGTGAGCGAATTATTTATAGCCAAGACTATGCCTGAAGAGGATTGGAGCCAGGTGTCAAAGCCAAATGGCTGGGACGATGTTGCTTGCGAGCGAATCATAACAGATAACAATCTGGGTGTTTATGTAGCCGATGCTCGTCAAGGAGATATTAATGGGAAAGCTACGATAATCTTGCCTCAGTGGTCTGATGGTACGCTCCATAATCCATTGTCTCAGGAGCGGGCAAAAGCCACTGCGGCTATAGAGGGCGGCGTGGTACTATATGTAGATAACCCAGGTGTCGAAATTGATCTTCCGAATATGAGCGAAGATGTAAAACAAGCACTTCTGTCAGGGGATTTTAAGCCTGGCGCCATAAAACAGTGGGATGCTATTGCTCAAGGATTGGATTATGCTGGTCTGGATTTTGATTCAGTTAGTCGTGTCCTGGGGGCGTCGCTTGGAGCTCACGTTGCGTCGGCTATTGTGCATACCGCACCGGAAGAAGTTCACCTTGAGCGGCTGGATTTATGGGAGACGGCTGGTCTTGATGAAAAGAATAATTTTTTACAGTTTGCTGCCAATTTTATGATGCACGGCGGTGACGGGTACGCGGATATATTGAAAAATAATCCCGAATGGGTTGCTTATTTAAGAAAAATTAATGGCGCAAAGGAGTTGGCTAAGATTGCGATTCGTCGAACGGCTGGACTGTTTTATTATCCGTGGGCTATTAATCGTCATGATATCGGAAATACGATTATTGAGGCTAAGAATAGAAAAAACCCAGCAATTGACGGAGATACTGCTTTAACTGTCTTAAACGGCACAGAAAGTAAAGTCAGTCCAAGCGTATTTAACGATCGGTTAGCAGCGCAACTGGCGCTGAATGGATTTCGTCGAGTTGTTAGACTGATGTCTGAAGGTGGCGTGCATGCGTCGCAGGATAATATCGGATGGTGGACGGAGACGGAGCGATATTCTGAGCCTGAAGTTGTGTAGCTATCCTGTGTTTTTGTAGACAAAATCCTTATATTCTGGGTAGATATTTGCCGTCAAGTGTGTTATAATTCTTCTCAGAGTTTCCTCTTTTCGGAGTGCGCGGTGGTTTGAATGTGTACAGACTGCAATCTCGGCGGAAAAGGTATAGACACGGAGAGGAGTTGCTGAATCCAAACCGTAAGGCAAATTGCCATAATTAGTTAATCAACCAAGGAGAAATTGGATGCCAACAATCAACCAATTGGTGCGCAAACCGCGCCAAACGGCTAAGAAAAAGTCCAAGTCGCCAGCACTAGGTCGTATTCATAACGCCCTAAAAACACGTTATTACGACCAGAATGCACCGCTTAAGCGTGGTGTTTGTGTACGTGTGACGACTAAGACGCCAAAGAAACCAAACTCAGCTTTGCGTAAAGTTGCTCGTGTTAAGTTGAATAACGGCTATGAAGTTTGGGCGTACATCGGTGGTGAAGGTCACAACTTGCAGGAGCACGCTGTGGTCTTGATCCGCGGTGGTCGTGTGCCTGACCTTCCAGGTGTGCGTTATCACATCGTCCGCGGTGCGTTGGACCTCCAGGGTGTCAACAACCGCAAGCGGGGCCGTTCGAAGTACGGTACCAAGAAAGGGGATAAGTAATCATGCCTCGTAAAGTTACCAAGAAACTACAACGCCAATTGCAACCTGACCGCCGCTACCAAAGCGTGTTGGTGCAGCGCTTGATCAACAAGTCAATGCTGGACGGCAAGAAGTTGGCGGCTGAGCGGGCTGTCTACACCGCCCTGGAAACTGCCGCTAAAAAATTGGATTCAGAAGATCCGTTGGCAGTGTTTGAAAAAGCATTGAAGAATGTTAGCCCAAACTTTGAAGTGAAGAGCCGCCGTGTCGGTGGTGCCAACTACCAGATTCCGTTCCCAGTTCAGGGACACCGTCAGTTGCACTATGCGTTTAGCTGGCTAGTACAATCAGCCCGGGCTCGCAGCGGTATGCCTTACTCACAACGTTTGGCGCTAGAAATCGTTGATGCTTATAACGAAGCTGGGGCTGCCTTCAAGAAGAAGGAAGACACCCACAAGATGGCTGAGGCTAACCGTGCCTTTGCACACTTTGCTCGCGGCTAATTTCGGTAAAATCTGGCGGAGAATTTCCCTGGATTAGGTTTATCTAAAGTCTAGATTCAAGGTAATTCAAATTCGCCGAAATAATACCGAATAAACTAAGAAATCGCTCTATAAAAGGGCGATTTTCTTGATATAATAAAGCTTATGGAACAGAAACCTACGAAAAAGCTAAAGCTCATCGCGATAATCTCAGGTGCACTATTTGTTATCTTAATAGCTGTTTGGATTTTTATCGCCACCAGACCGCAGGAAACTGGCAACGTTACGCGGACTGCCCGCCAAAAAATGAAAAACGCGCTGCTCGGCGACGGCAAATCAGGCGTCCAGACAGTTGTTTCCAAATACGGTTTTACCGTGACGTACGACACAGCGACATTCAACGCCTCGGCGCACGAAGTTGCAAAAAACTCGAACGACAAGGAATACCGCGCAAAAACTTACAATAACGACGAATTGAAAGAATCGCGCGGCTACAATTTGGTGGAGATTGCTTTCAAGCAGGCCAGCGACGCTATCAAGGGTAAAGACGGCAAGATATCCAGCAGGACAATCCGGCCATATTTGACAATCAATACCTCGCGCGCGCGCAACTATTTTGACCGCTCAACGATGCCGGACAAATATAAGGATAAGAAGAAATATTCCGATTTGGACTTGCTAGCTGAAGTTGACGTTATGAAGGTAAAAGAAAAAGAACCTAACGCCAAGCTTACCGTCTCGAAAATCACCATATCCGGCAAAGAATTCCGTAAAATCGACCAAACGCTTACCTACACTAACAACGGAACTGTGTATGAGACTGGACACGCTTACAGCTATATGACCGTGCAAAACGGCCGGCCGTACTGGATGAGATTTAACGCCTATAAAGGAGTTGGCGTCGAGGATTACGTAGCACAGTTGGAAAGAATTATCGCTGGCGTTACATTCCAGAAACCGGATAACAAGCTGCTAGTTGGCGCTAGTGAAAATGCCGGTGTTGTCCTAGCTAACTCTTCGACTAATAGCTCGCTAAACAACCAGGACACGATGAACACGCTGGAAAACCTTGATACCGATTCAATCATCAACGTGGTCGCCAGAAACCAAATAGCAACCGTGCGGATCGCTTCCGCGCGCTGCGCCGACATAAAATACACTGCAGATAACGGCGCATCGCTGCAAATACAGAATGCTTGCGCCGGCGGCATCGGCAGCGGTTCAATCATAACCAACAACGGGCATGTGGCCACCAACGGCCACGTCGTCGAATGGTCAACCGACACTCTGTTTTCTAGCGCCATGTCGCAGGCTAGCGAGGATCTATGGAAGTCGTATTTCGAATTTGTCATTAGTGCCGGCTATATTTCCAGAGCAGATTTAGCATCCTTGGCAGCCAAAGCTCAGGAGGGCAGTGCCGACGCCATAGCAATTATCTTCAGCCTGATTAATAAAGTTCCCGAACATAACGTCCAAGTCGCAAATGACGAAAGCGATTACGTCGTGCAAACATCCAGCGACCCGATCCGAATCGACGGAACATACGCCCGCTACAAATGGGTAACCACCAGCACAAATTATTCGGCGAAAAAAATCGACTCCGAAGTTAATATGAAAAGCTTGCGGCTAGATATTAATAACAAAGAAACCGATGTCGCCATTTTAAAAATCGAAGGTAACTTTCCGGCAGTCGAATTAGGCGACAGCACACTATTAGATAGCGGCGACCGGCTGACGGCAATTGGGTTTCCGGCGGTTGTTGACGACGGCCTTAACACGAAGAAAGAAAAAACCGTTCCTACGGTCACACAGGGTAATCTGCAGCAGACAGTACTTGATGGCGGCGGACATAAGCTATTCCTTATGTCAACGATGATCGCCTCCGGCAATAGCGGCGGTCCAGCCTTCGATTCAAAGGGCAAGCAAGTCGGTATTAATACCTACGGCGGCGGCAGGTGTGAGGACGATAAAAAAGGTAACTCCTGTTTCGGCAAAGGCATCGCCAGAGACATTTCCGACTTAAAAGCCATGGCTAAAAAGAACAACGTCGCCATATCGGCAGACGGCGAACTAACCAAGCTTTGGAAAGACGGTTTGGCGCAATTTGACAAGGGTAAATACTCAAAGGCCAAAGATTATTTTAGCGAGCTTAACCGCCTGTATCCTCAAAACTATCTGGTCGCCAAGCTGCTAAAAGTCTCTGAAGAAACCGCGGACGACTACGTCGACGAAGACGTGGCGAAACAATACGGCAACTCGCCGGTCGATAATAAGAGTAATAATACTGCGCTTGCTGTGGTGGTAGTCTTAACTATTACTATCGGTTTACTGTTCATCGGTACGTCAGTTGTAGTTATCATAGTAACGTCCGACAACAAACGTAAAAAACAGGAATACGACATGCTGTACGAGGTTAATACTCAAACGCCAAAAACGCCGCCGCCGCACTTTCAACGGCTGTATGAAGACGAGCCTGGATATGCCAATTATTCGTATCCGCAGCAGCCACCAAACCAACCAACAGTCCAGCAGCAGACAATGCCGCAGAACCCAGCCCAGCAGCCAACTTACCAGCAGAGCCCAGCCCAGCAATCTGCCAGTTCGTCGCAGCAGCCGCAACCTCAACCGACTCAGCCGCTAAATACGCAGCCGCCTCAATCATTCCAGCAGCCGCCGGCCTACCAGCCGCCAACGCAAGCACCAATGCAGCCGCCGCAGCCGCAACAATACTCGCAGCCGTACCAGCAACCGCCGCAAACGCCGCCATATCCTCAGCAACAAGCACCAACTCAACCGCCAAACCAGCAGCAGCCGCCAATGAACGGTACAACTGCGCCGGGAAGCTAGAAAAACCCGCGGATATCTGCTATAATCAGCAGCAAGAGTAGTTTTTTGGTGGCAAAAAATAACACTGAGAATCTCGACAAATTAACGTAACAAAGGAAAGACGAATGGCAGCAAACGTTCCATTACAAAACTTTAGAAATATTGGTATTATTGCTCACATTGACGCCGGTAAAACGACGACAACTGAGGGCATTCTATACCGCACTGGCTTGACGCATAAAATCGGCACCGTTAAGGGTGGCGATGGCGGCGCCACCACCGACTGGATGCCGCTAGAAAAAGAGCGCGGTATTACTATTACTTCAGCAGCAGTGACCTGCTTCTGGAAAGACCACAAGATTAATATTATCGACACGCCAGGGCACATCGACTTTACGGCCGAGGTGGAGCGCTCACTACGCGTCCTCGACGGTGCAGTTACTGTATTCGACGGTAAGATGGGCGTCGAGGCGCAGTCTGAAACCGTCTGGCGCCAGGCTAACAAATACGGCGTGCCGCGCATTTGCTTCGTTAACAAGATTAATCAGACCGGCGGCGACTTCTATAAATCTCTGGAGTCAATCCACAATCGCCTCAGTAAGCAAGCCTTCCCGATTCACTTGCCAATTGGTTTTGAGAAGACTATCAACGGCGTGGTTGACTTGATTGACATGAAAGCTTACACCTACGATGACTATACTGATCACGAATTGAAGGTCGGCGAAATTCCGGCTGATATGCTGGAGAAGGCGAAGAATGCCCGCAGCTTGCTGGTGGAAAATGCCGTTGAAGCTGACGACGAATTGATGATGAAATTCCTTGATCAGGGTGAGGAAGCGATTACTATCGATGAGCTGAAAATGGCGCTGCGCAAGCGCGTGCTGGCTGGCGACTTCTATCTGGTGACTGGCGGCGACGGCCGCGGTGTCATCGTGGAGAAGCTGCTTGACTTGATGGTTGACTTCTTGCCAAGCCCACTGGACGTTGACGAAATTTGGGGTAAAAATCCAAAGACTGGCGACGAAGTGAGCCGCAAGCCATCAGACAAAGAGCCGCTATCAGCCCTAGCGTTTAAGATTGCTGCCGATCCGTTTGTTGGTAAATTGATTTTCGTACGCGTGTATTCTGGCGTGCTGAATTCAGGCAGCTACGTCCTGAACACCACCACTGGCGATAAGGAGCGTATCGGCCGTATCGTGCGAATGCATGCTGACAAGCGCGAAGATATCGACAAGATCTCTGCCGGCGACATTGCCGCGGTGGTTGGCTTGAAGAACACTGGCACAGGTAATACCTTGACTGATCCAGCGCATCCGATTGCTCTGGAATCAATTGAGTTTCCAGAGCCGCCAGTTTCTATCGCCGTTGAGCCAAAGTCAAAGGCTGACCAAGAAAAAATGGCGCTGGCTTTGCAGCGTTTGTCCGAGGAAGACCCAACCTTCCGCATTCACACTGATGAAGAAACAGGTCAGACGATTATGTCCGGCATGGGTGAGTTGCACCTAGACATCTTGATCGACCGCATGAAACGCGAATTCAAGGTTGAAGCTAATATTGGCGAGCCGCAGGTGGCCTTCCGCGAGTCAATCAAGGGCCGTGCTGAAGTCCAAGGTAAGCACGCCAAGCAGTCTGGTGGTCGCGGTCAGTACGGTGACGTCTGGGTACGCTTTGAGCCAAACGAGGCTGGCAAGGGCTTTAAATTCATCGACGAGATCAAGGGCGGTGTGGTTCCTCAGGAATATCGTCCGGCTGTGATGAAGGGTATTAAAGAGACCTTGGAAGGCGGCGTTATCGCTGGCTATCCAGTGGTTGATGTCAAGGCGACGCTGTATGATGGTTCATACCACGATGTCGACTCCTCGGAGCTAGCCTTCTCACTAGCAGGTTCATTGGCAGCCCGCGAAGGCATCAAGCAGGCAACACCAATTCTGCTTGAGCCAGTCATGAAAGTTGAAGTGACCACCCCAGAAGAATTCATGGGCGACATCATCGGCGACCTGAACTCACGCCGCGGCCGCATCGATGCTATGGAAGATCTGATGGGCGGCGCCAAATTGGTCAAGGCCTTTGTGCCGCTAGCAAATATGTTTGGCTACACCTCAGACATCCGCTCGATGTCGCAGGGCCGTGCAGCCAGCACCATGGAGCTAGCGCAGTACGAGGAAGTACCGCCAAACGTGGCGCAGGAAATCATCGAGAAGCGCAGCAAGTAACCGGTAAATCCTCAACAACCAAATATCCCCGGAATGATAACATCCGGGGATATTTTAGTAGAGCCGCGCGGGCCGCCGCGCTTATCGGCCGCATTTACCACTACTACTTACTATCTACTGCTTAATTTCTTCAATCGCCTCTTGCCGAAACGTGCGAATAAGCCACCGGCGAATCGGCCGTCCAGTCATATTTCCCAGCGACGCGCCAGCCGCCACCGCCAAGCCAATCATCACCGCCCTCATTAGAATCGCTAGCGCCGTCATAAACAGCGGATCGCTCGGCGGATGTAGCACGACGCCCATCAGCCCGTTATATAGCGACAATCCCGGCACTAGCGGCACGATTCCAGCAGCGATAATTGCCATTGACGGAAATCGCCACAGCCGCGATGTTAGCACCGCCATCAAGCCAATCACTGTCGCAGCGATACCGCTGGACACCACGACATCAAATCCCGCAATTAATAGCAGCCGCGAAATCCACCAGCCAAACACGCCGATCAATCCGGACACGATCAAACCAGACCACCTGGCGTGATTGCCCACCGCGAAAGCCGCCGCCACGATCAACGCCCCCAAATACTGGAGATGCTTATCCGCCAGCGACAATCGATCTGGCGTCGCCGGAAAAGTAATGCCAAACTTGGTTGCGACATATAACCCAATCACCACGCCGACCACGATGCCGCCAGTCGCCATAATCACTTTTAACAACCGCGCATTGGCCGTAATATAAAACTCATCAATCGCATCCTGAAACGCACCAACCGTCATTAACCCCGCCACCAGCAGCACGATACCGCTAATCACTAAAAGCGTCGCATTGATATCCATCCGCAAGCCGTACATATTTGCCCAAGCAATTCCCGCCGCTGCTAACGTCGCGAAAAGCGCCGCCGAAGCCTGGGAATAAAACGTCGTCATACCAACTCGCCACAGCCAGCGCAGCACGATCGTCGCTACAAATCCCATGATAAACGACAGTCCAATCATCAGCAGATCGCCGTCATACATCACAATCACCCCGGCGCTAATCAATCCGCCGGAAGCACAAATCACCAGCGGCGAATGCCGTTTCGGCTGGCTAAGAATTTTCTCGACGCGCTGCTCGGCGATATGCAAAGGCAAATGCTTATTACGAATTTCCAGCGCCAGCGACTGCAGCGACTGAATCTGCTGATAATTAGCATAATCTGGCACCATCACCCTGATCATCGTCAGCGGCTCGCGGTCAACGCCGCGGTCCTGGGAAATCGTAATCAGCGTATAGCACACATCCATATGCACCGGCCGCCGGCAATACGTCTCAGTAATACCCAGCGACAGCCGCACTACATCATGCGCCACCACGCCCATACTCAGCAGCTGCTCGGCAATAGTCATCGTCAGCCGAAGCGCCCGCATATTCGGCGTCAAACTATCATCAATTTTTTCCAAACTATGCATCGGCTCGACGTTATAAATGCTGGCAATCCGCGCCAGCGATTGTGTAATAAACCGGGGAACTTTTCTTTTCACATATTTAGTGTAACAAATTTCTCAGCAATGAAAATAGCCCGTTCTGAGGTTGTCGCTCTAGCGTCCCAAGGACAAAAATCACGCTTGAATAAAAAGTCAATAGTTTTCGCCAGAAAAAGTGTTTTTTCGCAAGAAAACACTGCCAAGCACAGCCATACCCCGCATGGCAAGGGTAAAATTTACCACGATTTTGCCCCGCAATCTGTTCGGCCTGTGGAAATAATCGTTATTTTACCGTTAACCCGCCAGAAAGTGCTTGCCTAAAATGAGGAAGCGTGATATATTGTGAATAGTCAATTTAGCAAAAATAGACAAGGAATGCGAGCCATATGTCTGAATTACCAGAGAAACAAGTCAAGCGCCTCCGGACGCTCATCCAGGAAGCAGAAACCAACTTAGCGGCAGCCAAAGAGTTGCTAATCAGTATCGTTGGCGACGACGGGCAAGTTGTTACCCCGAAAAATCCGTCCGACGAAGTCGCCGGCAAGGTTATTGAGGGCGTGTTTGACGGGCAAATGATGCTCAGTCCTGACGGAAAGAATTACCCGATTCCTGCCAATTATGCCTCAAAATCTAAGCTGGTTGAGGGTGATTTGATGAAATTAACCATCGCCGAGGACGGCAGCTTTATCTATAAGCAAATCGGCCCGGTACCGCGCAAACAAGTCATCGGCACGCTCGTCCAGCACGACGGCGTCTATTACGTCGAAGCCTCCGGTCGCGAATATCGCATTTTGCTCGCCAGCGTCACTTATTTCCGCATTAACGTCGGCGACCAAGTCACCATCATCATCCCGGAAGACAATCCTGACGCCACCTGGGCAGCTGTCGAAGCGGCATTGTAAAGTAGTTTCCGCTTTTTCAAGCCGTCCGTGCCTGCGGGCGGTTTTTGATATAATTGTGTTATGCCAGACGATTTTTTACTCGCTTATGCCAGTTTTAACGCCGATAACCAGCCGTTTATCGACTGTCAAATCGGCGACGAGATTAAGCGGCGGGAACTGCTTGAGCAAGATTTATCGCTTGAATTTGACTTCTCGACCAAATATTGCACCGGCTGGGTAGATTTTGAAAATCATTGCAGTCAAATTTGTCCAGATTCCGCCACGGTTGACGGCAAATATGAAAACTGCCTGAAATGCCGTGATCGGACTGGTTTTAATCCAGCATTTTATAACGCCGATTCCGTATCGGCGCAGCAGGAAAAGATTAACCAAAACCCGCACTTCGTCTATCTGGCATATTTCGCGCCGGGAGTTATCAAAGTCGGCATTTCTCAGGAAGAGCGCGGTATTCGTCGGTTGCTGGAGCAGGGAGCGCGCTTGGCGTTGAAACTGGAGACGTTTTCTTCGGCGCTGATCGCCCGGCAATATGAGGCGAAAATTGCCAGGCTGGACGGCATCGTTGAGACCATGCCGATTCATAAGAAACTCGAGCTTATAAAACAACCTTTCGAGCGCGCGGACGGTGAGGAAAAGTTGCGGCAAAAACTGCTTGAAATCGAGCAAAAGATTGGCGTATCATTTCCGAGGTCTGAGCTAATTCTTTGCGAAGATTATTTTCATACTACTGGCGTTGATTTAACAAGAGTAGTACTGATGAAAGATCAGAACCAATTGGCTGGGCGCGTCCGCAGTATCATCGGTCCGATCCTCATCGCCGATTATGACGGGCAGCTACTGGCGTATAATCTTAAGAAATTCATCGGCTACCGTGCCCAGAAAATCACCGAACCTATTGAGCTGGAATTACCTAGCGAGCAACTGACGCTATTTTGATATAACCTCAACCAGTCCATAGCACGGGATGAGACTGTACATAATGTACACAATAGATAAAACGACATACAGTCTATAGTGAATTCGATTTATCGAATAAGTACCGCTGAAGCTATACAAGCAGCCTGACCTGCTGCCGTTACAGCATATGCAGTAAGCATGTCACGCGCTTTAACTATTCGCTCTCGCCTTTTTGGAACACGTTTTTCTTCGGGGATAACATCTTTCTGTGTACGCCATTGATTATAATCACCAACAAGACGGGGAACGTGAGCGGCCTGACGTAGACCAACAGCTGCCATCGTTGCAGCGTACATGGCATCAATAGCAAGAAATCCCACATTCATAACATCAGGTCCTTGTGTCATGATATCTTGCGCGTATTCTTGAGCTATCGTTAAGCCAAATACCGATTGTATAAAATGGGCTGCAGAAAAACTACTAAATACAGCGATAGCTCCTAGCGTGCGCCTTGTTTTTTGCTCATCTGGCGAAGTAATATAGTCACCATAAACCTCTTTTAAAAAGAATTTGCCCGCAAATGGTGCTCTATCAATTAAGTCGAATAACACAGACTTTTTGCCTGATTGCTTGTCAACTTCCATGTTTCAATTTTAGTATAAAAGTATTATTTTGTCAACTTTACGATTTCACTGTTCCTCATCGACTACCGCTTAGAATTTTGCTACAATAAACTCATGGAGAACGTGGAGCGGTGAGTCAAGCACTGTACCGCAAATATCGCAGTCGTAGCTTGGACGAGGTGTTAGGACAAGATCATGTGACCAACATTTTGCGCCGAGCGTTGGAGCAGGGGAAAATCGCCCATGCGTATTTGCTGACGGGCCCGCGCGGCGTAGGAAAAACATCGGTTGCGCGAATTTTAGCGCATGGGATCAATCAGTTGCCGTACGACGAGGATGCCTCGCACCTGGATATCATTGAAATTGATGCCGCCAGTAACAACGGCGTTGACGACATCCGCGCCCTGCGCGAGAAAGCGCAAGTCGCACCCGTTTCCGCGCCAAAGAAGATCTACATCATCGACGAAGTCCACATGCTGTCCAAGCCCGCCTTCAACGCGCTGTTAAAAACCCTCGAGGAGCCGCCAGCGCACGTGGTATTTATCTTGGCGACCACCGACGCCGACAAGCTGCCAGCCACCATTCTCAGCCGCGTCCAGCAATTTTTCTTTCGCCCCATCCCAGTGGACATCATGGCGCGCCAGCTGATGACTATCGCCGAGAAAGAGGGCTTTACTATCGAGGCAGACGCTGCTCGGCTGATCGCCGAGCGCTCGCGCGGCGGGTTTCGCGACGGCATTAGTATGCTCGACCAATTATCAGCATTAGCCAGCGCCAATAAGCCGCTGAGTGCGTCGGACGTTGCTCAATACCTGGGGCTGAGTTCTGCCGAGACGTTGGAGAACCTGCTGGAATTGTATCAGCAGCACGACGCACCGGGAGCACTGAACCTGCTGGGTAAACTAGAACAAACTGGCACCGATCCGGTCGTCCTGTCCCGTCAACTACTGTCGCTACTACGGGAGCGATTACATCAGCGGCCAGAGTTAATTACATTGGTCAAGCAGCTAATTGAAGTCGACCGCCATCCGCATCCAGATTTGAAATTATTGACGATATTTATGGATGGAGCCGGAGACGTAGTTCATAAATCACCCGAGGCCGCACCCACGTCGACCGCGAGCCCGACTGCCGCAGTCAAACCACCAGTAGCTATTTCCAAATCGCCAGCAGAAAAACCGGAGCCACCAGTAGCTACTTCAGAAGCACCAGCACCAGCCGCTCAACCAGCAGAAAATTCACCAAAAACTACTCCAAAGAATCAGCAAACTAATATCTCTACAGACAAGACAACCACAGACACCGCCACCCTGGCAGACCATCAACCAACGTCAAACAATCCGCCAGACCCTACAGCCACAGACATCGACTGGGATAAAATCATCGCCCTCGCCAAAGAGCAGTCGTTCGCTGTTGCAACATTGTTGCAAAAGTGCAGCTGGCAGCGAGACGGTAATACCTTGACTCTGTACGTCGGTAACTCCTTTACCAAAAAGAAATTGGATAATGCGAAGAATCGCCCGCTTATTGCGACAATTGTGCAACAAGTTGCCGGCACTGAACTGGATATTGTGACAATCGGACAAAAGGCCCCGCCCAAAGACGCCGAACTTGCAAAAATTGCTGAGCTAATGGGCGGCGGCGAAGAAGTTAACCTGGAGGAATTATCATGAGCGAAAAAACCCAAACCGAAACCATAGCAGGCAAACTGCCGCCCCAAAACCTAGACGCCGAAAAAAGCCTGATCGGCGCAGTTCTCATCGACGAAGAAGTCCTGGCGGACGCCTCAGAAATCGTCAAACCTAACGACTTTTACGATAAAAACCACGGGCTGATTTTCGCTGGTATGATGCGGCTGTTTGAAAAGCACAAGCCAGTTGACCTCTTGACCTTGACTGATGAGCTGAAGCGCAAGGACGAGCTGGAACTCATCGGTGGCTCGGCGTATTTAACGGAACTCACCAACTACGTACCGACGGCAGCGCACGCAGCGGCGTACGCCGAAATGGTGGCGCAAACAGCGGTGCGGCGGCGCTTGATCAAGGCCAGCAGCGGTATCACCGAACTCGGCTACGATGAATCGACAACCACCCAAGAATTATTAGAAAAAGCCGAGGCGGAATTATTCAGCGTCTCCGACCAGTCATTAAAGCAAGATTTGGTCAGCCTGGAAAGCATTTTGACCGACAGCTTTGACCGTATCGAGGAGCTTCACCGCAACAAGGGCAGCCTGCGCGGCATGCGGACTGGTTACCGCGATCTGGACACTATGACGGCGGGGCTGCAAAAGTCGGATTTGATCATCCTGGCGGCGCGTCCAGCCATGGGTAAGACTGCGCTGGTGACTAACCTGGCGTACAACGTAGCGACGATTGAGAAAAAGCCAGTGCTGTTTTTCAGCCTGGAGATGAGCAAGGAGCAGTTGACCGACCGTATGTTATCTGACGCGTCGGGTGTCAATAGCTGGAATATTCGTACCGGCAATCTGAGCGGCGATGATTTTGAGAAATTGTCCGAGGCCATGGGCGAGATGGCAGAGGCGCCGATTTACATTGATGACACGCCGGGCCTCAGCATTCTGGAGATGCGCACCAAAGCTCGCCGCCTAGCACATGAAGGCGAGATTGGCCTGATCATCGTTGACTACCTGCAGCTGATGCAGGCCACTAATAATCACAACGGCAACCGCGTCCAGGAAGTGTCGGAAATTTCCCGCGGCCTGAAGTTGATCGCCCGCGAGCTCAACGTGCCGCTGATCGCCCTCAGCCAGCTGAGCCGTTCGGTCGAGTCGCGCACGCCGCCAATTCCACAGCTAGCCGACCTACGCGAGTCCGGCTCCATCGAGCAGGACGCCGACATCGTCAGCTTTATTTACCGACCAGGATATTACGAACCGGACAATCCGGAAGTCCAAAACATCACTGATCTGATAATCGCCAAGCACCGTAACGGCCCGGTCGGCAAGATTCAACTCTACTTCCATCCAGAGCGCCTGCGTTTTATGAGCTTGGATCGCAAGCATGACTAGAATTGTGATATAATCATGGCAGTGAAAAAGCAGCAAGTTACTGATATCTTTGTATACAAATGGCGCTATTTTTTTGGCTATATTGTGCTTGTGTTGTTATATATTGGCGCAGTGGTCACTTCGGCGTTATATGCGCCAGGCGGATTGACACAATCAGAAATCGATGCCATTAAAACGACTAACGACCTGTCGCTCAGTATTGACGGTTTAGCAGTCGCCAATCTGCCGTTCCACGCCTTGCAGCTGGTTTTTTTCAAACTATTCGGCGTCAGCTTACTAACCATTAAAGCGCCAGCCATCCTCCTTTCAATCATCAGTTCTATCGCTATATTCTTCCTGCTTAAGCGCTGGTTTAAGCCGAGCGTCGCCATCCTATCCATGCTTATCATGATCACCACCGCCCAATTTTTGTTTATCGGCCAGAGCGCTACGCCGGCAATCTTATACGTGTTTTACGCGGCGCTAATTTTATTGTTCGCCACATTAACGCTGCAGAAAGCCAAAATTACTTGGTTGTGGCGGATATTGCTAGCTATTACCGCCGCAGCGAGCCTGCTAACGCCGTACTTTTGGTATATTAACCTGGGACTGCTATTCGTCGCCTTATTACACCCACACCCGCGATACTATCTTATTTCCAGAAAATACCGCCGCCGCTGGCTGATACCATCTCTATTATTCTGTCTAGTTGCTGGCGCGGTTACTTATTTATGCTTAAAGTCCGACGCTCTCAGAAGCAGTCTGTTGGGATTTGGGGCGCTGAATTTCAACATAGCAAGCAATCTGAAAGTTCTATTTTACTCGTATCTTAGAATTGAGCCGTCAGTCGTCGATGGACAAATTACGCCGATTATGGACTTTAGTGCGCTTATTCTAATATTCCTGGGGCTCGCCAAAAGCTTCCAAAACCGCGCCAGTGCCAGATCATCCATGATTTGGTCATGGCTATTTTTAGCGTTAATTTTAATCATTTTCGACCCGCAATTAACCGCCATCATCATCGTGCCGCTGTTCATCTTACTGGCGGTCGGCATCGAGACGCTAATGAACGAATGGTACAAACTTTTTCCGAAAAACCCGTATGCTCGCGGCACTGGCTTGGTGTTTATTTCAGCGTTAATCATCGTTATGGTGCTTGGCGGCAGTTTCCGCTACGTTGACGGCTACCAGCATTACCCGCTGGCTGCCCGGGAATTTAACAGCGATTTATCATTATTAAAGAAAAAACTTTCCGCCGATAAGGAAGCCGCGCTGCTGGTTAGCGAAGCCGAATTGCCGATTTATAAAGCCCTCATTAAGCACAATGCTAAGAATTTGCGCATTATCGATTCCATACCATCTAGCGGCATACATCAGCCGCTATACATCAGCCGCGCCGCCCGCCAGAACGCGCCTAAAGCCAGCCTAAAAAACCTTTATCTATCATCAATCCTAGTAAATAGCTGGTCGGAAAACGGCGACCGGTTTTATCTCTACACATCCAGCGAAAAATAAGTTATAATAACGTAAGTAATAAAGGAGGAATATGGCGTTTGACCAGGTGAAAATGCTGCAGCAATTGCGTAAGGCGCAGAAACAATTAGGTAAAGAAATCATTGAAGTTGAGGCTGGCGACGGTGCAGTTATTGTCCAGATTACCGGCGAGCTGAAAATTAAGTCGATTAAAATCAATCCGAAGATGGTGGATTTGGATAATATCGAGCAGCTGGAACACTGGATTAAGATCGCGATACGCGACGGCATGGCAAAGGCGCAGGAAATTGCTGCCGAGACCATGAAGCCGCTGATGGGCGGACTAGGCAACTTACCGTTTTAAGCTATGCCTCTACATATTTTGCCAAAGGCCCTAACGGCGCTTATTGACGACTTTGGCAGTTTGCCTGGAGTAGGCGCGCGAACAGCCGAGCGCTATGCATATGCCGTCCTGCGGCGCAATCCCAAGTCAGCCAAGCAGTTAGCGCAATCGCTCGACCGGCTGCACGATCGGGTAAAAACCTGCCCGAAGACATTTGCACTGATTGACGCGAGCGAAGAGATATCGCCGCTGTACGCTGATAAAAGCCGCAATAAGCAGCTTGTTTGTGTAGTTGAAGAACCGCTAGATATTGTCGCCTTGGAAAGAACAGGGCAGTTTACCGGGACATACCACGTACTAGGCGGCGTCATCTCGCCGATTGACGGCATTGGGCCGGAACAGCTGCACATTCCAGAACTGATCGACCGGGTCAAGGCAGACAACGTCCAGGAAGTTATCATCGCCACCAACGCTTCAGTTGAAGGCGAATCAACTGCCTTGTTCTTACAGCGGTATATCCAAGAAGCCGGGTTAGCCATCACCGTATCGCGCCTGGCACGAGGAATCCCAGTCGGTGTTGACCTTGAATACGCTGATCAAATTACCCTAACGCATGCGCTGGAAGGACGAAAGCAGTTATAAAAAATAAGAAAAACCTACAATACAAATACCCGCCTCATCCAGGGCGGGTATTTGTATTTGCTGTTTATTGTTTATTTACATCTGGCGGCGAGAAGCTACGTAAGCGATGATAGCTGTGGTTAGTCCGCCGAGGCCTAGTGCTGACATAACGATGTTAGCAGTACCGGTTTTTGGCAGTTCGCCTGGAGTAGGGGTTTCTGGGGTTTTCGGAGGAGTGCTTGGAGTTTCCGGCGGTGTCGACGGTGTCTCTGGAGGAGTAACCGGCTTTTCCTTACACTTGCTCAAGTCAGTTGTATGAATCTCCTTGTTAAGCTCTTCTTTCTTGATTCTCTTAATCTGCTTGCTTTCAATAACACAGATTTCAATTTCTTCTGGAGTTTCTTTACAGCGGCTTAAATCGGTTGTGTGCTTGCTCTCGTCAAACTCTTCTTTTTTAATCTTCTTAATTTGCTTAGATTCAATTATACAGACGTCGAGCTCTTCCGGAACTTCCTTACAGTCATTTGGGTTCTTAGAATATTTTTTCTCGTCAAACTCTGACTCTTTGATGGTTACCGGATATTTCTTATCCGACAAGCGGCAAACTTGCATTTCTGGCTCTGGTTTGACCGTAATTTGCGTCTGGCAGCCCTGGCTAGTCTTTTGAACGTCAGAACCTTCCTTGCCGTTAACTGTCACGGTGACTTTATAGTTACCCGGCTTTGCGTAAGTGTGTTGAATTTCAGATGACGTTGTAGTCTGAGTCGTGCCATCACCGAAGTTATAGGTATAGCTGGTGACACTAGCGCCGTCTTTGGCAGTTGCTTTGGTGCTAAACTTGAAAGTATCTCTGGAAACTTCAATCTTTTGCAGAGCGTCGCAAGTTAACGAAGGCTTTGCTGGCTTTACCGGTGGTGGAGTTGGAGTGCCCCAGATCGGGTTACCGCAAGATTTAATCACGCCAGCGACAAATTTACCATTATTGTCAAACCAAGCAAAGATCTCCTCGCTCTCAACCAGCACTGTGCCGTTTCTATTAACAAAGCTATGATTTACTGGATACTGGTAGTACGTCGTACCGCCATAGTTAACCATACCTTCTGGAGAATGCTGCAATGTACCAGCTTTTGCCTGAAAGGTACGAGCAGCAGTACCAACCACCCGGCCATCAACCACGATACGACCGTCTCGGTAAACTCTACCAGTCTTTGGTATAGTACCGTTTACCATACTATCAGTGATGCCGCTATGATTATATATGCCCTTAACGTTAGTACGGCCATAAGCTTCACGTACGCTATAGATATTATAGGTACCACAAGCCGCGACATAAAAGTCGCTACATTTTGCTGCTTTTGATGGCGAGGCCAGCCAGACTCCGCCGATG
>ERZ773072.321-NODE-321-length-28477-cov-3.286926_pt1 | contig 28477 bp, 30 predicted proteins | sample MGYA00580617_ERZ773072 | MGnify/ENA primary metagenome ERZ773072 (study PRJEB29015, sample SAMEA2737970) | human oral metagenome | biome: human oral; feature: human-associated habitat; material: dental | place: China | collected 2122 ...
AAATCGACTTGCGATAATACGGGTGAATGGGCTACAATGGATACATAAGGTTCACAAGAAAATAAGCTCACGAACCTGACCTACCTGCTGTCCCGTTCAGGAACAGTACAGTCAAAAATAGTTTATAAGGAGAAGACCAATTGACTACCAATACTTACCGCATCTTAGGGGCCAAAGAAACCATCCAAAAAGTCTTCGGCAGCACCGACGTAGAATCCATCTCCGCAGCCAACATTATTGCGTGTCTTGAGAAGGCTAATGATGAGGCTTTGTTCCGGAATTTCTGGGATGTGCTCAAAACTCCAGTGGTGGATGCGAAATCTCTTGAACCTGTTAAGGAAAACTTGTACACATACTGGTGGGACGACCCTAGTGTAAGCATTGGGTGTGATGAGACCTGCCCACGGCGAGAAGTCTATTCCCTGCTAGAGATTGAAGAGCTACAAGAGGACTACGGGAATGGCTGGGAAAAGCACCTAGAGACTGTAGAGGTACTTGAGCCATTTACTCAGCCGCTCATGGTGACGGACATGCGGATGATCGCGTATTTAGAATATGTGAACGATAAAACAGGGTGGGATTTGCAGGTGACACTACCGCTTCCCCCGCTCACTGAGCAGCAGCAATCAGTGGTGAAGGAACTCGCGGCCGCAGAGCGGATCAGGATCCTTCAGGACATATCCAGTTACTGCGGCGAAGAAGAAAACTACACCTATTCTGCTGTGGCCGTATCGGAAACTGACCCTGAAGACTGGGAAGAAATATCTAAAATCCTTGGGCTAAAAAAATCTATAGAGCTTGGGCTCATGTTCCTATCTGGCGAAGAAGGAACCGCAGACGAAGCGTCAGCAACAGCTAATATTTTGCAAAGCACATGGGCCGAAGAAAAAATCCTGGACTTCCTCGGCCTTGGGGACAAATGGGAACCAGACCTGTACACCACTGTAGAGCTTGCATCATACCCAAACCTCATGAGCATCACAAAGAAAAAAGATTAGATAAGGAACCTAAAAGATCATGACTAAATACACCGCTACCGTATCGACCGTATCTGCTGAGCCTTCTGAACCGGTTGTATCCTATACCGGGACTTTGGAAGAGCTCGCGCAATGGGGTTATCTAGGAGACCCTGCAAATCCTGCGTTAGATCCGCGTTTTAACCCGTTCAATGATGATCTTTACATGATTGAAGACGCGGTAAACCCTGTCACTGGAGAAATCGTTAGGGGATACCGGTGGTTCAATGATGGGTATGGTGATTATCCGGCGCATGCGGCGGATGAAGACCCTCAAGCTGTCAAAGCCATTGAGTCTGAAATCTTTAATGACATTAAAGCCGGGGATCTAGAATTCGACGAGGTTCCCGAGAGGGAATACATTACTCTGCATCCTAAACCTTTGGCGTTCACTTATGAGAATGTTCTTGAGTATCTTAGGTACACCTGTGAAGATACGCAGCATGTCGTGAAGCTAGAACCAGCTTCCTAAGCCCAGCATATAAGAGGCCCCGCCTAGCGCGGGGGCCTCTTGGCATCGGCATACAGCTAACAGTTAAACGCGAAACCCGAGCGCCACGTCCGTCCGGACGGGTCTCGGGTTCACTTCTAATAGCTATTGCCATTAGCGTTAGTAGCATCGTATGGGGTTTGGGGTGCAGTGTCAAATGTTAAGGACATGACCGCTGTACGTGTTGATCTTAGAGATGATGAAGTCGGCAAATTCTTCAAGGGGACGCTTCACCTAGCGGCCACACACCCACACCTACAGGTTTCACTTATTCAGAGGTGCTATAAGAACTTTTTTCCCTATCGGCCTCCGGGCTATTCATCTGCGGTATCGCTGAAGACGGGTTTTCACTGGGGACGGATTCGGGGTCGTGTGTGGTCTCGTGCTGGCTCTGGGCCTGATGTTTCTGCTCAGAGAGTGCTTGCCTTACCACCGGGATACTCACGCCGAGGCGGGCAGCGATATTGGCCGGGGTCTCCCCGGCCTGTTTCATCGCATAAATGATGGGGGCCTGCTGGGCACGAAGCTCAGCTTCAGCAGCGGCGCTGTTCGCTTGCAGCTCTTTAAGCTTTTGCTGATAATCCTGAATACGTTTTTGAAGCTTCCCATGCTCACTTTTATCTTCAAGGTCGAAGAACTCAGTCGCGAGCCTCTGGAGTTTTTCTTCTCGTTGCGTAAAGGCTGCTGCGTGCGCAGCAGCTTTCTGACGCGCAGTAGTATTACGTCGAGCCATTAAAAAAATTTTCCTTTCTTGAAAGAGCACTCTCCACACCCCCCTCTGTTTGTTCTGGGGGTGTGGAGAGTGCTCATTATTAATACACCGGTGGGGTGGCTAGTGGCGTCACTTCACCTAAAAAATTTTCTTTCGATGGGTGTTGAGGGTGTGAGTGCCCCCTGGGGGGTCTCATATATAAGTCGGGTTTGGGAGCGAAAAACGCAACAAAAACAGCAAAAAAGTTTTTCTCGCTGCCCGGTGTTTATGCCCCTCCCACACCCGGAACATCATCACCATTACTGCTGCACCTAGAGCGTACCCACCGGCCCGCACGATCCCCTAATTTTTTGGGGTCACCGATCACTGCTATCAGAAACGCTTCCATGAATTTTTTCAGCCACGATGAGAAGGCGTGAAACACAAGACCAGTGATAACACAAACCATCCCGCAGATGAGCTGAAGAACGAAATCCATGTTTATACAATTAATATTTGCCATGTGTTTCTAACTCGCCCCGCCAGGTTTTGTGTCAAAAATTTTTTGTGGTCTCGTTGCCCCCTTCGGTCGCGGTTTCGGTTTTACCCAGTTGAAGCGCTCTGCCGGGACGCACTTTCCCACAGCACACCTCCCCTTCTCTTCTTCGTTCCTCATTCGAGAGGGGCACTATGGAAAGAGTGCTCACGCCCGGCGGTGATGCAAAAAGTCCGTGGACGGCACGATCCATACCTCAATCCCCTTTGAGCTCAAGAATTTCTCCTTGTGCCTCCCCCGCTTCGCTCCTCCTGCACCGAAAAATTCTTTTCGCCCAAAATCTCGGTATCGTCCCGACCACCGACTCTTTTACACACCTGCTCACCATGTTGCACAAAGCAGACTCACCCTATTTCTCCTCCGCACGCTCCCCCGAAAGGATTCATCTGCTTTGGCACACATGGACTTCGCCCGTGCAAAACCGCGACAAAATGTCGGACACCATACGCCAACCAGTTTGTACAGCGCCCTTCCTTACTCCTTCGTCGTACCACGGCACAAACTGCCCAGCTTTTAGCTGTCACACCTCTTGCATCTAATAAGCAAGGTTACTAATCTGAGTAATTCATGCTATGCTGATGTGTGTGATGACCGTCCATAAACTCAGCGTTGGTGACGGCTACCAGTACTATGTAAATGAGGTAGCCACCGGCGATGCGCTGCGCCAGAATGGACGGGAAATCGGCGACTATTACGCCGTGAGTGGTATGCCGCCGGGTCAATGGATCGGCACTGCACCGGAAGCACTAGGGCTTTCCGGTGAAGTGTCTGAAGCACATATGCATACGCTTTTCGGGCAGAAATTCACCCCGATAGAGACCGTGGAAGTTGCTGAAATGCTGCACGGACTGCCCGAGTTTGACGACTATATGGACGCTTATAACACCGCGTATGAGTCTTATCAGGCGTATGCGGCGGAGCGTGCGTGGGAGATTCTAACCCGTGTTGAGGCTGGGATGAGCCAGCAGGACATAGCCCATCAAATGGGTGAAATGGGGCAGCCTATGACCCAAAAAACGGTCTCGAATTACCTAGCCAGGTACGCCTCTGTGGGTAATAAGGTCACGCATACGCGCATTAATACTGCGGGGAAAAAGGGCGAGCAGAAGCCCTTAATTGAGCGGGAAACACTGACGAAAAATGAATTTATTGACCGGTACCAGCTCACTTCAGGGGAGCTAAAAGCCGCGCATAACGCCGGGAAAAAAGCGCAAGATAAGCTCTATCAGCAGCGGGAAGCGTCTCAGCTGCACCCCGAATATACCGCTATTAATGACTTTACGAAGCGTGTTTCTGAGGAGGTTGCGCGTCACCGTAGGATGCATGACGGGGCAGAACCCACCAAGAAAGAGATGCAGGAAATCCGGTTCCGCGTCGGCGGTGAACTTTACCGTGTGCAGCGTGGTATCGAGCCAACGCACGCGCAGCTGAGGCAGTTTATTGCCGAAAACAGTAAGAAGCATCAAACCGCTATTGCTGGTTTTGACCTTGTATTTACGCCGTCAAAGTCCGTTTCGATTGCGTGGGGATTGGGCGATAAGCAGCTGCGCAAGGACATTGAATCTGCTCATGAGCACGCTATCCAGGACGTAGTGCGGCACCTTGAAAACAACGTTATTATGACCCGGCGGGGCCATAACGGGGTACGGCAAATCGACACCAAAAGCGGGATTATTGGCACGAAATTCCGTCACTACGACTCCCGCGCAGGCGATCCGAACCTGCACGATCACGTCGTGATTGCCAACCGTGTTGAAGGCGCAGATGATAAATGGTCATCCATTGACGGACGGACACTGTACCAATACGGGGTCGAATGCTCTGAGTTGTACAACTCTCGCGTGCAGCAGTACGTGACTGAAAAGACCGGTTTACAGTTCGAGCCCCGCATGCAAAACGGCAAACCCATCCATGAAATTGTCGGCATTAGCGACGAAACAATTCGTGCTTTTTCTTCCCGGCGCGGAGATATTAGCGCTGAACTCGACAAAGTGAAAGCAAAATTTGTGGCCGATAACGGCTACGAACCAAGCGAGAAACAGCTCATTAAACTCGCGCAGCAGGCGACGTTGGCGACACGTCCTGCCAAGTCTGAAGCACGCTCTTTAGAAGACCTGCATACCGAATGGGTCGCCGCCGCGCACGCCCTGTCTGAGCATGGCGTGCACGTTCCGGTCGATCATCAACTAGCCGATATGCTCAAAAACGCCTCCGCGCAATACGAACAAAATACCCTTCAATCGGTACGGCAAGAAGCCTATTCCACACCCCTTGAAGCACATACCGATGCGGTTCTCTCCCGTCTAGAGGAAGCGCGTTCGACCTGGCGGCGTACCCATATTAACGCTGAAGTTTCTCGGTATGTGCGCGAGCTAGGCTTGAACGAGACACAGGATCGGGGGCTTATTTCATCCATCCGTCAGTCCGTCGCAAGCGATTCACTACCCCTACATATTAAGGACACCCGGCTTACTCCGCGCGAATATTTACGTAAGGATGGCACCAGCCAGTACCAGCGTATCGACGCTGAACTGTTCACTTCTGAGCGTGTGCTCGCGGCTGAGAATAAGATTTTGGATGCTGCATCTCGTGCGGTGATTCCTGCTTCCACGGTGGATGTTTTCGAACTCGCCGCGCAAAAACGACGTGCTGAACTCGCCGTACAGGGACACTCTCTGCCTGCTGGGCAAGAGGCAATGGCGCGCGCATTCGCCACCAGTGATAAGCTCCTGGTGGTCGGCATTGGTGCCGCCGGTGCCGGTAAAACCTCCTCAACTCGCCTGGCAGTAGACGCTATCGAAGCCTCCGGGAACAGGGTCATTGGTATGGCCCCGACGGCTGCGGCCGCAGCCGTGATGCGCTCTGAAATGCGCATCAATGCCGATACGGTGGATAAGATTTTGACCGATTGGCAGAGCGGCAAATTATCCGTGGATGTGCGCCCTGGCGATGTCCTCCTGGTCGATGAAGCCGGCATGATCGCCACTCCCAAGATGGAGAAAATAATCACCCTTGCGCAAGAGCGTGGTGCTCTGGTGCGTGCGTTGGGTGATTATCGGCAGCTCTCGGCGGTCGGTTCTGGCGGTGCTTTGCGCCTCGTGGATCGTGAAATCGGTGCCGTGCACCTGGATGAACTCTTTAGGTTTAGGAATCCTGAGGAGGCAGCGGCCACACTCTCGCTGCGTGAGCCGCCCCTGGTGGGGACGGATAAACCGTTCTCTTGGTATTTAGAGAATAACCGGGTTGTGGCCGGGTCTGCGGATGCGATGATCGAAGACGTTTTCCGCAAATATAGCGCCGACGTGAACGCAGGGAAACAGTCGATCATGATCGCGTCCACCAACGAGACCGTCACCCGATTGAATGATTTGGCGCAGGCTCACGCGATCGAGCACGGCCAGGTTAGCACTGGTGCGGGCGCTGTAGCGCTGCATAATTCCTCCCGCGCACACGTTGGGGACACCATTGTCACCAGGCAAAATGCCCGCCGCCTCATTGTTAATAGTGGTCAGGATTTCGTGAAAAACGGTGACCTTTGGCGCGTCACCGACCTGTATGATGACGGCCGCATCACCGCACAGCACACCAGCCACGGTGGGAAAGTCACTCTTCCTGCAAGCTATGTTGAACAGTCTGTGGAGCTCGGGTACGCCTCCACTATTCACCGTGCCCAGGGATCTACCGTAGACACTGCACACGCCCTGGTGGATGCATCTACCGACCGGGCCGGTGCCTATGTTGCGCTCACCCGTGGCCGCGAACACAACCAGCTCTACATATCCCTGGCTGATGGGGAGAAACGTGATGATGTGCTTGATCGCATCACCGGTGCGTATGAACGTGACCTCACGGTACACGAGACTGTGGATCAGCTTCGCGCCGAACACCGGAACATTGCTGCCCTGATTGCTCAGCATGAAGACATATCCGAGCTGGCCGTACAGAAGGTTATGGAGCCTTACCTCATGGAGGGCATGTCCAGGGTGACAGAGCACCCGGTACGGGATAAAGACTCCGGCCAAATCATTGACCACACCCCCGCTGACGGTGCAGCGGACGCGAAAGCTGTGCTGGCTTCTCCCGCCTGGCCCGCTCTGGCGCACGATATGGGCGAAGCCTACCGCCAAGGTATAGACCCCGCCGCCCTCGTAGAACGGGCATACTCCTACCGACCCCTAGAAGCCAGCGACCAAGGCGCAGAAGCTCGGGATTACGCTGCCGTGATGCAATGGCGCGTCGAGAAAATCGGCGTGGATGCCCAGAAGGTTCACGAGGCATCCGAGCGGCCCCTGTCCTACCTGAGCGATGAGCACCTAGCTCGGTTGGTGGATCAAGCCGCTCAGCGTACCCAGCCTATGGCCGACAGGCTAGAAATAAGTGATGCCTGGTGGTTCACGAACCCCTACGCTCTCGTGAAAACCGATGAGTTGATGGCCATGCGTTCTAGGACTGTACGCGCACTCAACGCTACAGAAGGGGATACCACCGGCGCGTACCAGCAGATCAAAGAAAACCTCGGCGATATGGACGCTGAAATCACCCGCCGCCGCTGGGAAGTCTCCGGGGATCAACGCGAACTAGAACAAATCATCCGTGGAGAACGCCCCCGCTCCGGGCACAACTTCACCCTCCACAAAGTTCTTTCTGAAGAACAGCGGATACGGCAGCACCTCATCCCGACCATTGACCTGCCCGAGACCAAGCGCCCCGAGCAGATCCAAAACGGCGTCAGTGGCCATACCCTGGATCGGTTCTGGGAGAACCACCCGCACCTTAAAAATACTCGCTTGGGTACTATCCTGCGGTCTCGTTCCCGTGAGATTGGGCAGCTTGCCCACCTTCGGGGCGCACAACTCGCCGCAGAAAAACCCGAATGGGTCAAACAGCTTGGTGAGGTTCCGGCCAACAACCGCCTGGCGCGGCACTGGCACCGAGTCGCCGCAGAGGTTGAAGCCCTACGCGATAAATACAACATCGCCCCCTCCGAGGCCGAGGCAGTGCCGAAGAAACTCCGCACCCAGGCAAAGCCTCATAAAGAACCCACCAGGGCTGAGGCACGCGGTAAATTCCTGCACGCCCAAGTCGTGAATACTCATAAACGGGCTACTATGGCCGCACACCAGCGCGCACCTAAAACCGATGCAGAAAACGCTCAGATCGCCCAAGCACGCGATACCCGCCAGCGCGCCCAGGAAGCACGTAGGGAAGGGAACCCGCCACTGGCCGCTACCCACCCGATGCTGATTCATGAACAGATTAAGAGGTATCAGAACTCTCTCACCCATACCGAGACCAGGAACCCGCAGCAGAAGCACACGGTCGAGCAGACGATCACTGCTCACCGGGCACAACGGCAATCTTCAGAAACGTCAGATGAACAGCTGCAAAAGGTACAACGGCTTCACGCTATGTCCTTTGGTAACCTCAACCGCCGCAGTCAGCAGCCACCGCAGCAGAAACAGGATGCTCGCGACTACGCCCAGCGGCAACGACAAAACCAGAAACAGTCCACTACTGGAAAGGAACTCTAATGCAAGAGCGTAACTCAACAGCCGATATTGATCAGGCCCTAGCAGATGAACTTAAAATCGTCATGGCCGCTGTTAAACGGCGCGTTGCGCAGGCCCGTGACCGTGCCCACCATTCTCATCACAGCATTGAGGACCAGGGCCGGAACCACCACGAATACTCCCGCATCTATCAGTCGCAGTGGTGGGACAATGCTACCGGGGCCGATGCGTATCATGTGATACATTCTGCACGCTCCCGGGCCGCGCAGGATCCTGAAGCAGCCCGCGCGCTAGAGTACCTAGAAGAGCAATTCAGGATCCGGTACGGTGTTCGTACAGAAGATTTTCTGGGGTACCTCCACGATAGTGGCCGTGATGAGCGAGCTCTTCAGCGGAACGAAGAAGAAATCGCGCAACGAGAAGAAAACATCTCCGACAGTGAGTACGGGAAAGCCCTCCACAGCCACGATCCGCACGAATCAGCAGAGCATCATGCTGCTGATTATCAAGCACACACTGACGCGGCAGAGCACTGGGATCAGGCAGAGCAGCGTGAGGAACGAGCCGTGTACTACGAAAACCGGTTCGACCGTGAGACTGCTCAATCCATGACGCTTACTGATAAATCTCTAGGGGTGCACCCCCACCAAGCGCTTAAACAGGCCAAACCAGCCCACCAGCAGCAGAAGCCAGCACGCCAAGGGCGCACTCAAAACATCCGCCGTCAACGAGAACTTTCCCGCTAAAAAACAGGTGGACACAGAGGCTAGTTTCCTCTGCGCCCACCTGTCAATAGAAAGAATGAGGCACTATATAAGTACCAGTGTAAGATCTCTATAAGCCGGCTAGAAGAGCCACAATAAACTATATAGAGCCTATCCCCGCAACGACCCTTCGTACACCCCATTATAGAGATGATCTGCTCGGCGCTGGATCAAGTTTTTCTTACCCTAAAATAGTACCATAATCATACTAGATACTGAAAGAAGCTCTTCATGGCACGTCGGAGGAAGTCCTCAGAACGTCTCTTCACACTGCATATTGATCGTACCCGAGATATTAACTACCCTAATTTTCTACGAGCTAATGCTGATGCAGAACGTATCGCCTTTGTCGACGAAACATACCATGCTCCACGTACCGATAAGACAAGTCTAGTTCATCCAGGTTACTATGCCTTATCCGCCACAGTCGTTGAAGCAGAAGATATCGATGCACGTGAGCTACTTAAAGAAGCCAATGATGGGCATTCCTATTGGCATACCAGTGAAGCATACGATGACGCGGGGCTGCAAGAAGATAATGATAAATACTGGCTCCGGCGCGAGAATATCTGGCCCATGCTCACCGCTGTTGGGGAGTACGCTATTGCTGGTAATAATGTCATTACCTTACACACCCATATCCCACATGCCTATAGCCGCTCTTCCCAAAACACTTTACTAGAAGGTGCCCGTGCTGAAACGTTAACCGCGCTGACCAAAACCCTAGCACTCCGGGAGGATTACCCTGTTGATACGTTCGTTTTTGAACGCCGGGATCAAGGAGCCGGAGATGCCATTGATAAGCGGACTCTGCGCCGTTTGTACGATAACCGGGTAATCCCACGTTTAAATGTTGCCTACACCTCCCCTTCAACCGAGCCCCTGTTATGGGGTGCTGACTTACAGGCTTGGGCCACAGGCCGTCTCATTCGAGAAGCAGATCCACAGTGGCTTGAACACGCGGATATGTTACACACCATCTACGACACCCACACCCTTGAGCCTCTGACCCTTAAAGAAATACACCGCCCAATACCCCACCGCACCTTTAACCCCACGCACATAGACCTAGCAGCGGCCCCCGCAAAAACGCTTCTCTACCTACAAGCTGGAGGAACCAGCCGTGAAGAAGCCCGCATCACCTACACCACTGCCGCACGCTCCCGGAAACTTTTAACCGGCCCTAATAATAACGAGACGAAAAACGAAAACTACCGGCGGGCACGCGCCGAATCTGAAGCCCACCAGATAAACGCCGCACACGCCCAGGATCTCACCATTGGCCGCGGGTACACCACACCCCTTCAAACCGAAGCCACTCACGAGCTGGCTCACCGGGCAGAACAACAGCAGCTCTCCCCCGAGGTACAACGGATCCACAAACAGATGCAGGCCTCCTTCGGTAACCTGGGAAAAACCCCACAAGCCTCAGCCCCCACGGGGAAGACTCAACCCAGCCCCCAGGCACCTCGGCACCCATCCCGTGGCACCGGCCAAGAACCCGGGCGGGGCCTAGGCTAAGGGGCTTACGGGCCTGTCTTACTCTTCACATACGCATCGTACTCTCCTGCCGTGTCCACAGCAGTCACTTTCCACACCTGCGGCCGTTCCGCTTCCCGGTGCATCAACACGAAATACGGGCCGATCCCGGTCTGTACCTTCACCCGAACCGTATACCGATTTCCTTCCCGAATCGTTGGATCCTGCACAATCTCACCACTACCGTTCACCTCCGATTTAAAAGCTTTCGTCGGGGTCTTCGGCCCATACCTATTCTGCAGCTCAGCACTGACCAACGGATAAAATTCTTCCGACCACTGCTGATAATCTTTACCCGACACAAAAGCTTTCATCGCATCTTCCGCCCCACGTACCGCACGCGCTTTATCCTCATCAGTTAACTCAGCAACCGGGGTAAATGATGCTTCTTGCGAATACCCCTTCACCCCGCTAAGCGGGCTCGCATCTAACGAACTGCTCACTGAAGATGCTGCACTCGTGGAGGCAACAGACGCAGAAGAGCTTGACTGCGCCGTCGCCGAAGAAGCAGCGCTCTCCCCCGAACCCCCGCACCCAGTCACAGCAATAGCACCGCCCAGAAGCATCAGGACACCCACCATTTTCTGAGACATCATAACGTGATCTCCTTTCCTTATTTACCCTGTTTCGGGATGTACAAGAACGCTGACGGGGCATCATTCGCGGTTTTCCGGGTGTAATACTTATGATCATTCGGCGCAGCCAACCCGTTATACCCCTCCTCCATAAACGTCCCATCCTCATAGACTTCTTTCACCACGGCCACATGCCCAAAGGACGACGCACCAGCCTGCCCCGGCGCGTACCACACCACGGCACCGACCACAGGTTTCTTCCCAGAGCCCCAGCCCTTACTATCCCAGTGACCTTGCCACGTCGAAGCAGACCCAGGACTGAAGAACGTAATATTATTCTCATCACCACCGGTCTGCTGAATCACACGCCACGCCGCAAAAGCGGTGCACTCCGACGGGTACGAATGCGTCGGATCCGGCTGATCCGGGCAATTCTCCTCATTCCCATCACAATGCGGCATATCCCGCCACGGGTAATCATCATTACCGCTGACGCTACCATCATGAGCATCAGCCCCCGATCCAGACCCATCCTTCTTTTGACATTCCTTCCCCTGAGCCTGCTGATCCTGTTTCTGATCCGAAGATTTCTTCTCTGAATCCTGCTGGTGAGATTCCCGGATCGAGGTATCAGCCTCCCCAACCGACGAGTTCTCCTCTACCCCCAAATCCTTAACAATCTGCTGATACTGCGGCCAATACCCACGAATCATCGGAGCATAATCCGCGTTCTCATCCCCGCTATGCCCATTACTTGACGCATCCCCACCCGAGCGTGCAATCACAGAATACGGGCCAGCATTATAGCTACGCAGCACAATATCTATCTCATCACCCGGCACATTATTCTCCCGCATAATCCGGCGAATATCTTTGATATACCGCCCCATAGCAGGAATCGCATCATGAGGATTAAAAGGATCACCCTGCCCATACGACGGCCACGTCCCAGGCATAAACTGCCCCACACCCTGCGCCCCTGAGGGCGACACAATTTTCGGGTTCCACCCCGATTCCTGCTGAATCGTTGCAGCAATCAGCGACACCGGGAACCCGCTCACCCGTGAGGCTTCTTGCAGCTCTGGCAAATAATTCTTCACATTCTCAGCCGCGTCATTACTCACCGGGGCAGCACCCGCCGCTGACCCGCTCTTATTGTAGGATTTTTGAACCCCGCCCCCATGTGAATCCTCGGAGCAATCCTCAACGCTAGTTGCCCCCGCACCCAGAAACATAATCAACGACATCACGATCCCCAGCACCAGCAAAATAGGAGCCGCGACAATAAACACCGCACCTTTAGAATTCATGAAAACCTCACCGACCAATAACTCAAAAAATAGACCCGCACCACACCCCCGCTCTTCCGAGGTATGCTCAGCTCATCTGGGAAAAAAGCCCCTCTGGGAACGGGGTAATAATAAACGCCTCACGCTCATACCGTTCCGCGCAATGCTGCCCGTTTTCGCAATACCTAAACGGGCCGGTAGACGACATTAACAGCGGTAAATGATGATCTACATGATCCCGCCACCACGCACTTAGCGTCTCTGGCTCTTTCCGGGCCTGCTCCCACGTCAACCACAAAGCAGTCAGCCGCTCCAAAGCCTCAGGGTGCGTCCACCACTGCGAACACCAAAACGTCTCACGGTTATTCACTTTCCGATTCACCATCAGCAGCAGCCACTCATGCACAAACGCCCCCACATGCGGGAAAAAATACTCAGGTGCGCTCATAACCAGCCCCCTGCACAGCACCTCGCCTCAGTATCGTTGCCCTCCGCGCCGGGTCATACGCCTCTAACGAGGCGTTCACCGCCGCCGCGTGCTCCCCGGCATACCACGGGATGGTCTTCACCAGCACCGCAGGAGCACCTGAAGCGAACACCACCGCCCGCCCACGCGGTAACGCCGACAAATCAGAAACATCCATAATCCGGTCTTTCCGATCCACATCCACGCTAGACGAAGCCCCATGCTGCCGAGAATACGACCGTGACACATTCGTATACGTATAATCCCCAATCAGCTGGGACAGCTCGGAAAGGAACTGAGCCTCAGACACCCCGCCCCCGTAAACCTTAATATTCGCCGCTGACCACAGCTTCCGCATCCCATCCTGACCCCAAACAGCAACCCCCTGAGACCAAGACTGCAAAATCGTGCACACAACAATCCCACGGGAACCATAATGCGAATAAAGATTCGGCAGCTCAGCCCACCGGCACACATTCGCTGCCTCATCCAGCATCACCACCATCGGGGTACTCAGACGGCCACCTGCATCAATAGCCATCTCTTCCGCCGCTTCCACCGTGGCCACTGTCAACGCTGTCACCAACGGCCCCGCCGTACCAGCGCCTTCTTTCGAGAGGGAATACAGCGTATTCTTCCCCCGCACAAAATCCTCGGGCACCAGCTGCTCCCGTCGATCTACCCCGTCCTTAGCGGGGGTAATCCAGTCCAACACCGCCTGCGACGTTAGACAGTTCGCCATCTGCCGCGCCACACCATACACGCCACCACGCTGACGATCCGGAGATGAAATCACCCCTTCCACAGCCTGAGCCATCTGCACAAACCCCGCCTGGTGCAAAATACTCGCTGGCTCATCTTCCGTTTCCCGCGTTAACCACTGGTAAACCTGTGTAATCGGATCCCGATTAACCGCTGCCGCCAATAACAGCGCCGCTAAAAGATCCTGCGCGGCCTCATCAAAGAACGCGTCCGTTTTCGCTTTCTCATCACGAGAGCCCGCCGCGAAATGCTGCGCAAGCTTCCGCGCTTTGACATCATCACTCACATAAGACAGCGGATTCCACCACCACGACGCTTCCTCACCGGCCACCTGCTGCGGGTCAAACACCCACACCTGCCCCACGTCCTGACGCACCCGGCGGGTCGCGTCCACAATATCCCGCTTATTCGACGTCACCAGCACCGCCCCCGGTGCCGCGATAATCCCCGGAATAGCACGCGAAGTCGTTTTACCAGTCCGTGGCCCCCAAATATCAACACACACGTTTTCCCACGAAGAGAACAGCATCTCCCCAGCAAGGGTCTTGGCAATCGGTAACCCCGGCGAATCTACCCCTAAACGCCGAGCATCCGCTAACGCCTGCTTCTTCTTCAAAAACGCAATATCAGCCCCGGAACCCATATACCGGCCCGCCCGATCAATCTTCTGCTGCGGCGACCGAAACAACCACCGCCGGCCCACCAGCACCCCGACCACCAGCAGCACTGCCGCGCTACCACAGGAAATAACCGTAGAAGCAGCACTCCACGGCGCGGCCCCCTTCACGACCCCCACCAGTGCACCCACCGGATGATATTCACTCACCGCCTGCCCCGTTAGAAACGCACCCCCGAGATACCCCGCATAGAACACCCCCACACCCAGGCCCAGCACCCCGAGCACACCCCACACCAGCAGGGCCTCAGTATAATTCCCCCGCTTCTTATTCGGCGTTGACATGATACCCATACCCATCCGCAGCCGGAACTAGCGTCCCGCCGCTGACCGCGTCCACAATACTATTCGTCACTTCATTAGCACTGGCAACATTCACCGTGCCATCACTATTACCCCACCGCTTATTCGTATTATTCATCTCAATCTCGACCTGGGTCAGGCGTACCGCCACACTAATCCCTGGACGGCCACCAACCTTGATCATGAATTTCCCGACCCCCGGAGCCTGCCGAGGAGCACCAGAACGAGATCGTTTCTTCGCGATCCGCGACCACGACCCCGGATCCGCCCACGACACTAACCGGGCCGCTTCAGCATTCGATACCGTCACCGCCTGCCGCAGCTTCTCCATCTCCGCATGCGGTAACGCACCCGTAATCACCATCCCTGAGCGCTCCACAAAACCCCGAGCAGCCTGCCGCTCTGTCTCTGTCGGCAACGACTCCAGATCACTCATCGTATGCGTAATCATGGCCTGCCCCACGCCCTCATTACGGTTCAACCGAGTCAGCGCGTCAATACGGTTCACCATCTCCGCACCAGCGCGCAACGCCCGCCACAACTCGTCCAGCACCACAAAATAATTACGCCGCGGCCCTAACCCGGCATCCGCTAACGCATGCGCAACCTCAACCGAAGCGAACGTCGTTGTCCAACACGCCAATAACGCCGCCGCCTGCACATCACGGTGAATATCCCCGATCTGCGACACATCAAACACCGCCGGACGATCCATCCGCAACGCCGCAGACGTCGGCTTGGAAAACATATCCCCAAACCGTCCTTGACCATTGAGCGACATCAACGACGCCACCAACGCATCCGTTGCGTCCTTATACCGGTCAGGATCCCCACGATCCAACGCGATATCCTGCAACGCCTGAGGACGAGAAACAATCACATCTAAAAGATCCTGCACCACCGGCACACCCTCATGCTCTGTCTCTAACAACACCAGGGCCTTATCCAAAATATTTTCCTCATTCGGCGTCACATGCCCTTTCCGCAGAATCGAAATCAGGGCCAGCAGCAGCTGAAGCTTACGAGTATGAGCATCCACGAGCAGCTTTTCACGAATATCATCCGGAAGCCGATCCGCGATCGCGCTAATCTCTCCCGGATCCAGCACATTCAGATGCCCACGCCCAGGAGCCAGCTGAATCACCTGCCCACCCATCGCTTCGATCTCATCCACATAATCCGGTTTCAAATCCCCCGGCACTAGCGGGATAATCCCCCGCCCATTCATCCCTAACAGGGCATGCCGCACCAGCGTAGACTTCCCATACCCCGGCAACGCCAAAATAAACGCCGAGGGGTTATTAATAATCCCGTCCACAAACCACGCAATCGGATCACACCCCACCGGGGAATTACTATCAAGATCAATCCCTAACGGGGCACCCGAATACGGTGTCGTAGCCCCCGCCGCAAACGGCCACAACCCACACACCTGACGGGTAGAACCCCGCCACTCACGCGGGGACTGAAACATCCGAGCAGCCCCACCACCAGGGACATTCAACCCATACGCAGACCCGTTCTGCGCCCTGTTATTCTCAGCCGCCGCCCGCCGCTGCTTCTTAGCCTCAGACTTTTTCTTCTTCTGCTGCTGTTTCGTGTCCTGGCCCTGTTTCTTCTGACGCATACGCAATTTCATGACTCTTCCCCCTTCTTACAGTGCGCTCTTAATCGCTTCTGGCAGCAGCACGTGACGATTAAGCATGACCCCTAACGGCAATGTCGCCGCGAACGCCGCATCATGTCCCCCATACGCGCGCCGCAACATAATCCGGGCCGCCGGAGCTAACTCCTGCTCCACCGCAGCCACTGCTTCCGGTAACCGCTCAGGATCCTCAACCGTGGCCGAAACAATCATGGAAAAATACGTCAACCCCGCACCTTTAGCCTCTTCAGCAGCCGTCGCATTCGCCGCGTCCAAATCCGCCGCTAACCGCGCTGACCCATGCCTAGTACTCGTCAAACGAGTCCTGGCCGTGTTCTGATCCTTTTCCACCACATCAGCAGTACGCGCCGAATCCACCGGACGGAACACCAAGCTCACCCGTTTCCGATCCACCGCAGCATGCGAGGCTAACAACCGAGAAAGCACATTCGAATACACCGGCCCGCGCGGAGCTTCAGACATCGTCCAACACACCGAAACACCCGAATCATGCCGGTACTCATCCCACAACGTTTCCGCCGCAGCAGGCCCAATATTCTCAAAATCAAGAGATACCTCGTCCCCCTGATACACCGCATCATCCAACACACGCGCGGCGGCCGGATCATACGCAACCCGCACAATCTCTGCCAGCTCACCAGCTGACATCGGGGTCGCAAGACCCGCGCCCGTCGATTCCAGATGAGTACACCAGTACGGGATCTTATTCGCTAACTCCCGCACCATATCTTCCGGCTTCCGCCGCCGCGCCCCCGGGCGAGGAGCCGCTGAAAACACCAGGCTTACCCACACCTGATGCTGCGTCACCCCCGCCGGGTACGTCACAGCCGCTTCTTGTAACATCTGCTGCGCCACAGGGCTAGCATCCGGTGAAAGCGTCGCTTCAATCTCTTTCTGCAACCGCGCCCCCGAGCCCTGCGACACCTCAGAAGTCACCACAGCCCCAATCAGACCGACCTCACGCCCTAACCCAGCGAGGAAGCCACCCCAATTAGCGACCCACTGATCAATATCCTGCTGATCCACCAGCGCCGCCCCGTCCGGTTCGACCGCGAACGTGACCGAATACGTCCCCACCGCAGGCATATGCACCAGCGTAAACGCAGTCCCCATCGAATCCATCCCCTGATACGGGGTCACCGATGAAGCCACGCCCGGCAGCTTAAACGTGCCTTCTTTCGTGAAACCCAGCGGCCCAGACCGGTACTTATTCCGCTTGAAAAGACGCGAAAACATAAAAATAACCCTTTCAACCAGCTTCTCTAACGAGGAATACCCATGCTTATCCTTAATGGACAACGCCGCTAACACCGCCAGGCACACCAGGCCCGTCACAAGCCCTTGAACCATCCCGCCCAGCTTTAACACAAAAATCGTGACGAAAATGCTGATGAACACCATCACCGAGGTCAGCCCCGATAACCGCCCTAACCCAGCACGAACCGGTAACCGCCAATTCCCATACGTCGGCTCGACATACTCCGGAGATTTACTATTTGCTGCCACTAGGACCTTCTCCCATCTGAAGCTTCTGCGTCTGCGGCTCAGGTTCCGGCCCAGAGCCCTGCGTCGTATGATTCGTGGTATGCCCACCAGAACCAGTAGGCTGTGCCCCACTCTGTGTTTCTGATGATCCACCCGGAGCAGCAGGAGGGGGTTGCTGCTGTTGGCCCCCACTCGGCCCACCGTCACCAGCGGCACCACTGTTTTCCGTACCAGACGGCGGCGGCCCACCCCGGTTCTGCCCCTCAGACACGGCCCCCGTCGAAGACCCTGAATCACTCTGCCCATTCTGCCCAGCAGACGGCGTATCCTGCCCACCAGAAGAAGAAGGTGAACTATGATTCTCAGGCTCCGGCCCAGACGACGACCCACCACCAGCGGAGGACCCGCCACCAGTGACAGACGATGACACCGAATCAGGTGCACTTTCTCCCGCAGCCTGATGCACCGCAGCAGACGTTGCCTGCCCCACCTTCTGCGCAGCACCCGCAGCCGCTTGAGCACCAGCAGCCACCGCTAGACCAACCGGCCCACCAGCAGCACCCGCAGCCGCTGACCCGCCACCAGCGGAGGCACCACCGGCAGCAGCTGATGAAGCTCCCCCGCCGCCACCGGCAGCAGTAGTGGCCGCGCTACTTTCACCAGCAGAAGCAGAAGTACTCTTCGCATTCGCCGCACCAGTAGCCCCAGCATCACCACTAGAGGAAGAGGAACTATCCCCCCCGCCAGAGGACTTACCGCCAATATTCATGCCCCCATTAATCGCTCCCGAGGCAACCGCGCCACCAGCGGCGCCAGCAAACATCGCCCCGGCACCAGAAGCCGCTCCTACCGCAGGAGTCACCAGCCGCATAATCGCGGGTAACGCCACCAACCCAGCGACCATCAGCACAATACCCGCCGTGAAATACACAATCTGCTGCCCCACATCACCATCTTTTTTCCCAAAAGAATCCAGAATCCGAAACGCAGCCGCGTAAATCGTTGACGCCACCGGCTTATACGCAATAAACGCGATCAGCCATGCTGTATGCTTTTGCGACCACTGCCGACCCCAGGAAGTATTCGTTGCAGAGTACGCTAACGGCAACGTCCCGGCCAGCAACAGCGCCAGCGCACCACGCACAATCAGCATCCCGATCTGCGCAAATGACACAAGAATCGCGATAATACCGATCACGATCACGAACATGATGATTCCGCTTGACGGGTTAGCCACCCCAATAGAGAGCAGCAGCATCAACGAGTCTCCGAAACCACCATGCGGGGTAGACTTTTCAATCACCCATTTGGAATACCCATCGCCTGTCTGCAGCAGCAGCACACACGCCGCTAACCCCGCCCCCGAGGCGACCGTAAACTTCAGCAGCGCCACCACCAATTCCCACAATGGTTGACCCCGCCGCTGCCAAATCATTTGCCCTGCCCCATACAGCACAGCAAATACGAGGAACACTCCGGTGAACCAGCCTGTTGAGTTCCATAAAAACCCGACAACGTCCGAAGGCTGACCCGCAGCCGTCCCTAAATTAATCGAGGGAGTATCCACCCAGAACGTACCCAGCGCTTTGCCAATCTCCCCGAGCGTACTCGAAATATTTTTATACGCGGCATCAAAAAATTTCTCCGACGCTACACACCCGGCATCCCCGAAACCGCAATGGAAATTGACGTCCCCTTCTTCAGCCATGTTCTAAGCCCTCCACCGAATAAACTGTGACGGGTCTGTCACCCGGGAAATACTACTGCGCGCATCCGCAGGAACATGCAACCGCCAGTCCCCGTTTTCCCACACCATGACCATATCCATGCTTCGCCACTCACCAGAGGAGGTTTGAATCATCATCCGAATCGAGGCCCGATCCGAAGAAAACGATAAATACTTATACCCACCCAGCTGGAACGACGATTCACCATTACGAGCTTTACTTTTGAGCAGGCTCTCTTTCGCAGCCACCCGCCCAGGCCCCGTTAACGCCTGATCCAATGCCGCATTACGTACCTCTGGGTCATTAATCTGCACCAGTGTCCACGCCGCCGCGTACAGAGCACCTTCTGCTGAATGCTCAAAACACCGCCGGAAAGGATCTTCTGTTTTCGGCCCTACAGACGATGACACCGGCCCGGTCCACCCCGAATCCGTCGTCACCCACTGCGTGCCCTTAGGCGCTCGATCCCGCACCGACTCATCAGCAGAGACCCCAGCACCAGCACACCCAGCAGCCGCTGAAGCTCCCCCGGTACCACCGGCGGCAGCAGAAGCAGACGACGACGAGGAACTATCCCCACCACCACGCGGTAAAGAAATAATCACCACCGCCAGCAGCAACACGCCGACCGAGATAAGACCCCCAAGCTTCCACTTCGGTAACGATACTTTCCCACTCATACACGCGCTCCTTCCAAGAAATGCAAGAAATTGAAGGGAATAAATGAAAGACAGGTGGGTAGGGACACGGTTATAGTGGCCCTACCCACCAAACCGGCAGCAGCTACTTCACAAACGTGCCAACAATAGCCGCGGCGGCAGAACCTACCACACACCCGCCGCAGACCCAGCCCAGTGACGCGAGATGATGCCCGCCCTGGCCTCGCTGATGGTTAATCACCATCGCCCCAGCAGTAATCAAGACCCCTAGCACCGCTAGACCAAAGACGATCCAGGCAGCCCATTTAATAACCGTCGTGAGACCATCAGACCCGGGCGGGGCCTCCCCTTGCCCTGGATTCGGCACCTCAGCCATCACCACAGCAGTCTTCATAAAAAACGAATTCAGCGCAGCAAGCACATTTCCTCCACTAATTACTAGACTTCCCAGACCAACACAGCCCAGGAAAAACCCAGACCCCCAAGCACCCAGCACCACAAGCGTCACTAGGCACCTAAAAAACGGGGGTCTCATATATAAGTCGGGTTTGGGAGCGAAAAACGCAACAAAAACAGCAAAAAACTTTTCTCGCTGCCCGGTGTGGGCATAAAAGAAGGCGGCCACCACAAAAATGGTAGCCACCTAAAACCAATATCATATGATATTAAAGTAATATCATATGAAATATGCGCAGTGTACTCTTAGCCCATACACAGACAAGAATCCCTGGCCATCATGACTTTCATTGCTTGTCCTCCGTTCGCGGTTTTTTACACGGACGCCCTATGACACCCTTAGGGATGCTCTCATTCCAGGCATCTAGTTCTGGGTATTTCGCGGGTGACCGTTACGCTCATGCCGGTTCAGCATGACCGGGGACATGCCGTACTTCGCGGCGATTTCGTTTTTCGTGAGACCGATAATTTTCTTAGATTTCTGATGATTCTTTGCCAATTTTCTCTATTCACCTTCTTTCCTTTATTCCTCTGCCGCAGGTACTAGCAGGTGCAGGAAATCCTGTGCAAATTCGTCCCGTAGCTCACGTTTACCAGCCTTATCCAAACCCTCATAAATAGTTTGAGCAACATTTCGCAACTGTAATTTAAGGATGTTTGCTGTATCAGGTAAATACAAGGTTTCCACTGCTGCTAACGTCCGTGCAGCCTCAACCCAATATACGACTTGCTCTTCAACATCAACATATTGCGGAAAGAACCGCAATATCGCTTCTAACCTACACTCTGCATCAGCAACCTGAGCTGAGTAAAAAGCCTGACTTTTACGTAACTTACGCACTCTGCGAGCATCCTTGAGCTTAACCAATACTGACCTATTCTGATCACCAAGTATCATAGAGGCAACACCCCTTTCTTTATTTTTTCGTATGAAAAGGTTTAACACCGTGTACCGCGTGTAACCCCATATTGGCGGCCACACTAAAAACATTCAGTGCTAACGTGACTATCATGCAAGAAATATAAATCATCAACATGATTTATCCTTTCAGGTGTAGGGATTTACCCCAAGACCACTGAGAATCTAACGGATACTCCCAGAAACTAGCCCACTTCTTACGGCGGCGGAGCTTCCGCTCCTGCTTCGGATCATCCACATACTTCATGATCTCCTGTCGTACATCTTCATCCAGATGGACAATATCTTCTTTATCCATGCCTTCGCATGAATCTAGAAAATTCTCATAGGCAGACCGGGATAAAAGACCTAAACCCTGAGCAGCCATACCAAGACACATAGCAGACGACAGGGTAAGGGGATTATCAAACTCGGCACGATTCTCGCGTACATCCCGCAGAGCAAAAACACCGCCTGCGCCCTCGACAGCACCTGAAGAAAGAACCCTACGGTTCACTTTTTCCAATTCTTCCTGCACCTGCTCCGCCGCTTGCCAGTACGCATTCCTAGTCTGCTGCTCGTCTTCAGCGTTATATATATTTTGTTCCCACTGCCGCATAGCCTTCATCAAAGGAATAAGCCGCTGCCCATACCCTTCTCGATTAGTACTCAGAAAATAAGAAACATTTCCCCTAGAAATAGGAATATATCCGATAATAGGTGAAGCTGCCACGAACTTACGAAACTTCCACCCCTGATCAAGTTTTAACACAGGGACAAAAGAACCGTCTTCAGTTGTACCAATGTCAAACGAGAAAACGTAACCTTTCCACAAAGCCTTGACATATCCTTTCTTGAAGGCCCACAAAATAAAAATAGCAACAACGACGAGAATTAGAACGCTTTCGATGCGCATAACAGAAACCCCTCTCTATTTCCAACTAATTTTTATTTTTAGGAAGGCTATCAGCATATTCTTCCCAAGCCAACACTGCGAAAAAAGCATAGACAACACCAATTATAAAAAGTGCTGCCGTTTCTGCCCCGCCTGTATTTCCCCCATTCAGATATCCGGATAATATATATTCCACAAAATTTTCCATCGTGCCAATGATGTAGATAGGTACTGACTTTCCCCAATCCTGGGCAAATACTCCGCCCTTCGCAGCGAAAAATGCACTTGCTAAAAGTGATGCGCCAGCAATCCCAGTAATAACCCACCGAAGCCGAGGAATAATGCCTAGTTCTTTTTTACTCATTTCTGAATTCCTTTCATACATCAAGTACCATCCTTGAAACTGGCTTTAACTCATAATAGAACCCTACTTTTTATTCTTTAATGTCGAACCAATCCGATAAAAGCTTCTGTCGAGAAAACTCGCTTTTCATACGAGCATATACCCGTAAATTACGGAGCAGCCGCAGAGTGAAAACAACAGACACCACAACAAACAACACCGTAATCACCATCGGCACCACCGCAGGATCCTCTGCCTGCTGCACATACATCAGCACCCCGACCACACCAAGCACATACGCCCCAATCAGCAGCATCCCCGTCGAGAGATCAAACGGCCGAAGGCCCCGCCCGATCCGGAATGCCGCTAAAGCCCCCACCGTAAACGTGGCCGCCATCAAAACAGCAACCATACAAAAAACAAAAACTATAAACACCATCTTGAGGACCTTCCTTTTAAATTTTTAGCACTGAGAAAACAAGGGTAATACCATGATGAGGAAAATCAATACAACTAGACGTTTCGGATCTGCTTTTAACCTTTTAAACTGCCGCGCCACCACATCACGGACAATAGATCCCAGGACCGGGAGAATCACCTCACCCAAAATGACCATAACAGTTATTACCCACAGAATCACAAGCCACGGATACAGTTGGCCCCAATCAGCAGCAGCACCGAAATTATCACTATAGGTATCATATTCTTCACCTTACAATCACCCCGGAGATTAGATAGAGGGATGAATAGGAATAAAATCAACATCATAAAAATAAACAAAAAAGCCGTAATGACAAAGACGATCGCTATGTTTGATAAATCTTCCATATTTTATTTTCCTTCTTCCTTACTAAGCCATGCACAAACTTCTTTAATATCCTCCACACGCTTCCGAGCAGGCTCAGAAATATCTTCAGCCATAAAACGGTAAGATACTTCTTGTTGAATAATCTTTTTAGCTTCACTGAAGCACTGTAAAACTTTACTAAGATCCTCTGGGGATGTAGTCCATCGGCCGTTGCCCTCACCATATTTCAAGTTATGCGTATCTAACATGATCGCAAAATCACGAATTTCACTCCAATGCTCAATAGTGTTCTTCCCTTGGTCTCGAATACATGAAATGAGAAGTCCTTCCACTGCCGCAGCCCAGAGCCCAGCATACTGTTGAGTAAGTTTAATCTCTTTCATGCTTGATTTTGTGGTCTTTGCTTTGTAATAAATCGTCAGCAAAGTCTTTTCAGCATCCTGACGAGAATCTGCATAACCACCTGCACTTTGCGCAAAAATACGATATGCTTCATATTCATCAGTTTCAATATCGTCAAGTACTGCATATTTCTTGAAGAGTTTAAACATTTCTATAAACCTTTCTAATTCGTAAACTAAACCAAAATGAATATCGGATTACCCTTTTTTAGCCCCATCAGAAACCATATTGGGATTAATCGTGACAATAACGGAATTCTTAGGAACATGCACCACAGCTGGAGTCTCACGCTCTAGCTGCCATTCACCAGGGGTATCACCGGGATGTTTACCGCATTTCTCAGCCGGTAAAGGATCACGGAAAGGCTCGTGGCGAGCATCGTAGCATAACGATGGGTCTTTCTGAATATCCTCATAGGATGCCTCGCGCTTTTTCACAACATTAATCTCGACCGTAGCAGGCGCATTAGGTGCAAGGTCATCACGTAGGCGCACCTGATCCCTCGGAATCAACCGATCAATAATGTCACCATTCTCAGCACGGTAACGGATATAAATGTAGGTAACAGGTTTCCCTTCACTACTGCCCTGCACATACCCTACATTTCCCAGAATGTTTCCACTTGTGCCGCCCTCAAAGCTACTAGACTCTACCTGTTCTTTAGACAACTGAAGCTGAAGAAGATCCGTAGTCCGAGTCGTTTCCTGGGTCGCAGCATCAGTCTGAGGAACCTGTTTAGGATTTGGCGATAGCAAGTAAGTATTAAAAAAGAGGATAAAGTTAATAACGCATAATAAGATTAATACGGCAAAGGCACAGAAAATTATCGTATATCCTAGTTTTTTTGTCATGATTATTTCCTTTCTAAAGATTAGTAACTTCCCATAGAATTATGAGAAACACCATTCCGGTAATTATGATCATTTCTGCAAAGGAATGATCATGGCCGTGAGAAAATCTTCAATAAAATCATCTATGCTTTATGCCTCCTTCTCAGCGATAGCGAGGGTGCCGGTTTCTACGACCGACCGGGCGATCGACAGCATCCGTACCACCTCAGACACATACCGGCCAGCCTCCGGACGGGAAAGCCTAGTCACAGCCATCACATCAGCCTTAGACACTTTCTCCACCGACCCAGCCTGCCCGAGCAGCCGCACATACCCGGCAGCATCTACTTCTTGCGGTAAACACCACATCAACTCGCCCACCGTCACCGGCTCATGGGCTTTCCCGTACTCTTCCCGTGCCGCACGCACCGTCAAAGCCCGAGCAATCACAACCCCGAACTTCCGCACCATCTGCTGCGACCACTGCACCGTCCGCCGAGGAATACCTAAAAACTCAGCAGCAGCCCCCGTATCCCCGTCATACCGAAACGCCAGCACCAGCGCCCGTTCAAACGCCACATGATGACCAACCGCCAACGACAAGGCCCGCAAGATATACTCCGTCTCCAAAGAGTTGTTGGTACAGTCCTGATCGTCAACAAAGTCAAGTCCATGTTCTAGCCCCTCATCAAGGCTCTGGAAACGTCCGCAAGATCCGTGATTTAAAACTTGCCGAATATATTCACCCGTCACATTACGGGCAACACTTCGAAACCAAGCGCTTAAGTTATTATTTCGAGGCCCAGATGAGGTATGAAACGCCGCCAGATACGTATCCTGGTACACATCCTCTGCATATTCGCATAGGCCATACTTTGCAAGCTCATACGTGATAACCTCACGGATCGTCTCGAAGGCCGCCGCCGTCGCCTCATTCCACACCAGACCCTCATTCGGGGCCACCGCAGATTTAACCTGTGAATCCGCTGAACCCGTTGGATTCTTAGCCTGGGATGCCGCTACACTAGAAGCGGCGGCGTGGGCAGTTTGTTTTGAATTTATTAAGCCCATTTTCATTCCTGTTCACGTCGCTTTCCTTATACCCGGATACCAGCACTGCCGCTGACCGGGGTCTTAAAAATTTCCTGATGATTCTTGAAGAATTCGTACAGCCCTTGAGTCGTCGCGGATACCCCATCCGCTAGAGCGTCCATGATGCGCTGACCAAACACCGGCACCGGCAGAGCATCCACACTGCACCCAGCCCGGCGTAAAGATACCTCTAGGGTCGCTACATCAATCTGATTCAAGTGTTGCTTCCAGGTCAGCTCGTGCTGCACCTCATCCAGCTCAGCGGCCCGCTGCTCGGCGATGCACCGCTTACACTCCCCCGCCGCCGGAGACAGGTGGCACCGGTGCTGACGGCATACCGCAGCAGAAGATGCTCCTGCCCCATTGCCGGGCTGTGACTGGGCTTTCGAGAGCAGCTCACCCCACCCATTTTTCATAGCGGCTGTGACGTAGCCATTCGGGGATTTTATCGGGGTAGTGGCTCGATCCAGTACCAGATCAATCATGCAAACGAACGTCGCAGCGGGTATGGACGTCGCCGGTATTCCAGCGTGGTGCAGTGTGGCCTTCACCCGCTCTAGATCAACCCCACGATAGAACCGCTCAGCAGCCTCTGAGCCCCTAGCGGCCACCACACCCACGGAACCACCAGGGCCAGCTGTCCCCACCTCAGACCCCGCAGAGCCCTGTACGCTCCACTGAGAGCCTAAAACAGCAGTGGGTGATGATTTACTCACAAAAGAGGCTTCAGGGCTTCCCTGAGGCCCCTGAGGGCTTTCGGCAGGCTTTTTATTACCCTTAGCCCTTCGGGTTTGGTTCGGCTGCGGAGCAGTAGCTTGCCCCTGAGCAGGCACAGAGCCCGGCTGTGGATTTTTTGAATTTTCAATCTTCATCCGTCGGTCAGTCAATCCATCAGAGTTTTCCACAGGTCCAAGTGACTTAACAGACTGACTGACGGACTGATGGTTAATTAACTGATGGTTAAATCCGCGCGCGCGTTCCTTTAACGCGCCACCCTCAAAATTGTCCGAATTGATACCTTGTGTGGGCTCATTTGATACCTTGTGTGCACAAGGTATCAGATTGATACTTTGTGCATCTGCCCCGGAATTTGAACTAGGTATCAGATTGATACCTTGTGTGGGTTCAGAGTTTTCCACAGGCACCTCGGTGCCAAATTTTTGTTCCGTAACTGCCGCCTCGGCACGCAATTTTTGATAGTCGTACCAACTCGGTTTAGCACCCTCGACCCACGGGTGAAGCACAATAAGATTCGTCAGTCGCCCGCCAAAACCTTTATACTCACGCCGTTCCGTATGCAGCAGATCCATCTCACGAAGCTGACGCATATACCGTTTCAACGTTGGGAGCGGAATATCTGTCTCATATGAGAGATATTCAAGCCCCGCTGGCGTTGTGCCATCATCGTGTGCTTTATCAGCAATCGTGACGAGCAACAGCTTCAGCCCCGCTTTGAGACTGTGTGTGTACGCCCAATTCGTCATCCTGAAAGACATTGAATCTAAATCCCTCTACAACCCGTTGTTATGCCGCTGCTAGAGCTGTCCACGTAGCCGTGTGTGTCAACTCATCCGGCGAAACTGCGTTACTCCAGCCCTGCGAGACAACCACGTACCGGGAAATACGAGCATCAAGGATCTCCTTTGCTGTACCCGTGAAGGCAGGTAGCCCTTGTTCCTGCTCAAAATTCGCAAGGATCTGAAACATGAGAGGATCCCGCTCCAGCTCTGCGCGAGCGTCAGCGTACAGCCCTGATCGCTGCTCTTGCTTTTTAGGGACGAAATGCCCGATCCCGACCTCAGCAGCAGATCGCTGCATAACAGACAAACTCATTTCCTTTTTCCCTCCTGCCTTTGAAAGAAAACCCAAACATCAAGCCCAAGATATTCAGCTGCTTTCTCCAGCTCAGAGATCCGTAGCTCGGGTCGCATCCGCATACGCCCACCCATAGATACAGGAGTAATGCCAAGGACTTTGGCCATCTCTGCTTGAGATACGCCCACACGGGCCATCTCCGCCTTCAAGTTTGAAGTGACAGTCTCGATATAACTCATGATTTTAGAATATCAGAAATATTTATATTTACCTCTCATTTCGCAAGAATTTCTTATAAAATATACGTGTAAAGTTAATTTTTACTACCTTCCTTGATATGCTAAATCCATGAGTAATATTGCAACCTATACCGCAACAGAAGCTGTAGCCCGCGAGATTCGGGGGCTACTTGCGAAAGCCGGACTGACCCAAAAAGATGTCGCAAGCATCCTTGCCATTACACAGGCAGGTGTCTCAGATCGACTCCGAGGAAAACAAAATTTCAGCTTGGATGAGCTACTTACACTTGCTGGAGCCCTGAATCTAACCATTGGAGATTTACTTGGAGACAGCATTGTCTCCGCACGTGTTCCTGCTCCTTCGTATATCGAAGAAGGCCAAGGACGGCTTAAACGAAAAGTCGCCCCCATTGGTTTCATACCAAAAGGAGCGACTTACGACATCATCCCGGGAGACGAAGCATCCCGACTGGTAGGGAGTGTGGGACTTGAACCCACGACCAAAGGATTATCAGACCCAGCCTG
>ERZ773072.322-NODE-322-length-28360-cov-21.625119_pt1 | contig 28360 bp, 18 predicted proteins | sample MGYA00580617_ERZ773072 | MGnify/ENA primary metagenome ERZ773072 (study PRJEB29015, sample SAMEA2737970) | human oral metagenome | biome: human oral; feature: human-associated habitat; material: dental | place: China | collected 2122 ...
CGCACTATTTCTCCCGTCAAGCGCGAGGACGACGGATGGGACCTGCGCCAGTGGTGAGCACCCAACATGAATCCGCGCCCGGCCGGGGCCACATCCGCGGGCCCCTGGCCGGGCGCGCCGCGCGCGCCCTGACCACCACCGCCTGCGCCCTGGCCCTGACGACGGGTGTCCTCGCGGCAACACCGGCCCCCGCACAGGCCGACGACACCATCACCACCCAGGACTACTTCTCCTACTACAAGCTCGACTCCACGCGAGCCAAGGGATACACCGGAAAAGGCATCACCATCGCGATGATCGACGGCCCCGTCGATACCAACGCCCCCGAACTGGCCGGGGCCAACATCACCGTCAAGAAACCGTGTGAGTTCGAAGCGGCCAACGCCTCCCGGACCCACGGCACTACCGTCGCCTCCATCCTGGTATCCAAAAACTACGGCTTAGCACCCGACGCCGCCCTCATCGCCTACGAAACTCCAACAGAAGGAGACACCAAGCCAGCCGACTGTACGAGTGGCGACAGAAAGATGTTCGAGACTTCTTCCCTGATCCACATGGCCATCGACGATGGCGCGCAGGTCATTTCAATTTCTCTATCGGACTCAAGTATTGACGACGCGTTGAGTCACGATAGGATGAAGTGGGCGATCGCTCGAGCCATGACGCAGGGCGTCATCATCGCGGGTGCCATCGGCAACGAATCCCACGATACCAACCACAATTCGGTTGCCTGGTGGTCGGGCACGGTCGGGGTCTCCGCGGTTGACACCGACGGTCAGTTTGCGAGCTACTCCTCGTGGGGCCAAGGAGTCGTCGCTGCGGGCATAGGCGGGCCCATCAAGGCACACGACTACGACACCGGCACCATCACCGACATGCGGGGAACCTCCTTTGCGACCCCCATCGTGGCGGGGCAGATCGCCCTGGCGCGCTCGCGCTGGCCCGAGGCAACCCCCAACCAAATCCTCCAACTCCTCACCCACAGCGGACTCAACACGAACAACGAGTGGAGCCAATACACCGGCTACGGGGCCCTGAACATGGGCGCGATGATGAAGAACGACCCCACCCAGTACCCCGACGAGAACCCCCTGGCCGACAAGGGCGGCGGCTCCACCCCCACTCCCGACGACCTCCAACAGTATCTCGACGGCCGCGCTTCTTTCCGGTTCCTGGAAATCGATAACACCTACGTCTACCGCGGGGTCGACGAAGACGCACCAGCACGCGAAGGCATCGCGGCCCACCTGGGTACCAGCCCCGCATACCACCGAAAGTAGCCGTACGCCCCTCGCCCGCTCAGGCATCCGCCGCCACAGCTGGGCGGTGCTCCCTACCGCCTGTGGTAGCGCGGGCTGGCCCCCAGGTGGGTCGGGTAGCCGTGCCTGGCGCGCACCGCGATGTACTCGTCGAAACCCAGGTAGGCGTACGAATCATCCCCGACAATACGACTCGGATCCACCAGACCATCGGCGTAGTCTCGGACATCCTGGCGGGACGGCACAGGCTGGGAGCCCTTGTCCATGAAGGGATTCTCGTCCGGGAAACGCGTCGGATCCGTCGTCAGCATCGCGTACGGATCCACCGCCCCGTACCCCGTGGACGGATTCCACGTCCCGCCGTTGCCTCCCACGCCCGTGCGCGCCAGCCCCTGCATGATCTGATTCCCCGTCGCCCTGGGCCACCGCTGCATCGAGAGCGCCAGCGACGCCGCAACCACCGGGGTCGCATAGGACGTGCCCCACCCCCAGTAGCGCTGTCCATCCGTCGCGGAACGGAAGTTCGGCCTCGCCAACGCAGCCGTGGACACAGGGTCTCCCCCGTTCGAATACGAGGCCACCGTCCCGTCCTCCTCGATAGCGCCCACGCCCACGACACCCGACCAAGCGGGCAGCCAATCCACAGAGTTGCGCACACCGTCATTGCCCGTACACGCGACCACGGGGACCTTCTGCGTAATCGCCCGAGCCAGCGCCCACCGCATCCCCTCGTAGCTGCTCGGATAGCTCGACGACGTCGTGACCACGTCCACCCCGTCATTGAGCGCGGCCTCGATCAACAGCGCAAGGTCCGAGCGCCCACGACCCCAGTCGCCAATCGCACAATCCAGCCCGGTCTGATCCCCCTCGAACGACACCGTGTAGGACCTCACGTGCGCCCCCGGCGCGACCCCGAACTCCGGGGCAACCATGACCTGGGCGATCACCGTACCGTGATCCCAGTACATGTCTTGCGACTCGACCGAACACAGCGTGGAATCCTCAATGTTTGCCCCCGTAAGCTCCGGGATGCGGGTATTCACGGGTCCGTCGATCTGGGCGATCGTCACCCCCCTGCCCGTGTAACCCGCCGAGTGGATCTTCCCCAGCGAATAGTAGGCGTAGAAGGGCTGCTCGCCCGCCGTGATAGCCGGGTCCGCCGCCGAAGCCGGAGCGGCCGGTACCACCACCGCAGCAACCGCCACCGCCACAGCGGCTCCCCCGCCCAGCGCACGGTGCCAGCGCCGCCTCGTGTCTTCACTCATGCGTCCCTACCTTCGTGTCTACCAGGTGCGTAACGCGCTAGTTTATCACCCGGTCAACTCCCCGGGAAAGAACCGTCGCAGACGCCACCCGCAACGGGAAACACCCACCGCCACCTACGGCATCGTCACGCACTGCGTGACCGGCGCGGACTCACGGCCACTGAGCTCCACGACAACACTCACCGTCAGGCAGTTCTCACCGCTCACGGCCGGCGTTGTCAGGGAATTACGACGCATGGTTTCGGCAACCACGGCCTCGCCCGGACGCTCCAACACGTACTTGAACGCGAGCTGATCGGACCCGTTCTGCCCCTGCTGAGGGATGTCCCAGCTCCACAGGATCTCGGTGCCCTTCGGCGTCGCAACGACCTCGGCGACGGGAGCGGGGGGCGCGCCTCCCGCGTCGTTCACACCGCCGCCCGGAGGCTCGCTCGTCTGCCCAGGGGTGGGATCAGACGAAGCACCGCCCAGGTGAATACTGTGTCCGCCTCCGGTCAGCATCGCCACGACCAGGCCGGCCGTCGCAAGCACCATGACGAGCGCGAGCACCGGAAGAACCCACGCGGGACGCTTCGACTCACCCTCGACCACCCCCGTACGGTTCGTCGTCGAGTTCCCTGCCCACGCCTCGTTCAACGAGGCATGGGCACCATCCGCGAAACTCCCACGGCGCGCGCGCGTACGCTCCGCATCCAGGGGGGCCCAGGAGGGGGACGACAAGGCCGATGCGGGTGCGCTCGAAGAGGCGACGACGCTCAGCTTCATCTCCGTGACCGGGCGGTGCATCTCGCGCTCGATCGTCTGCAGCGCGTAGCCCAAGGCGGCAGCCGACCCGAAGCGCTGCTCCGGATCCAGGCTCATCGCGCGGCGGACGATGGCCGTCACGGCCTCGGGCACGCCCGGACGGTCGATACGCGACACGCGGCCGCGCGCCACGCGCTGAGCGACTGTCTTCGCGGAGTTATCGCCGTCGACCACCTCGAAGGGCGACCGCCCCATCAGCAGCGTCCACAGGGTTGCTCCCAGAGCCCACACGTCCTGCGTGGGGTGGGCGCGCGCCGTGCCCGCGATCTGCTCCGGGGGCGCCCACATCACCGAAAAAGCATCGCGACCACTGCGCGGATCCGCGCCCACCGGCTCCGCGACGCCGAAGTCCGTGAGAACCGGCGACCCGTAAGCGTTGATCATGATGTTGCTCGGCTTAATGTCGCGGTGCACGTAGCCCGCGCGGTGCAGCATCTCCGCTCCGCCACACATACGGATCACCATCGACAGGGCCCGGTCGGCGGCCATCGGATTGGCGCGTACCTGATCGAGGATGTTCGCGACCGGGCAATACTCCATGACCAGGAACGGGCGACCGTCCGGGGTGCGACCCGCCCCATACAGCTGTGCCACCGCGGGGTGACCGGACACGAGCGCCATCACGTCGGCCTCGCGGGCGATCCCCGCCTCTCCGTCCGCCCCACGGTCCCTGCGCGCCACCTTCACGGCAACGTCACGGCTGGGCAGCTCCTGACGGCACAGGTACACGTCCGCAAACCCACCTGCCCCCAGGGGACGAATCCACTGGTAGCCCGGCAGCACCGGGACCATCCCGAGGCGCGCCTCACTGTCCATCAGCGTTTCCCTTTCCTATGGCCGTTCGCGTGCCGAATTAACGAACGCCGCCCCTCACCGGAGGCTGCTGCCGCCTGACGACGCGCGCGACGCCTCCAGCGCAACGACTTCAGCGATAGGGCGTAGCGCACGCGCGCGAACGCCGACACCGACGAGGCCCACTCGCGGCGCAGCTCATCCACGTCGTTCCAAGCCTGCTCAGCGTCCTGTGGGCGCGCACCGGTCACCGCGAAGTCCGCGACATCCGCGCGGCGCGCGACCGTGACGACGCGCGGCACCGCACCGGAGAACAGGGACCAGCCGGGCACGCGCACGTCCGCTGCGGAGTGCTTGCGTTCCTTGCGGGACGCGCGTGGGGTCGCCTCGTCGTTCTCAGAGTTTTCAGGCGCCCACTGCGAGGCCAAGGCCCACGCGACCTCCTGGCGCGTCAGGTGCGGTTCCACCACCAATCCGGAATCGATCGCGGTGTCCACCAGCTCGTCCCACGATCCGCGAACCGCCTCCGCCGCTTGCGCCCTGCGACGGGCCTTGCGGCGACGAGACTTCGCGACGAGCACCAACAGCACAGGACCCATCAGCACCAGCAGCGACAGGGATACCGCGCCAATCGTCACCCACGGGATACGCAGGCCGTTCGGGTCGTGCGGATCGGTGGCCTGGTCGCGGGTGGCCGGAGGCAGCTCGACCGGCTGTTCCGGAGGCTCCGGCGGCTGCAGGACCTGCGGCTTGGGCACCGACTTCGGCTTATTCACCCGCGTCGTCGGCTGCTGATCGCGCGGCGGCGTCGGGTCGAAGGTCGCCCAGCCGACGCCGGGGAACTCCACCTCGACCCACGCGTGCATGTCCCCGCCCGTCAAGTCCACGTTGCCCGACGTTCCCTCGCGGTAGGCACCCATCACGACGCGGGCGTTGATGCCCTGCGAGTGCAGCATCAGCGCCATCAGCGTCGCGTACTGCTCGTCGTCGCCCACCAGCATATCCGCGCCGATCATGCGCTGAATACGGTCCTGGGAGGAACCCGGACGCGAGTTGATCGTGTCCTCGTTGGAGTAGTAGCCGTCCGTGTGCAGAAAGCTCTCAATCGCGCGGGCCTTCTCCAGGTCCGAACGCGCACTCGTCGTGTGCTCCGCGGCCAGCGTATCCACGTCCTTGGGGACGTTCGTGTCGCCACCAACGTAGCGGGTAGCCTCGACGCTGGCGAACTCCGAGTCCGCATGATCGCGAGGCATCGTCAGGCTCATCGTGTAGCCCATCTCGCCCGCAGGACCCGTCGTCAGCGCGGTCTCAGCCCACAGGTCGTAGTTCAAACCCTTCTGCTGGTCGGCCGAGAGCGGGTCGTTCGGGTCGAACTCCAGGACGTGCACCTGGCCGATCGTGGGCACCCACGGACCCAGCAGCTGCGACGTCGACACGGTCGTCTCAACCTCGGCCTCGTTCGCGTTGCGCCCCGGGATCGTCGAGCCGACGCGGCGGTATCCCGCCATCCCATCCGTATTGGCGACGCCCATGCCGAAGGTCGTCCCGTCGTACACGTCCATCGCGCCCAGGCGCACGCGCGCTTCCTTGGGCATATTGGTCACGTGGATCAGGGACGATTCCTCGAGGTCCTTGTTGTAGTGGCGGTAGCTGGACAGCGGCGAGGGGTACTCGCGCGCATCCACGGGCGGCTCGACGACGTCACGGCCCACGATACGATCCGAGGCCGTGGGACCCAGCAGCGACGCCGCGGGGATCGCGGCCGCCACCATCACGGCCACCATCAGCGAGGCCATGCCCACGCGCCACCACACGTGCACGATCTGGCGCGAGGAACCGCCCATCGTCGTGGATGCCGACGTTGTCGACGCCGACATGCCGATGACGATGTCCGCGCCCGTGCGAGCCCGGCCGATCGCCGAAGCCCACGACCACCAGGCGATGAGGGCAACCCACCAGATGATGACGAGGATGAGGTTCGGGCTGTGGCTCGACGGACCCCACACGATGGCGAGAACGCCGCACAGGACGAGGGCCACCGACCCCCACATCGGGCGCCCGTAGCGCACCGTGACGACGCCCGCGGCGACCGAACACACGAGGCACGCCATCCACGGCACCATCGCAGGCCCCACGTACGAGGCGGCGGGAGGGGTGAGGGTCAGGAGGTCCTTCCACGCCTCGACCGCACCGATCACGAGCGTCTGGAGGGTCCGGGACGTGGGCACCACGACCCAGCGGGTCGTCTCGCGCAGGGCCGCGGCCCCACCGAGAAGGAAGTGAGCGGCCACGACCGAGGCCACGATCGAGAGCAGGTCCCAGCGCCACTTCGACGCCGCCCACGAGAGGAGCAGACCGACGAGGACGCCCAGGCCGGCGGCGATCGCGCCCTCTCCCCCGCCGAAGACTGATTCGAACATGACGATGGGGCCCACGAAGAGGACGCCCAGCACCAGCAGCGACCACGCGGGCATGGCCGCACGACTAATCGAGCCGCCCATCGTGGTCTCAGATGCCTCCGGCAGGCGCGAACGACGGGGCGGAGCCTGACGGGCCACGGGACGAACGGGAGCGCTCACGCAGACACCCCCCTCGACACCAGCGTCGGCAAATCTTCCAGCGACGGGCAGTCAATGATGACGCCTCGGTTGATCTTCTTGCGACGCCTCGCGCACCCCGGAACCACCCGGATAACGGACACGACCACGTCGACCGGAGCGATATTGGCCAGGCGAGCCGCCTCCTCGTCATCCACGGACTCACTGACCACGATCGACAGGACCGAAATCCCGCCTCGCTCCAGGATGCAGCGCCGCACGACACCCGCGAACTCCGCGCGCCTCGACGTCTCCATCTCCGACAAAGCATCCAGCATTGCCATCGGCGTACCCGTGGGAATCCACTCGTCCGCCGTGTGCATCGACACCGTGCGCGCCTCGCCCGACCCGGCGATCGCCAGCGACGCCGCGACAGACACGCCCGTCTCGAAGGCGCGGCGACCCCACGCGTCAATCCTCGTATCCAGCAGCACCATGTGGTGCGAGCGGTGCGTCTCCTCAAACTGGCGCACGATCAGGCGCCCGTAACGGGCCGTCGACGGCCAGTGCACCGCGCGACGGTCATCGCCGGGCTCGTAGTCGCGCAAGGCGTGGAAGGACACGTCCGAGCTCGTCAGCTTCTCGCTGGCCACGCCCTCGACGTCCATCTGCATGCCCGTTGCGTCGAAGGAAAAACGTACCGTCGGCGGGTGCACGTGCACGAGGATCGGCTCATCCCACTGGCGCACGCGGCGCAGCAGGCCCAATCCGTCCATGCGCACCGTGCGCGCCGGACCCACGTTGATCACGCCGCGACGCTTCGTCATCACCGAGAAGGCCTCGTTCCACGTCCCGTTCCCGCTAATCGGGGGAACCAGGAACTCGCCACTGCCTCGTCCGATCGTGACCTCCACGAGCGTCGAGCCCGAGCGGCGAGCCGACTCGTTGAAGACGCGCACTCGACCCACCGCCACCTGTCCGGCAACGATGCGATCGTTCTTCATGCGCAGCGACACCGACAGCGGGGACGGGGACGCCACCGACGCGATCGCCACCACGAGGGCCACCAGGCCCATGACGGCCACCACGAAGCCCTCGATCCACCCGAAGGAAGCGCCGGCCACCGCGCCCGCGACGAGGGCGAGGCTCACCGCCCAGCCGACCGGCGTCAGGGCACTGAGCCAACGCGACAGCCACACGAAGGCGGGAACCGCCTCCAGGCGGGCGCGCGCGTTGCGCCAGGCAGCCTTGAGGATTCGACGAAGTTTCTTCACGTGCTCACTACTCCGGACGGCATTCGAGCAGGTACGGGCCGCGTTGCCTGAATTCATCCTCACTGCCTGCGAGGGTGATCGCACCCGTCTGGAACGGGCCCGCACCATCGATGTGCACCGTCTGCGTACCGCCCGTCTTTTCGTTACGGACCGTGCACACGTGATTACGCGACGAACCCGACCATCCCGGAGCGCTCAGCGTGAACGTGTGGCACGAGGCCGGAGAGAATCCTTGCTCGTTGCCGCTGCAGGTCTCCACCCACTGCGCGCTCACATCGAGCTTCGTGGTTTCCGTCGGGCGCTGACTCATCACCGTCTCACCCACGTCGTTGGCCGCAACGACCGTGGCCTGGTATCTCGTGCCCTGGGCCAGATCCGAGAAGGTCGCCTCGGTGGCACCAGGAGACAAGGGCTTCGTCTCGCCGTTACTCAGCGTCACGCGGATCTGCGTCACGGCGGGATTGGCCGCCACGGCGTCCCAACGCACCGTCAGGCTCGTCGCGTTGACCTTCGTGATCGACACTCCCACCTGCGACGGTGCGCCCGTCGCCTGGCCGACCGCCGGCACCGGCGGGGAGGCCGCGTTCGGGTTACTCACGCCCACGCCCGTCTGGCAGAAGTAGAACGTCTGCGCCTCCCAACCGGTCACCGTCAGAGTCTGACCGTTCTCGACCTGCGTCCCAGTGGCACACGCGTCCCGCGACCTGGCGTAACGCAGCGTCAGGTGCGACGCGTCGAAGCCTCGGCCCGGAACGCGCACCAGACCGTCCACGCGCACCTTGCCTTCTTCTCCGATACCAGACAGGGTCGGGGCCGCGATCTCAACTGGGACCGTGGCGACGTTTACCGTCGTGGTCGCACGCTCCGACTTGTCGCCATCGGCGTTGTACGACTCCACCGTCACGAGCAAGCCTGTATCCGCCGACACGTTCGGCACGTCAACGCTCGTCGCACTCGGACCAGCGGTGGCGGACTTGTCACCGACCGTGACCTCCGTCCGATCCCAGCCGCTTCCATTCGGGACACCAAGCGCCCAGGACACTCGCACCGTCGCAGTTGACGCGTCGGGCGCCATAGCCGACGTGGAGGCGGAGACGTTGGTAGGAATGGACGGCGGCCCGTGCGGGCTACCCTGCGTCGAATTAGACACCGGCGAGGGTGTCTTCGCGTCGTTCTGCGCCTGGATGGACACCAAGTAGCTGGCGCCGTTCTGCAGACCGCGAATGGTCGTGGTGTTCTCCGTACCAGCCACGGAGTGCGCGGTCGGCTGGCCGCCCCCCTGCGGCGCGACGAAGACCGTGTAGGTGCGGACCGCCGATCCCCTGGAGGTCGCTTCCGTCCACGAGACGATCAGGCCACCATCCGTGCCCTGGACCGTGGGCGCGGCCATTTGATCGGGGGCAACGTCAATGTGCTCAGGCGCGGAGGGCGCCGACGGGTCCGAATCCCCGGCCTCGTTGTGGGCGATGACCGTGAAGGAGTGCTCGACGCCGTTTTGCAGGCCCGTCACTTCCATGCCCGGGTTGGTCGTGCGTTCGGGCTTTCCGCTCACCGAGTCGATGATCGTGTAGCCCGAAATGGTTCCGCCGTTCGGAGCGGCTGCCTGGAAGTTCACGAAAGCGCTGCCCGGGCCGGTCGCGGTCGCGGTCACCTTCTGCGGCGGGTCGGGTCGGTCCAGGACCTTGACGATGACACGGCCCTGCACGACGCGGTCCGGGTCGCTCGTCGCGTCCATGACGCGGTAGACGACGATCATCTCGCCGTGGAAGCCCGCCTTGGGGCTCACGGTCAGCACGTTGCCATCGCCCGCCGCGGTACCCTGACCCACGTGTACGGACGCGTCCAAGACGACGAGGGGATCCGGGAACGGGTTCGTCGTGTACTCCGAGAGGTTCACGGTCGCCGTCTGGCCGGCGTTGACCTTGATCCGCGCGTCCGTCGTCGTCACGAGGGGCTTGGAGGACTTCACGATCGTCACCGGAATGTCGGCGTTGACCGCGCCCGAGCCGTCGTCCACGCTCACCGTGATCGCGCCGACCGGCCCCTTGGGCTGGTCCTTCTTGCCCGCCACGGTCAGCGTGTAGCCGTCCAGGGACACGTCGATGCCGCCGGGGACCTTCGCCAGGCGATAGTCGAAGGAACTCTTCGCCTGGTCGTCCGGGTCGTCCACCATCTGGGTGAGATCAACCTTCACGTTCTCACCCTGGCCCACGAGGATCGGGGTCGGGGTCAGGCGCGGAGGCAGGTTTCTCGCGGGTTGAATCGTAATCGGGATCGTCAGCGTCGAGGACAGGGCCGAGGCATCGTCCGCGCCGCCGTCACGCACCGTGAAGGACACCGAGGCGCGGCCCGAGGCCGTGTCCGGCGCCGTCAGCACGATGTGCGAGGAGTCCTGCAGCGTCGCCGAGTCGATGCCGCCGCTGGCCTTAACCGTCGCGGCATCTGTGACGACCGGAGAACGCGAGTTGTCGCGCACGAGCACGTAGTCGTTGATGTCGAGGGTGAGCGCGGACCCCGCGCGCATCGCCACCGGGATGCGCGTCATATCGAGGCGTGGGGCCAGCAGGTCAGTGCCCGGAACCGTCACGACGGCGCTCGCCGTGAGCCCATCGGGGTCCGTCACCGTGTAGACGACGAGGCGACGGCGCGCGTCCGGGCTGATCGACAGGTTCTGGCCGGACACGCTCACGCCCGAGCCGTCCGACGAAACAGCCAGAGCACCAGTCGTGCCGTCCGGGTCCTCGTCGTTGACCAGGACGGGAACACTCACGGGCTTCGAATCCGAGGGAAGGTCAGCGACCGACACGACGTCATCTCGGGCGATCGGCGCGCGCAGCGGCGCCTCAGCGTCCACCGTCACGGTCAGCTGCCCCTGGGCGCGACCTCCTCGGCCGTCCTGAATCTGGTAGGCGACCACAAACACGCCATTGGAGGCGGGGGCCTTGACCGTCACAGTATCCTCGGCCACCGTCACGGTCACGGATTCATCCGACACCGCAACGGTCGCCGGATCCGTATCGACGGACAGGGCATCGCCGTCCGCGTCCACGTCATTGCTCAGGACGTTAATGCTCACCTCCCTGCCCGGTCGCACCGTCAGCGAGTCCGGGACGGCGGTTGGGTTGTGGTTCTGCGATCCAGGCGGCGCGATGCCGACGCGCACGCGCGCACGACCCTGCACGCCGAGGCGGTCCTCGACGATGTAGGAGAAGGTATCCGTTCCCGTCGCGTCGTCGGAGGGCGTGTACTCCAGCCACTCCGTACCCAGCACGACGCTGCCCTTCGCGGGCGGCTGATCGATACCGACGAGGGCCACCGAGTCGCCATCCGGGTCGATGCCAGTCAGCGGCACCGGGATTCGCGTCATCTGGCCCTGCACTGCCCACGCGCTCAGCGCCTTGGCAACGGGCGCGCTGTTCGCCGCCGAGGCCGCCACAACCTCGAAGGTCACGGTCGACGTCGCGCGGTTACCCACCGAATCCACGACCGTGTACGCGACGCGGACGACCCCGGCCTCGGAACCGGCGACCAGACGAACCTGGTTACCGGTGACGAACACCGTGCCCAGCTCCGAGCCGGACAGGACCGTGACGTCGGGATCCAGGCTCAGGGACAGGCCGATCGGCGAGCGATCGTTCGTCAGGACGCTCACCGAACCGATGTCGTCGGCGCGCACCTTCGCGGTGTCCGGCGTGGCCTCGGGCGGAGTCTCCTCGCTCTGCGCATCCGTGGGGATAACGCTCACCTGCGCGGTCGCAGAACCCGCGCCGTTGGACACCGTGTACGTAAAGGTCGTCACATCGCTGATCCCGCCGGGGGAGGTAATGCGCAGCAGGTGACGCTCGATGATGGTCACCTCGAGGCCCGAACTCGCGGGCACGTCGATCGACTGGACGACCAGCACGCCGCCCGAGGGGTCCGTGTCGTTGGCCAGCGGGGCGATCAGCGAGGCACCGCCGCTGGGCAGCACCGCCAAGTCGTCCTCGGCGATCGGCAGGGCGTTCGTGTCGTCAGCGACCACGTCAACGCGGATGACGCCCGCCGTCGTCGACGGACCATCCGAGACCGTGTACGTGAACTGGAAGGAACCCGGTACCGACCCCGTGAACGTCAGGATTCCTCGGGACAGGTCCGCAGACACGGACGTGCCCGCCGGTGCCGCGCTCGCCGCGACGAGCGAGATCGCGTCGCCGTTCGGATCCGTGTCGTTCGCGATCGGGTCGATCGCCAGGGCCTCGCCCACGCGGGCCACGTAGAAGTCAGCACGCGCCACCGGCGCGACGTTGCCCGCCTCCTGGACGCTCACCTGCAGCTCGCCCGTCGTCTCCGCGTGGCCGTCCGACAGGGTGACGTTCAGCGTTTTCACGCCCGCACCAGAACCGAGGTCGCGGACCTGCACCGTCCCGTCCTCCTTGAACTGCACGGCGATACCCTCCGGAGCGTCCACGGACTTCAGGAAGAACTGGTCGCCATCCGGGTCAATCCAGTCCGACAGCAGGTTGTATTCCACCTGCGCCATCGCACCGACCTTGATGACCGGGCGCTTGATCTGTCGAGGCCCCTCGTTCTGCGTCCATGGGTGAATCGTCACACGCACGGTCGCGGTGGCACCCGCCATACCGTCCGACGCCTCGTATATAAAGGACGTCGACCCGCTCGTCAGGTTCTCCGGAACCTCCGTGATCTGCAGGGCGCGCCCGCCCCTCGTGCGCACAACCGTTCCGAACTCCGGGTTGGTCACGGCCCGCGCCGTCAGCACGTCGCCATCGTCATCCGAGTCGTTATCGAGGACCGGCAGGAGCGTCGAACGCCCCGGGCGGATACCGAAGTCATCGTCCACGGCCTCGGGGGGAGTGTTCTTGTCGTCGTGCTCCGGCTCCGAGACCTGCTCGCGCTGGTCCGGGGTCGGAGTGTCCTCTTCTTCCTCTTCCTCGGTGGGAATCTGATCCCAGTTGTTCACGAGGACCATGTTCTTGTCCGGCAGCCACAGCGTTCCCGTCGACACATCGTTGAGGACGATGCGCGTGCGGTTCGTGCGGAAGAGAGCGGACGAGGCCTCGGCGAGCGTCGGAACCGTCTGCGCCTGGTTGCGCGACTTGTCCGTGCAGGTGCGCACGAATGCGCCCGAGCCCGCCCACGCGGCGTAGGAGCAACCGTTGTGGAAGACGGGGGGAGCCGGGTTTCCCTTTGCGCCCGCGTCCGAGGCAGGCTGACGTTCGACCGACTTGCCGTTCAGGGATACGGCTACAAGCTCCGAATCGGTCGCGAGCAGCACGGATGAGGACTCGTCGCCCGGATCCTGCAGGACCGCGCCGGTCACGTGTTCCTCAGCGAGGTCGCGGACCTTACCGCCGGGCAGAACGAGGGTGTTGCCGGGCTGATCGTAGATGACGGGCTTGTCGCCGACCGCCGTGATCGACAACGGGCCGGAAGGCTGGAAATCCTTGATCGTGCTCGTCTTCGCACGCCACGTCTGGCCTTCCTTGACGATGGTGACCAGCGACGAGGAACCGGCCGAGTAGGCGAACACCGTGCCCGAACGCGACACCGTGACGACGCCGTCGCTCAGATCCTTGGCGACCGCGTCCTCGGCAGCGAAAGAAATGGAGGCGGGTTCGCCCGCGTTACCAACCCACAGGAGGCCGGCAGCCGGGTCGAGAACCGCAAGCACGGAACCGCCCTGCACCTGGGTGGCCCCCTCGGGCAGGGTCACGGCCTGGCCGATCGAGAAGGATGTGGGCTTGACGGGTGACACGGTTCGCGTCACCGTTTCCCCCAGCGTCACGTCGCCGCCGGCCTGACCAATGTCGAAGGACGCAGACTTGACGGACACGGTGCCGTCGAGCATGAGCGAGTCATAGTTGAGGTGGCCAAGGAGCTTACGGTCCTGGTTCGTCACCCAAATTCCGCCATCATCGACGCTGACCTGGGTTACCTCGACGCCGCGGTAGACCACCGCGAGGACGCACAGCATTGCGGACACTACGAGGACGGCGATCGCGGGCATCCGCTTCGACCAGGTGTTTCGCGATTGACGCGCCTTGTTCATGTGGCTTCCTCAGTCTTGATGTGCGCACTGTTGTGGGGGGTATCTGTATCCGCGGTTGGCATGATGAACCATTACAAGGATACACATCGACCAACCCTATGGATAACCGGCCGAGACAACAACAGGTACCGGACAAGCACATTCCCTCTGCGGGCTATTCTCGCCGCGATCTCGCGCATGCCGGGCACACGAGAACCTGACCACAGTGACGCATTTGGATGTTCGCCGTCACTGAATGAGGCCCGGGCCGACACTGCACAGATCCACCTCGCTCGGCGGGCGTTGCGAAGCCCCTGCACGCGCACCTGAGTCACTCGTCGCGCGCGCGAACCGCAGATGAGGCAGGGCGGGGTTACGGTGGGTGCATGGCGAAAGAAAAGATCACGTACCGCTGCTCCGACTGCGGCTGGACATCGCCCAAGTGGGTGGGTCAGTGCCGCGAGTGCGGGGCGTGGGGAACGGTCGACCAGGCGGGCGAGGTGACGGGAGGAGCGCGCACGGGCGCCACTACCCCGAGGCGCCCCGCCGTGCCCATCGGAGAGGTCGACGGGGAGCGCGCCTCGTCGCGCTCGACGGGTGTGGGAGAGCTCGACCGCGTCCTCGGCGGCGGCATCGTCCCCGGTGCGGTGATTCTCCTGGCGGGCGAGCCCGGCGTCGGCAAGTCGACGCTGCTGCTGGACGTCGCCGCGAAGGACGCGCGCACGGCGGCCGCGGACGGGCGCGGTCCCGTCCTGTACATCACAGGCGAGGAGTCGGCCGCGCAGGTGCGCGGGCGCGCCGAGCGCATCGGTGCCCTCGAGCCAAACCTGCTCATCGCCGACGAGACGGAACTCGGGGTCGTCCTCGGACACGTGCAAGAGGCATCCCCCTCTCTCCTCATCGTGGACTCCGTGCAGACCATCTCCTCAGCCCAGGTCGAGGGCGGCGCGGGCGGCGTCGCACAGGTGCGCGCGGTCGCCGCCGCCCTCATCCGGATCGCAAAGGAATCCGACCTGCCCACCCTCCTCGTCGGTCACGTGACGAAGGACGGCGGCATCGCGGGTCCGCGCATCCTCGAACATCTCGTGGACGTCGTCTGTCAGTTCGAGGGAGATCGCCATTCGCGCCTGCGCCTACTGCGCGCGGTGAAGAATCGTTACGGCCCCACCGACGAGGTCGGCTGCTTTGAGCTGACGGACTCGGGGATCTACGGCCTCGCCGATCCGTCCGGCCTGTTCCTGTCGCGCACGACGCGCGGTGTGCCCGGCACGTGCGCGGCCGTCTCACTCGAGGGGCGTCGCCCGCTACCCACGGAGATCCAGTCGCTTGTCGCCCCCTCCGCGGGCGGGTCGCCGAGGCGCACCACGTCGGGCGTGGACCACGCGCGCGTGGCCATGATCCTCGCTGTCCTACAGGCCCGCATCGGCGCGGATACGTCGGGTGCGGATGTCTACGTCTCCACGGTTGGCGGGGCACGCACGGTCGAGCCCGCGATTGACCTGGCGATGGCGATCTCGATCGTGTCCTCGCTCAAGGGCGTTCCCCCTCGCACCGACCTCGTAGCGGTCGGAGAGATCTCGCTGACGGGGGAAGTCCGGGCCTGCACGGGCACCCAACGCCGCCTCGCCGAGGCCGCCCGTCTCGGCTTCTCCGAGGCCATCGTGCCCGCCCAGGGTAGCGAGGACCTCGCTGGCGTCGACGGCATCACCGTCTTCACTGTGTCGGATCTGGCGACGGCTATTCGTGTCGCTTTCCCGGCCGACTCGCAATAATAGGAATCGAACCTACTGTCCTGGGAGGGAATCACATTGACGTCCGATGCAGCGATCCTTCGTGAGGCACTGCGCGCAGTCGCGCCGGGCACGCCACTACGTGAAGGCCTGGAACGAATCCAGCGCTCCCACACCGGCGCCCTCATCGTCCTGGGATACACCCCCGACGTGCAGGCGATCTGCTCGGGCGGCTTCGACCTCGACATCGCCTTCACGGCCGCGCGCCTGCGCGAGCTGTGCAAGATGGACGGTGCGGTCATCATCGACCCCGACCTGTGGCGCATCCGCAAGGCGAACGTGCAGCTCTTTCCGGACCCCACGATTCCCACCGACGAGTCCGGCATGCGCCACCGCACCGCCCAGCGCACCGCCCGACAGACGCACCTGCCCGTCCTCTCCCTGTCCGCGTCGATGCGCATGATCTCCATCTACGTGGGCACCGAGCACCGCCTCGTTGAAGAACCCGAGGCCCTCCTCTCACGCGCCAACCTGGCCGTGGACACGCTCGACCGCTACAGTCAGCGACTCGACGAGGTCCTGCAAACCCTCACCATCCTGGAGATGCGCGACAGCGCGACCGTGCGCGACGTCGCCACCGTCATGCAGCGCATGGAGATGATCCGCCGCATCACCTCGGAAATCACCGAGTACCTTGAGGAACTCGGCTCCGAGGGCCGCCTGCTCGCCCTGCAGGTCGAGGACCTCGTGCGCGGCTCGGCGTCCGAGCGCGCCCTCGTCATGCGCGACTACATCCACAACCCCAACGAGGTCGCCCGCGTCGAGGCCGAGCTGTCTTCCCTCGGGTCGGAGCGCATCGTGGATCTCACCGCGATCGCTAACATCCTGGGGCTGGACGTGTACGAGGTTGCGGACCTGGACCGGGAGATCACGCCGCGCGGGGTACGCGCCCTGTCCCTGGTGCCCCACCTGTCGTGGAGTGCCATCAAGGAGGTTTCCGCGCACATCTCGACACTGCCCGAGCTGCGCGCCGCCACCACCGCGGACCTGGAGAACATCGAGGGCATCGGCCCCTATCGCGCCAAGCTCATCACCGAGAACCTGGCCCACCAGGCGCAGGCGGTCAGCTCCGGCCTCGTCGGCTGGTAAACCCTAACGGCCCGACTGCGCGCCGGACTGCGGACCCGACTGCGGGGCGGGCGTCGGTGCTGGAGTCACGTCGACGATCGTCGAGCCAACCTCGCGGGCACCCATCGTGACCGACACCTTGTAGGTTCCGGCTGACGCGGCGGTCGCGCCGCCCGCCGGTACCGTGCAGCCGTCCGTGTACACGTATCCGTCCCAGCGCAGCGCACCATCCCATGTGGTGCCTGGGCGCAGCAGCAGGGGCGTCGAAGACTGCTGATCATCGCCGCACCTCGCCGAGTTGTAGACCTGCAGGTCACCCGTCGAAATCTGCAGCGCGAAGCGCGACAGGGAGGTCGAGCACGCAACGCTGCCGCGGTTTTCCAGCGTGAGGGTCACGGGCATCGCCGACCCTGACGAGGTCGTGGAGGCCTTCGCGCCGACCGCGATGTCTCGGTCCAGGCAGGCGGGAATATCAATCGTAGTGCCGTCCGTGAGCAGGCCGTCGGCCGTGGCTTCCTGGCCGCCCTTGAGCGTGTAACCGGATGCATCGACGGCCCCAGACTGGACGGACTGCGAAGTCGACTGAGGCTCGGGATCGGCAGTGAAAGCGCCCGCGATCGCTCGGAGCACGGCGACGATTCCCCACACTATGAGAGCCAGGATGAGGATCAGCCCAAGGCCCGTGATGATACGCCTCGGCCATAGGTTGACCGGCGGACGGCCGCCGCCCGACGGCTTCCTTGTCGCCGGATTCTTCGCGCCGCCCCCGCGCTGTGCCGTGGACGCGCCGGCGCTCGCCCGCTTCGCGGACGCAGAGGACCTCGATGAGGCCGGACGGGCCGATGAGGCGCGACTGCCGGCGGCGGCACGCGACGCGCGATCTCCGGCGCGACCGCTCGCCCCTCCCGACGCACTTGGCCTGGAGGTGGGTCGCCTGGGGGAATTCTTACGCTGGTCAGCCACGCATCCACGATACCGGCAGCGGGGCACGGGAAGCGGCTAACGCTCGGGACGGGGGCAACTTTCACACGCTGAGCGCCCCCGCACAACGACGAGGCCGCCGATCAGGCGGCGGCGCTGGGCGTGGAAGACGTAGGCCCCTCGTCGTCGGGGTTGATGACGCACCACCGTTCGACGACGATCGCGATGACACACCACACGATGCCGACGAGGCCACTGAGGCCCGCTCCGATCGCGTTAGAGAGCATCGCGGGTGCCTCCAGCTGCACGAGAGACACGGCCATGACGCCGATAAGAAAACCCGTCAGGCCCGCGCCGACGAGGGCGCTCGCCCGCGCAAAGACGGCGACACGCATCGCGCCGATCGCATCGATCCACGTGTCCTTGCCCGCTCGCATGCGACGCACTGCCAGGCCGGACCAGATGAGGCACGCCGTGGCGATCGCAAAGACGACTGCGGGGCCCGGGGCGACGATCATCGGGGTGCCACCCGCGCGCATATGCGCGAAGAAGCCTAGGAAACTCAGGCCGGCGGCCGCGAGGGCGACCACCAGCACCCATACGATCGACACGGGCTTCATTCAGCGCCTCTTGACGATCGGGATCGCTCCAGTCATCGTGGGCCGCACGACGACGCGACGCAGGATCCCAGTCTGGGTGGCCTCGTCCTCGGGAATGGGGCCGACGGGGGTACTGTCGGGCAGCCCGGGGGCCAGGATCGTCGAGCGCCCGTCCGCGTGAACGGTGGGTGCGGGCGGTTCCTCCTCGTGGACCAGGCCGGAGTGGTCGTCGACGACGCGCACGTCGTGCGCGGAGCTGACGGAGAAGTTCCAGTCCGGCAGGGCGATCGAGGAAGGAGATTCCTCCCGCTTGGATTCAAAGACGGGGACCCAGCGCGGCTTCTCACTGCCGCTGGGCTTGTAGGTTGCCGCGCCGATCTTGCGGGTCATGCGACCGGCCGCGGAATCCGCGGGCACGGAGGAAACCGGGTACCAGGAGGGGCGAGACGGGGCCCGCTCTCCGCGGTGACGGCGCTCGCGCTGGGGCGGCACCGAGTACGCGGACGCTTCCTGAACGGGCGCTTCCTGAACGGGCGCTTCCTGAACGGGCGCGGGAGGCTGCGCGGCAGGCTCCGCCTCCTCGTCGGGAGCCACGCGCGACGCGTCAGCAAGGGGCACGGGGGCCTGCGATGGGGACGCGGGGAGTCTTCCGTCCACCTGAGCCGGGGGCTGCGGTTGCTTGGCGGGCGCGGCCCCGCGAACCTTGGGTGCCTCGTCACGCGCGACCGTGGGGGCCGGAATGACGGCGGGAGTCGGTGCCACCTCGGGGGCGGGAACGACCTCGGGGGCCGGTGCCACCTCGGGCGTGGGCGCGACGACGGGGGCGGGCGCGACGACGGGGGCGGGAGCCGTCTTGGCGGCGTCAATGTTCGGTGCCGGAACCACGCCCCCCGGGACGGGGGTGCCCGGGCCGGTCACGAGGTTGTCGACCTGGCTGATTTCGCCGGTGAGGGTCTCAATGAGTTCGCGCATGTCGGCGCTGGCCTGCTCGGCGCGCTGTGCGAGAAGCTCGTCGGAGTCGGCCATGACTGCCGCGGGGTCTTCGAGCCAGTCGTCGACCGCGTCGATGATTCCTTCACGGTCGGGAGTGTCGGCCAGCAGCTCGGACACTCGGCCAACGCCTTCGAGGATCGCGTCGGGATCGCACAGGAGCCAGGGTGCCAGCACGAAGGCGCGCTCCCTGGCACGCGGGTGCGGCAGGGTCAGGACCGGATCGGCGGAGGCCAGGCCCTCGATCTGGATGATGTCGATGTCGACGGTGCGCGCACCCCAACGCTCGTGGCGCTCACGTCCGAGCTCACGCTCGATGCGGCTGGTCTGAGCGAAGAGCTCATCGGGGGTCGCAATGGCGGAGCCAACGACGACCGCGTTCCAGTAGTCTGGCTGGGGTGCCTGGCCGGGTGCGAGCACCGGCTTCGTGCGCATGATCGGCGACACGTCCTCGATCTGGAAGCCCTCCATGTAAGACAGGGCCTCGACCGTATGCATGAGGGTAACGGGAACATCCCCGAGGTTGCCGCCGATGGCCAGGACGACGCGGCGCGAGCGCAGGTGCGCGGGTCTGGAGGCATCCTCCTCACGCTTGGCCTCGGCGGCGTGCACGGCTCGGCGCGACGGAAGGGCCTCACGCTGCTCCTGCTCGGCGGGGCTGGGTGCCTGGGCGCGGCCATAGGTCTCGATCTCGCCGGTGAGGACGGAGCCGTCCTCGGCCTCGTAAATGCCCTTGAGGGACAGCGACAGGGGAATCGCATCGGTCTGGCCAGCCCGCACGGTGACGGACACGTCCACGAAAGGATGATCGATGGGCGCGTCGGGCTTGTGGACGGTGACCTCGGTGCCGACGACGGCCTCGTGGCTCATGACGCGAGCGGCAATCGTTTCGGCAAGGGTCTCGATGAGGTCGACGGCGCTACCGGTGAGGACCGCCATGGCCTCGTCGGCGATGTCCGCGTAGGAGACGGTGGCGGCTATGTCATCGGTAGTCCCCGCGGTCTCCACCCACATGACGATGTCGGCGCTAAAACGCTGGTTGCGATCGCGCTCGAAGTCGTAGACGCCGTGGTTGGCGAGCGCCCCCAGTCCTTTCAGGGCGATGATGACGCGTCTGTTAGTCAACGTCGTTCTCCTTTCGGGCGATGGCCGCCGCGGTGGCTGCTACGTCATGGACCCGAACTGCCCACGCGCCAGCTGCCGCGCAGTAGGCGGCGATGTCCGCGCTGTTCGCGTCAACGTCGCCTTCGAGGGCCTTGACGAAACGCTTGCGAGACGCCCCCACGAGGACGGGGTATCCGCCCTGAAGAAAGCGCGGAAGTTCGCGCAGAATCTGCCAGCACTGGTCGCCCGTCAGCGAGAAGCCGAGGCCCGGGTCGATCACAATTTTATCAGGTGTCACACCAGCATCAATAGCGTCTTGAACCTGGGACCCCACGCGCTCCATCAGCGTGCCCACGAGGTCATCCCCATAATCAAAGTGCTCCCCCGGCATGCCCGGCAGCGCCCGGTAGTGCTGAACGACATACGCGCAGCCCGATTCAGCGACCGCCGCATTCATCTCGGGATCCCAGCGCCCGCCACTGACGTCATTGATGATCGCGGCACCCGCGCAGGCAGCCTCGCGGGCCGTGGACGCGTGCAGCGTATCCACGGACACGATGACGCCCTCGGTGGCCAAGGCCTCGACGATCACGCAGATTCGGCCCCACTCTTCGTCCGCGCTGATGCGCGTCGAGTTCGGTCGAGTCGACTCCCCACCCACGTCGATCAGGTCCGCTCCGGCGGCAACCATCTGACGCGCGTGGTGCAGCGCGGCGGCAACGTCCGTGTAGCGTCCCCCATCCGAGAAGGAATCGGGGGTGACATTCAGGATGCCCATGATCGCCGTCCGCCCGGTGGGCAGGGTCAGGCCCCCCGGCAGCGCCAGAGGCGGGACCAGGAACGAGGCCGGGACAGCGGTCAGGGGCAACGCACTCACGTCATCGACTCCCGGATAGGACGAGGGCCATCATCTCGGCGCGTGTCGCACCGTCGTTCATGATGCCGCGCAGCGCGCTGGTCACGGTCGACGAACCGGGCTTGGAGATACCGCGCATCGACATGCACATGTGCTCCGCCTCGATGACCACGATCACGCCCTGGGGATTGAGGATCTCATCGATCGCGTCGGCGACCTGGGCGGTCAGGCGCTCCTGCACCTGGGGGCGGCGCGCGTAACCCTCGACCACCCGGGCCAGCTTCGACAGGCCCGTCACGACGCCTCCGCGCGGGATGTAGCCCACGTGGGCGCGGCCGTAGAAGGGCAGCAGGTGGTGCTCACACACCGAGAAGAATGTGATGTCACGGACGAGGACGAGCTCGTCAGTGCCCGCGTGAAACTGGGTGCGCAGGTGCTCGCGCGGGTCCTCGGAAAGGCCCTTGCACATCTCACGCCAGGCGCGCGCCATGCGGTCGGGGGTACCGACCAGACCCTCGCGCTCGGGGTCCTCACCGATAGCGACGAGTAGGTCGCGCGACGCCTTCTCGACGCCAGCGGGATCGTAGGTCATGCCTGCTCCTCATCCTCGTTCTCAGGGGTGCCCATCACGTCGGACACGTCGATCGGGGAAACCTCGACCGAAGCCTCGGGGACGGCCGAGGCCCCAACCGAGCCCACGCCGACCGGGTTGCCCATGAGGGCACCGGGAACGGCCGCGTCGGACTGGTAGTTCCACACCTCTCGCTCGGGTGCCTTCACGACGTCCTTGAAGATCTGCGCGAGCTGAGCCTCGTCGAGGGTCTCCTCCTCGAGCAGGCGCGAGGCCAGCGTGTCCAAAACAGCGCGGTTGGTCGTCAGGATCTGCCACGCCTCACGCATCGCGTTGTCGAGAAGGCGCCGCACCTCCTCGTCAATGATCGCTGCGGTGTCGTCGGAGAAGGGGCGCGTTCCCTCACCGCTGCCGTGCCCGAATGCCTCGGTGTCGGCGTCGCCGAGCTTAACCATGCCGATGCGGTCGCTCATGCCGTAGTCGGTGACCATCGCGCGAGCCGTCTTCGTGGCCTGCTGAATGTCGTTGGCGGGGCCGGTCGACGGATCGCGGAAGACGATCTCTTCGGCAACGCGCCCACCCATGCCGTAGACGAGATCGTCGAGGAGCTGGTTGCGCGTCTTGTTGAAGCGGTCCTCGGTGGGCATGACCATCGTGTAGCCCAGGGCTCGACCGCGCGGAAGGATCGTGACCTTCGTGACCGGATCGGTGTAGTTCAGAGCGGCGGCGGCCAGGGCGTGGCCGGCCTCGTGGTAGGCGGTCACGGCCTTGTCGTGGTCGTTCATGACGCGGGTGCGCTTCTGCGGGCCTGCGATCACGCGGTCGATGGCCTCGTCGATGGCGCGCTCGTCGATGAACTGCATGTTCGAGCGCGCGGTCAGCAGCGCCGCCTCGTTGAGGACATTCGCCAGGTCCGCACCCGTGAAGCCGGGCGTGCGCTTGGCGATCTGACGCAGGTCGACCTGCTCGGTGAGCGGCTTGCCCTGCGCATGGACCTTGAGGATCGCCTCGCGGCCCTTCAGGTCCGGTGCCTCGACGGCGATCTGGCGGTCGAAACGCCCCGGACGCAGCAGCGCCGGGTCGAGGATGTCGGGGCGGTTGGTCGCCGCGATCAAGATGATGTTCGCCCGCTCGTCGAAGCCGTCCATCTCGACGAGGAGCTGGTTCAGGGTCTGCTCGCGCTCGTCGTTGCCACCGCCGATGCCGCTGCCGCGGTGGCGACCCACGGCGTCGATCTCGTCGACGAAGATGATGGCTGGAGCGTTCTTCTTCGCACGCTCAAAGAGCTCGCGCACGCGGGAGGCACCCACGCCGACATAGAGCTCCATGAACTCCGAGCCAGAAATCGAGAAGAAGGGGGCATTCGCCTCGCCCGCAACGGCCTTGGCGAGCAGGGTCTTACCGGTTCCGGGGGGCCCGTAGAGGAGGACGCCACGAGGAATACGCGCACCCACCTTGTGGAACTTGTCCGGGGAGGCCAAGAACTCGCGGATCTCCTCGAGCTCTTCCACGGCCTCGTCCTCACCCGCGACGTCCGAGAAGGTCACGTCGGGGCGCTCCTGGTTGAACTCCTTCGCACGCGAGGCAGTGAAGCCGCCCATCATGCGCGAACCCGACATGGAGCGCATGACGAAGTAGAAGGCAGCCATGAGGATCAGCAGCGGCACCAGGAGCTGGAAAATCCCGCCCAGGACACCGGACTGGGGACGGATCGCGTTCCAGCCCTTTGCCGGGGCCCTATCGGCCACCGTGTCCAGGATGTCCTTCGTCTGCACGTAGGAGTACGTGAAGTACACGTGCTTACCCAGATCCTCGGTCTTGTCGTCGCCGCCGGTGCTCTGGTGGACGTAGTTTTCCGTCAGCGTCAGGTTCACCTGCTGGGTGCCCTCGTTGAGGACCACCTTTTCCACCGTGTTACCCGAGATGAGCGCCATGCCCTCCGAGGTCGAGACCGCGCTCGGCTGGGTGGTCTGCCACAGGAACCAGCCGCCCATCAGCAAGATGCTGAGCGGAACCAGCACCCACGCCAAGCTGGGGCGTTTATTCTTGATCTTCTCGTTCACGTGCGTCCCTTACAGGTCGGTGTTCTCAGTTGGTGTAGACGTGCGGCTGCAGCGTTCCAACGAAGGGCAGGTTGCGGTACTTCTCGGCGTAATCCAGGCCGTAACCGACGACGAATTCGTCAGGGATATCGAAGCCCACGTAGGTCACATCCACGTCAACCTTGGCTGCCTCCGGCTTGCGCAGAGCGGTGGCAATCTTCACGGAGGCGGCACCGCGCCCGAGCAGGTTGGCCTGCAGCCAGGACAGAGTCAGGCCCGAGTCGATGATGTCCTCGACGATCAGCACATGGCGTCCGGCCACATCCTGGTCGAGGTCCTTCAGGATGCGCACGACCCCCGAGGTCTTGGTGCCCGACCCGTAGGAGGAAACGGCCATCCAGTCCATCTCGAGGGGGATGTGCAGCTTGCGCGACAGATCCGCCATCACCATGACGGCTCCGCGCAGGACGCCGACGATCAGCAGCTCTTCGCCCGCGTAGTCGCGGTCGATCTGCTCGGCCATTTCACTGAGCCGACGATCCATGTCCTCTGCGGTGACGAGGATTTCCTTCAGGTCATTTCCCATGTCGGTGGCGTCCACCGTGGCCTCATTTCGTTGGTTTGTAACGCGATCGGTTCCACTCTAAGCGTGCCACATAACCGTGCAACCGCACCAGGAAAACAAAGATTCTCACTGTGAGCGCAACATCTTGTGAGCGCGCTCGTGGCGCATTGAGCGCCCCGCGGCCCGGCGAGTGGCACTCCGTCATCCGTCACGCTTCATTCCCGCCCTCACCCGCCCGGCACGCAGAGACAACGATCTGAGCGTCGTCTCCACGCCCGACACGTGAGGCGAGGCCCCCGGGCAGGTGGATCGGCCCCTGTCCTCGCCATGCGACGACGAGGTCGTCGAGATCGTCGACGTGCGAGCTCGACAGAGCCCGCAGCCCGGCGGCTCCTGCGGCCCAGAGAAGGGCGCGCGTGCGCACCGCCCGAGGAGCGCCCCGCAGGTGCGACACCCGCACAACCACGGGGGCGTTGCCCGCACCACCTGCTTCGACGGCCACCCGGGCAGCCTCGCTGAGTTCCCGAGCCCACCCGTTCAGGGCGTCGTCGTCTGCGGCACACAGGGCGGCCGTGCGGGCCAACGCGGGAACGGGATCCACCCCGAGGGCCGAGGCCAGGGCCGGGATCGCGCGGTGACGCACAGCCGAGCGGCGCAGCGGGCTCCCATCGGCGGCCCGCCAGGGGCCATCAAGGGCGTTCGTCGGATCCTCCACCGGCGTCAGGCCCACCTGCCCGCACGCCGCCTCCGTGTCCGTTCGCCGCAGTCCCAGGAGGGGTCGCAGCCACGTGACACCATCGGCGTCGCGCGAGATCGGGGCGATAGCACGCAGGGATGAGGGGCCGGAGCCTCGCGCCAGGCGCAGCAGCACGGTCTCAGCCTGGTCGTCCATCGTGTGTCCGAGGAGGATCGGAGCCCTTTCGCGCATAGCGACCGCTCGCAGGGCGGATCGCCGCGCGTCCCTGGCGGAGGCCTCCGGGCCTCCCGGGCCCGCGACAGCCACGGTCTCGACGAGGGCTCGCGCGCCCAGGGATTCGGACAGGTCAGCAACGTCGCGAGCCTCTCGCGCACTCTCCGCGCGCAGGCCGTGGTCCACCGTCACCGTGACAACGGGGATTCCCGCTCGCGCGGCCACATCTATCGTCGTCAGCGCCAACGCCAACGAATCCGCGCCACCCGACAAGCCGACGACAACAGCGGGCGGGGCCCCGGCCTCGTCCATGAAGGAGGTCAGGTGCGCGCGCACCGCCAGCGAGCAGGCGCGCAGGGCGCCGCGCGGATTCGCCCCTACGAGGCGTGAAGCGTCAGCGCACACGCGCCAGCCACGCGGAAGGATCCGCGTACTCGCGGGCGCTCGGCAGCGCCTCGACGACCGACAGGAGGCGGGCGATCGCGCCCTCGCGTACGACGGTGCGCGCGAAACCCTCGGTCTGGGCCTGGATGGCCTCGACGCCCGCCAGGGGCATACCCGCCGCCGCGCACGCGCGCACCAGGGCCACCCCTCCGGCGTGGGCGCGGTGGGTGCGCAGCCACTGGATCGACGGCAGGTCGCGGGGCGTGAGGACCTCCATCTGCGCCGTGGGCAGCGCGTCGAGGAGCAGGACGATGCGAACCAGCTCATCGCTGCGCTCGGGCAGCGCGTGAATGAGGTCCGCGATGTAGGGAACAAGGTGGGGCGCGTGCGTCAGGTGGACGCCACGAAGACCCGTGCACAGGGACACCCAGCGGCACCAGTCCGTCTGGTCCAGGGCGTAGCGCTGGGCATCGGCGAGCACGTTGGGGGCCACGAGGATGCGCCGCCCGGCGTTAATGTCCCAGATGCCCGTCGCGTCCTTCGATAGGGCGCGCAAGATGATGGCCTCGGCGGCCAGCACGAGGGGCGTGCGCTTATCCTCAAAACGCTCGAGCAGCGATCCCACCGAACGAATCAGTGCGCGCCGGTCCACGACGAGAGTCGAGGAGGCAGCAACCTTCTCCGACGGCTCGGGCAAGGTGGAGAGCTCGGCGAGCCTGCGGTTCGACCACTCCACCGATCGACGCAGGCGCGCCACCACGGCGGAGGCACCCACGCGAGAGGCCGACGGTCCCGCATACGACAGCGAGGCGAGAACTCCCGCGACGTCGCGCGGGCCAAACGGCATATCCATGACCCTAGTTTAGCCCGGCCAGGCTTTCCTCGAAGGCGTCCAGGCGGCCGCGCGTGGCGTAGGCGCCGTCGGTCACCCGGTCATGCCCGATCGACACGAGAAGGACCCGCCCGCTCTGAGTGAGGACGGAGCCCGACAGGGAGGTGACCTCCTGGAGGGCACCCGTCTTGGCCTGCACGTTTCCGACCGCAGGTTCCTCGGTCATGCGCTGGGAGAGCGTACCCACGAGGCCCGCCCACGGCAGCAGGCGCATCGTGTTTGCGCCCGTCCCCTGCCCCGCATAGGAGGCCTTCAGGACGCCAACGAGGGTGTCGGCGCTGATCTTGTCGTTGCTCGACAGGCCCGAACAGTCCTCGAGGCTCAGGCCGTCCGTGGGCACGCCAGCGGCGATCAGGGCGCTACGCACCGTATATGTCGCACCCTCGTACGTCGAGGGAGCACCGGCAGCGCGAGCGGCGAAACGACAATACTGATCCGCGAGCGTGTTGTCGGAGTGGGCGAGCATCCAACGCAGCTGCTCCCCCATCGTCGCGGAAGACACCGACGCGAGAGCTCCGGCACCCAACGGGGCATCGCCGGCCTCGCCGAGCGTCGCAGTGATTCCCGCGGCACCCAGCGCCTGCGAGAACACCTGCGCGACGCGACCGGGCGCATCCGAGTAGAAAACGTTTGCACCCTCGTAGGTGCGCCCCGCGTCGATCGCCATCGGCCCGACGTGGCCCTCGTAGGAACCAACCTCCTGCGCATCCCACGACGCCAAGTGCGAGGCCCCATCGAAGAGCGTGCCGCGCCAGTTCAGGGTCACCGCTGTGATGCCGCGCTGCGTGAGGGCTGCCGCCGCATCGTTGGCGAGCGTTTGCAGTCCCGCACGCCCGGAAACCTCAACCTCGTCGGAGGTGCCGATGCCCAGGAGCAGATCGCCTTCGGAGTCAAGGTAGAGAGTCTGATTGTCGGCTCCCAGGAGCGCGCTCGTCGTCAGCGTCGCCGTCGGGTCCAGGTGCGTCAGCGCCGAGAAGGCCGCGAGCGTCTTCGTCGTCGAGGCGGGCGTGTGCGCCGTCGACGCTTGCGCGTCGAGCAGCACCTCGCCGGTCTGGGCATCCACGACCGTGCCCCACGCCGTGTAGCCGCCTTCGGCCGCGGCAGCCGCGACCGGCGCCCACAGCGCTTCCACGTCGGCGGCATTCACCGGATTGCCCGCGCCCTTCGCGTCGCCAGAAATCGTCGCAGCCTCAAGGGTCGAGGCCGTTGGGGCGTCCGCCGGAGTGGCCGTTTGCGGGGCGCAACCGGCACCGATGAGCGCCGCCGTCGCCACGAGTGCGGCGCTTGCGCTTACAATGGCCCCCATAGACGTGCGATGCATGGACTTCCCTTCGTGGTCACTTCGGTATCTACATTACCCGTCCATGCGGCGACACAACCAACCGGACCCCCGAGTTTCGGGGCTAATCAGGAAGGCGCGGCCATGGAATTTGACGTGACCATCGAGATCCCCAAGGGGAACCGAAACAAGTACGAGATCGACCACGTGACGGGCCGCATCCGCCTGGACCGCATGCTCTTCACGTCCACTCGCTACCCTGATGACTACGGCTTCATCGACGACACCCTCGGCGAGGACGGCGACCCACTGGACGCCCTGGTGCTCCTCGAAGAGCCCACCTTCCCCGGCTGCGTGATCCGCTGCCGCGCGCTCGGCATGTTCCGCATGCGCGACGAGAAGGGCGGCGACGACAAGGTCCTGTGCGTTC
>ERZ773072.333-NODE-333-length-27873-cov-5.319505_pt1 | contig 27873 bp, 26 predicted proteins | sample MGYA00580617_ERZ773072 | MGnify/ENA primary metagenome ERZ773072 (study PRJEB29015, sample SAMEA2737970) | human oral metagenome | biome: human oral; feature: human-associated habitat; material: dental | place: China | collected 2122 ...
CCACCATGACAGCGGCCAGCACACCAGGAAATACAGCAGGAAGATCAGCCCATAGATCCAGAACGAGGCCGTCGGCACCTTCGGCTCGATCATCTGCGAACGTTCAATGATCTGCTGTCCCACCTTCACCACTTCCATCACGCTGATCAACGCGGCCAGCGACGTGGTCTTGACCATCCGCGTGAACAGGTTGATGGCCCCCGGCAGCACCCGGCGCAGCGCCTGCGGCGCCTCGACGTACCGGAACACCTGCGCCCGCGTGAGCCCAAGGGCCAGTGCCGAGGTGCGCTGATGCGGCGGCAGCGACGAGAGCGCCCCGCGTACCAGGTCTCCCATCTCGGCCGTACCCCACAGCGAGAACACGCCCACGCATACCCACAGGGCGTCCACATGCCAGCCCGTCCAGGTGGGCAGCCCGAAGTACAGCACGAACAGCCACACCAGGATCGGCACGATCCGGATCGTCTCCAGGTACAGGCGGCAGCCGGCACGCACCGCAGCACTCCCGCTGCGCATCAGCAGACCCAGCCCCGTGCCCAGCAGCGCCGAGGCCGCCACCGAGATCACCGAGATGTAGAGCGTCAGCCACAGCCCGTGCAGCAGCCGCGGCACGTTCTGGCCCGAGAGCAGCACCTCAAGCGCCGCCATATTCCGCCCTCCGCATCCGTTTCTCCACCCATGCCGCCAGCCACGACAGCGGCAGCAGCAGCACCAGGTACGACACCAGCAGCATGAAGAGCGCCTCGTTGGTCATGTAGTCGGTGCCGATGATGTCCTTGGTGACGAACAGCAGCTCGGCCACCGACACCGCATTGATCACCGAGGTCTCCTTCACCAGAAAGAGCGCATTGGCCGTCAGCGCCGGCAGCGCGATGGCCAGCGCCTGCGGCAATACCACATGCCGGAGAATCTGTGCCCGCCGCAGCCCGATGGCGCGCGCCGATTCCACCTGTCCGCGTGGTACCGCCTGCAGGCCGGCCCGCAGCGCCTCGGCCATGTAGCTACCGCCCAGGAAGGTCAGCGCGATCACGCCGCAGGTGAAGCCATCCCAGTGAATGCCGATCTTGGGCAGCCCGTAGTACAGGAAGAAGAGCTGGATGAGCAGCGGCGTGTTGCGCGACAGTTCGATGTAGACGCGCGCCAGGCTGTCGAAGGGACGCACCCGGTAGCTGGTGACAAGCGCCACGGCCAGGCCCAGCAGCAACGACAGGCTCACGCCCCAGGCCGAGAGCCTCAGCGTCACCAGTGCCGCCTGGACAAAGCGCGGAATGATTTCCTGCACGTAGGACCAATCCATGCGGCGGATTCTAGGCGCTTACATATGCGAAAAACGATGAAGCAGGCCATTCGATCATGAGATTTTCAGATATGACCGGCTTTTGACGCCAAGGACTGTTCCTCAACGCGGCGGATGCTCCCTGCACATGCTCCCTGCACATGCTCCCTGTACATGCCATCTGCCTGTGCTCCCTGGCGTGCCTCATGGCCGGCGACACAATCCTTCCCTCCAGCCCCTCTCTGTCAGCACGGTTTCACGAATCGGGCCATTGAACGTCGGTCCATCATCCCGGCCAATGATTTCCATCCACCTTGCAACGAGATTCAGGGTCAAGCGCACTACCTTGCCTGCCGTGAGGTTATATTGATGACTGTGTGTCACAGGCCGACACGCCTGGCAGAAAGACACCGTCCTCCCCTCTCCCACGGAATCCTCCCCATGCAACTGACCGATCGGCAGACCCAGGTCCTGGCCACCATCGCCACGATCACGGCAGTCTCGATGTACGTCTCCTACATCCCCCAGATCCAGATGAACCTGGCGGGACAGAAAGGCAGCGCCCTGCAGCCGCTGGTGGCCGCCATCAACTGCACCCTGTGGGTGATCTATGCGCTCTTCAAGCCGCAGCGCGACATCCCGGTGGCGCTGGCCAACGCCCCCGGCATCGTGCTGGGCCTCATCACCTTCTGGACTGCTCTCTGAGGGACGGACGCCACCATGAAACTCTCTGCAAAAGCCGCCAGCATCCTGGGCATCATCGCCACCATCACCGCCATTGGCATGTACGTGGCCTACCTGCCGCAGATCCAGATGAACCTGGCCGGCCAGAAGGGCCACCCCATCCAGCCGGCCGTGGCCTGCGTCAACGGCCTGCTCTGGGTCATCTACGCCCTCTTCAAGAAAGGGCGTGACTGGCCCGTCACCATCTCCAACGCTCCGGGCTTCATCCTGGGCGGCATCACCTTCCTGACGGCCATCCTCTGACGTGCGACATCCATGGCATGCAGGCCCCCCTGCATGCCATGGCAAAAAACGCATGACGATATGCGTCTGACGCATATGGAGCCATCCTTGGCATTCAGCTCGGCGGGCTGGCGCTAATATCGCCGGGACCGAATCATTTTCCCGGAGAATACGTCATGCACACCCCTTCCCGCCGTCGCTTCGTCGGCGCCGCGCTGTCCGCCGTCATCGCATCGGCCACCCTGCTGCTCCCGATCGGGCATGCCCAGGCCGCCGACCCCGCCCACACGCACCTGGTTCTGGGCGCCACGGCCGGCTACAACTACGACGTGCTGAAGAAAGCTGTCGTGCCCCAGCTGGAAAAGGACGGCTACACCGTCAAGCTGATCGAGTTCAACGACTACATCCAGCCCAATCTGGCGCTGGCCGAAGGCTCGCTGGATGCCAACCTGTTCCAGCACATCACCTACCTGAAGCGTTTTGCCGAGGACCGCAAGCTGGACCTCGTGGCGCTGGTGCCCAGCACCACCGCGCCCATGGGCATCTACTCGGAACGGGTGGGCAAGTTTTCGGACGTGAAGGAAGGGGACAGCGTGACCTTGCCCAACGATCCTGCCAACCTGGCGCGTGCCCTGCAGCTGCTGGCCCAGCAGGGGCTCATCACGCTGAAGGACGGCATCGACCCGCTGCGCGTGGGCACCCGGGACGTGGCCAAGAATCCCCGAAAGCTGCGCTTCGTGCCGGTGGAAGCCGCCCAGCTGCCGCGTACCGTGGGTGATGCCACGCTGGCCATCGTGCCCGGCAACTACGCCACGGCCGCCGGCCTGGACTTCACCCGCGCCCTGACCCTGGAAAAGCCCCCGGTGGCCTACCAGCAGGTGGTGGCCGTGCGCCAGGCCAACCAGAACGCCGCCTGGGCCCAGGACCTGAAGAAGGCCTTCCGTTCCGAAGCCTTCCGCCAGGCCCTGGACCAGCACTTCCCGGGCTATGTCCGCCCCGAGGGCCTCTGACCTTCCCCTCGTTTTCTCCGGCCGGCCGGAACGGTCGGCCGGTACCTGCCCTGGGACCATGGTCTTTCCATGCCAGAAATGATCATCCGGCGCACCGTGCCGCGTGCCAGCTTCTGTAGCCTTCGCCTACGTTTTATCGTTGTTTCAATGATTTTCGGAAGTGCATGAAAATGCGAATGCGTCAGCGACTGCATGTATGAAATGAAGCGGGCGTCATCACGGCAAATTAACAAAGAAAGACTGCACGTTCGCAAGAAATCAGGCACAATTCCGCCCATGGCGGCCTGCCTTTCCGTATCCTCGCGGCCGCCGTCCGTAATTGCACACACATGGCTGCCGATACCCCCGTCACCTTCACCCCGCAGACGCCGCCGGGCGTCGTGCTCGCGCATTTCCGTCCCTGGCTCACCATCGCCCATCAGGTGCCCGGTCGCCTGCGTCTCAAGCTGGGCAAGGGCGCCCTCAACGGCGTCAGCTTCGAGGGGCCCGAAGGCCGGTCGGAGGCCATCACCACGGCCCTGCGCCGCATCCGGGGCGTGAAGAACATCAGCTGGAACCTGCTGGCACGCTCCTGCACCATCGAATACGATCCCGCCGTGATCCCGAATGCCGCGTGGCCCGATCTGCTGGCCAATGCCGACACGCCCGCGGCGCAGACCCTGCGAACCATTCTGGATGAAGCCCATGAACAACTTCGCCATGCCGCGCCCTGACCTGGCCTACGGTGGCCCCGGCCCGATCCTCGCTGTCGCCCTGCAGGAACAGCAGGCCTCCTGGGCCTTCTACACGTCGGCCGTGGCCACCCACGGCAACCAGGCGCCGCTGCAGACCCTGCTCGACAGCACCGTCCAGCGCATCACGCTGCTGGGCAACCTGTATCAGCAGTTCGGCATTCCGCTCCCGGCCCTGCCCGCTCCTGCCCCGGAGCCCCTGGTCACCGGCTGGCGTGAAAGCCTGGAGCGCGCCATGCAGGGCACGTTCAACAGCGCCGGCGTCTACCAGCAGCTGGTCACCCTCACCCCTGACCCCACGCTGCGCCGCCAGCTCGAGCGCCTGCAGTCCGAGCTGCTCACCCGTGACCTGCCCGCGCTGCAACGTGCCTGGCAGGCCGCCGTCGACCGTGAGCGACTGCATGCCGCCCAGGGCATCGACCCGGCGCAGGCCCATGTCAGCCATGGCGTCATCGGTGACGCCATGGAAGCATTCTTTGCCCTGCTCACCCGTCAGGGGGGCGTTCTGGGCTTCACAGGCACCGTGCTGCGCGCGGCCCACCCCATGCTGGTGGCCGGTGCCGTCGTCGGCAGCCTGGCCGTGCAGGGCGGGCGCCACGCCCGCATCCTGCGCGAACAGCGCGCCGCCTGCGCCGCCGCCTGCGACTGCAGCGGCCAGGCCGCGCCTTCCGACCATCCGGACGAAACGGACGATTCCACCGATGCCGCCTGGTCTCCCTCCCATGACCCGGAGAACTGAACCATGCTTCCCATCCTGCCCCTGATCATCGGCGCCGCCGCAGGCGCCGCCGCCACCCAGCTCGTGCGCACCAAAGCCGTTCAGCAAGGCCTCAAGAAGGCCGGCAGCCAGATCCGTCAGGCTGGCGACACGCTGAAACAGAAAGCCAGCGACGGTCTGGACACCGTGCGCGAGACCGGCGCCGAAATGCGTCGCAAGGTGGCGGACAAGCTGCATCGCCGCAGCGCCGCCCACGCCGATGATGCCGACAGCGCCTATGAAGACGCCAGCGCCCTGCTGCTGCCCGCCCCGCACGAGGAGGCTCCGGCACCGAAGAAGGGCAGCCGCAGCGCAACAGGCACCCGCAGGCGGGCGGCGCGCAGCGCCAGCACCTCGCAGGCGGGCGGCGCCAGCCCCAAGAGCACCCGTCGCACCACGACGCGCGAGGCTTCCGAGGAGACGCCAGCACCGCGCCGTCGCCCCCGCAAGCGTCCTCAGACCCCCAAGACCGAGCAGGCCGCGGCCTCCGCCACGCCTTCGACCGAATCCGGGTCGAATGACGACGCCGGCCAGCACTGACCCTTTCGCCAGCACTGACCTTTCATGAGAACCCCCTTCAACCGTTCCGGCTCCCCCTTCGGCACCAACCTGCCCACCCCGGCTCGCACGCCCCAGGGGTCCGGCCTTGCTGCCAACGTGCCCGCCACGTTGCGCAATCTGGGCGCACAGGCCTTCCCCTCGCTGCGCTCCGGCAATCCGCCCCTGGCACTGGGCAGCACCGCCGTGGAAGACTTCTTCAAGGGCTGCATCACCACGGGCCTGCTGGTCACGCTGCAGGAACGCGCCGAGCGTGCCCGCAACGCCGACGGCAAACCCGCTGGCAAGCGCCTTGACCGCCGCGCCGTGCGCATGGCCCTGCAGGGCGGAGCCGCGCTCTCGGCCGGTACCGCCGCTGCCCGCGCCCTGCGCCAGTCCCGACCGGGTGCAGCCCTGCTCACGGCAGCCGCCGGCGCAGCCGTCGTGCTGGCCGCCGAACGCTGGCTGGCCGATCGTCCCGCCCGTCCGGCAGTCATCGAGGTGGACAACCTCGTCGACGACGCTCCGGAAAGCCAGGAAGACGCGTCCCCCCGCTACATCCAGATGGCACACACCCCGCGTGACGAGGCCTGAGCCCAGCACGCCCACATCGATTTCCAGGATCCGCCCTCACACCCTTTCGCTCGGACCCCGGGTGGTTCCTGTTCCCCGAACACACGCTTTGTCCATGACGGAGAACTGAAATGGCCAAGAAAAATCAGAAGTATCCGAACCGCAACAATCAATTCAATACCTGGAACAACGACAACCAGGATCAGGATTCCAACGACAACCAGGCTTACCCCAACCAGGGCTTCGACAACGGCTACGGCAATGGCGGCTTCAATCAGGCTGCCTATGGCAACGCCTTCAACCCGCAAGGCTTCAACGGCCAGGGTTTCAACGGCCAGGGTTTCAACGGTCAGGGTTTCAACGGTCAGGGCTTCAATGCTCAGGGCTTCAATGGCCAAGGCTTCAACAGCCAGGGCTTCAATGCTCAAGGATTCAACGGGCAGGGTTTCAACGGCTTCCCGCAGAACGCCAACACGCCCAACGCCAACTTCAATGGTGCCTTCCCCAATGCCGCCCAGGCCAACGGCCACAGCGCCTGGCAGAGCCTGGGCCTGTCGGGCCTCTTCGGTGGCAACCGTCAGACCGAACAGTTCATCCTGGGTCTGCTGCTGGGTGGCGCTGCCGCCTACGTGCTGGGTGATCCCGAGAAGCGTGCCAAGCTCATCCGCATGGGCATGAAGCTCTACGCCGGTGTGGCTGGCAGCGTCGAGGAGTTCAAGGAGCAGATCGCCGACCTGAAGGCCGAAGTCGCGGCCGAGCAGGAAAACACCGAGGACTGATCCAGCCCAGGCCCGGCCTGTCCCCCGGGGCAGCCGGTGCCATGACCCGTCGGATGCACCGGTCCAGCCGGTCTTTCGGTTCCCACCACACGCCTTGCCATCCACGCACTCATTGCACGTCATGCCCCTGGAACAACAGCCGGACGCCAAAGGGCGCCCTTCTTCCTCCAACGCCGCAGCCCCCCTGCTGTTCGAGACGCTCGATGTGGCTCACCAGTCGCACGGCCGCGTCCGCTATCGCTACACGCTGCCCAAGGGCAGCGCCAAGCTGGCGCCTCAGGCGCTGGAACGCGTGGTACGTGACCAGCCCGGTGTCACCGGCGTGCGCCTGAATCCGGCAGCACGTTCCATCGCCATCCAGTTCGACGGCAAGAAGACCAGCATCCCCAAGCTGCAGCGCGTGCTCTCGCACATTCCGGCGTCGGTCTGCACTGGCGCCAGCGGCGCCGCCGTCCAGGCTGCCAGCTGCGAGAAGCGCAAGGCCGGCGAGAACGTGCTGTCCACCGGCGGTGACCTGCTGGCCAGCGCGCTGCTGCTGCTGACCACCAACAAGGTGCCCCAGCCGCTGGCCAAGCCGGCCACGCTGGCCGTCTCGCTGCCGCTGTACAAGGACGCCATCGAGGATCTGCTCAAGGAAGGGCTCAACAACCACGTGCTGGAAGCGCTGGCCGTGGCCATTTCCACCGCCAGCGGCGACCAGATGGCGGCCAACGCCACGCTCTTCATGCTGGCGCTGGGCGAGTACCTCGAAGAGTCCATCGCCCGCCGCTCCGACGACCTGCTCAAGCACCTGCTGCACCCCGATGCCGACACGGTCTGGGTCGAGCGCGAGGGCGAGGAAGTGCAGATCGACGCCGCCCAGGTGGTGGTCGGCGATACCGTCATCTGTGCAGCAGGTGCCGTCATCCCGGTTGACGGTACCGTGCTCAGTGGCGAGGCCACCGTCAACGAAGCCAGCATGACCGGCGAGAGCGTGCCGGCACTGCGCCAGCGGGGTGACAGCGTGCTCTGCGGCACCGTCATCGAGGAAGGCCGCATCCGCATCTACGCCGAGCATGTCGGTACCGGCACGGCCAGCGCCCGAATCGCCAACTACGTCCAGCACGCCCTGCAGGTCAAGAGCGGCACCCAGCTCACCGCTGACCGTCTGGCCGACAAGCTGGTGCCCTGGATCCTGGGCCTGGCCGGCAGCACCTGGCTGGTGTCGCGCAACTGGAAGCGGGCTGCCGCCGTGCTGCAGGCCGACTACGCCTGCGCGCTCAAGCTCTCCACCCCGGTCGCCTTCAAGTCCGCCATGTACACCGCCGGCCGCGACGGCGTGCTGTTCAAGGGCGGCGACGCGCTGGAGCGCCTCTCCCAGGCCGACACCTTCGTCTTCGACAAGACCGGCACCCTCACCACCGGCACCCTGGTCGTCACCGACGTGCTGGCCTTCGACCCCGAGTTCGATCCCACGGACGTGCTCGACCTGGCTGCCTCGGTGGAAGAGCATTACTTCCACCCGCTGGCGCATGCCGTGGTCGAGGCCGCCCGCCGGCACAGCAACCGCCACTTCCCGCACGAGGAGGTCGACTTCATCGCCGCCCACGGTGTGGCCAGCGTCATCCAGGGCAAGCGCGTCGTGGTCGGCTCGCGCCACTTCCTCGAGGAGCACGAGTCCATTGACATGGGCGCCCACGAGGAGGACATCGAGCGCCTGCAGGCCGAAGGCAAGACCCCGCTCTACATCGGTCTGGGTGGCCGGCTGCTGGGCATCATCGCCCTGAAGGACAGCCTGCGCGCCAATACGGCCCAGACGCTCCAGCGCCTGCGCACCCTGGGCGTCAAGCGCATCCTGATGCTGACGGGCGACCATGAAGTCCGTGCCGCCGAGCTGGCCCGTGAACTGGGCCTGGACGCCTACCATGCCCAGCTGATGCCCGAGGACAAGGCCCGCATCCTGCACGAGCTGACCGCAAGCGGTGCGAAGATCGCCTTCGTGGGCGACGGCATGAACGACGCCCCGGCCCTGGCCGGAGCGCATGTCGGCATCGCCATGCAGCGGGGTGCCGACCTGGCGCGCCTGACCTCCGACATCGCGCTGCTGGAAGACGACATCGCCCGCGTGGCCGATGCCAAGGCCATTGCCAACCGCACGATGAAGCAGATCGACACCAACTTCAAGCTCATCGTCGGCGCCAATACCGCCATCCTGGCCGGCGCCGCCACCGGCAAGCTCAGCCCCATCGCCACCTCGGTCCTGCACAACGGCAGCACCATCGCCATCCTGCTCAACGCCCTGCGCGGCGGCCTGCAGGCCGTGCCGGGCTCCACGCGCAAGGGCAAGAAAGGCGCCAAGGCATCGCCCAAGGCCCTGCCCGCCCCCGTGAACCACACCCGGCCCGGCAAGGCGGCAGGCTGACGGCCTTCCTCCTCGGCTGCGGCAGACAGGCCGGCACAGGTTCATGCCTGTGCCGGCTTTTTTCATGCCTCGAACAGGTGCGCATCCATTCCGTGGGTACGTAGCCGACCTGCACCTCGGCATCTCCCGATATAGCCGGAAGTCCCGAACGAGGATCGACCAGGACGAGGATCGCCTAGGCCCCGAATGACATCTGCTGTCCGCGCCACCCGGTGCGGCGCAGGTAACCCTCCCAGTCGAGCATACCCGGGTTCACCGTCCGGCTCCAGTCCAGATCCAACGACGCGTCGAAGTAGCCATGTTCGACCACGTGGCTGACCATGCCCAGCAGTTCCTCCACCAGCAGCGGGTTCTCGGCAAACTGCGGGAAGTACTGCAACAGGCCGCCGCGCGTGTAGGCATTGCGGTATTCGGCCTTCACGCCCGTCACCCGCTGGAACGCTTCCACCATCTCGCGCGGCGAGATCATCTCGCCCACCACCGGCATGGTCCTGCCCTGGTAGTGCTCAGGATTCGACAGGATCTCCAGAACCGCAGGCCCGGTGGCCGTCAGCGGATCAACAAAGGGTGCCCGGAAATCCTCCGGCAGATAGATCGGCATCAGCAGCGTGTCGCCCTCCATTCTTGGCACGTAGTATTCCAGCAGATTGGTGTAGAAGAAGGCCAGCATCACGAAGGTATGCGGGACACCCAGACTGCGGATGTGGTCGGCCACCTTCGCCTTGTCAGTGAAATGCGGGGCGTACTTCGTGCCGCCCGAGCGCTGCTCGACATTTTCCAGGGTACTGAACACGATGTGCCCCACGCCTGCCGCCGCTGCGGCATTGGCCAGCTGGCGGCCCAGCATCCGCTCATCGTCGCGCCCCGGCATCGATGGCGGCGTCATCAGGAACGCGCCAGCCGATCCCTCGAACGCCTGCGCCAGCGCATCCGGACTCCGATGGGGATCAACCTCCCACAGTTCTGCACCGGCTTTCTGAAGCTGGATTGCCTGGGGCGAATCCTTCCTGCGCGTCAGCGCCCGTACCCGGAAACGCTGGCTTTGCATCAGTGAGTTCACCACGCTGCGCCCCTGCTTGCTGGTGGCACCCACCACGGTGATCAAGGGCTTTTCGATCCTGTTCATGTCCGATTCTCCATGCATGCGCCTCTCGGCCGAAGTGGCCACGCGGCGACCCAGGCCACGATAGGGAGAAATAGGCCATAACAGAAATGAATTCTTGCAATATCCGTCATCGCCAATGGCGATATCATGTCGCTGTCACGACTCATTCCTGCAACTGTCACGACGCATTCCGCGCAGGCCTCGGCCCCCTCTCCGACAGGTTCCATCCTCCAGACGGCAACGGTTCCCATCCCTCAGGAGCGACAGGTCCCATCCTTCAGGCAGCCCATCACTGCAAGCAGCGGACTCACGGAATGGCCCATTTCTGGGGACCAGAATCTGTCCGAACGCCCTGATTGCAGCCCAGGTTGCACCCCCTCCTGAACCATGAACGCCCCTGACTCCGGACCACGTCCACTTCACGGCATCCTGCGCCGTATCGACCTGAATCTGCTCGTCACGCTCGACACCCTGCTGCGAGAACGGCATGTCACCCGCACCGCCCAGGTCCTGAACCTGGCACAGCCCACCGTCAGCATGCAGCTGGCGCGCCTGCGTGAGCTGCTGGATGATCCTCTTCTGCTACCCGGCCCGCAGGGCATGCAGCCCACGGCGCGCGCCGAGAAACTGCGCATCCCGCTGCACGATGCGCTGCATGCCCTGGGTCAGGCTGTTGCTCCTCCCGAGCCCTTCGACCCCGCCACGGCACACCACACCTGGCGACTCGTCGCCACCGACTACACGTTGATGACGGTCCTCCAACCCATCCTGCCCCGGCTTCGAGAGCAGGCACCCGGCATGCGCCTGGCCATCCACCAGCTCTCGCCTCCGGTCCTGTCGCAGCGCGCTCGGCAGGATGACTTCGATCTGGCTTTCCACATCACAGCCGAAGCGCCGCCTCACCTGAGACGCCGCAGCCTTTTCCATGAACGCTACGTGCTGGCCGCCCGTGCGGGGCACCCGGTCCTGAAGCGGCGGCCCACGCTGGCCAAGTTCTGTCGTCTGGAACATGCCATCGTCTCACCCGATGGGGGAGGCTTTCAGGGCGCCACCGACCGGGCACTGGCTGCGGTCGGCCTTCAGCGCAACGTCGTGCTGTCGGTACCCCACTTCCTGTCGCTGCTGCATGTGCTGGCCAGCACTGACCTGGTGGCCATGGTGCCGGAACGCCTGGCGGGCAACCATCCCGGTGTCGGGGTTGTGTCTGCCCCCCTTGAGATCCCTGGCTTCGAGATGCTGATGCTCTGGCCGGAACGTCTGCACCGCGACCCGGCCCACCAGTGGCTGCGCTCGCTGGTCAGCGAACGATTCCGGAACGAGCCGTCCGAGTGAATCCTGTGCGTGGCGCCTTCAATGGCGTTGGCCGATGGGCACGCGATGACGAAGCGAAGTTCAGGCCGTTGCCGCCCTGTTTCAGCCTACCTTGCGCTGATTGACCACCCAGTGCGAATCCGTGATGTCGTAGATCTTCTGGATGTCGTCCATCAGGTGCGCGAAATCGATGTCCAGATCGATGAGCCGGCCATTGCGCAGGTTGAACACCCAGCCATGCACGATCGGATAGCCGTCGGCCACGTAGCGCGCCTGCACACAATCCATCTTGATGACATTGATGCACTGCTCCTGCACGTTCAGCTCCACCAGACGGTCGTAGCGCTGGTGCTCGTCCTCGATGGCATCGAGCTCGTCCTTGTGCAGCCGGTAGACATCGCGGATGTTGCGCAGCCATGGATTCATCAGCCCATGGTCCTGGGGCAGCATGGCGGCCCGGATACCTCCGCAGTTGTAATGGCCACAGATGATGATGTGCTTCACCTTCAGATGACTGACCGCATACTCGATGGTCGACGAGACATTGAGATCCATGCCGATGACCAGATTGGCCACGTTGCGATGGACGAACACCTCGCCCGGTTCCAGCCCCATCAGCTCCTCGACGGCCACGCGACTGTCCGAACAGCCGATGTACAGGTAGGAAGGATTCTGAGAACGAGACAGGCGTCGGAAATAGTCGGGGTCAAGTTCCTTCTTGTGCTCGGCCCATTCCCGATTGTTCTCGAATATCACCTGGTAGGAATGGCTCATGCGGGTTTCCTCGGTTGCACGAGATGGCTTCCATGAAACATCTTCATGGACATGGATTCTGCACGACATCCGTACCGATGTTGGTTGCATGGCCGTCACACAAGTTCCGCATCCTGGATGCCCAATACCCGGCACTGCCGTCAGGATCCCGCCGGTATCTTCGACAGGTCGCACGCCCAGCCCGACATCCGCAGCTACCCTGTTCTGCGCCACACTGTCAACATGGTTACAACTCCCTACTGACAGTATCGTTAATCATCCTCATTCTTAGAAACCATATACAATCCACCACGTTCCGTAAGACAGTGTCTGGTTTTCTTTCCACGGTCAGCGTTTCGCTGCCCATCCTGCAACCAGGCGGGGCCTTCCCGGCTTCTGTTTCTCAGGAACGCGCCACCAGACGGCGTGCGGCCCAGGGCACCGTCCCATCGTGCACGCCACCGTAGGGCGGCTCTCTGTGTGATTCCCTCGATGATGTCTTGTTCCCTTCGTACATCGGAGAACTTTAATGAGAAAGTCTTCTATTGATATTCGCACCAGCACCCGCCTGAAAGGCACGGCTCTTGCCGTTGCCCTGGCCGCACTGTCGTTCAGCGTCGGCGTGCAGGCCCGCGGCCTCACCCACCCGGTCGATCCGGACTATACCGGCCGCGTTTCGGTGACAGGCGTTGCCTATCCGGGCGAGACCGTGGACGTGGCCGGCCGTGGCTTCAAGCCGGGCCAGCAGGTTCAGCTGCTGAGTGATGGCGCCACCATCACCACCCAGGCCATCCTGAATGTCGACGCCGAAGGGCGCATTGCCGGTCAGGTTGAGATCCCGCCCGAGTCGCCGGTGGGCATTCACCCGGTGGTGGTGCAGACGGTGAACCCCGGCTATGCCGAGATTCTGGATTTCAAGATCTCTCCCAAGCTGCCGTTCACGGGCGTCAACGCCTACCATATCGCCCGCGCACCGCTGAACCCCGGTCTGTACCAGGGCGCCTACAGCGCCCGCAGCCACGCCGTGTATGTCACCTCGGCCGTGGGTCGTGCGCCCAACCAGCAGTCCAGCCTGATGAAGGTCAACCCCAGCTCGCTGGCCATCGAACACCAGGTCACGCCACCGGCCGATTCGACCGGCAAGGGCCTGGAAGCGGTCTACGGCGTCGCCGTGGATGACACCACCGGCACCGTCTGGACGGGGAACACGCGCACAGGCGCGGTGGCCGTGTACAAGCAGGACGACCTGTCGCTGGTCAAGCAGTTCCCGGACAAGCTGGCCCCGCACAACCACGGGGTTCTGGTCGATGGGCCGCGTCATCGGGCCTATGTGGCCGCCCACGGCAAGAACTACGTGAGCGTGTTCAATACCCAGACGCTGGAGCACAAGGTCAACCTCGTGCTGGAATCACCGACCCGCACCAAGACCCCGCCGGCTCCGCTGGGCTTTGCGCTGGACCAGGATGGCGGCAAGCTGTTCGTGGTGTCCACCACCGACCAGGTCTACGTGATCGACGAGCCCACCGAGCAGATCGAGAAGGTCTACAACCTGAAAGGGGCCAAGGGCGCCATCAGCATCGCCTATGCACCGGAAGAGAAACTGCTGTTCGTTGTCTCGCAGGGCACCGACAACCTGCAGATTCTGGACGCCACCGATGGCAAGCTGAAGGCTGACGTGAAGGTCGGTGCCGGCCCGCTGGCCGTGGTCTGGGAGCCGGTGCGCAAGCTGGCCTACGTTGCCAACCGCGGCAGTGACTCGGTGGCCGTGGTGGATGTGAACGGCAACCTGGTGGCCAACCTGCCCGGTGGTTCGTATGCCAACCACGTCTTCACCGACGGCAAGGGCACGGTGTGGAGCGTGAACAAGGCACGCGGCCTGAACGATCCGCAGGGCGATCACATCAGCCGCTACGCCGCCAAGTGATCTGACCCGTTTCCGGCCATCCCGTGGGTGGCCGGATATCAGGTTCACGACGAAGCGCTGTCGCAGGATGACTCATCCGGCGGCAGCGCTTCTTTTTGCAAGTTGCGGCGTCAGTCCCGGATGGACAGTTGCGTCTGCGCCGGCATGGCCGTCACGCCGCCAGCTGCCTGCGAGATGCTCAGCTGCCGCACCGGCAGGTCGGCCACGCTGCGGACATGGAACTTGCGGTCAGCCCCCAGCGTCACCTCGATGGTGCCAGCGGTGGCGATGTAGCTGGTTTCCTGCCGGGTGGTGGTGTCACGCACGGCCACCCGCAGCACGGCCAGACGCGCCTGGCGACCGGCATTCTGGAAGCGGTTTGCGTCGGTGGTGATCTGATAGGTACCTGCGGTTCGGCCGGTGAATTCCACCCGCAGGAGGCTGTCCAGCGTCTCGGTGGCTACCGGCGTGCCACTTGTCGTGACTGCGGAGGCCGATGCTGCGGCGCCATTCACCGGCGTGGCCGGCGGAATTCGCCCATGGATCTCGAGCGTCGATTCGACGTGGTCATTCACGTCCACCGTCGATTGTTCGGACTGGCCACTGCGCTGGAAGATACGTCCTGCCAGTTGCCAGTAACCGGAAGCATTCGGTGCAACGTTGTTGTTGCCCGCGTTGCCACTGCTGGCCGAAGGCGCCTGCGCCGTCTGATCGCCCGGATGGATGTCGCTGCCGCAGGCCGACAGCAGCACGGCCAGCGAAGCCGATGCAAGAATCATTGAAACCGGACGCATGCGCACCATGATCGCTCCTTCAGGAAAGAGGCCGATCATAAGTGCGCACTGCGTGCGCCAGCGTGACATTGTGCCGCGCCAGGCACGCCATTCCGCCCGGCGGCACCAGCGCACCGGACGGACGGACCATCAGGCCTGCATCAGAAGCTGATGCGTGCCACGCTTTCCTTGTCGGTCATTGTCTTTTCCTTGGGCAGCTTCACCGTCACGTAGACCGTGCCGGTCTTGGGGTTCAGCGCGAAGCTGTTCGGGTGCGTGGGCAGGTCGATGGTCTTGATCTCCTGGCCCGTGCGCGGATCAACGACCGAAATGTTGCTCGAGACACGGTTGCTCACATACAGACGATTGCGCGGTGCGTCCAGCAGCATGGCCACCGGCTGCGTGCCCACCTTGATGTTCTGCAGCACCTTGCCGCTGGACGGATCCAGGGCCAGCACCTGGTTGCCCTGGGTGCGCGTCTGATAATTCAGGCCGCCCCGCTCCTTGCGAACCACGTCCAGGCGGTCAAAGCCCTGATCCACGGCCAGCAGGCGCTTGTTGTCGTGGTCCACCACCAGGTTCAGGAGCTGATCACCCTGCACCTCGAAGCGGTCGGTGATGGCCAGCGTGCCGATGTCCACGACAAAGAGCTGCCCCATCAGGTTGGAGACATACAGCTTGCCGGCGCCCGAATCCATCGAGATGCCGGTGGCACCGAAGTTGAAGCCCGGGATGGTGCGCTCAACCGTCAGGGTCTCAAGGTTGACCACCTGCAGCTTGCTGTCGTGATAGGACATGGCAGGCAGGTACAGCCGGTGGTTGGCCTTGTCCACGACGATCTCGCGGTACTCGATCTTCTCGGGCTTGCCCTGCGCATCCAGCACGGGCGGCATGGTCACCGAGGACGTGACCTGACCGACGGTGGTGTCGAAGACCATCAGCGTGCCACCACGGGTGTCCACGATGTAGAGGCGATGCGCCTCGTCATCCAGCGCCAGACCATAGCCGGGCTTGGGCAGCTCGATTTCCGCCTTCACGGCCAGCGTCTCGGGATCCAGCTTGAAGAGCTTCGACTTCACGCCGGAAGCCGGATCCTTGGGGTTGCCCGCCGAAACGGCATAGACCACATCCTCGCTGGGCGAATAGGCCACTTCATAGAGCGCCGGCGCCACGTCCTGGCGAACGACCTGGGCCTGACCCGTGGCCGACTTGACCATGTTCATGGCCGAATGGCCGGCATCCTGCGTGGCAGCGCAGCCTGCCAGCGCAGCCGCAACGGCCAGCGCCAGGAAGGAAGGGGTACGGAAAGACTTGGGGAAGGATTTCATGGACAGGTCTCCTGTTTATGTCACAAAGGGGTTGGGTACCTGGCACCGGGAAAATGCCAGCTGCACACTGGCCGGGCTTCAACCTCCCGGGCCTGGAGAAACCGGAAAGATCCCTCCCCGGCTTCTGGTCCGGACTGCCCTTGATCCTGCAGGCAGCCCGACCTCATGTTGTCCCGGCCTCATGCCGGGCAGTTGGAATCAATACTGGATCCGGGCCACGCTCTCGTTGCTGCCGCGCGCGGCATCACGGGCGTTCTTGATCGTCACGTACACCTCACCCGTCTTCGGGTTCAGCGCCAGGCTGTTGGGGTGCCGCTGCAGGTCCACGGACTTGAGCAGATGGCCGGTACGGGCATCGATGATCGAGACATTGCCCGAATCACGGTTGGACACGTAGAGGCGGTTGCGCTCGGCATCCAGCAGCAGGGCCACCGGCTGCGTGCCGACAGCGATATTGCGGGTGACTTGCCCGTTGGCCGGGTCGATGGCCACCACCTGGTTGCCCTTGCCGCGCGGCGTGTAGGCAATGCCGTCCTGCTGGCGCTTCTCGTCCAGACGGGCCATGCCCTGGTCCACGGCCAGCACCTGGCCTGCCGCACGGTCCACCGCCAGGTTCAGCAGCTGGTCGGCGGCCACCTCGAACTTGCCGGTGACGGCGAGCGTGCCGGTATCCACCACGAAGAGCTGGCCAACCAGGTTGGACACGTACAGCTTGCCGGCTGTCTCATCCAGCGCAATGCCGGTGGTTCCGAAGCCCAGGCCCGGCACCACCTTCTGCACCTTCAGCGTATGGGCATCGACCACCTTCAGCACCCCGTCGCTGCCCGCCTCCAGGCTCATGCCCGGCAGATACAGACGGTTGTGCGTGCGGTCCAGCACCACCTCGCGGTACTTGTACATGCCATCCTTGTCCTCACCAGCGGGCTTGGCGGTCTTGCCTGCCCGGGAGGTCTTGCCGCTCCGGGCTGCCTGGGAAGCCTTGGCAGGTTTCTGGCTGGAAACGGCATCCGGCGCTTCATTCAGCGCCACCGTGCCCACCACGGTGTCGCTGGCCACGTCGAGAACCGTCAGGGAGCCGGCACGGGTATCGGTGATGTACAGGCGGTGCGCGGCATCATCCAGCACCAGCCCGAAGCCATTGACGGACAGGGAAATCTCGCCCTTCACGGCCAGCGTCTTCGGATCGAGGCGCAGTACCTTGGAAGCAGGCGCATCCGGACCGAAACCACCGGCCGACACCACGTAGACCACGTCCTGGCTGGGCGAGTAGGCCACTTCATACAGCGCCGGCGCCAACGCCTGGCGGGTGACCTGTGCCTGGCCTGCCAGCGACTTGACACTGCTGACGGCGGACTGGGCGGCATCCTGCGTGGCGGCGCAGCCCGAGAGCGCGGCGGCAACGGCCAGCGCAACCATGGAAGAAACCCGGAATGCCTTCATGAAAGAACCCTCTGGTGAAAGACAGGGAAAGGGACGGCGACGAATCCTCGAATGATAGAACGTTAGCGAATGGGAATCCAATGCAATACCATGCCCGAGGGCAGGTTTGTGCGTCCTCAGGCCCCCACGTCACGCATGCACGCCGCCATCCGCGACACCGCCTCATCCGTCAGATGCGTGACGTTGATCCGCGTCCAGGCCCGAAAATCCTGCGACACGGCAAAGGCCGAACCCGGCAGCAGCAGGATCCCTTGACGGGCCAGTGCGGCGATGAAGGCCGACAGATCCTCCAGCTGCGGATGCCGGACCCACAGGAACATGCCCCCGTCGGGCTGGGTGGCGCACTGCCAGCCCAGCGCGGCCAGCCGTCGCTGGGCCTGTTTCTGGTGCTTCAGCATGCGGCGCTGCAGCTCCCGCATGTGCCGTGCATAGGATCCGTCCACCAGGATGGTGTTGACGAAGCGTTCGCAGAAGCCGGGTACCGCCACCGTGGTCATCAGCTTCAGCTCGGTCAGCCGGCCGATGATCTCCGGGCTGGCCACGACATGGCCGATGCGCAGCGACGCCGACAGCGACTTGGAGAAGCTGCCGATGTAGATGCCGTGCTCCAGCCCCGACAGTTCCACCAGTGTCTGGCGGCGTTCGGGATGGAAGTCCCCATAGACATCGTCCTCCACCACCAGAAAGCCGTGCTCGGCAGCCCGCTTCATCACCCCGAAAGCCGTGCGCGCCGACAGCGTGCCTCCGGTGGGATTGTGAAAGGTGCTGTTGCAGATGAAGAGCCGGCAGGGCGGCCCATCCGTCAGCGCCTCATCCAGCGCCTGCAGATCCGGCCCGTCAGCGTTGCGCCGCACCCCCACGGGCGAGCCCCCGGCCAGCCTCACCAGGCGCACCAGGGAGCCATTGCAGGGCTCATCCACCAGCACCCGGTCGCCCGGACGCACCAGAAGGCGGATCACCAGATCCAGGGCCTGGGTGGCCCCCACCGTCGTCAGCAGCTGCCCGGGCGGCACGTCGATGCGCGTGGTGCGGCGCAGATGCACCGCCAGCTGATGGCGCAGCGGCACATGCCCCTGGATGTCCCCATAATCCGTCAGCGTCCGCTGCCCCATCCGTGCCGTCTTGCGCACACCCGCCGCCATCGCCTCGGCCATGAATTTGGCTTTCGATATTCCTCGGTGTCCCGCCATTCCGACGGCAGCCAGCCACAGCCCAGCTTCAGATATTCCGGCCCCGCCTGCAGCAAACGGAACAGGGCTGCCTGCCCGGCTGGCGCGGGGTCCCGCGATACGGAGGGCATGTCCGGCGGTGTGGCAGGCAGACCTTTCGCCGGGGGCGACACGAAGTACCCGCGCCCATGCTGTACCTCCAGCAGCCCCTCGCTGACCAGCTGCGCGTAGGCGCTGGCCACGGCATGCAGGCTGACCTGCTCGCGCCGCGCCATCTGCCGCAGCGACGGCAGCCGCTCACCGCTGGCCCACTGGCCATCGGCCAGACGCTGGCGGATCTGATCGACGAATACCATGGCCTGCTCCTTCGGGCAAGAAAGCGCTGATTCTGCCACCGGGCTCAGACACTTGCCGCATTCGGAACCCGGCAGAAGATGCTGCTCATGGCCAGGCCCGTTCGGATGGGAAAGCCCGGCATCCGTGGCTGTACCGGCGTCGGTACCCGCAAGACACGGTACGACTGTCTGCGACGGTCCGCGACTGTCCGGGCACTTTACTGCAACTGTTTGGCAAACAGATGACGACTGTCTGACGAAATCGTGGAGAGCAGCCAGTAGCATCCTCATCCATCAGGGACGCCAGAACCTGATCGGCACGGTTTCGCGGTCAGCCCGACTTCCGCGGTCCGCCCGTGTCCGTGGTCAGCTCGTCGTTAACCGCACGTCCCATCGAGAAGCTTTCATCCTGCACTCCCCATGTCCGCTCGCCTGCCCGCCCGCACGTGGCTGTACTTCATCGCCCAGTCCGTCAACCTGACCACGGCCGTGATGGCCGTCACCATCGCTGCCCTGGTGGGCGCCGTGGTGGCCCCGCAGCCATGGATGGCCACCCTGCCCTATGGGGGCCAGTTCCTGGTGGTGATGCTGGCCACGCTGCCGGTGGCGCGACTGATGCGCCGCCATGGCCGCAAGCGCATCTTTCTGGCGGCCACGCTGCCGCTGGCCCTGGCCGGCATCACCGGCTACCTGGCCGTGCAGGACCGCTCGTTCGGGCTGCTGGTCGTCTCGCATGCGCTGCTGGGGCTGTACATCGCCGTGGCCAACTTCTCGCGCTTTGCCGCCACGGACGGCCTGTCCACCTCGCTGAAGCCCCGCGCCATGTCCCTGGTCATCGCCGGTGGCGTGGTGGCTGCCTTCACTGGCCCCAGCCTGGTCAACAGCTTGAGGGAATGGGCAGGCATCCAGGACTTTGCCCTCTGCTACGCCGCCTTTGCCGGGCTGGCCGTGCTGCACGCGCTCACCATCCTGCCCATTCGCACCCGGGACGATGACACCCGCCAGCCGGGCCCTGCCGGTGTCCAGACGCATGCCGCCACGCCTCACCCTGTCGCCGCCAGCGCCTGGCAACTGGTGCTGCACGACCGGCCGCTGGTGGCCGCCATGCTCTCGGCCGCCGTCGGCTACGGACTGATGAACCTGCTGATGATCCAGTCCTCCATGAACATGACCCAGCTGTGCATGGCCTTTTCGGACGTGAACCGCGCCATCCAGTGGCACGTGCTGGCCATGTTCCTGCCCTCCTTCGTCACGGGCTCCATCATCCAGCGCATGGGCACCCACGCCGTGATCGTGGCCGGCTTCATCCTCATCGGCATCAGCGCAGCCTTCAACATGGGCAACGACGGCTACGCGATGCTCAGCACCTCGCTGGTCCTGCTGGGCCTGGGCTGGAACTTCACCTACATCGGCGGCAGCGCCATGCTGAACGAGCGGCTGGACCAGCTGCGGGCGCAGCCGTCGGCCGCTGCCTCGGGGGCTGATTCACCATCAGCCACCCAGGACGCAGCCCCGGCAGCCCACCGCCCTGACCCGACCGTCGAGGTCCAGGGCATCAACGACCTGGGCATTGCGGTGATGGCCACCCTGGGCGCCTTCCTGCCCGCCCCGCTGATGAGCTGGCCCGGCTGGGCCGGCAGCAACCTGCTGGGCGGGGGCGCCAGCGTGCTGCTGATCGGGTTGGTGGTGGCGGTGTGGCGGCGGCGGGTGGGGTGAGCCTGGTCAGTGCGGGGGAACCCCTTGTGGACGCTAACGGCGAGATGGGGTATCGGGATGCAAAGGGAGGTATCAGGACGGATCAGCGTCCCCCTGCCATGCCGCAGACACAGCCTCGACCACTTCGGCCCATACACCGGGTTCAGCCAGTATCGGAATCTCGCGTGCCAGCACATTGCTGAGGACGCCGTCGTTCTGCTGCAGCGAACGGATCACCCGATCCGCCTGGGCATCCGGCATCTCCACAATTTCCTTCAGTGCGGCACGTGCCCGGGCATGCAGCTGAAGATAGCGGGATTCCTCCCGCATCTTCGTGGCCAGCGCCTTTCCAAGAACATCTGCCAGGAAGCAGACATGCGGCCCCAGATCAGGGTATCGCCACACTGGGCACGCCAGTGTTTCCCCTGAAAAGCAGAAATTGGAACTGACCCCATCGGGATACACGATGGGCTTGCGAGCGAAATCGACATGCTCGCGCACCAATGACATCAACGGCCGAGACACGCCGTCCAGCACCTGATCATAGCGTCGACGTACCTGGGCATCATCGGCGATCAGGCTGGAAACCGGCAGGATCATCGCGTCCGGCACCACGCCATCACGCCGCAGGATATCGTTGATGAGAAAGCGGTGAACCCGCCCATTGCCATCGGCCAAGGGGTGGATGTAGACGAATCCGAAAGCGACCACCGCACTGCGCATCACGGCAGACTGACCCTGCGTCCGATCCAGAAAGACCCGCAACCCTTCGAGCATGGCCGCCACGTCTGCAGCGGGCGGCGCCACATAATGGACGATGTCCTGATAGCGCACCGTTTCACCCACGAACACGGGCGACTGCCGAAGTCCAAACTGCCCCAGGGACGTGCGCCTGCCCAGGATCTCCTGCTGCAACTCTGCCAGCACATCAGCCGACAGAGGCACTGTCCCCTGCCCCAGCCGGCGAGCCATCACATCGGCAAAGCGCTGCACACGGCTCACCTGATTGCCCTCGCCCTCGATGCTGAAACTGGCCCGGCTTTCGCGCAGCGTCAACCACACTGCCGAACGCCTCAGCAGATCAGGACCGAACTCTGCCATGAGCCCGTCCAGTAGCTGATGCACGTCAAGGGACTCCGCAGACCTGACCGCCTCCGTCTTGACCACCAGAGGGCAGAAATGGCGGGTTCCCGGCAGATTGTCGACAACTCGCCAGCGGGACACCCGCTGCCCACGCCCCGTGGATGCCACCACCCGTCGCGTCCCATCAAGGGCATCCACATAGTTACCTGCAAGGCCCACGGGCACGCGCAGCGTCTGGCCGGTCAGCCACTCATACAGGAAGGCGGCTCGACGCGCGTACTGCCCGGTTGGTTCGGTATCCACCCAGGTCTGGATGACGTCCGGCCCGATTTGCTCGAACAGACGTGCAAGCAACCCCAGGTGCGGCACCTCGTGCCGCAGGTGAAACAGCAGATGCGAGACCACATCCGCGGATGGGCGGGCCGCCTCCGGCCAGGTTTCAAGCCAACCGTTGGCCGTCACCTGCGTGGCACGACGCCCCCCCATCCGGCTGACGACGGGCAGGTCTTCGGGCCACGGCAGCTGGAAGGCCTGAGCCAGCCAGGCACCACCGAGAGGATCTGAAGGCTGGGCAGTCGTGAGCGTGGAGAGATGGCCAGACATGCGCGGAATCGATCATTCTTGCAATGAAACGATTAGCATACAGGGTTCTTGCGTGGAATCAATTGACTTCAGCCGCCGCCAATGGCCCCCTCACTCCCACTCAATCGTCGCCGGCGGCTTGCTGCTCACGTCGTAGGTGACGCGGTTGATGCCGCGCACTTCGTTGATGATGCGGCTGCTGGTCTTCTTCAGGAGGCTGTAGGGCAGCTCGGCCCAGTCGGCGGTCATGAAGTCGCTGGTCTGGACGGCGCGCAGGGCCACGACGTAGTCGTAGGTGCGGCCGTCGCCCATGACGCCGACGCTCTTGACGGGCAGGAAGACGGTGAAGGCCTGGCTGGTGAGGTCGTACCAGCTCTTGCCGCTGTGGGGTTCGATGGTGGAGCGCAGTTCCTCGATGAAGATGGCGTCGGCCTGGCGCAGCAGGTCGGCGTATTCCTTCTTCACTTCGCCCAGGATGCGAACGCCCAGGCCCGGCCCCGGGAAGGGGTGACGGTAGACCATGTCGGGGGGCAGGCCCAGGGCAACGCCCAGTTCGCGCACTTCGTCCTTGAAGAGGTCGCGCAGGGGCTCCAGCAGTTTCAGGCCCAGCTGTTCGGGCAGACCGCCGACGTTGTGATGGCTCTTGATGACGACGGCCTTCTTGCTCTTGGCGCCGCCGGACTCGATGACGTCGGGGTAGATGGTGCCCTGGGCCAGGAAGGTGGCGCCCTTGTGACCGGCGCCGCTGGCCTTGAGCTTCTCGGCTTCGGCCTTGAAGACATCGACGAACAGGCGGCCGATGATCTTGCGTTTCTGCTCGGGGTCTGAGACACCGGCCAGGGCATCCAGGAAGAGCTGGCTGGCGTCGACGCGCACGACCTTGGCGTGCAGCTTGCCGGCGAACATGTCCATGACCATGTCGCCTTCGTTCAGCCGCAGAAGGCCATGGTCGACGAAGACGCAGGTGAGCTGGTCACCGATGGCACGATGGATAAGGGCGGCAGCCACGCTGGAATCGACGCCGCCGGACAGGCCCAGGATGACTTCCTCGTCGCCCACCTGTTCGCGGATGGCGGCCACGGCTTCCTCGATGTGGTCACGCATGACCCAGTCGGGACGGACGCCACAGATGTCGAGCACGAAGCGCTCGAGCATGGCCCTGCCCTGCACGGTGTGGGTGACTTCGGGGTGGAACTGCACGCCGTAGAAGTGGCGATCCTCGTCGGCCATGCCGGCGATGGGGCAGCTGGGGGTGCTGGCCATCAGCTTGAAGCCTTCGGGCAGGGTCGTGACCTTGTCGCCGTGGCTCATCCACACCTTCAGCATGCCGTGGCCTTCGGGGGCGTGGAAGTCCTGGATGCCGTCCAGCAGCCGGGTATGGCCGCGGGCGCGGACTTCGGCGTAGCCGAATTCCCGGGTGTTGCTGCCTTCCACCTGTCCGCCCAGCTGCATGGCCATGGTCTGCATGCCATAACAGATGCCCAGCACGGGCACGCCCAGCTGGAAGACGGCGTCGGGGGCGCGGTCATCCACCTCATAGACGCTGGCATGGCTGCCGGAGAGGATGATGCCCTTGAGCTGGCCGTCGGCGGCGTATTGCCGGACCCAGTCGCTGCTGACATCGCAGGGATGGACTTCGCAGTAGACGTGGGCTTCGCGGATGCGCCGCGCGATGAGCTGGGTGACTTGCGAGCCGAAATCCAGGATCAGGATCTTCTGATGGTTCATGGCGCGTGAAAGAGGGGTTGTGACCCGCCCGGGCCGGGCGTGTCCGGAAACGAAACAGGCTGCCGACCAGGCGGCAGCCTGTGTGGGGCGGCAACGATCACTCGACGTGATAGTTGGGCGCTTCCTTGACGATCTGCACGTCGTGGACGTGCGATTCACGGATGCCGGCGTTGCTGATCTCGACGAACTGGGCACGCTGCTGCATGGCGTCGATGGTGGGGCAACCGCAATAGCCCATGCTGGCACGCAGGCCGCCGCACAGCTGATAGATGATGGCGCTGACCGCACCCTTGTAGGGGACGCGACCTTCGATGCCTTCGGGCACCATCTTCTCGGCGGCGACGTTGGAGTCCTGGAAATAGCGGTCGGCTGCGCCCTGCTGCATGGCGCCCAGCGAGCCCATGCCGCGGTAGAACTTGTAGGAGCGGCCCTTGTACAGGACGATCTCGCCGGGGGATTCCTCGGTACCGGCAAAGATGGAGCCCATCATGACGCTGGAGGCGCCAGCGGCGATGGCCTTGGCCACGTCACCGGAATAGCGGATGCCGCCGTCGGCGATGAGGGGCACGTCGGTACCCTGCAGGGCAGCGGCCACGTCGCCCACGGCGGTGAGCTGGGGCACGCCCACGCCGGCCACGATGCGGGTGGTGCAGATGGAGCCCGGGCCGATGCCGACCTTGACGGCGTCGGCGCCGGCATCGACCAGCATGCGGGCGGCATCACCGGTGGCGATGTTGCCGGCAATGACCTGCAGGTCGGGGTAGTGGCGCTTGATCTCGCGCACGCGCTCGATGACGCCGCGCGAGTGGCCGTGGGCGGTGTCAACCACCACCACGTCCACGCCGGCAGCCACCAGGCGCTCGAGCCGTTCATGGCTGTCGCCGCCGGTGCCGATGGCAGCGCCAACGCGCAGCTTGCCGACGCTGTCCTTGGAGGATTCGGGGTGGGTGTCGGCCTTCAGGATGTCCTTGACGGTCATGAGACCGCGCAGCTCGAAGGCGTCGTTGACGACCAGCACGCGCTCGAGACGGTGCTTGTGCATGAGCTTCTGGGCGTCATCCAGGCTGGAACCCTCGGGCACGGTGATGAGCCGCTCGCGCGGGGTCATGATGTTGCGCACCGGCTGGTCGAGTTCGGACTCGAAACGCAGGTCACGGTTGGTGACGATGCCGACCACCTTCCTGCTGCCACCCTCGACCACGGGCAGACCGGAGATGCGGTGTTCGCGGGTGATGGCGATGACCTCGCGCACGGTCATCTCGGGGGTGATGGTGATGGGATCGCCCACCACGCCGGACTCGTAGCGCTTGACGGCCAGGACCTCGGCAGCCTGCCGCTCGGGCTTGAGGTTCTTGTGGATGATGCCGATGCCGCCCAGCTGGGCCATGACGATGGCCATGCTGCTTTCAGTGACGGTATCCATCGCCGCCGAGACGAGCGGGATGTTGAGGCTGATTTTCCGGGTCAGGCGCGTGCGCAGGGATGCGTCACGGGGGATGAAGTCTGAATAAGCGGGGACGAGCAGGACGTCGTCGAATGTCAGTGCCTTCTTGGCTATCCGCATTGCTGTTTTTATCCGCAAAGCGGCATGATAGCAAATTATCCTTCGGGCTGGCGCTTCGTGGCACGGATCTGACGATCAGCCACGCTTCGTCGGCCCCACCGACCGTCGGTCCGTTCAGCGCGACTTTTTGCCACCCGGGCAAAGCGCGCCGCCTTCGCGTCGGCCAGGATCGGGCACAGCACCTCCACCCGGTCGTCAGGCCGCAGCGGGTCATCCAGCCAGGCGCGGCGACCGAAGCGGGAAAGCCCCAGGGCCTTGGCCTCGATGGCCTGAACAAGGTTGCTCGGCTCATCGCCCCCAGGGCACGCAGCGCCCGGGCTGGCATCATCCACCCGGGGTGCCGGATGCTGGGGAGCCACCGGTGTTTCAGGCACTTGCAGGACCTGCAGGTTCGAAGCGACCGCCGCCCGTTGCAGCAGCTGCCGGATGGTGGTGCCTGGAGGCACACGGTGCAGGGTCCGCACAAGTTCGTACCGTACCGGCTGGGCAGCCTCCTCGGGACTGATGGCCTCGGGCTTGGTGACCTTGGGGTTGGTAACCTCGGGGCTCGTGGCTTCGGGGGCCGCGGCCTCCGGGTACTGGATGACCAGTTCCACCATCAGGGCTGCCGCGGTGCTCTCGGATGCCGGCTGGTCCGGGGGTGCGGATGGCTGATCCTGCGGAGCCTTGCGGCGTGCGCTGTGGATCATGAGGCCCCGAAGCCCGGGCCGTAGCGGCGCTCGGCCTCCTTCACGAAGGCATCGACCAGGGTGTTGGCGATGTGGCCGAAGACGGGGTTGAGCACCCGTGCGATGAGGCCGCTGCCCACTTCATAGTCCAGCTCCAGGTCGATGCGACAGGCATCCTCGGCCAGCGGCTTGAAGGTCCAGCCGCCCTGCAGGCGCGAGAACGGGCCGTCCTTCAGGCGCAGCCGGATGCTGGTGGGGCGCTGGTGGACGTTCTCGGTGGAGAAGGTCTGGCGGATGCCACGGAAGTCGATGGTGATGGCGGCCGACATGCCCTCGTCGGTGCGCGACAGCAGCTGCGTGCCTCCACACCAGGGCAGAAAACCGGGATAATCCTCTACCCGCTCGACCAGGTCGAACATGGCCTGCGCCGAATACGGCACCAGGGCGGACTTGCGGATCACGGGCATGGCTGGCCCCCGAACACGGATGGGATCCTCTCGGACGGGATCCTTTCAACAGGCACAATATCGACCATGTCGACCATTACAGAAAACCGGAAAGCCGGGTTCAATTATTTCATCGAGGAACGGATCGAGGCCGGGCTGGCGCTGGAAGGCTGGGAGGTGAAGGCCATCCGGGCCGGCCGCGTGCAGATCCAGGAAGCGTATGTGATTGTAAGGCGCGCGGAGATCTTCCTGATCGGTGCGCACATCACGCCGCTGATCACCGCTTCCACCCACGTCAAGCCGGATGTTACCCGCAACCGCAAGCTCCTGTTGCACGCCGCCGAGATCGCCCGTCTGATCGGCAAGGTGGAGCGCGCCGGCTATTCGCTGGTGCCGCTGGACCTGCACTACACGCGCGGCCGGGTGAAGCTGGCGCTGGGGCTGGCCAAGGGCAAGAAGCAGTTCGACAAGCGGGCCACCGAGCGCGAGAAGGACTGGCAGCGCGAGCGTTCGCGGCTGATGAAGAACGGCAACCGCTGAGCCTGCCTGCGCGGCCCCGGAAGGATCCCGTACAGCCCGCATCATCTTTGGGGGTGCTTTCACGCCGATTGCGCTAGTCTGTCAGAGAGGCCCGACGCTGTGCGGGTCCGTGGCGTTCGACATTCGTTTTGCCCAGGCCGACAGACATGGCGAAGAAGAAGAGCGACAGGTTCACCCTTCGGACATGGGTGACCGAATCCATGGGCTTCCGCGACCAGGAGGCCTCCCAAGGACGCGACCGTAGGCGCGCCGAGAGTCTCTTGGCGCCTGCCGACGCGGGCGCAGACCGGGGTGCGGAAGAAGCGGATTTCCAGCCAACCCGCTGCAGCGCTTCCGGTACCGACACCCTGCCCCCCTACACGACGCGTGGCATCAAAGCCTTTCCTGCCACCAAAGGATCGGACGACCGTGCCACCAGGG
>ERZ773072.334-NODE-334-length-27829-cov-13.745517_pt1 | contig 27829 bp, 23 predicted proteins | sample MGYA00580617_ERZ773072 | MGnify/ENA primary metagenome ERZ773072 (study PRJEB29015, sample SAMEA2737970) | human oral metagenome | biome: human oral; feature: human-associated habitat; material: dental | place: China | collected 2122 ...
TACGATTTCAATGTCATAGATGTGATACAATATCAACACAACAGGTATTATATCTAATAAAACTTAGCTGAAAGGAGACAGCCATGCAGGTATTTTCAGACCTTGACCAGCATAACCCTGCTGTCGTCACTGATATACAATCAATCAAGCAACACATCCTGAATATCCTGACCACTCGCAAGCGAAGCCTGATATTCCGTTCAGATTTCGGCTCAAACATTGAAGATTACCTGTTTGAACTCATGGATTCTGAAACTAGCTTGGCTGTACTGTCTGAGGTAACAAATGCGGTAGGCCGTTGGGAGCCAAGAGTTGAAGTTGACTTTGCTAACAGCAAGGCTTACTCAGACCCTGACAGGCATACATTATGGGTTGAACTCGCTTTCATCGTCAAGAAGACAGGTGAGTTTGAAAAATTCACGATAGGTTTTGCAAGATGAACATTTTTAATATCAAATCCATCTCATTTGAAGAGATTAGAAACAAGCTGTATGCTTGGATTGCTAGCAAGCCTAATCTCAACTCACGCTGGCGCGACTTCTATGTTGGCGGTGCTGGTTCTAACCTTGTTGAGCTAGCAGCTGCTGTAGGAGCTTTCCTTGCGTATTCCGCCTATATGAACAGGCGTGATTCCCTGCTGGAATACACGACTTTAGGCTCATCTGCTATTGCTATCGGCTCGTCTATTGGGTATCTATACAATCGCAAAGTAGCAACAGGCTTGCGAGTCAAGTTTCTGGCCCACTCTTCGGCCTATCTACCGAGAGAAACAGTCATCGGGGCTTACAAGAGTCATAGCATATCCCTGAAAGAGAGCGTTCAGCTGAGGCCTGGTATCAATACACTTGATGTTGTTTTCGGGGCTTGGAAGTCTCAAACACAAGTCGTACAAGACAGTAAGGATTTCATCAGTATCATGTTTGAAGCTGATGTTGATAACCGCCTGTATGAGTTGTTCACCTCTTCAATCCGAACGCCTGTGGTATTGGAAGCTGAGGAATTGAACCCTGATAATGCCCTGCTCCGCTCGTTTGAAGACGGCGTATTTGTTGTCTATGGCAACGGTCATCTTGGTAAACGGGTTCAGGCTGGTCAAACAGTAGAGTTGAAATACCTTCAGCCGTCTATCCTTGATGAGGATTTCCTGTTATCAGCCTTACAACTGAACCTAGACGGTGATGTTGAAGCAGCTGAGATTACAGAACACGGCTCATATCCCGATTCAATCGACAAAATCAAGGCTGTTGCCCCTGCTTATCATTCAAGCCGCAGGATTCTGACTGGCCTTGAATCTTACAAGGCGATTATTTCGGCCTATCAAGGCAACATCTCAGGTTCAGCAAGACCGTTTCCCAAGTCATGCTGTAAATGGAATGTCTGTTACTTGCGCAAAGACGAAAAGAAATACACGCCTGAGCAAGAACTTGAATTTATCAAGTATCTTAGCAAATACGCCATGTATGGTAGTGAATTCATTGTAGTTGACCCTGTACGAATCCCTGTAAGGGTGAAATTGCGAGTTGTAGTCAGCGAGTTAGCCGACACTCAAGCTATTCTTGCAGAGATACGCAAAACGCTGGAAAAGCAGTGCCTGAAGCTGGACGTAACATTCAGCCCTGGGGTACTACATGGACTAGAGACTGAGGGCATTAGACGGCTGTATCTGGAATACCCGATAGCCGATAAGACGGCTGACTACAACCAGTACTTCGCATTAGAAGATTTGAACGTTGAATTTACAACCGACAACTATTTGACCCTATCCAACGGTACAGACGCAGGGAAAGGATATGACTGATGGAGAAACTAGACAGCGTGAGGTCATCGGATTACCTGCCCTCAAATCTGAAAAAGTTGCCCCTGTATAAGACGTTCACGGACATTCTCGATTACGCCATCCAGACCTTCTTCAAGCCTCTGTCTGACTCCAACCAGAATCTGTATAACCCAATCAGTGAGCATTATACTGCTAGGAACGTCATACACCTATTAGGCGGTGACCAGCTCATCAGTATGCTAGACAGCAATATTGACGAAAAGACGGTGGCCTTGCTCTTGCCTGACCTACTTGATATCAAGGGTACAGAACAGGGCATAAAAACGCTTCTGCGCCTGTTAGGTATCGAATTTGAAGACCTGCTACTAATCAAAGACCGAGATGGCTGCGGCAGGGTGACTATCATCCTCAAGAACAATGTTGACGTATCCCTTGAGAAAATCAAGCTTCTGGAAAAATTCTCACATAGCATCTTTTCCCAGTGCGCTAGTCTAGCAGCGATTACCAATTGCCAAGCTACAAAAGACGCATTGGCTGACGGAGCTACAGTTGAGCAAGACCTCCAAATCAACACTCACTTATTGAGCTACAACTTCAGGTTGGATAGAAGAAGCCGAATGAGCCGTGCGGAAAGCTATCAGCTGCCGAAAACGCCAGTGTATATCAAGCTTTGCAATAATGAGACAAATGTAATCGACTTTGCTGAGCATGATGAAATGTCTGTATTCTCTTCGACCCGAAACGCCTATCAGCCTGAATTCGTACAAGCAGTAGTCACTCAAGACCTCTTGAACGACACTTTAGTCTTGGATAGAACAGACTTGGCGCAAACCCAATTCATGGTTATGTCAACAAACAATTTCAAAGTCAAAGGATAAACAATGGAACCAACATTCATCGTTACTGGAAATGATATCCCCCCAACAGAGGCCGTTGAGGGCAGCATTTTCCAAGAAGCTTCAACAGGCAATTTGTTCCGTTATCAAGACGGCCAATGGGTTGCTATCGCCAGCGAGCCGAAAGAAGAGGCTAAAGAATGAGTACAGTTTCTGAACGCCAAGCTGCGTTATTTACAATCACGGACTCAGGGCATATTGCTATCGCCAAGAAGATGATGGAAAGCGACTTGTTCTTGGCGTGGGGTACATTACCCGACAATCATCCAGAAAAAGCCAGCCGTGATAATTCAGCACCTTTCCCTAACCGTTTTGAGGCTGACCTGATTAAAGAGGTAGGCCGACGCAAGATTGTGCAGAAAGCCTATCTTGAGCAGTACAATGATGGCCCAATCGTAACGCCAATTGCTAACTATCGCAAGACAACTACTCCGACCCGCACCCTGATGTTGAGTGTGACTAATGAAGTTACAGACGCACCTAATGCTAAAATCTACCAATTGGGCGTTTATGCGGACACGGTAGCGAAGCCTGCTGCTCAAGGTAAGAATTGGCTGTTGCCTGAAGAGATAGCAGACAAGGGCTATTTGGTAGTCATGGCCAACATTCTACCGATACAACGCAATAATGCAACTGTTGAATCTCGGCAGTTCATAATCAATTTCTGAGGTATTTATGATTCAAAATCCACACCCAGATTACCGCAACAATTTTGATGAGAACAAGCAATATTCCGCTATCTCTTTCTTAGCTGGTGCGCCGTTGCAAGCCAGCGAGTTGAATGAATTGCAAGACATTCAAGCGACTAAGACCGAAAAGCTGGCTGATTATCTGGTTTCATCTGGTACTATCCTGTCGGGCGGTGAGGTTAAATCCCTGTCTGCTTCTCAAGTTGAGATGGCGGGCGGAACAGTGTCCTGTCAAGGTAAGCTAGTGTTAGTGCAGGGTGCTGTACTCAGCCTTGACCTAGCTGCTGAAAACACCGTAGGCGTGCGCCTAGTCGAAGAAATAGTTACAGCTCAAACCGACCCAAGCATTGCTGAGTTAGACCCTAAATCGCCTCACTATGGCGAAGAGACAGCTCACCGAGTTAAGACTACAGGTGTTTGGGTTGTATCTGAAAAGACCAACCTGAACGGTGATTTGTTCTTTCCTGTCCTGACTATTCAAAACGGTAACATCACTGGTTACATCAGCAATACCAAAGTCCAAGACTATGTGTCTTCATCAATCAGTATCTATGATAAAGGCGTTCACGGCTCGTATGTCGTTGACGGCCTAGTCATCACCAACGTGCGAGACGATACCCGAAACCGTAAACATGTCTTGGCTGCTTCCTCTGGTACTGCCCGCATTCAAGGTATTGAGGTCAAGAAAGGTACAGAGACCGTCTTTTATGTTGATACAGCAGAAGCCGATGACCGACAAGTCAACTCTGAGCCTGTAACTTTCAGGCGCGGTCAATTGCTTTACGGCCTTCGCAATAATCCGTTGAAAGCTATCACTAAAGTAACAGGCACTAAACGGATAACACGCACGATTAATAGAGGCAGTTCAGCTGGCGGTGCAGATGCATTGCCTGATACTCCTGTATTGCGTATCACTCAAGTGACTCAAGGTGGTACAACCTACTCAGCTGGTAAAGACTTCACCCAGACTGGCGACCGTATCTCATGGGCGCCAAACGGTGCAGAGCCTAGCCCAGGCAGTCAATACGTTGTTGAATACGAATATGTTGCTACATTCAACGGCTCAGTCGTTAATGGCCGTCTGAATTTAAGTGCAACTGATGCCAACGCTTTGGTTGACCAATCGACACTGTCTGTATGGTACACATTCTACTTGAACCGTATCGACCGCGTTGTGATGTCCAATATCACTCGTGAAATCAAAGTCTTGAAAGGCGTGCCAAATATTCCGACCGCCGTATTGCCTCCAGCAGCTGCCTCAGATAGCGAGATTTCACTTGCTACAATCACTGTAAGCTATGGTGTTGCGCCTGTAATTGATATGGACTCAACCGTTCATATGATTCCTTTCTCGACACTGAAAAAGATGAACAGCCAGATTGCCGATTTGCAATTCAACGTTGCTCAGCTGAGCTTGATTGAAGAGGCTCGCGCATTAGACCCTGTTACAACCAAGAAAGGCGTGATTGTTGACTCCCTCAGCAATGAAAACATGCGTGATAAGGGTATCCAACAGAATGCCTTGATTCAAGACAAGACCCTGACTATTGGTACACGTATAGCAGGTCAAGTTACCCTGACGCGCGGAAACATTACATTGGACGGCCTAAGCTATCCTGTAATCCGCAAACAAGAAGTACAGACTGGCTCCCAACGAATCAACCCATATGCCCGACCAGGCAGTTTGCCTAAGGCTAATGGTGCAGCAACTCCAAGTATCATCTATGGTAACGCTTGGGATGCGGGCTATGACTTGGAAGTCTTGCCTCGTTCAGTTGCTGTTGTAGTTGACCTGTCAGGCTACGAAGCCTCAGAAGAAGTTGTCTTGATGTTGCGTGGTGAGCAAGTAGGCCGAGTTCAGACTTCAGGTGCTGGCGCAGCTTCAACTACAATCAATATTCCGAAAGGTTTGCAATACGGTACATACACGATTGAGGCAACTGGTACTCGCTCCAAAGCGATTGCTATTGTTCCTGTATCTATCAGCCGCAACGACCAAAGCTACAACCAGTTCCTGTTGAATCAGCTTGACCAGAAACAAACCGCCTTGCTTGAGCAACAAGCTAAGGACTTCCAATCCCAAATCGACCGATTGCGTCAGGACATGGAAGCTGAGGTGTCTGCTATCAATAGCCGTCTGAACGACTTGCAAGCACAGTTGAATCAGATGAAAGATGCGTTCAACAACTTCAAGTCTGCTATGACTGCTGAATTGTCCAAGTTAGGTTTCCGCCTGGATGACTTACAAGGTCAGGTTGATGAGATTCGCAAACGGTTGCCTGGCTTCTGGTTGCATTACTATGACAGAGACAACCGCCGCACTGACCCTAATCAATTCTTGAAAGTGTATGCGTCAACCGAGTATAGCAAAGGCGCAATCCAATACAATCAAGGCAGTGCTGGTACAGCTATCGGCTCGCAAATGTGGGAAGTAGGTGTTACAGCTACTAGGGCAACTAAAACACGCTATACGGTGGTTGCTAACGCTGACCAAGTAAGTGTATGGCTCAACGGTCAAAGGGTGGCTTCTTACTCGAACGGTTCAACGCCTCGTTCATTCGACTTAAACTTTAAACAAGGTCATAACGTTGTTCAGGTAGTCTTGAATAATCAGGGCAACAATTTGAGTCACTTGCAGACTTCTGGCGATTTCATTGACGGTACAGTCATTCAGATGAACCCTGAATGGATGCAAGCTCAATTGACTGCTGCTCAAAACGGCGTGGCTGCTCATGAAGCAGAGATTGCACGACAAGAAGCTGCCCGCGCAGAAGCTCAACGACTGTCCCAGTCCCAACGCACCTTATGGTGGAGCATGCGCCGTCGCACTGACCCGATTGCTCAGTCATTCACTCTGGACATCACTCGACAACTCAGCTCAATTGACGTATTCGTGACGGAATTGCCTACACGCGATTTAAGCCTGAAAATTGTCGAAACGACCGCTGGTCAACCCAATATTGAACGGTTGGTTGGATACGGTGAATTAGCACTCGCTAAGGTTCAGAAAGGCTGGAATACGATTCCTTTATTGACCCAGACTGTTCTCAGCGCAGGCGTTGAGTATGCGTTCATCGTCATCACTGAGTCGTTTGAAGGCCAGATTGGTATTGGTAAAGTTGGCGACAAATCAACAACTGGTACTTTCGTCCAAACCCAATTGGATGCAGGTGTAATGTTTATCTCAGCGAATGAGAATACATGGACTGCGGTACAGGATACAGATGTCTGCTTCCGTATGAAGTCTATCAACTTCGCAACTAGCAAAACAGTCAAGTTGGGTACTATCCCTGCTAACGGCCGAACTAACAACCTGACGGATTTCCGCTTGGTCGGTTCTCAATCTACAAGCTCAAGCACAAGCGTTGAGTACTACATGCAGATTGGTACGGCTCGCTATCCTTTAGGCTTGAATGAGACTACATTTGTACCAGCTGTAACGACCGCCGCAGGAAACATCGACATCTATGCAGTGTTGACTACAACCGATACATCTGAAACACCAATCATCGGCTCAGGTTTGACTCTGGTTTACGGTTTGGCTGAAACTCCTGCTACTTATGTTGCTCGACAATTCACTATTCCGAACGGTTTGATTCAACCAGCCAAGATTCAAGTTGTATTGAGTCAGTTGTTACCAGCCTCAACTAACATCACTGTTAGCTTGCAGACTGATACTGAAACTTGGACGGCTGTTCCTCGTAAACAGTCAGTTCAGGAATTAGGCGAAGGCTGGGTTGATGTATTGTACGAAGTTCCAGACATTCAGAAGGCTAACGGCCGTATCAAGATTGAATTGACTACAGACAATTATGCTAATCGTCCAGCAGTCAAGAACATCAGAACAATGATTGTGTAAGAATTCAGCAACCTGATTTCATCAGATTTCAGGTTGCTATTCTTTCGGCTCGCTTCCTCTTCGATTCTAGCTTGCTCACACTCACACCGCAAGCAGAGCATTTCATGATGATTTTCGGCTCATGGCTGTTTCAGGTCAGTTGAGTGAGGTATCAGTCATGTGAGTGTCTGTTTTATTAACTATTAGTTATATATACTTGTGTGTTGATATTGTATCACATCTATGACATTGAAATCGTTTATTTCGTGACTAACTTTCTAATTTCCCAGAAGAATTTTTAGCCAAAATCTTGTATTTATGTTCCGATTCCCAATAGTTACAGGATTCAGCATTCAGGTTTGCTAATGCATGTTTGTTATTTCTGTATCTAGCTTGCTCAATCATCACACGCAAGCAGAACAGCCAGCCTCAAGACAGTTGAGTGTCAGATTCTAGTTTTAGGCCGTCTGATTTCTTGTTTTTCAATCCCATGGCTGATTGATAGGGATAAATGATTGTTGTTTCTTCTATTAGATAATATATAACTTGTGATTTGATATTGTATCACATCTATGACATTGAAATCGTTTATTTCGTTGGTAAGTATATGAATCTCAAGCATTATTTTTAGCCAAAATCCTGTATTTATGTTCGAGATTCTGTCTAGGACAGGATTCATTTCTCAACAGCACTGCTATGCGTGGGGATTTCCCCAAGTCGTCAGGCATAACCGTGCTTCAATTTACACTAGGAGTAACACTATGGTGAAACCTTGTATTCAAGAACAATCCGTCTTGCGTTACAGCGACACTGCCTCGCATGATAAAGCAGGCATGGTGCCTCTGGCTACACGCTGGGGTGAAGTCCCTGAAGACCAGTATGCAGTCACTGCTGCTTCCTTGCTGATGTTGGAGAATACTGTATCCAAAGTCGAAGCATTGGTAGCAGACGCAGTTGACCTTGCTGCCCAAGCTGGTGAAAAAGCAGCTAAGGCTGCAGTGAAAGCAACCAATACACTAACAGACGGCTCGTCAACTTACAGTCAGCTCAACGGCGAAACAGGCATGAATATTACAGGCCTGACTTACATTCCTGGCCTGTCCCGCATTGAATTGCGTTGGGCTTTACCGACTTATGAACGCGCTGCCGAAACTGTAATCTATCAAGCAACAACTGAAGCCTTTGAGAATGCTGTTGTTATCAAGAAAGTAGAATACCCAATCTCAGGCGCATTCATTGATGAAACTAAAGCCCGATATTACTGGGTGCAACTGGTTGATAAACAAGACCCAAGCCGTCACGGTCAAGTATTTGGCCCAATCCTTGCCGACCCTTATGGCAATTTGGACAAGTTGGTAGAGACCTTGCGCGGAAAGATTACCGCAACCGAGCTTGATGCTGAGCTAGTACAAGGCCTGTATAAAAACATCCAAGAAGCAACTGACCGTACAATCAATGAACGCCTTGCTTCAGTCCGTGAACGCTTGAATAATCTTGACAATCTGGTTGATTCCCGTGTTCAAAACTCGCTACAAGGCCTCAATCAGGTAACAGATGCGCTGGAACAGGAAATACGCCGTCTAGGTTCAAATTACTCAAAAGTTGTTGAGAATACCGAGAAAGCTCAAGGCTTGTTGGAAACTTGGACTTCCAAGACAGAAGAAGCCTTAGCAGGCGTTCAGAAAAACACTTTGGCCTTGACTGAAGCAGACAACGCCTTATCGCAAACTCGTGAGACCTTGCTTGCTAAGGTAGGTGCTAACGAAGCAGCAATCAACAGGGAATCCGAAGCAAGGGCAACCCAGTATGAGTCGATAGCTGACGATATTAAACAGCTGCGAACCAAGACTGAAGCGAATGAAGCTGCTATCGTTGAGGAAGGCCGATTGCGCTCAGACCAATTTGGCTCACAAGCTGAGACTTTGAAAGGCTTGCAAGCAACTTCTTCCACTCAAGCAGGCCGTATCCGTGAGTTGTCCCAGACTGTAGCCGATAACGAACGCTCATCAGCAACCAAGTTTGAAAACTTGAAATCAGGCTTGATGGGTAATCACCACTACAACTACAACTTTACAGCAGGCAAAGATAGCTGGGAAGCCTCGCAAGGCGTATTGGAAGCTAAAACATCCAATAATCCGAGTGACCCTTCAAACACCCTGCTAAACCTGAAAACTAACGTTACCACGCTGGTGTATTCTACGACTAAGACCGCTATCAACCTTGAGAATGTTTACAATGCTGCAGCGAGCCTCCGAAACATCGGTGCAAATCCCGTCAAAGTGCGTGTAGGCCTGATGACTTTTGACCATCGTGGCGAAGCTCAGACTCACTCAAATGTCGATTCCCGATACTACTGGGTCAGTGAGAAAACGCTTGCGCCTAACAGCGGTTGGGCTTCATTAGGTGGTGAAGCTAAGGGCGCAACCAAACAATGGCCTATCAATTCAGACCTGAAGCTGACTGCTATCCCATTAGGAGCGAAGCAGGGCGTGCCTGTCGTTGAGATTGTAGGCGAGCGTGGCTCAGAAGTTGATATTGGTTCTATCGACTTGCTAGACATATCAGCAACTGCCGCTGTTGGTTCTGAAATCTCAACCTTGAAAGAGACGACAACTTCAGCCCTTGACACCCAAGCCAAAGAGATTAAGAAGCTGAACAGCAAATTTGGCGAAAACATCGCTGAGATTGAGAAGCAGCAAAAGACTCAAGCTGAGGCTCAGAAAGTCCAAGCTGAACAGATTAACAACATGACGGCAAAAGTCGGTAAGAACGAAGCTGGCTTACAACGTCTTGATGAGGCTGTTACATCTGACCGCAGTTCAACTGCCTTAGCCTTAGATAACCTGAAAGCTGGCTTCAACAGCACTATGGTTAATCATGTCAAGAATCCGTCTATGTCTAAGGATTCGACAGGCTGGACGGCTAATCCTACTGCTAAATTCAAGCGTGTTCCGAGTACAAGCTTGTTGCCTGCAGGTAAGACTGAGGCTGATGTTCCGTATTACACCCTCTTTAAATCAGAAGGCTATGTAGGCAAATTCTGGGGCACTGACCTGTTAATTGACTGCGATATTCCAAAGCTGGTATCCCCTACAGACTTGGTTCATTTCTCAGTTAAAGTAGCCAATCCCGCCACGACTAACCTGACCCAAATTAAGGTTAGAATCAACGGCGCGCAAACTATCCTGTTGGGTGAAGTTGCTAAGGGTAAGTTTGAGATTGTATCTGGCTCAGTACCATTGCCTGCTAATACGACCAGCTTGCAGTTACAGATTTCAACCCAGAACAGTGCGATTACTGAAGAGAATGCTATCGTCATTGCATTCCCTCAGTGCCGAACCAATGCTGCACCGATTGAGTCTGATGTGAAGCTAGAACATCTGCGTCTGGCCGTAGCGAATGCTGACCAAGCCTTAGCTCGTGAGGTTAACAATTTACAGGTCAACTATAAAGCAGCTGCTGCGGCCATCAAAGAGGAAAAAGAAACCCGCGCTAGTGAGACTGAAGCCCTTTCCCTGAAATACCAGACAATGGAATCTGAGCTCAACGGTAGCAAGGCTAAAATCCAGAAATTGGAAACAACAGTCACTACTGAGACAGAATCAGTCGCAAAACGTGTCCGAGAGATGGGCACAGAATTCAACGGCAAGATTTCAACCGTGACTGAGGTAGCTCAACGCGGTGTTGATAATGCTGCGGAAGCCTTACAGAAAGCTAATGATAACTTGGGTTTGGCTAAACGGTATGCTGACGACAAGTCGCTAAAAGCTGTTACAGATGCTGAAAAAGCCGTCCGAGATAAACTGAAATTAGGCGGTCGAAACCTAATTCGCAAGAGTAATCCCGACACCAACGATAGCCAATATCTGCATACGTTTGCTATTACAGAAGCTCCAGCATTTGGTGATGATGTGACTGTAACCTTATGGGGCGATTTAGGCGAAGGCCGAACTGACTTTGCTGTTTACAACTCAAGCGGTTTTGGTGAACTTGCTAAGTTGAAGAAGATTTCAGATGGTGTCTATCAAGCCCAGTTCAAATGGGCGGATAATACCTACACTGGTCCAGAAGACAAGTTATCCAACACTACTCTTAATGTGTATGCCTATCCTAGTTCATCAACTTCAGCCTTTAGCATCAACAAGGTTAAGTTTGAAAAAGGCACTGTTCCGACCGATTGGACACCTGCACCTGAAGATGTTGAAGACAAGGTCGATAAGGTAAAGGTTGAGATAGAAGTCCAGATTAAAGAAGCGAAGGACTTGGCTGTTTCATCAAATGCTAAAATCAAGGAGCATGAGACCTCAATTAATAATGCTGAAAAGGCATTGAACCAAAAAGCCGTTGAATTGACGGGTCAGTTCAACCAAGCATTAACCGAAAAAGTTGAGGTGTTGAACAGTGCAGTAGCTAAAAAAGCCTCAGGCGAAGAAGTCAAAGCACTCTTGGGCAAAGTGACAGCCATGGAACGTGAAGTCATTGAGTCCAAGTCCAAAATCAATCAATTCTCCGAGACCTTAGACAACGCCCAACAATCAAGCACCCAAATAGTGCAAGATGCTGAGTCCAGGTTCAAGAAGGTGGTTGAGAACAGTGTAGAGACTATCAACCGAGATATTGATGCAGTCAAGGATGCAGTAGGGAAAGCAGCTGAAAAAGCTGACCAAAATCTGCAAGCAGCCCAGAATTATGCTGACGGTAAGAAAAACGAAGCCCTCAACGCAGCCAAGACCTATGCAGACGGTCAGAAAACAGCTGCAATTCAAGCTGCTTCTGCTGATGCAACCAAAAAGGCGAATGCTGCTAAAAAGGCTGCTGAGGATGAGCTGAACCCTGCTATTCAAGCAGCGCAACGGAAAGCTGATGAGGGTGTATCCAACGCTCAACAAGCCGTACAAGCTGCTGAGAGAAACTTGCAAGCTGCTAAAGAGTATGCAGACGGTAAGACGGCGGAAGCAAAAGCACAGGCTATCAAAGACGCAGAAGAGCAATTACGCCAAGCTAAAGAGTTTCTTCAAGGCAAAATTGCTGAGGCTAAGACTTTGTATGATAACTTGGAATTTGGCGGTCGCAACCTACTGAGAAAGACTAAAGGGCTGACTGACGCCAAGTTTTGGAAGTTTTACAAGGATACTAGACAGACTGTAGCAGAACAACCTAGAACAGATGATGTCCTGACTATTAAGACAGGCTCAGCATTCTGGGCAAGCTATCGTCAAACCTCAGTTGATAATCCGTTGATTGCTCTTGAGGCGAACAAGACCTACACTGTATCATTTGAGGCAAAATCTAGCAACACTTTAGACCGCTCAATTAGATTGTTTGTTCGTGAGTATTTTGGCGATTCAAGTGACAACAGGTTTTCCCATTACTTCACACCTCTAGTAGCTGATGATTGGGTTAAGCATAGTTATACATTCACTGTCGATGAGCTTAAAGCCGATCATAAGGCGTGGCATGTTATTTGGGAACTGACTGCACCTGATACTCAACTTGAAATTCGCAACATGAAAGTTGAGAGGGGTAACAAACCTACCGACTGGACACCTGCGCCAGAAGATGTTGACGGCCAGATTGCTGATGTTAAGCAGAAGGCCGAAAATATCGGTACAGACATGGAAAGGGCACTTGAACAAGTCAAGGGGCAACTTGAGACTAGAATCACTGAGGCCGAAAAGAAAGCTACTGACGCTGAGTCTAAAGTCAACAACTACACCAAAACGAAGGACACTGAGGTCAGCGCAATGGCTGAAAGTGTCAGGGGATTGGAAGGCAAGTTTGTAGAAGAAGCTGAGAAAGTCCGTGCTACAGTGACGACAGCCATCAACGACATCCAGATAGGCGGTCGAAACTTAGCTAAAGATTCGTACAATCCAGACAAGACCAAACACGGCTATCTGAAAACATACCGTATTACCAAAGCTCCTGAGTATGGCGACAAAGTTACAGTCACTGTATGGGGTGAATTAGGTGATACCCGAAACGGTCAGATTGGTGTTTACAATACTTTCGGTTATGGTGAGCTATTCAAGCTGACTAAGATTGCAGACGGTGTATGGCGTGGTCAAGGCTTTTGGAATAAACATACTTCACCAGATGCTAGTCTAGCAGAACGCCAGAATGAAACCTTGACTCTGTATGCGTATCCAAATGATAATACAGACAGAAACGCAGTCAATAACCTGTTCACTCATGTGAAGTTTGAGTTGGGTAATAAGGCTACAGACTGGACGCCTGCTCCTGAAGACCTTGAGAGCAAGATTGAGGACATCACCACATGGAAGATTACCGCACAATCAGCACTTGAGCAGGTTCAACGGACGGTTAATAGCGCGCAAGGCTCAGCAGCTACACTTAATGATGCCTTGTCCGCTCGTTTCAATGAGGCGAAAACTCAAACGCGCAAAGAAGTCCGTGAAGAGTTGAATCCAGAGATTGCAAAAGCTAAGAAAGCTGGCGTGGATGCCGCAGGGGCTGTTAAGACTGAGCTGACTCCCAAGATTACAGACGCCAAAGACCAAGCCGATAAGGGTGTTGCGGAGGCTAAAAAAGCTAATGACGCCATACCTAAAAAATTGGAAGAAGCTAAACAGTATGCTGACACTAAAAAGACTGAGGCGATTACAGCTGCGGTTACTGAGGCGCGTGATTGGAAAGCAGTCAATGCTAGAACTGACCTGAATACTCTGAAAGAGACAGGTCGATTCTTCATTAAAGCAACAGCCAATCCGAATGCGCCGATTAACAACTGGTTGTACGTTGCAGTTGATAAAGGCACTGACAGCAGGATTACCCAGAAGATTCAAGCTGACAATGACCCTAACATCCGCTATTACCGTCATTTCAACGGTAGCAGTTGGACTGATTGGGTCAAAGAAGCTAACCTGTCTGATGTTAATGCTGTTGACGGCAAGGTGACTGAAACTAACAAGCGAATAGACAATCTGCGTGTGAGCGGTCGAAACCTTTTGGCTGCTACTCGTAAGCTGACTACATTCTACAAGGGTGTGAATGTTTGGCATTATGCTAAACACCCTGATGAAAGGCAAGAAAGACTTGAGCCGATTTCGTCAGGAGACGGCTATGAATACCTTGACGCGGATAAACAACCTGCTAATACCTCAACTAATTACGTTCAATTGATTAGTAGAGTAGCAGGCCGTTGGGTCAATTGGCATCAGTACAGTAGAGAGGGTAGCAGGGCAGCTAGAGACGATAGCTCACCAACATTAGCTAAAGTCCAATCAGGTCGTTGGTACACCTTGAGTTGCGAAGTTAGAAAGACAGCAACCAGTCCTAATACCCGATTGCAATTGAACTTGAGGGAATACTACACGACTTCAGGATTCAAAGACAATGGTGGTTGGGTTGACGTCAATTCTACTGAATGGCAACAGGTTCATGTAACTGTATTTGTTGAATACGGTCGAGGAATCTTAGGTCATGACTACTGGCTCGCTTACTTTGAGTTGTATGATGTCGGTGAAGTTCATATCCGCAAGCCAATGTTGGTTGAAGCTAATGTCCCAGCCGATTGGTCAGAAGCTCCTGAGGATTTGGAACGCACTGAGATTGAATTTGCAGCTGACATGCAGGTGTTCAAATCAACATTAGCAAATAACCGTCTTGCCCTAGCTAATCAAAGGACACAATTGGAAGCAGGTTTAGGTATTTCTGCCAATCTGATAGCCGATTCTGAGTTTGTCGAGGGCTTGTCTGAGCAGGCATTTACTGAAAGCAGCGATACAACTGGCTATGTACGCGGTATAGTGGCTGTTGATAATGGTAGGTCACCCAAGAACTTCCTACCTAATAAGGCTGTCCGCGATATCAATGTTGGTTATGTAGGCCGTCTGAACGAAGCTAATGACTCAAACTGCTATTTCGGTACTTATAATGTCCCTATAATCCCAGGCATTTACCAGTACAGCATTTATGTCCGCAATGACGCTAAAGTGACTGCTGATGTGTACGCTAACTTCCTTGACGAAAATCGCAGTCAACTTGGTGCACCTGAAAGTAAGTATTGGAAGGATGATTTTGGTCCAAGAACTATTCAGCCTGCACCAGCCAAGCCTGCTGGTCAACAGTTGACTTTGGGTGACTTCACTAGGGTTGTATTTAACATTGATACGACTCATATGACTAACCTGCACTACACCAGGATTGTCGTCAGACTGAACTCAGTACCAGCCAATAAGGTCGGAGAGAATGTTGTATTGTTCTGCCGTCCTCAAATCGTCAAGATTAAGAAGCTGGAACTGGCGGATGTAGTTGAGTACACACCTGGCCCAAGCAGGACTTCAGCCAAAGCCTTATTTACTGAGGAACGCCAAGCGAGGACAACTGAAACAGATAGCCTTGTGAAGCAGATTACCAAAGGCTCAGCCAAATTCCCGAATGGCACAGGCGACATCAATCAGGTCAGCGCGGTTCTGAATCAAATCATGACTGCAACAGCCAATAAAGTCACTGCAGATTTGACTAAACAGTATCAGTTAGATATTGGCGGAGACAACTTGGTTGAAAACTCTGATTTTAAGGCTTACGAAAACTTACAATCATATCCAAACTCAACCTCAAGAAACAAGACTGCTACAATCTATCAATACATGTACCCAAACGCAGGTACTATGACGCCACTTATCATTCCAGATGTAGGTTTGAACGGCTCAAATGCCCTGCGAGTATCTTGGACTGAATTCCCTGCGAATCAGGACAAGGGGCTACAGATAGCATTTAGCAAAAAGACTTGGGCAAGAGGTCAGTTTTACATCTTAGCGGTCGCTGCAAGGCTTCCTGCAGGTGTAACTACTAGAGGTTGTCGAGTAAGGTTGGACGTTTCTAATGCGCCTTTCTGGCAAGATGTTGAATACCTAAATCAACCTGAACTGACTAACGATTGGCAGTGGACTATCTGTAAGGCTCGCAAGACTCAAGAAGATAGCCTGAACCAATTGTTTATCTCAGTCAACGGTGCTAATAGTCCGTCACTAAGAAGCGTTGAATTCTGCCTTCCTTATGCTAGTCAAGGTTCTACTTGGGGCGGTTACAAACCGCCTACAATCTCAGCCGTCTTAACAGAGACGAAAGAGATTGCACTTGATGCGCAAGGTAAGGTCAATGCTAAAATCGGTATGACGGTCGATGCAGGCGGTCGAGTTATTGGTTGGGAAGCTCAGAACAGGAACAACTCAACTGAATTCACCGTATTGGCCGATAAGTTTCAGGTCAAGAACAGCTCAAATCAGGGTGGTTCACCATTCAGTGTTGAAAATGGCGAAGTTGTATTCAAGGGCAAAGTGCGTTTTTCAAACGTTCAAGACCCTCCAGCCATTCCTAAAGTGCCGATAACTATCACTGCTGTAGGTGTATCCAATCATCTGGATGTAGCCAAGCGAGTAGCACTGCTGACTACAGATACCAGAGACTTGCACCGCTCAAGTAATGGTCGAGGTGTCTGGTTGTCCGTAATCAATAACCAGACAGGCGCATTGATATCCAATGTCCTGTATGATACCTACACGGCTGCTGGTTGTACTGCATTTGCTAATGCAGTCAATAGCTTGAATCGAGGTAGCAATCTGGTAATTGTGAGGTCACAAGATGCGTCAATGGTTGATAACCAAGACTTCATAAGGGCTTTGAATAGCTTGGCAGCTGGCTTTGGTAATAACGTCAACAAGGCTTTGAAAAGCGAGGATAGAACTAGCTTCAGCCTGATTAGCCAAGTCATTGGTACTGACCGTTGTACGTCAGAAGCTATTGATGGTCGTAAGAATCCTGACCAAGTTGCAGCTGTATGTTCAGGCTTGTTGAAAGACGGCGTTTACTCGTTCATTTCAGCACCCACAAACAACAGTCAGACCAGCTTAGTTGATATTGCGGAAGCTGAGGCCAATAAAAAGGCTAATGCAGCCAAAAAGGCTATTGAGGATACCTGGAGTCCTACAATCAATGAAGCTTTGACTAAAGCCAAAAAGGGTGTTGAGGAAGCTCAAAAAGCTAATGACTCCATCCCTCAGAAACTGAAAGAGGCCAAGGACTATGCTGATGATCAAAGAATAGAGGCAATCAAGAAAGCTGATGAAGCAGCAGGCGAAAAGATTAAGCAAGCCAAACAGGATGTTAAAAACGATTTAGCACCTGTAATTAATCGAGCCAAGACTGACGCGATTACAGAAGCCCGTCAGTCTGCATTATTCACAACTGCTCAAGACCTAAACAACCTGACTCTGTCTGGTAGCTATGTCCTCAAAGCAACCAATAACGTGAATGCGCCGATTAACACGCGGTTGTTTGTTACGGTTGCAGGCGATGGAACTGGCCTTATCTTACAGACCGTGACGCGAGACAACGACAGTACAGTCCGTTACACTCGCAGAAAGGTTGGCGGTACATGGTCAGATTGGGCTAAAGAGGTCAGTGCTGATGACGTTCAACAGTCGATTTCAGCTTTGAAGATACCGAATGTGTTGTATGCTCAAGGGGCTTACAATAACAGCTATGCTCAGATGAAAGTATCAACTCCTTCTGGAATCAGCAATCTACCGATTGCAGATAACATAGGTATTGCGGTACAGATTCTGAACATTTCAACGCTGGGTGTTGAGTTTGCTAAAGTCTATCCTGCTAATGCTACCAGCTATGCTCAGTTGGCTGCTGATTTAAGTAAGACCGCCTACAACGGCAAGATAGTCATGATTGTATCTAGGGCTAATGTCGGTAGAGTGGACGATACCAACCTGAGGTCAGCATTGCGTAGAGCAGGTTCAACAGACCTGATTTACAACACGCTAAACAAGCGAGGCAACAATACATTTGCTTTGATTGGTAAGATTGGTTCAGAAGGCTCAGCCCAAGAATCTATCATGGCTGTTGGAGGTTCAGGCGGTGTCTTTGGTGATTTCGCTCAGGTTTCTGCAGTTTGGAACAACGGCGATTTAATGCCAGGCAGTCAAACACTGATTGACGGCGGTAGGATTACAACCAATTCTATCACTGCTAATCAAATTAGTGTCGGTAGCTTGTCCGCAATATCAGCTAACTTAGGTCATGTTACTGCAGGCTCAATTAATATTGGCGGTAAGTTCAAGGTTGATGCAAACGGTGACGTGACGATTAGTGCAGGTGGTTCTACTGGTTTGAAAATCACTAACCAACGCATTGACGTGTATGATGAAGCAGCTAGATTACGTGTCCGATTAGGCAAACTGGTTGATTAATTCGCAAGGCTGGCTTTTGGCTGGCCTTGCTAATCTCTTACGGAGGAAATATGTATGGACTTCAAATAAAGAATGGTGAGGAAGTAAATGAAATTTCCGAGTATATCGGCAATCTTTCGGGCTTTGATGGCCAAAATTTCAATCCAGTCGTAACAACTGAACCGCTTTCGGGATACGGTTTGTCATTGAATAATGAAAAGATAATTTTGCATAATGATGATACTTATGTATTAAGAGAAATTAGGCGTTCAAATGATTTCGACTGGAATTTAGTTTTTAAAGACCCTGTGCCTGATGACAGGTTAGTATTAGGGCAAATTGTTGGCAATTCTTTGCGCGTTTGCGCTTTAGACCGTATATCTTCAGACAGCAAAAAGGGGAAATATGGTTTACATAGCGACTCACGGACTTTTGCACCAATTCAAAAGCCGTCAAGCATACGTGCGTTACCTGTTATAATTACTGAACGTCAAGAGGGGTGGTGGGTATTGAATATAAAATTTGCTGAAAGTATCAACGGCAAATTTCTTAGCTACAGCGATTTAAAGGAATTTAGCAAAGATGCATTAGATATCATGTTTTTTGACGAATCCAGGGAACTGACACTTGTGTATCTTCATAACTTCGAGATAATTGATTCAGGACGGTATAAAAACATGCCTATCCACGAATACACAGGCATAAGGTAAATCAACATGTATATCATTGAAAAAGAATATACCAATCCAGATGACGGTAAAACTTCAGCCGTTTTTCTCGCTGGTAAGATTGAGATTGACTGGATTAACAATCTGTCCGAGATTATCATCGCAGGCTTCAGCAATCTCCAAGACTTCATTGACGGGAATCCGCCTAATTTAGTCAAATTGCTATCATTCGCTCGTTCACCAGCTCAATGTGAAGACCCGATTCTGTACTTGTTCCGTGAGCTGACTTTACATGATGGCTGGTTACCTCTAAAAGGCGGCAATATCAAGAGACTGTATGACCTTGATATCAACTTCAATACAACATACGCAAGGAACGCAAGATGAGAGTGATTATTATGGGCTATAAGCCTGTATTCTCAGAGATTAACCGCAAGGAAGAGATTACACCTGAAACCTACTTGCTGACTGATAAGGAAGAGCATGATATCAGAGAGACCCTTGAGAAAGGCGGTGAGGTGTATGTAACAGCAGACAAACGACTTGTATGGACAGGTGCGAAGCCTGATGAATACTACACTTATGACAAAGCAACTGAAGCTTGGGTTGTAGATGACCAGAAGTTTAAGGAACGCTTGGAGCAGTACAAAGCTGACTTGTGGGAAAAGACGAAGGCCGAACGTGAAACCAGATTAGTATCAGGCTGCTATGTACCTTCAATCGAGAAATGGTTTCATACAGATATGGTTAGCCAGATGAGCTACACTAGAGCGTTGGAATTCTTCAACTTGAACCCTGAAGCCAAACCCGTCATGTGGAAGACAATGGATGGTAGTTTCGTTGAAATCGGTAAGGACAAGCTGATTGAAGTCATCTCAACCATCTTCATTCGCAGCCAAGAGATTTTCAAGATTGCGGAAACTCACGGCGCAAAAATCAGAGCCTTGACCAGCTTGGATTCGTATGATATTATGACTGGTTGGCCAAGCTCATTCTCGAAGGCAAATAACAATGAATAACATTTTCATCGCATTTTATCACGGCAAGAAACCTTACAAACAGGGTGAATCTAAAATCAAGACACGTTGGTTCAGACTTTTAGACCGCCTGACCCGATTCTTCACTAATGGCAAATATTCGCACTGCGAAGTAGCTATCAAGGATGAAGAGGGTACATATAGTATCTATTCGGCCTCCGTCCGAGACAAAGGTGTCCGTGTTCAACATCACAAGGAGTTGACTGCAGACCAATGGACGTTAGTACCAGTCCAGTTATCGGAGGAAGAAGTCATCAAGTATTTTGAGCAGAACAAGGGCAAAAATTACGACTTCTTTGGGGCTATCGGTTGCGCTGTAACCTGGATTGATAACAGTAGCAAGCGTATGTTCTGTAGCGAGTTTTGTGCAGGCGTATTGGGATATGATGAGCCATGGCGATTCGACCCTAATGAACTATACTCAATCCTGACTAGACGGACATATTAGCAAGGAAAGCTATCATGATGAAAAGGAGTTGATGTAAATGAAACGGATAGACCTTGAGTGGTACAGAGGTGACGATGAGATGGAGACTTTTGTTTTTGAAATAGACAACAAGCCTGTTGATTTTACAGGATGCTCCTTCAACATGAAGATAGTCCCTGAATATCTAGGAGAGCCGATACTATTGAGCACATCTGAAGGCATTGTAGTGAAAGATAACATGGTGCAAATTTCAGTCCCTCATCAAGCAACTGAAAATGTTTCGTGGGATTCCGCCAATTACGACCTACAGATGACTGATAGTACAGGTAGGATTAAAACCCTGTGCTGCGGTAGCATAAGTCTATTACAAGACACCACGAGGTGAAAGAGATGGATGAACAGGGTGTTTTTACCGTACGGCTATTGCGAAAGCCCGCAATAAAAGTGAAACTAGACCCAAGGGCTGCACCTTTTAAACCTCAAAAGCAAGAAGGTAAGCCCTCAGAGGTTGACTGCGAAGAACTGCCTGAACTGGCAGATTTACTACTAGACTACAAACTTGGAGCATTATAATGAGCTTAAAATCATTGTTAGGCCAATTCGCACAATTTATTGGCGAAAAAGACAAAGAATTAAAACAGGAACTCTCAGGCAGTATTAATACGGCTAAAACTGAAGCCATCAATACTGCGGCCACCGCTGCTGACGCTAAAATCAATACAGCTAAGGGAGAAATTCAATCTCAAATCCGATCAGCCGTCTCAGCCTTGAAAACTGAATTGATTGGCGGGGCTTCTGAAGAATTAGACACATTCAAAGAACTGGCTGAAGAATTGGCTAAGCTGAAAGCAAACGGTAGCAGCGTGCCTGAATCTTTGGTCACCAAGATTACCGAGATTAAAGGTACTGCTGATGGAATCAAATCTGATATCGACAGCATCACTCTTCAAGAGTTGAAGAACAGCTACACTGCTGCTCTGTCTTAACCGTATTCAGGGTGCGTCCCACCCTGTTTAAGGAGGTTTAATGAGTTTACAAACAACATTGAACGACTTTTCGGCCTTCCTAGCTACTCAAATTGCAGATGCTGGCGTATTGAAAGGAACAGGAAGGCCTGATACAGATCAGAGTATGGCTGATAAGCCGAAAGGAACGCTATACCAAGATAAGGCAATCACTAACGGTGCAGCACTCTGGCTTAAAACTGGCCCAGCAGCTAGAGATTGGAAAGTTATTTCGGGCGATACTGGCTGGAAAACACTTGAAATTGTTTCAAAACTAGGTAATTCTTTTCTGAGAGTGCGTAGGCTCAACGATACAGTAACGTACCAGTTTGGTGGGCTGCAATGGGGTTGGTTTGGTATTGTTAGACGTGGCGGCCCAGGGTATCAACTTCAGCCGTCTGACCGTGAACGAAACGTGTATATTTTAAGTCAACAAAGAGTACCTCGAGGCTTTCGGTCAGAAGCCAGTATGATTGGCGGTATCTACAACGACAAGGGCGTGCCTTACGGTACGTGGTATCTGGGTGGCCCAGGTGATGGTAATATGCTCCGGTTTCAATTCCTTGACCCTGTCCCAACTGATAGAGACATTGGGGATATCAGGGTGAGTAACATCATGTATACCACTAATGACCCGTGGCCAAGTTAAGACGGACTCAACCTAGTGAACCGCATTCAATCTTATTTAACAAGGAAAGACAACATGAATAAAGACGTTGCATGGCTACAAGAGTGGCTCAATAGCAAAGGCGCAAATCTCAAGGTTGATGGTGTAGGCGGTTCTTTGACCCGCGCTGCATTCATCACCCTGTTTACCAACAAAGAAGCAAAGGCTATCACTCAGGCTGAGCTTGACCAGATTGCTAAGGACTTGGGCGACACTAGTGCAAAACGCATTCAAGCCGTTGCTAAGGTTGAATCTGCAGGCTCAGGCTGGTTCGATTCAGGCCTACCTAAAATCCTGTATGAGCGTCACAAATTCTATAAGCATACCAAAGGCCGTTTCGGTACAACCTATTACAGCAATCGCCTGCCTGGCGGTTACACTATGGACGCTGACCGCAACGGTATCAACGACAGTTGGGAAAAGCTCGCAACAGCCGTCTGCTTAGACCCAAAAGCTGCCCTGATGTCTGTTTCTATCGGTAAATTCCAAGTGTTGGGTGAGTATTACGCCTTCTGCGGTTATGAGCACCCAATTGAAATGCTTTGGGCTGCTCGCAATTCTGAATACGCGCACTATACAATGCTGCGAGACTTTATCTTGAAAGTGGCCAATATCAAGCCGCAATTCCTCCGACTATCTACCAACCCATCAGACAATATCCCATTCGTATCCCGATACAATGGACCAGCATATGCTAAAAACAACTATCATGTAAAAATTGCCCAGGCTATGCGGTAGCAGCTTGAGGCAATGCAATTCAATCCATTAGAATAAAAGGAAAATCCAGTGGACTTAGCAAAATTGATTGAGTCTTTGAAGGATTTCACGGTCAAGCGCATACTACTGCTGGCTGTTATCGGTATCGTTTCATTGGTTATTTGGAAGATAGACCCAATCCTGACCTACCTAGCCAGCCGACCGCCCAAACACACGGAAGCACCGCCAAAAACGGTTGAAAAATTGCCTGCGATTATCTATGACTCAACCACTGACATACTCAAGGTTGCGAGAGTAGATATAGACAAACTGTTTCAGGCTGTTGAAAAAGTCGTTACAAACACTAGTTTGCCTGTAACCTCTGTAGCTATCTACAAGTTTGTGCCTGGCAATATTCCTCACGAATATCAAGGGCGCGTGTTAGTGTTTTATTGGAACAAACAGATAGGTAACGACCGAGAACAGGCAGAAGCCAAGATTGATGAAATCAACCTGAGATGGCTGCCTATCTGGTCAGGTAAAGATACGATTGAAGAATTATTGGACGGGCATCCGACCAAGTCCAAGCTTGTTGACCAAGAATTCAGATTTATCAATTCTAAAGGCCAAGAAGAGCTAGACAATATACCTTCAATCAACCAAGACAGCATGATTCTGGACGGTGTAAAAGGGATTTATCGCTTTCCAATCAAGCGCAATGCTCATATCGTAGGCTACATCTCAATATTTTTGACTGAAGATAATGTACCTGACGCGGATTTGCAGAAATACGCTGGCCTGATTTCGGCTAAGACCGCAAGGATGTTAGAGGACAACAAATATGAAGACGATTAGCATGTACTTAACAGCATTACTTTTGGTTATCTTATACGGCTGCGGAATACCGATTGACCAACAGACTAGCACTCAACCTGTTCATGTTGATAGTAACCGCTGTTTCAAGGATTTGGAGCTATCGAAAGATTCCAACCATCTCAATGAGTTCATCTTCGTGTACCGTATGAAGTATTCATCAGAGATAGCCATGACGAAGGAACTGGTATATTCAAGCCTTGAGGGCAAGTCCTTATGGCGTTCAGACGTCCAAGTGAAAACAAAAGACCCGAAACTACAGGCTGCTATCTTCAACAATCAGCCAACCATTCTCAGGGTTGCTGAGCTAACCAATACTGAAGCACTTGACCTTGAACTTTTACGCAAGAACAACTTAGATTCCCTGTTGGTTTATCCGATTGAAACCAGAGACAACAAGAAGATTGCAGGCGTGATAATCATAGCCTACAATTGCCACAACTTGGAGCGTGAGATTTCGGCCGAGTATATCTTGTCTATTCCAAAAATGGCTATCAGGGAATCACTCATCTATGGGTGTAATTAACCATGAATCTTTTGAAAGCAACAGGGAGCGATACGACCTCCCTATCTAAATTCGTGATGTTTGTAGGACTGATAACGACAACAGGCGTTGTAATTTGGCAGGCCTATCAAGGAACGCTATCAACTGAAATTTTCAGTTGGTACGTCCTCACGACCTTTGGGGCTAACAGCGTGAACAAGGCTATTTCGGTTGCCGGCAAGGTGACTGAACTCAAGCAACTTGTAAGTGCAGGGGTAGTCCCAACAGCAGAAGAGGAAACTCCAGAACCAGCAGACGTTCAGCCTGCGGAGTTTTTCTATGCAACAGGTGTAACACCAACTGAAGAAAGGACATAACCATGTGGGCTGCTATCTTGGCAGCCTGCGGTCACTTCGTAAAAGGTAACTGGGCTTGGCTAGCAGTTTGCTTCGGCTTACTTGCTTTTGCTTGCTATGAAAATGTTCAGTTAGCTCGCACTATTGATGAGGCGCACCGCAAGGCTGTAGAATATAAAACTGCTACTGATGAGGCAAATAGACGGATTCTTGATTTGCATAACAAATTGACCTTCCAAAACATGTCTATCAGCGAGTATGAATCGCGTTCAAAATTCTTGGAGCTTGAATTGAGCAAGGTTCAAGAAGAGAATCAGGCATTGGCTGAGAAAACTAACAAGACGGTTGAAGAGAAATGGCAGGCCAAGCCGTTCACCTCAAATTGCGAAGCTAATGCAGACATATTGAAAGGTCAAGCAGACGGCCTAGCTAAGAAATGGAGTTCAGACTAATGAAACCACTTATCGCAATATTAGCAACACTGGCTATGACTGGCTGCGTATCTAAGGCCGTTCATGAAGCAGAAGTGAAGCAACTTACAGTCGAGTTGGAGAAAGTCAAGACACAAACAGTCATTGTTAGCAAGCCTGTTATCTACTGTCCTGCCCCGAAAATCCCTGCGAAGCCGAAACTCGCTATTCAATCTATCAGCCCTCAGTCTCAAAATGCTGATGTCTTGAGAGCATACGGCCAGTCAGTAGAGCAGTTGATTAATTACAGCAACACTCTGCGTCGCAATTTGAAGTCTTACGAAGGCCTAGACAAACGTGTAAACAAGGAGCAATAGGATGTATGCCCAAGAGATATTAGACCAGCTAGAACGCGAAAAACGCCATCAAGAAACGCGCCCTTGTAAGTTTTGCTCAAGCCAACCTGAATTTCATCGCAGTGAGCGACTGATAGTGTTGCGTTGTTCCAAATGCTCAATGATTGCTAGAGGCTATATTTCCATGGGCTGCATCAAATCAGAAGGCCAAGCAAGAACAGCAGCAAGGAAGTTGCTGAGCTCATGGAATGAGAGGAACACATGATTAATCGTGAGATTTTGGAAGTATTTGATAATTGCGAAGGCACTAAGAATCCGCTCAAGACTCAATCAGTACTGCTAGAAAGCAAGACGGCTAAGGCTAAAGAGTCATTGGCTGAAGTGACTGCACTGTTATTCCCTGCTGAAAGTAGCGATTCGCCCAGACGGCCTCAAGCCTCTGCTCAGGCTTCCTCTTCTGATTCCTCTGCTAACTTGTCGCCGAAACAGAAGCTCATCAATGAATTCTTGAAAGGTACAGGCCTCGCTAAACAGCATTTAAGCCGTATCAAGCAGGCTACCAACAAAATCAGCCATGCTACAGGCTTGATTAAGAATTATTCGATTGAGAATCTGGCGGACATTCCAACCAAGTTTTCCGTTGTCGGTCAATATATGGCTGATAGGGGGCATGATTGTAATATCGTCAATTCAGTCTTTGGGGTAATGATGGGCGGAGGCAAAGCCTTGCTAGAATCCTTAGGGATTGAGACGCAGTTCATTACCAACTTATCAAGCAAGCTCAACGGCTTTGTTGAGTTAGCTAAGAGGGGTGCGGAATACGTCAATGGTGCTATTGAAAGATTCAATGCACTGGTTGGGGATGTTGAGTCTTTCATTAACAATCTTGAAAGCAGGATAACCAATCTTGAGCAGCTGATTAAAAGTACGATTCAGGCTGAGATAGACAAGATGAAAGAATTGATGATACGCAATCTCAATGCAATGTGGGCCAGAAACTTGCCTGGATGGTTGCAGAATGATTGTTTCAAGTCAGTCTTGTCTAATGCCCTGTCGGATAAAGTCGGTCGGTTGACTGAGGAACTGCTTTAACAACAATTCAACATAATGCTAGGCATACAGCCGTCTAGCATCTGCCCCTTTAGCCGTGATTGGTTGAAGGGGCATTTTTGTTGCGACTAAAATTCTGGCGATTTTAGCTGGGTGCAGAGGCTTGAATGGTAAATGATTTGGGCAGCGAGTAGAAATTTGCTATAACGCTAAAATAGACAGCAAACTTTCGATTTTAGCGTGATTGGGGAGGGTTCAGCAGACGGTTAAGAAGATTTCAGCAGTCAAGTATCGGATTTTCACTCCTGTTGGGTCAGGGTTCAGACGGCCTAAGCTAAGATTTCATACTTCAGCAGGGTTGAGTAAGATTTCAAGTCATCAGGCTTGTTTTGATACTTGACTGGCCCATCACACAGCCAGTCAGACGGTTGATTGACTTCAGCAGTATCATGTTTTTCACTCTCATGGCTTGAAGGGTAAGGATGAGTGATTGAGGATTCTATGCGTGACTGTTGTTTCTCAAGACTCATGTTGTGTAGAATTTATTATAGTTATTAATAATTGGTGATTATATATTGTATCACATCTATGAGTTTGGAATCGTATATTTCGTGGATAAGTTATTGTTTCTCAATCGCTATTTTTAGACAAAATCCTGTCTTTATGTACGGAATCCCAACCGTTACAGGATTCAATCTTCAACTTCTGTATCCCAGCGTCAAGTTTCAACACTCAGCAATTGGCTTTGATTTTCTGTTTTCAGTCTTCTCAATCCTGCTAGCAATCAGTCTGGATATTAACGATTTCAGCCGTCATTCAGGTCAGCAAGATTCCTTGAGGGGTTGATTGTTCCGCAGGCCGTCTGATTCCCTTATGCATGATTGAGGTCAGACGGAGGATTGTTGAGAATGAAATCACGCTAGAAGCGAAAATTAGACAGTTAGGATTTTGAAACAGATAACGACTTGGGCAAAGATTCTAAAGTGTCTAATTTTCGAGATTTGCTGGGTAGGAATTAAGTTTAGCATTTCTTGTAGGACTGCTCAGCAGGTATTATCGGATTTTACCATTCATGCTAGTCGGTTTCTCAGTCTGCTGGGGCAGGGTTCAGGCGGTCGGAATCCGATACATGCTGATTGAGGTAGGATACATGCCTGCTCTCACAGCAGTCAGTCCTCAAGTCTCATGCCTGTTTGTTCTCAACTCTAGCTTGCTCACACTCACACGCAAGCAGAGATTTCAATTTTCCAGTCTCATGGCTTGAGAGGTAAGGTTGAGTGACTGCTCTCAAGTCTCATGAATTGAGAGGCTAGGGTGTTAGGGCTGAGAATAGTTTTTTATTAGTAAATAATATCTGTGTGTTGATATTGTATCACATCTATGACATTGAAATCGTT
>ERZ773072.338-NODE-338-length-27664-cov-9.827918_pt1 | contig 27664 bp, 25 predicted proteins | sample MGYA00580617_ERZ773072 | MGnify/ENA primary metagenome ERZ773072 (study PRJEB29015, sample SAMEA2737970) | human oral metagenome | biome: human oral; feature: human-associated habitat; material: dental | place: China | collected 2122 ...
GTTTGCCCAACAGCTATTGGTCTGGCGCTCCTAGAATGCTGGATAATAGCGGTTTATCTATGAAAAACTACGATGCTATTTTAATTTCGTGGAACGCTCAGTCGACCAACTCTCCACTTATACTAGGAGCTGCTGGACTAAAATATTGTGCTGCTGATGTAGCTAGAGCAAGTCTAATCAAACCAACTGTTAATGGTGGGCATGACTGGACTATCAATGGTGATGCGAAAGAATGTCCGAAGCATACGGTAGTTTTTGATACCCAGGGCGGAACGGCGATTGCCAACCAAGAAGTTGCTTATACTGGTAAAATTATTGAGCCAGCTGCACCGACTCTTAAAGGGTATACTTTTGCTGGGTGGTATGCTGACGCTGCACTTACTAGGCTCTGGGATTTCGCGAGTTATACGATGCCGGATAACAACTTAACTTTGTATGCAAAATGGACTAAAAATCCTAATCACACCTCTCTAAATACGGTGAATAATAATCCAAATAGTAGTCCAAAGCCAGCGGCTAAATTAGCCGATACGGGCGTAGATATGATGTCATCTTTTTCTATGGCTGCTGTGTTTGTATTATTTGGAGCTGTTATGCTGAAGCGCAGCAGGTAGTTTATTAATACCCGGCGCGCAATCGAGAAGGCTTCTGCTTGTGGCAAGTATGCTAGAAATTCCTTTTCGTTCATGTAGGCGATGTGGTGAGTTAGGATACATTTTTGCCAAGGTGGTGATATAATATATATCATGACTAAACAACACGCCTATATCACTACTGCTATTCCTTATGTCAACGGTTTGCCGCACATTGGGCACGCCATGGATTACATGCTGGCGGATGTGTGGATGCGGTATCAGCGGCAAAACGGTCGCGAAGTACGTTTCCAGACAGGCGTGGATGAGCATGGCAATAAAATTGCTGCCAAGGCTGCCAGTCAGAACCAAACACCACAAGCCTATGTCGACCAAATGCATGGCAATTTCCAAAACATGATTGCCGAGTTGAATATTTCAGCGACGGATTTTATCCGCACAACTGATCCGCATCACGTTAGCGCGGTGCAGTATATTTGGCAGAAGCTTGCTGCGGCTGGCTATATCTATAAAGGCACTTATGAGGGCTGGTATTGCCAAGGTTGCGAGGCGTTCGTCACTGACAAAGAAGCGGCTGAAAATAACGGTATTTGTCCTGACCATCAAGCACCGTACCAGCGGCTGAGCGAAGAAAATTATTATTTTAAGACCAGTGCTTTTTCGGACAAGATTCGCCAGGCGATTGAATCAAACAAGATGAAAATTGTGCCTGAATTTCGTAAAAAAGAGTTTTTGGAATTGATGAAGGATGGACTGAAAGATGTGTCGGTTTCGCGTCCGCGCAAGAACCTCAGCTGGGGCGTGCCAGTGCCAGGCGATGACACGCAGGTGATGTATGTCTGGCTGGATGCGCTGAGCAATTACATCACGGTCATTGGCTATCCTGATCGAGCTGATGAATGGCAGGCGTTTTGGCCGGCAGATGTACAGGTGATTGGCAAGGATATCCTTCGTTTTCATGCCGGGATTTGGCCGGCGATGCTGATGGCGCTGGACTTGCCGCTGCCGAAAGTATTATTGGTGCATGGATTTATTAATGTTGGTGGCACCAAAATGAGTAAGAGTCTCGGTAATGGTGTTGGTCCGGTTGATATCATCCCGCACTATGGTGTTGAGGCTTTCCGCTATTATTTTCTGCGCCACGTACCAACTCAGGATGACGGTGACTTTACTTGGGAGAAGTTTGAAGCGGCTTATAACGGCGAGCTGGGTAATGATCTCGGTAATTTGGTACAGCGGGTGGCAAAGATGGTGCAGAGTTATCAAGCCGGCGTTATTGGCGATGCGCCGCAGTCTGAGCACGATATGGGGCCGTACCGTGCCGATATGGAGTCTTTGAATTTTAACCTAGCAATTGATGAAATTTGGCAGATTATCCGTTCATTGAATCAATATATTGAGCGCGTGCAACCATGGCAAGTTGCTAAAAAACGCGATAAAGACCCAGAGGCGGAAGCCCATTTGGGCGAGATTTTGGCGCATGCCTGCGGCACATTGCTGCAAGTCTCTGATATGCTTCGTCCATTCATGCCGCAAACCGCTGAGAAGATTCATGAGATGTTTGCCAGTGGTGTTGTGCCACTAGAGCTTACACCACTGTTCCCGCGTAAATATCTACATACGCCCGATCCGCGCGCGCCAAAAGCAGAAGCCCAGGGTAAATAATAATGATTCTGACGGCGGAAAATAGTATGGCGGCAGACTTACGCTTGATTGATTCGCACTGTCATCTGCATGATACCGAGTTTTTCGCGGACAATCGCGAGGAGCTATATCAGCAAACAATCGCGGCGGGTATCGGCATAATTTGTGTTGGTACTGACGAGCGCAGCAGTCGACAGGCAGTAGAGTTTGCCGCGAATCGCGACTATACTTGGGCGGCAGTTGGCGTTCATCCGCATGACAGCAAAGATGGCTGGAATGAGATGGAGCAACTGCTTAAAAGCAGAGAGGATAATTCGCCGATTGTGGCGATTGGCGAGATCGGTCTTGATTATTATTACAATAACAGCCCGCGCGATGTGCAGATTCAGGCGCTGGAGGCGCAGCTGCAGCTGGCAATAGATTATGATTTGCCAGTTAGCTTTCACATTCGTGATGGTGCAGCTGGCCAAGTATCAGTGTGGGATGATTTTTGGCCAATTTTTGATAATTTCCATGGCCTGCGCGGCGTGTTGCACAGTTTTACTGATACGCGTCTCAATTTAGACAAGGGGTTTGCTCGCGGATTGTACGTTGGTTTGAATGGAATTAGCACTTTTACTAAAGACCAAGCGCAGCAAGAATTGTTCGCTTCTATCCCGTTGGAGCGGTTATTATTAGAGACTGACGCACCGTTCTTGACACCAAAGCCATTTCGTGGTAAGATGAATATGCCAAGATATGTAGAACTGGTAGCGAAATATTGGGCGGATAATCGAAATATATCTTTTGACGATTTGTCTGAAGCTACGGTTCGCAATACTAAGAACCTTTTTGGCATATAAGTGGAGAGAAAATATGAACAAGGGAAGTGCTAGGTCAGGTATTTTAGGTATTAGTCCGTCTAGACGGGGCGAGATGTCTCAGAACGTGATTGTTCCGGAAAGGCAAGGATCTTTTGATAAAGTTAAAAATAATAAACCTGATGTCAACAGTGCTTCATTTGGTAAAATCAATAATAGTATTGACGGCGGCGTAGCGGTAAAATCGACATTATTTAATCCTGATAAAAATATAACGCCTAGCGACGAGATAAATCATATTGATTATAGAGGCAAGTTTGAGCGAAACCCTGATAAGGAAGCGCTAAAAGAAGTTTTTAAGATGGGCGAAAATATTGCAGCTTTTAGGGCTAACGCAGCAGGGGTCAAGTCATAATGCCGAGCATCCTTAAAAGAGCCTTAAAGCTGGTATTTACCGACGATGACAATACGGGTTTAGTTTCTATCTTAAAAAAGAAAAATCGGCCGCTAAAAAAATTTACTGAGCGCGAGTTGATTCAATTAGAAAGCGAGATTGGCGCAACTATTTTTGGTGAAAAGCCAGAGCATGTGACGCGGCGGGAATTTTTTAATTTAGATAAAGACACGTGGATTTGGTACGAAGAAATTGTTGATAAAGATGGCAAAAAACAGGAGTTGACGACACGCTACGAAGTGCAGCCAAAGGGTATTTTGAAAGTTCAGCCGAATTATCGGTACAGCTATCTGGAGGGAGACGAGTTGCAAAATTTTGTACTGGCGGTTAAAGAATATTACGAACGAGTTTCCCGGGATCTATATAAGCGCGATCCGCAGACTGGTTATCGTCTCTGATATAATAAAGAGGTGAAAGACAAATTTATATATCTTGATCACGCCGCAGCTACGCCGATGGATCCGTTGGTGATTGAAGCAATGCAGCCGTATTTTTCGGAGAAGTTTTTTAACCCGTCCAGTCCATATGCACCGGCGGTCACCGTCAAGCGTGACTACCGCGAGGCAAAGTCGCGTATCGCACGGGTGCTGGGCGTGGGTGCGGATGAATTAGCGATGACGGCTGGCGCCACGGAGTCGATCAATCTGGCGTTTACCGCGGCGGGTGGCGTGAGTTTAGTCTCGGCTATCGAGCATAGCTCGGTTATCAATTCTGCAAAAGCGCGCTCGGATGTTCGGCTTATCCCACCGATGAAAAATGGACGCATCGATCCGCAGGCTGTTAAAAAACTGCTAACGCCAGACGTTAGTTTTATGAGCATCGCGCTGGCGAATCATGAACTGGGGTATATTCAGCCCGTTGAAGAGATCGCGGAAGTTGTAAGGCTCGAGCGTATCAGGCGCCAGGAAAATGGCGAATCAACGCCGCTTATATTTCATACTGACGCCTCGCAGACCGCAGCGCTGATGGATGTGAAAATTAAACGGCTGGGTGTTGATTTGTTGACGCTATCAGCGGCAAAGGTTTATGGACCGAAGCAGGTTGGTTTGCTATGGATACGGCCGGGCGTCAAGCTACGGCCAAATATCGTTGGCGGCGGGCAGGAGGCGGGACTGCGCAGCGGCACGGAAAATGTGGCTGGTGTGGTCGGCTTTGCGACGGCGCTGGAGTTAGCTGCCAAGCGTCGCAGCGGTGAAGTAAAACGTCTGCGAGGACTGCGTGATACGTTAGTAAAAAAGCTATTAGCGGCTTTCCCTGACATGATTATTTCTTCTGATCAGAAAAAATCATTGGTTAATTTTCTCAATATTTCGTTTCCTGGTGTTGATGCTGAGCGATTGGTATTTTTACTGGAAGTACGCGGCGTGCTGGTGGCGACGGGTAGTGCCTGTGCGGCTAATTCGGGTACACGATCACATGTTTTGGCGGCGATCGGGTTGGGCGATACGGCGATTGATGGTAGTCTGCGGCTGACGTTGGGGCGGCTGAACGATGAGACGCAAGTTATGCGGGCGGCGGACGAGATTATTACTGCAGTGCGTACGGAGCAGGAGCGAACGCGATGATTCATCGGTTAATTGGCTTGGTGCTAATTACAGCTGTAGTCATCGTCGGCCTGAGTTATTATTTATCGCCGGATGACTTGAAAGATTGTCCGCGCCCTGGCTCAGGGCAGTGCCAAAAAGCAGGCGCCATCATCGTTATTAGTGGCGGCGACACCGAAGCGCGCACAGCTGAGGCAGTTAAATTATATCAAACTGGCTGGGCGCCGACTATTATCTTGTCTGGTGCTGCAGCCGATAAATCCGGCCCGTCTAACGCCGCTGCCATGAGAAAACAAGCCGAAGCGGCGGGTGTACCAACTGCGGCCTTGGTGATGGACGAACGTTCAGAGACCACCAAACAAAACGCCCAAGAAGTGGCAAATATCATAGCGCAGCGCGGCATCAAGCGCGTCATTCTGGTCACCAGCGGCTATCACATGCGGCGGGCGCTGGCTGAGTTTTCAACGCAACTGCCGAATGTTGAGCTGCGGGCACGCCCAACAACGCACGACAAGCATTGGAGTGCATGGTGGTGGTTGACGCCGTGGGGGTGGTGGCTGGCAGTCGGCGAATTGCTGCGGATCGGTTTGTTTGCGCTGGGAGTTTCGCGCTGATGGCTCGGGTGTTCGTCGGTATGTCGGGTGGCGTTGATTCGTCGGTAGCGGCAGCGCTATTGGTTGAGCAAGGCCACGACGTCACTGGTGTCTATATGAAAAATTGGTCGGAAGATTTGCCGGGTATGCATTGTCCGTGGGCGGAAGATGTGGCTGACGCCAAGCGCGTGGCGGTGGGGCTGGGAATTGATTTTCAGGTGTTCGATTTTCAGAAAGAATACAAGCAAAAAGTCGTTGACTATATGATCCGCGAATACCAAGCAGGTCGGACGCCAAACCCTGATGTGATGTGTAATCAAGAGGTGAAGTTTAGGTTATTTTTAGAAGCAGCATTGGCAGCGGGTGCGGAGTATATTGCGACGGGGCATTATGCGCGCACTTTTCTTCCTGCGGGTCCTGTCGCTCGGTCCGCCCCTGAAAATTTTTCAGATGAGCTGAAAACATTTTCGGGTGCTGTCCCGCCTCGCGTCACCCGCAGAGCGGATTCTTGCTTGAGCGAGGGTCGGTTACTCCGGGCTCGCGATGATAACAAAGACCAAACCTATTTTTTGTACCGCGTGACGTCCGGGGCGCTAGCGAAAACTATGTTCCCGCTCGGCGATTTTACTAAAGCTGAGGTGCGCCAGATGGCTAAGGAGCGGGGTTTGTGGACGGCCAGCAAAAAGGAATCGATGGGGATTTGCTTTGTTGGGCAAGTGGGAATTCGCGAGTTTTTGTCAGAATATGTCAAGACGAGCCCGGGTGATATTGTCGATCAGCAAACAGGTGTGGTTGTTGGGCGGCATGATGGGGCGATATTTTATACCCTGGGGCAGCGCCATGGCCTGAATGTCGGTGGCGGCTTGCCGTATTACGTCGTCGGCAAAGATATGGCAAAAAACGAAGTTTATGTGTCGCGTTCGATTGATAATGGTAACCTCTGGCGCCAAGAATTGACCCTGACTGACGTTCACTGGATCAGTCAGCCGCCAGAAGGTGATGCCTGTCAAGTTCGGGTGCGGCATCGGGCACCGTTCATTAATGCGGAGATTACATGTGTGAACGATAATGCTGGTGAGAAAGTGACGGTTATCTTGTCCGAGCCGCAGCGCGCCGTCGCCCCGGGTCAGTCGGCTGTAATCTACGACGGCCAGGAATGTTTGGGTGGCGGAATTATTTGCTAAGCTAGCTGCTACTAAGAAACATATTTGAGGGCTATTTCTTCCAAAGCTTTAAGGTATTTTAATCCCGGTTTCCTTGGCATTCCCTTGAATCCTACATCGGTCTGACGACCATGAGCTGGATTTGGACCATGATAATCAGAGCCAGCGCTCACAGCAAGTCCAAACTCTTGAGCAAGTTCTGTCATTTGATCAATTGCTGTTACCATTGCTCCGCCCCTGGATTGGTCATGATAGTAATAAAACGCTTCGAGTGCGTCGAAATTAGTATTGCTAATCACATCGCGGAGAGCTGTCATGTCCATATCTTCGTATAAACTGGCAATAGGATGGGCGAAGATCGCAACGCCGTGCGCGTCGTGAATTGCTTGGATAGCTTCTGCCGGCGATAGTGTTTCACGTTCTAGGAAATACTTGCAGCCTTCATTCATCATAGCCTCGATAAACATACCGCGGTTAGGAATCTGGCCAAACAATTGTTTTAGGCGTTCAAAATTTTCTTCGTGTTCGACGATACTTTGAGAAATATGAGCTTTAGTAATTGATCCTAACGAAAGTAAACTTTCTTTTGAAGCAATCGCCCAGCCGTCTTTTTCAAACATATCAACGACGCGGTTCATATACTCAATTCTAAAATCATGCTGCCTCTTTAAGACGTTATGTAGAGCGTCATTCTCATGATCAATAAAAAGTCCCAAAACATGAATACCGACAGATCGATACTTGGCTGAAATTTCAACTCCAGGGATGAGGCGAATGTCACGTTTCTTAGCCTGTTCAAATGTTGATTCGTCCTCATATGCACCTAACGTATCGTGGTCAGCGATCGACAGTACGGATACACCATTATCATGTGCTCGATCAATTAGCTCAATTGGCGTTAATACTCCGTCAGAGTGGACAGTATGGGTATGTAGGTCAATGATGTGTCGTTTCATTTCCAAGAATTAATCCTTTCCTTTAAGCATTGCGCAACACCGGGCGCTTCAAGCTGGCGTTTCTCTTTCTCGGCTCTGTCGGCTACGGCTTTTATTGGATCGTCAGCAATTAAATCATGTACTTCGTGTCGAGCGCTTGACAGCGCTTCTAGGAGCTCATTGTCATTCCATGTGTGAGGAGTGAAAGAAAATAGAAAATCCTTTATAAAATCGTAAGGCTCATTAGTATCCTCCCAAACCTTGTGCAATGAGCGCGGAGCAATACTAACGGCTCTGCCTTTTCGAATTGCGTCAGGAGTTGCTTTTAGACACTCCAAGAGTTCTACTTTAGTAATTATATGCATATCTACTGGTAGCATTGCTCCCGGTTGAAAACCTCTAAGAACTGTCTCCATAGCGTATCTTGTTGTTTCGAGCGTCTGAATGATATTACTATCAGACGATTCAAATGAAGCTGCTTGAGCGCATCCTTGAATTTTCTTCTCTTGCCGACGAAGGTCTGCCTCAGGAGCGTCATCAACTACAATCCAATAATCTAAATCAAGCAATGCTTTAAAGATATCTCTTGGCTTAAAGTCGACTGAATCGCATGGTTTACAATACTTTTTAAGATCGGGTAAGTCGCAAGCTAGCTCGCAAGCGCCACAAAGCCATCCGCCATATGACCGCAGACGATCCCTATTAATTGCTGCTTGAAACGATTTCTGGTAACGTCGTATCTCAGGTACATCTGCGATGGAGCCGTCGTTCTGGTAGGCATAGAAAGGATATCCAGTCCCAAAAACTCCTATTACACCTGGAATATCCTTGACTGAATCATGAAATCGATCGAACTGATTATTGAAATATTTGCTCTTTGCCCGACTTTCATCGGCAGTAAAGCGAATCGCTGTATTCAGAATGTCTGTCAACGCTCGATGCGACCAGAATTCTCTGGGATATGTCGCTTTAAATTCAGCCACGCGATCACTGGGCCATTGTGGATGACCACCCGGCTTACTAAGTGGCGGTTCTGATAAGTACGCTAACCTCATGGATTTTTTTATTATATTATGTTGCAGCTAAAAGGTCAAATCAATTTTTCACAGCAGAATTGACGACCAGGCACAAATAGTGTACACTCTCTAGGAGTAAGACATTAATCAAAGAGTTATAAGAAAAGGAAGAAATTACACATGTTAGCAATTCGTTTGCAACGGTTGGGTCGCAAAGGTTATCCAGTGTATCGCCTGGCGGTACAAGAGGCGCATCATCACCCGTCGAGTGGTCGAGTGGTCGCGTATGTCGGTAGCTACAACCCGCATACTAAAGAAGCAAATATTCAGGTTGAATCGGCGCAGAAATATTTAGATAACGGCGCTCAGCCAACCCCGCGCGTCGTTAAACTATTGAAAGAAGCTGGTGTTAAATTACCGAAATGGGTTAAAGAGTCGGCTGCTGATAAGCATAAATCTATCCGCAACCCAGAGAAACTTCGCAAGAATCAGCCAAAGGAAGAACCGGCTGAAGAGTCTGCCGAGTAGATATTATAGAATAATTGCAAACCGCTCGTTAATCGGGCGGTTTTGTTTTATGCTATAATTACCTCTATGAACACACAAGAAATCCGCCAGAAATATCTCGAATTTTGCCAAAGGAACGGCCACGTTGTTATTGAGCGGGCGCCGCTTATACTACATAATGACCCGACGACTTTATTTACTGGCTCGGGCATGCAGCCATTGCTGCCGTATTTGCTAGGCCAGGATCATCCGCAAGGCACTAAATTGGCTGATAGCCAGACGTGTTTGCGGGCGCAGGATATTGAGGATGTTGGCGATAATCGCCACACGACGTTCTTTGAGATGCTGGGTAATTGGAGCATGGGCGAATATTTCAAACGCCAGCAGATTGAGTGGTTTTTCGAATTTTTGACAGAAATAGTTGGGCTAGATCCGCACAAAATCTACGTTAGCTGTTTTATCGGCGATGAGAAAAACAACATTCCGCGCGATGATGAAGCAGCGCAAATTTGGCAGGAAGTTTTTACCAAAAAAGGCATTGACGCTAAAATCGTCGACCTGGATAGCGCTGAAAATGGCGACAAGCTGGGTATGCAGGGCGGCCGGATTTTCTTCTACAACGATAAAGAAAACTGGTGGAGCCGCGGCGGCGGTATTGATAGCACGCCGATTGGCGATCCATGCGGGCCGGACAGTGAGGTGTTTTATGATTTTGGTGAGCAGCATCACGATGTCAGCTTTGGGCAAGCGCATCCAGCCAGTGATAGCGGCCGATTTATGGAAATCGGTAACCAAGTGTTTATGCAGTATCGCCGGCTGGATGACGGTAGCTTTGAGCCGCTAGCGCGTAAGAATGTTGATTTCGGCGGCGGCCTGGAGCGGATTGCCGCGGCAGCAATTGACAGTCCTGATGTCTTTAAGATCAGCTTACTACAGCCAATTATTAAAAAAATGGAAAGTTTAAGCGGTGAGGAATATGCTACGCACACTGCATCAATGCGAGTGATTGCTGATCACCTTCGGGCGGCGGTATTTTTGGCGGTCGACGGCTGCGTGCCGAGCAATAAGGAGCAGGGCTACGTGATGCGCCGCTTATTACGCCGGGCGATTCGCTATAGTTTTGACCTGGGGATTGAGCAGAATTTCTTCGAGGAAGTCGTGCCGGTGATCGCTGATTTATATGAAGCCGATTTTCCAGAGGTTAAGGAAAACCGCGAGAATATCATCGCTGTGCTGGTCAAGGAAGAAAAAGCCTTCCGCCAGACGTTGCGTAAAGGTCTTAGGCAAATGCGACATTATATCGACGACGGCTTGACTGGCGAAGAGTTATTTATGCTGTATGATACGTTTGGTTTTCCGGTGGAGCTGAGTACCGAAGAGGCCTATAAACAAGGCATCAAGCTTTCTGATAGTTGGCGTGCCGAGTTTGATACTAAGATGAATGAACAGCGCCAGCGCTCCAAAACCGCCCGCAAGGGTCAATTTCATGGTGGCCTGGAGGGTACAGAGCCGATTCACTTGAAATACCACACGGCAACACACCTGCTAGGTGCGGCGCTGCGCAAAGTCTTGAATGCGCCGGATCTGCAGCAGCACGGCAGCAATATCACAGCTGAACGTCTGCGTTTTGATTTTAATCACAGTAAATTGACGCCAGAGGAAAAACAGGCGGTTGAAGATCAAGTGAACGCTTGGATTGACGCTGATTTGCCGGTAAGCTTTGCCGTCTATCCGACTGACGAGGCGCTAAAAATGGGTGCTATCGGCGCGTTTGGCGAGCGTTATGGCAATGAAGTTAAGGTCTATTCCATTGGCGAGGGCGAAAACAGAGTTAGCTTCGAAGTTTGCGGCGGTCCGCACGTCGAGCATACTGGCACTCTGGCTGAAGGCGGTAAACGCTTCAAAATAAATAAAGAGGAATCCAGCTCGGCAGGTATTCGGCGGATTAAGGCTGTTTTGAAGTAAAAAATGCTACATAACTTAAGATTTTTCGTTTTTTAGGTTATAATAAGTTATACTTATGGTTTTTGATAAATTACGAAAACGAGCAAATGAATCAATAGATCGCAACTATATGGTAGCGCTTGATATTGGTACCGAGTTTGTGAAGGCTATGATAGCAAAGATTGATGGAGAAGAGCTTCAAGTTGTTGGCGTTGGTCGTTCTAGGCAAGATATAGGTGATATGTATTCTGGCGCAATCGCAGATATTGCAGGAGTTGTTCAGAATTGTGAAGAGGCGTTAGCTGAAGCAGAAGATCAAGCTGGTTTACAGGCACGTAGAGTAGTAATTGGTGTAGCTGGAGAACTTGTAAAGGGTACTACAAGCACAATACGTTATCGTAGACCACAGCCTTCTCGTCCTCTTGATGAAAATGAGATGGAATTTATTATAGAAAAGGTCCAGGAAAGAGCTCAGGAAAAAGCTCGTTCGCAGATAGGTATAGAAACGGGTAATCCAGATGTAGAAATTAAATTAGTAAATAGTGCTTTGGTTGGTATTCATATAGATGGCTATAAAGTTTCTAATCCTCTTGGATTTCAGGGCAAGGATGTAGCTGTTCAGATTTATACTGCGTTTGCCCCAATGCTTCATATTGGTGCTCTTGAGCGTGTTGCAGATGAACTTTCACTTGAACTTATTGCTGTCGCTGCAGAGCCTTTTGCGGTGAGTCGCAGCGTATTGGGTAATGATGCTAGTAGTAATTTTACTGCTATCTTAGCTGATGTTGGCGGTGGTACTACAGATATTGCTGTAGTTAATGATGGTGGAGTCGAAGGAACTAAGATGTTTGGTATTGGTGGGCGTAGCTTTACTCGTACTATTGCAAATGACCTTGATTTAACCTATGATGCTGCTGAAAAACTTAAAGTTAATTTTGATCATGAATATTTAAAACCCTCTGTTAAGGAAAAAATTTCGAAATCAATAGATAAGACATTAGAGGTTTGGCTACAGGGAGTTGAACTTGCTCTTGGTGAGTTTGATTCAGTTGATCATCTGCCAAACAAAATTCTTCTATGTGGAGGAGGCGCAAGTTTACAACAGCTTGTTGACGCTTTATCTACTGGAAATTGGTATAAAAACCTTCCTTTTACTCGTAAGCCTACTGTTCATCATATAAAACCAGACGAGGTCATGGGTATTATTGATAAAACTGGCAACATAACTGATCATACTTTTATTACAGCTATGGGACTCTTGCGTGTAGGTTATGATACAATAATAAGCATAAGTGATAACGATAATATAAAAGAAAAATTAAATAGAATTTTACGGATTTAATATGAACAAAGAAGTTATTTATATAGATGTAGATGATGATATTACTTCCATAATTAGTAAAGTTAAATCAATTGAGGCTAAGATAATAGCTATAGTTCCTCCAAAGCGAATAGGAATTCTTCAGAGTGCTGTAAATTTGCGTATTTTGCAGAAGGTAGCTAGTAATTCTAAAAAGCATATAGTTATAATAACTAGTGATCAAACACTAATTCCACTTGCTGCTGCTGCTAATATACCTGTAGCTAAAAGTCTTCAATCTAAACCAGAAATACCTGAGGTGCCAGCAATTCAAGTTGATGATGATGGAGGTGATATTATTGATGGCTCTAGTTTAGCAGATACTAAAAAGCTACCTAATTACAATAAAAAAGGTAGCAATGAATCTTCTGGAATAAGATCTACTCCAATTGAAGACTATAAAGAACCTGCTAGCGGTCAGAATTCATCTAGAGGTAAAAGCAATAAACAGCCAAGAGTTCCAAATTTTAATAACTTCAGGAAAAAACTCTTAATTGTTGGCGGAGGTGTAGTCCTTTTAATTATATTCTTAATCTGGGCTATGATATTTGCACCGCGCGGCACAGTGATTATATCTGCAAAGACTAGTCCAGAATCTATATCTACTTCTGTTAATCTGTCTACTACATCTGATACTGATGTTGATAAATCTATATTAAAAGCTGTTAATGTAACTGATAAAAAAGAAACATCTGTAGAATTTGTTGCAAGTGGTAAGCGTGAAGAAGGCGATAAAGCACACGGTACGATGACATTAAATAGTACTACTCCCGATTCTGTTAAAATACCAGTAGGAACGGGCTTTAGTAATGGAAACTGTACCTTTACTACTAAATCTGAAGTTGAATTACCAGGTGTATCGCCAGGTTGGAATGGTAGTGGATTTAGCGTGGTACCAGGTAAGGTTAATGTAAAAGTTGAGGCAACTCAGATCGGTGATGAATGTAATCTAAGCTCACGCAAGTATGAATCTACCATTGATAAAGTTACTGCTACAGGCTCTGCTATGGAGGGTGGTAGCAAGCGTACTGTAACATTTGTAACTCAAGCCGATGTTCAAAATGCTAGCGAGAAGATAGCTCAAAATAATAACAATGAACAGAAAAATATTTTAGTCCAAAAACTTGGTAAAAATGTTCGTGCGATTGAAGATAGTTTTATTGCTACCGGAAGTGAAATAAATACTACTCCTCAAGTTAATCAAGAAGCTCAAGGAGGTAAGGCTAAACTTATTGCCTCCGTTACATATTCTATGTATGGCGTAAATCAATCTGATCTTGATAAGTTCCTTATTTCTGCTTTGAAGAATAAGATATCTAAGGAGAATAATCGTCGTGTTTACAATAGTGGTGTAAAAACTGCTAAAATAGCCGATTTTAAAAAGAGCGGTGATAGTATTACTGCTAACATCACCTCTAAGGGTCAGGTTGGTCCAAAAATTCTAGATAGTGAAATAAAGGACAGAGTTAAAGGTAAAAGGTTTGGCGATATCCAAGCTGATCTTCAGTCGATTGAGGGAGTTCGTGACGTTTCTGTTGAGCTTTCTCCGTTTTGGGTAAACACTATACCTAATGATACGTCAAAAATCACTATAAAATTTAATATAGATACCACGGGCCGCTAATGGCAGATAGGCTACTATGTCTTGATGTTGGCGAAAAGCGTATAGGTGTTGCTGTTGCTGATTTAGGTGTAAAAATAGCTATACCTCTAACTACTATAGAAGTTGATGGAACCGAAATTGAGCAAATACTGCGTCTTTATGGCAGGGAAAATGCTAGGACTTTAGTGGTTGGATATCCTCGTAATCAGCAAGGGGAGACTACTGCACAAACTGTTTTTGTTGAAGAATTTGTTAAACCTCTGGAGGAGTATACAAATATTGAATTTCAGGACGAGTCTCTAACTAGTGTTCAGGCTGAGCAACGGTTAAAATCAAGAGGTCAAAATTATACTAAAGGCGATATAGACTCTGAAGCTGCTACAATAATATTACAAGATTATATGGAGACAAAATATGGATATTGAACCTGTTTTTACTAAAGATACTAAGTTAGTAGATTCTAAAAGCAAACAATATAAAAATATTATTTTATGGTCGGTTTGTGGTATTTTTTTATTGGTAGTCTTGATTGTTGTTTTTATATTTATTTGGTATAGGTCACAGCTAGAGCCTGTTGATCCTAACTCTTCAGACACAAGTCAGATTATTATTTCTGATGGTGATAATATATCAGATGTGTCTATGGATTTAGAAAAAAAGGGTTTGATTAGAAATTCTCTAGCACTTCAAATCTATTACAAAACTAGTAAAACTAGTAAAATTCATGCTGGAGCATATACAATTTCTAAACAGCAATCACCTGCTCAAATTTTATCAAAAATAAGTAAAGGTGAGGTCGACAATTTTCAAATAACATTTAAACCTGGCGAGAATATATTTGATGCTAAAAAAGTTCTAAGAAAAGCTGGATACTCTGATAAAGATATAGAAAAGGCGTTTAGTAGACAGTATTCTAAATATTCCATGATGAGTGGACGCCCTGCTGGTTCGAGCATTGAGGGTTTTATCTTAGGCGAAACTTACGGAATAACTAAACAACATACTGTAGAAAATATATTAGATGAACCTTTTAGTTTATTACAAAATTATATCAATAAAGAAGGGTTTGAATCTGCATTTAAAAGACATGGACTATCTTTATATGAGGGAATAACTCTAGCATCAATAATCCAGCGCGAAGTCTCTAATCCAGATGATATGCTTCTTGTTTCTAGTGTCTTTCATAATAGGCTTAAAAAAGGTATGCCTTTAGGTTCTGATGTTACTGCTGCTTATGGTGCAAAGACTCTAGGTAGGACGGTTAGTGTTGTTGAGGCTATTTCAATTGACACGCCATATAATACGCGTATTCATAAAGGTCTACCTCCAACGCCTATTGCATCCCCTGGATTGCGTGCCTTACGTGCGGCAGCAAATCCAGCATCATCGGATTATATGTATTTTGTAGCTGGGGATGATGGCAAAACTTATTTTGCGGTTACAAATCAGGAGCATGAGAAAAATACCAAGGATCATTGTGATAAATTGTGTAAACTGTAATTGAATATTAATAATTAAAGGGCTTGCATTATTAGGTTGTAACGTAATAAAGGTTTCTATCTTTTACTTATCTAAAAATTAAAAATTATTATGTTAAACTTGGCAGATGGACTCTGAATACTTAGACGAACAGCTGAAAAAACAGTGTAAAAACAAATAGTTTTGCTTTAATCACCAATATGGCATAATAGAAGCAGTATATGCGACAAACGAGTTTTTATCGTATTTTCTTTTGGCAAAATCTCTTGGTCGTGTATCGGGAGATTTTATGGGTTACAAAGTAATTATAAAGCATATTTATAATATGTATTGACAATATTGTCAATGTTAGGTATAATGAACTTTAGCACGTTTGTATGTAGTGATCGGTGGGGTTAATTAATTAATTAATAACAAAAAGCTTCACTATTTATATAAACGAGCCTGCCAGAAAAGTCGTACGGACACAGCATTTTGCTCTCGCGTAATCAATAATATTAAAATAAACTTTGGTCGACGGGTGTCCTTTTCTGATAAGAAGTAAGACTGAGTATGGTAGATGTGGTGCAGTAATGTTTCCACGGGAGAAGAAAAATTACAACTCAGCAACTAAAGTATAGTTCTAACAGAAGAACTATACGCAAGCTTGGCAGAACAGCTTTTATTAGACAGCGAGTAGCCAAACGCAGTGTTAAAGAGATTATCAAGCCTTTTGCGATTTATATTACTGTTTTTGCAGTTCTAATCGCTACTATAGCCCTTAATTATAGATCGCCTCAACGATCCAATGATGTTGCTTTGGGTAATGTTTCTTCTAGTGAGACTCAATCACAAGATAGTGTTTCTGGTGTCATCGGCGATATATCTATTGATAAGAAAGTTGCGACGGATATAGCAGCAGATTTTGCTATGCAAACTAATATGCCTATTGCTTCTAATGTCTCTAACTTATCAATTTCTTTATCTAAAGAAAAAGAAATTATACAAACAGAAGAAAAGGTTGCGTCTAAGCCACAGATCGTACAACCTACCGCGCAACCTCGCTCAATTATTAATTATAAGGCAAAATCTGGTGATACGGTTCAGGCTGTGTCAAGTCAGTTTAAGGTTTCTGACCAGACTATTAAATGGGCTAATAACCTGACTTCAGATGCATTAGAAGATGGGCGTGATTTAATCATTCCTCCCGTTGATGGGGTTGTTTATGTAGCCAAAGACGGTGATACAGCTGGCTCTATTGCGGAAAAATATAAAGGTTCAGTAGATAGAATAATTTCGTTTAATGACCTTGAGGTCGATGGTGTTCGCCCTGGTGTGAGAATTATTATCCCTAATGGTGAATTGCCAGAGGATCAACGTCCAGGATATGTAGCTCCAAGTAACGGTATTAGAGGTAGATCAATTGCACAGGCTAATGGCGCTAATGGCGGCGTTACTTCTGGCGCTTATGCGTCGCGTATGAGAGCTTCTGCTGGTAATGCCTATGCGTTTGGTAACTGTACCTGGTATGCATATGAAAGGCGACAAAAATTGGGCAGACCAATCGGAAGTTTCTGGGGAAATGGTGCTGACTGGGCACGTAGTGGTGCGGCTGCAGGATTGCTTGTTAATAAAACTCCTGCACCAGGTGCTATTATGCAAAATGGTGGCGGTTATGGACATGTGGCTATTGTAGAAAGCATAAATCCAGATGGCTCCATTACTGTTAGTGAAATGAACTATGCTGGTTTTAATGTTATCTCAAACCGAACAGTTCCTGCTGGAAGTATTGGACGATATAACTTTATTCACTAAATTCAAGTATTATCTAAACTCACCTCTATAAAGTTAGGGGTGAGTTTGTTATAATGAAGTCAAGTATGTTTGTAGATGTAGCCAAAGTTTTTGTGCAAGCTGGCAAAGGTGGCGACGGTGTTGTTAGCTTCCGTCATGAGATTTATATTGATAAAGGTGGGCCTGACGGCGGCGACGGCGGCAAGGGTGGTGACGTAATATTTGAAGCTACTGAAAATTTAAATACTTTGGCTGATTTTAGATTTAAACCAGAAATTAAAGCAGAAAATGGTCAAAATGGGGCTAAGGCTAAAAGGCGTGGTAAATCAGGTGAAGATAAAATAGTCAAGGTTCCTATGGGGACATTAGTGAAGCGTGATAATAAAATTATTGCTGATCTGGTTAAAAACGGTGAGACAGCTATAATTGCTCGAGGCGGTGACGGCGGTTTTGGTAATGCACATTTTAAATCAAGTGTACGGCAGGCGCCGAAAATTGCCGAACTTGGTGAGCTGGGCGAAATGTTTGAGTTGGAGCTAGAACTTAAATTGATTGCAGATGTTGGACTTTTAGGCTTTCCTAATGCAGGTAAGTCAACTTTTTTGAGTGTTGTTACAAATGCCCGACCTGAAATTGCGAATTATGAATTTACTACCTTAAAACCAAACCTAGGAGTTGCTGATTTTGATAACACTAGCCTTCTAATCGCTGATATACCTGGTCTAATAGAAGGAGCCTCTAAGGGTAAGGGTCTGGGTGATACATTTTTGCGTCATGTTGAACGCACGGCTGTATTGCTTCATCTAATTGATGTCTATTCGGATGATATTGCGAAATCCTATACAACTATTCGTAATGAGCTTAAAAAGTATTCTCATAATTTAAACTCTCGTCCAGAGGTTGTTGTACTAACTAAGACAGAAAGCTTGGATAATGACATCTTGAATATGCAAATTAATGAGTTGCGAAAAGTAGTTAATCCAAAAACTGACATAATACCAATATCATCTTTAGCGCATCATAACTTAAAAGAAACCTTGCGAATATTAAAGACAAAGGTTGATGAAGTGAGATCTAAAGATATTGAAGTCTCTGAAGAGGATTCATCTGTTCCAGTTATATCTTTGAATGAGGAGCAAAACTCTGAGGTATGGGACGTCTATAAAACAGGCTATAAGACAAATGAATCTGGTGAAGAAGTATCTGTATTTACTGTACGTGGAGAAAAAATTGAACGTTTTGCACGTAGGACTAATTTTGATCAGTTTGATGCAGTAAATCGTTTGCGCTATATTATGAAGCGAATGGGAATATCACATGAACTTGTGCGACAAGGAGCTTTAGGTGATAGTATAATTCGTATTGGCGATAGCGAATTTACTTTCATTGAGCAGTAATCCTTGTGTTCTTTAATTATGTATTTTTTGTTACTATTGTATTAACAAAGTAATCAAATATAGATAGGGCTAAATATGGCGACAACTTATTTTTTCTATGATTTAGAAACTAGCGGTCTTAATCCGCGCGATGATAGGATAATGCAATTTGCGGGTATTCGTACTGATGCGGATTTTAATATAATTGGTGAACCTTATAATCTACTCGTAGCTCTTAATGATGACACTTTACCTAGCCCATCCGCTTTAATGGTTACGGGTATTACTCCACAGAAAACTGTTTCTGATGGATATACAGAATCTCAGTTTGCAAAAATATTTATAGAAGAAATTTGCTCGCCAGACACTATATTACTTGGATACAATAACATTAGATTTGATGATGAATTTATACGTGCATTATTGTGGCGAAATTTTTATGATCCTTATGAATGGTCGTATAAAGACAATCGTTCTCGCTGGGATATGCTTGATGTGGTTCGTCTAACAAGAGCGTTGCGACCTGAAAATATAAAATGGCCAACCGTAAATGGTGTTGCGGTTAATAAATTGGAATTAATAAGTAAAATTAATAATCTTGAACACACAAAGGCGCATGATGCTCTGAGTGATGTTGAAGCCTTGATTGCTGTAACTAAACTTATTGCTAAAACTAATAATCGGTTGTTTAATTATTTACTAAAAATGCGCAATAAAAAAGAAATCATGAATTTAGTAAATGTAAAAAATCCAAAACCTTTTGTGTATGCAAGTGGTAGATATGATGCAGAATATAATAAAACTACCGTAGCTTATCCTATAGCAATGGCGGATTACGATAATATGTTTGTTTATGATTTAAGGTATAATCCTGAAAATTGGATAAACAAAAGTAATGATGAAATTATAGAAATTTTACAAACTCCTTTTTTGGAGCGCGATAAACAATATACGCATATTCCAGTTAAAAAAATTCAACCTAATCGTGCTCCAGCAGTTGCGCCGATTGGAGTTCTAGAACAGAATGATGGATGGAATAAAATAAAGATTAAACTTAATGATGTAGAAAATAATATTAAAATATTAAAGCAAAACCCAGACTTTATAGATCGAATTGCTAAAATTTTACTTAAAAAGCCAGACTTTACTCCGCAAGCTGATGCTGAATCGAAACTTTATGATGGATTTATTAATAATCAAGATAAGTTACGTTCTGAAGTGGTAAGAAATCTAGATCAGAATCAAATTAAGCAATATACTCCCGAATTTGAGGACTCTAGATTAAAGCAGATTTATCCTAGATATAAGGCACGTAATTATCCAAATGCCTTAAGTAGCGATGAACGAACTGAATATGAGGAATATAGAAAGAATCGATTAAATAGGCAGCTTCCAGTATTTTTGAAAGATCTAACAGAACAATCTAAAATAACAAACTTAAGCAGTGATCAGAAATATGTTTTAGAAGAACTGAATTTATGGATGGAGTCAATTTTGCCCGACAGCGATATATAGTTCCCTATACCTAAATTAGTCTGTTTTTATGTTATAATAACTGAATATGCCAGAAGTAATAAAGATTGTTGGTGCTAAAGAGCATAATCTAAAAAATATTAACGTTGAAATTCCTCGCGATAAATTAGTAGTTATTACTGGACTTAGCGGGAGTGGAAAATCAAGTCTGGCTTTTGATACTATATATGCCGAAGGTCAACGGCGATATGTTGAAAGTTTAAGTAGTTACGCAAGGCAGTTTTTAGGTATAATGGATAAACCTGATGTCGAGAGTATTGATGGACTAAGTCCAGCTATAAGTATTGATCAGAAATCAACTAGCCGTAATCCTCGCAGTACTGTAGCAACTGTAACTGAAATTTACGATTATTTACGATTATTATTTGCTCGAATTGGTATACCGCATGACCCTATTACCGGTAGAGAAGTTACGCGTCGTACTAAAGATGATATTGTCGATGAAATTATGAGAATTAATACGGGTGAGCGCTTAATTTTATTGGCACCAGTAGCTAAAGATAAAAAAGGCGAATTTGCCCATATCCCTGAGCAATATCGACGTTCTGGATTTGCTCGTGCTAGGGTTGATGGAGTTATTTATGCATTAGATGAATTTCCAGAATTGAAAAAGAATGATAGACATAATATAGAAATCGTTGTAGATAGGATAATTATGGCTGCGGATATGCGCGGTCGTGTAGCTCAAAGTGTAGAGCAAGCTCTTGAAGTTGGTAATGGTATAATTGGCGTATTGTATGCAGATACGGATGAACTAAAAATTCTAAGTCAGCGATATGCTTCTATTGATAACCCTGATATTGAAATACCAGAGCTAGAGCCACGGCTTTTTAGCTACAATACACCACAAGGCGCTTGTCCTAACTGTACTGGTTTGGGAAGTAGATTAGAGATTGATCCAAGTTTGGTTTTAAATAATAATTTAACTATTTCTGAAGGCGCTATCCGACCTTACAATCGTATAAATGTAGATAATTTTTATATGAAAAAAATTTCAGCAGTTGCTGAGTTTAATGGCTTTAGTATCCGTACTCCAATCAAAGATTTATCAGATGAAGCACGCCAAAAGATTATGTATGGCACGGGCGATCAAAAATATAAGATTGAGCTAGGTAATGGTAGGCATTACTTTACAACATACGAGGGTGTGGTACCAAATTTGGAACGTCGCTGGAAAGAGACGGATAGTGAATTTATGCGCAAAGACATTGAAAGGTTTATGCGTGAAAGAAAATGTACGACCTGCAATGGCGCTAGATTAAAGCCTATAGTTTTAGCGGTTACTGTGCACGGGTATAATATAATGGATGTCTGTAATTTAAGTATTGATGATGCCATTGATTTTTTTAATTCTCTGAAACTCACTGATAAAGAAAAAAATATTGCCAACTTAATTTTAAAAGAGATTACCGCTAGACTTAAATTTATGAGCGATGTAGGTTTGAACTACCTAGAGCTTAGTCGTGCTGCGAATACTCTAAGCGGTGGTGAAGCGCAACGTATACGTCTAGCAACTCAAATAGGTAGTGGCCTGCAGGGTGTACTTTATGTTTTAGACGAACCTTCAATTGGTTTGCATCAGAGAGATAATGATAGACTGATTGCTACATTGAAGCATTTGCGAGATTTAGGTAATACTGTTTTAGTTGTTGAACATGACGAAGATACCATAAGAGCGGCGGATTTTCTGCTTGATATTGGCCCAGGCGCTGGAGTTAACGGCGGAAATATTATAGCTGCTGGTACACCAAGTCAAGTTGCAAAGAATAAGGATAGTATAACTGGTAAATTCTTGAGCGGATTAGAAAAGATTACTGTACCTAAAAAACGTCGAAAAATAGAAAAAGACCGTAAATTAATAATCAAGGGTGCGCGTGAGAATAATTTAAAAAATATAAATGTTGAAATACCACTTGGCGTGATGACGGTTGTTTCTGGGGTTTCTGGTAGTGGAAAATCTACGTTGGTGAATGATATTATTGCTAAGGAATTATCCGCTAGACTTAATAGAGCTAATGCAGTTTCTGGTGAACATGACAGTATAGAAGGTATTAATTTCTTGGATAAATCTATTGTAATTGATCAATCTCCAATAGGTCGTACACCTCGTTCGAATCCAGCAACTTATACAGGAGTATTTACTCAGATTCGCGAACTTTTTGCGGGAACACCCGAGGCAAACGTTCGTGGGTATAAAGCTGGTAGATTTAGCTTTAATGTAAAAGGTGGACGTTGTGAAAATTGTCAGGGCGATGGTGTTATAAAAATAGAAATGCATTTTTTACCTGATGTTTATGTTGTTTGTGATGTATGTGGAGGTAAACGTTATAATCGTGAAGCACTTGAAATAAAATATAAAAATAAAACTATTAATGATGTTTTACAGATGACAGTTGAAAATGCAAATAAATTTTTCGAAAATGTCCCAGCTATTCATAGAAAATTACAAACTCTTGTTGATGTTGGACTAGGTTATATCACATTAGGACAGCCAGCTACTACTTTTAGTGGAGGGGAGGCTCAGCGTATTAAGCTAGCAACAGAGTTATCTCGTAGATCAACTGGGAAGACATTATATATACTAGATGAACCAACCACTGGTCTTCACAGTGCTGACGTTAAAAGATTATTGAGTATATTACAGCAATTAGTTGAAGGTGGAAATAGTATGATTATTATCGAGCATAATCTTGATGTTATAAAATCAGCCGATCATATTATTGATATGGGTCCAGAGGGTGGTGCCGCGGGCGGAATGGTTGTAGCCGAGGGTACTCCAGAGAGTATTTCTAAAAATAGACAATCATACACTGGCAAATATCTAAAAACATTACTTTAGTAATTTACTTTAAAGATATATTCGATTATTTCTTAAATAATATTTTAATTTGACGTTTTGTCCCCTGTAAGATAGTTTGTCTTTTTTCTTTTGATGATAAAATATGCAACAATACAGGCAACACAGAAGCTAATACTATAATAATAGCTATTATCTCTATATTTACACCTAAATCCTGTAGTTCTTTACCTATATAAAATCCTGCATATGTGAAGACAGCTGTCCATAAAGTACCACCAACTATATTGTAAGCAAAAAACGTCTTATAATGCATTTTGCTTACACCTGCTATTATTGGAGTGAATGTTCGAACTACTGGCACAAAACGAGCTAGTACTATTGCTTTTGCGCCGTGTTTATCAAAAAAAGATTCAGCTTGTTCTAGGTATTTCTTCTTAAACAATTTAGAATTTGGCCTATTAAATAATTTTCGTCCAATTTTATGACCAAAGCTATAACCAACATTATCACCTACAACTGCCGCCAATGCTAAAATTATAAAGAATAGGTGAATATCCCACTTAAAAGTACCAGTCTGGATTAAGAAACCAGACATAAATAGAAGGCTATCACCTGGCAAGAAGAACCCTATTAGAAGACCTGATTCAGCAAATATTACTAATATAACCGCTAGTGGTCCGAGATGTGTAATAAATTCAGCTAAAGCGTGCATCATAATATTACAATTATATTATAGTTACCCTTCATTAACAAACATGTTTAGTCTTCGATAAATCCGCCTGATTGCCGCGCCCACAACTTGGCGTAAACGCCGCGTTTCTTGGCGAGCAACTGGTCGTGTGTGCCGTCTTCGACGATGCGGCCATTCTCTAGGACGATGATGCGATCAAGTTTGGCAATGGTCGACAAGCGATGGGCGATGACGATTGAAGTGCGATTTTTCATCAAGGTTTCCAAAGATTTTTGAATCAGCGCTTCTGACTCTGAATCAAGTGCCGAGGTTGCCTCGTCAAGAATTAAAATCGGTGCGTTTTTCAAGATTGCCCGAGCAATGGCGATGCGTTGGCGCTGCCCGCCCGACAATTTAACGCCTCGCTCGCCAACCAACGTGTCAAACCCGTCTTGCAGATTGACGATAAAATCGTAAGCCCCAGCTTTTTTGGCAGCTTTTTCAATTTCAGCATCAGTCGCGTCAGGTCGGCCGTAAGCGATATTTTCACGCACCGAACGGTGAAATAGTAATGGTTCTTGCGGCACGTAAGCAATTTGCTCGCGCAAACTTGCCTGTGTGACTTCAGCAATATCTTGTCCGTCAATTGCAATCTCACCCGAATCAATATCGGCAAAGCGCAGCAGTAGTTTTGTGAGCGTAGTCTTGCCAGAGCCGCTGGATCCAACCAATCCGATTTTTTCGCCAGGGTTAACGGTAAGCGAGAAATCGTGAAATAGCGTATCACCCTGACCTTCGTCATGCGTGAATGTTACCTTGTCCATGATAATGCTACCGCGCTTAACTTCCAATTTTTTATCGCTGTTATCAGTCAACGTTGTTGGCGTCTCTAAAATCTCTACCATATCGTGTGCATCGCCAAGAATACGGTTGTAGCTGCGCATGATGCCGTTCATATTCCATAACTCGTGTGCCACGCTGCCGGTGTAGGTGATAATTAAATATACCGCTGCTACTGACACTAAATCGTGTTGTGCAGCATAGATCGCAAAAGCGATAGCGCCAATTTTAATGATCATATTGATACTTGAATAAACGGTGCTAACTTTCAGAAATCCGCGCATGGTAGCGAGACTGGTGCCGCGCCATGATTTGACTGTTTTTGAGAATCGTTCCTGTTCTAACGATTCGGAGCCTGATGACTTCACTGCCAAGATATTGGAAACGGTGTCTGCCAATTGTCCGCTAAGCTTGTTGCTGGCTTTTGCTTCTTTTTCATTTAATTTAGCCATCGGCCGAGAGCCAAAATAAATAACGACACTGAAGATGATTGAGAAAATGAGTAGAAACAGTGCGTACTGCCAAAGCAATGTCGCCAAAACGATTAGTGAGCCGACCAGCGAGATCACTAATGGTAAAATTGACCAAATGATTGTGTCCCAAAAGCGCTCAATTGCTCCGCTTAATTTGTTTGTTTGACTAACCAGTGAACCGCCGAATTTATTGGCGTGAAAGAACATAGTTTGGTTAGTTAGCTTATGAAAACAGCGCACGTACAAGTCGTGTTGCAAGGCAGTCTCAAATGTCCAGACGAGATATAGAACCAGTCGCCAGCCAATCACTTCTGAACAAATTTGACTAACGCCGTACAAAAGTATCAGCGTCCACAGATGTTCGGCGGTTTGTAGTTGATTGTGTTGAATAATATCAAGCAATTGTGCAATGATTAGCGGGCCAACGAAAATTGTCATTGATAATGTTATGATCGTAAAAAAGATGGTCAGATTTCGCCGATGTTTATATGGGTTTGACGCTTGCCAGAATAGACCTAAGATTTGCTTGTTGCTAATTTTATTTTTCAAGATAACTCCTTTCGTCGGTAAAATATTTTTTTGCTAATTTAACCATTCGCTCGCCGATTTCACCATATTTTATTAGCGAGTTGACCTGGCTTAAATAGACCATGGTATTTTTAATAACTCCGCCGCCTGGGTCATTAACGAACTGGCCGATTTTTTCCAGTTTGGCATATACGCGAAATTGGAAAATTTGCTTACCATCAGGTTCGGTTAAGTGCTGATATCCAAGCGGTTGCCATTCAATCACGCGCATATTGCATTCTTCAATCATCTCGCGAGCAATAGTCTGCTCAATTGTCTCGCCTGGCTCGGTACGCCCGCCTGGTAAATTAAATTCTTTTTCGCACGTTAGACTAGTAATGAGCGGCACTTGACCATCCAAATTTCCTATCGCATAAACTTGTTGCCATGGCAAATCTGGAATCTGACTTTTGTTGGTTACAGTATACCAATCAGCTACTATATTCTGACTGTCGTAATTAAACGATGTTATTAAATCTGGTTGCATGTATCCCTTTCGCCTTTACGTTGTTTATTCAGTGTAGTTACAAGTTGTTTGATTGAGTAACGAAATTAGAGGAACTCTTCATTGACGAGTTCATAGATTTACTGATTATACGGGATAGTATAGATTTCGTCAACAAAGTGCAGATAAAGTCTTGTATTATTATTGTAAATTGTTTACAATAATAATATGACACAAGTTGTCAGACGTTCAACGAAATATACTAATGACGTATTGAATATCGTCCGTAGCAAGCAGCATGCGACAAATGCAGAGATTGCGCATGAGTTGCGGAAAGTTCACGCTGAAGTGAGCGACACGACGGTACATCGAGTTACGCAGCGGTTATATGATGATGGACTAATCGGCTTGGCGCCACCGACAAAAAAGGGCTGTCTGCGATATGACGGCTACACAAAATTGCATGATCATTTCGTGTGTAGTGATTGTGGTAACTTGCGAGATATCAAGATCGCTGATGAGGTACGGCGTCAAATTGCGCGTGAATTAGGGGATTGTTATCTTGATGGACCGTTGATGATAACGGGAATGTGTAAAATATGCCAGAAAAGGAGGGAGTAATGGCGTTATATGAAGTGACAACAAAGAAAGAATTTGAAGAAAAGGTGTTAAATAGCGATAATCCAGTACTGGTTGATTTTTGGGCACCGTGGTGCCCACCATGCCGAGCAATGGCACCAATTTTACATAAGATTGCTGAAGAGACAGAGTTTGATGTTGTTAAAGTTGATACGGAAGCTAGCGCAGAGAATGCACAACTAGCACAAGAATATAGAGTGCAGGGTATCCCAAATATGAAGATTTTTGTTGACGGTAAAGAAGTCGCTGAATTTATTGGCATGAAGCCAAAACAAACACTAATTGATGCTTTGGAAAAAGCTGTAAATTAGATTAATAAATAATAATAATAATTTCAAAAAGGAGAATCTATGAAAGGTTTTAATGCTAACATTGAAGAATTAACGGTAAATAATAATAACTTTCGTCAGGTACTATATACAGCTAAACATTGCCAATTGGTGCTGATGAGTTTGCCAGTTGGTGGCGAAATTGGCTCAGAGATTCATAGTGAAAATGACCAATTTTTCCGATTTGAAGCAGGTCAGGGTAAGGTCTTGATTGATGGTAATGAGTATGCTGTGTCTGACGGTAGTGCTATTATCGTACCAGCAGGTGCTGAACATAATGTGATAAATACTGGCGAAGAGCCACTTAAGCTCTACACTATTTATAGTCCAGCACACCACAAAGATGGTATTGTTCGGGCGACACGCGAAGAAGCGGAAGCTAACGAAGAAGATTTTGATGGTGTGACGACAGAATAGTTATTAACTCGGATTACAAACGAAAGTATATTACATTGCAGGCTAAACCGCTTTTATATGATCAGATTGTAGCCGATCCAATGAATGATGATTTTGCTAATAGAGGTTGGTCGCCTGTATATTCTGCTTCGTCAAGTTCGCGAATTGTACTGGTCGGGCAGGCGCCA
>ERZ773072.339-NODE-339-length-27662-cov-10.337958_pt1 | contig 27662 bp, 25 predicted proteins | sample MGYA00580617_ERZ773072 | MGnify/ENA primary metagenome ERZ773072 (study PRJEB29015, sample SAMEA2737970) | human oral metagenome | biome: human oral; feature: human-associated habitat; material: dental | place: China | collected 2122 ...
ATACTGCAATCAAATTTTATATCGATGAAAGACTGGCTCAGCTTGCGTCTGAGAAGATTGCAACGCAGGAAGAGGTCCTAAGTTATTTAACTTCTGTTATGCGTGGAGAAATGCAAGAACAGACCTTGATTAGCATTGGAGAGCTAGGACAAGAAATAACGGATATAGACGTAGGGGCTAAGGACAGGATTAAAGCTGCTGAGCTTTTGGGCAAACGGCATAGACTTTGGACAGATAAGGTAGAAGCTGATATTTCTGGAACGGTGGTGTTTGCGAATGAATCAGACATACCAGATTAAGCCAAATGATATTGTTGTAGATCTCCCCAAAATGGTTGGCAAAGGCTACGGTCAATTTTGGCGTTCTCGCAATTTCTATCGCGTAGTGAAAGGATCTCGTGGTTCGAAGAAGTCGAAGACTACAGCGCTGAACTTTATAACGCGTATTTTGAAATATCCTTGGGCTAACTTGCTTGTAGTGCGTAGATACTCTAACACGAATAAGCAATCAACTTATACAGATTTTAAGTGGGCTGCTAATCAATTGAAGGTCGCTCACAAATTTAAGTTCAATGAGTCCTTGCCTGAAATCACAGTTAAAGAGACAGGGCAGAAAATATTGTTCCGCGGTTTGGATGATGAGTTGAAGATCACATCTATCACGGTAGATGTAGGGATACTCTGCTGGTCATGGTTTGAGGAAGCTTATCAAATCGAAAGCGAAGACAAGTTTAGTACAGTTGTCGAGTCTATCCGTGGTAGCTTGGACGCGCCTGACTTTTTTAAACAGATAACGGTCACATTTAATCCGTGGAACGAAAGACACTGGCTTAAACGTGTCTTTTTTGATAAAGAGACGCAGAGAGCGGATACGCTATCGCTCACGACCACTTATCGATGCAACGAATGGCTGGACGAAGTCGATATCAAGCGATATGAGGATTTGTATCAAACGAACCCTAGACGGGCTAGAATCGTTTGCGATGGTGAGTGGGGCGTGGCTGAGGGGTTGGTATTTGAAAATTACAGCGTCCGTGATTTTGATATACAGGACACGATTAAGCGAGTAGGAGAGACTGCTGCCGGGCTTGACTTTGGTTTTACGCACGACCCCACTACTTTTCCTCGATTGGCTGTTGATTTAGATAAAAAAGAGTTGTGGATATATGCAGAGCATTACGAGCATGCTATGACCACGGAAGATATTTACCAGATGATTGCCAAGAACAACATGCTAAATGCTGAAATTACAGCAGATAGTGCAGAACAGCGCTTGATAGCAGAGTTGAGGTCTAAAGGCGTGAGGAGAATACAAGCGTCTGTGAAAGGCAAAGGCTCAATCAACGCTGGCATAGACTTCATGAAGCAATTTAAAATCTATATCCATCCGTCTTGCGAGAAGACGATAGAAGAATTTGATACATACATCTACAAGCAAGATAAAGACGGCAATTGGTTGAACGAGCCCATCGATGCGAATAACCATGTCATCGATGCGATTCGATACGCTTTAGAAAAATATCACATCGAAAGAAAATCAACGCAAGACCGCATGAAGAACGCATCTTATTATTTCAGGAGGTAAAATTGGAAGTAAAATTTTTAAATGGCACACGCTTTGACAGTAGATCAAACGAGCATTTTATGATGATGACAGAAGACTTCGAAGTCATCGAATACGGTTCCGACAATTGGATTGAGCAGTTGAAGCGTTATGTGAATCGTCACAAAGCAGAGCAACAACCGCGATTGAAAGAGCTGAAACGTTATTACAAGGGTGATAACAATATCAAGTATCGACCTGCTAAAACAGACGAGACTGCGGCAGACAATCGCATTTCTAGTGACTTTGCTAAGTACATCACCATTTTTGAGCAAGGGTATATGCTGGGAAATCCGGTTGAGTACAAGAATAAAAATGAAACAATCCTCAACAACATCAAAGGCTTCTCTGCTAAAAACAATGAGAAGAAGCACAATTCATCAATCAAGAAAGATTTGTGTGTGTATGGCCGTGCTTATGAACTTTTGACTGTAACGAAACGAGATGACAAGGCTTGGGTCAAGCTGTACAAGTTAAAACCAGAAGAGACTTTTGTTATCTATGATGATACATACGAGCAAAACTCGCTCATGGCCGTGAACTACTACGATATTTACTATGGAGATAGCAAGCGTAAGACGATTATAAAAGTCTATACTGCAGATCATATATATAGCTACGAGTGGAAGTCCACAGATAGCGATAAAATGGCGCTCAAGGACGAGCGAGAACATTACTTCAAAGCTGTACCGGTCAATGAGTACAGCAACAACGAGGACCGCTTAGGTTCTTATGAGTCGGTTTTGGACAACATCGATGCTTACGACTTATCACAGTCTGAACTTGCAAACTTTCAGCAAAATAGCAACGATGCCATCTTGATGATTAAAGGTAATCCGTACACGGGAGCAGAGGAAAATGACTTTTTGGAAGATGGACGAATCAATCCAAATGGTCGATTGTATGTATCGCAGGCTTACAAGAAAGCGCAGGTCCTCATCTTGGATGATAATCCAAATCCGGGTGGAGCGAACCCAGACGCTAGCTATTTAATCAAGTCGTATGATAGCAAAGGCGCAGAAGCATACAAGCAACGACTTGTGAATGATATCTTACGATTCACATTCACACCCGACACGCTTGATAACAACTTCTCAGGCACGCAATCTGGCGAGTCGATGAAGTACAAGCTTATGGCTAGCGATAACTACAGGGAGCAACAAGAAGACCTATTCGAAGCTGGTCTTATGCGTCGCTTGCGCTTAGCTGTAAATATCTGGGCGATTCAAGGAAACGAAAATACAGCTTATGAGTTAATCAATGAGACATCAGTAGTATTTAGACCTAATATCCCGCAGAACGAAAAAGAAATCGTTGAGATGATTAAGTCGCTTTACGGAATTGTTAGTGACCAGACTATTTTCGAATTGTTAAATCAGGTAACGGGAGTGAATGCTGCAGATGAGCTAGAACGTTTGAAAAAACAAGAAGCCCTAGAACAACCTGAACCACGGTTAGATCCAGTAGATGAGGTGGTCGATGATGAACGAGAAGCTGAATCAAAACCATCTTGATTACTGGTCAGGCCGCTCAGATGAAATTTTTCGCTATCTAGACAAAAAAGATATTGATTTTTTTGCTGAATTAAATAAGATCTATCAAGAGCAAGCTAACGAAATGCAAAAAGCTTTTTATGATTTTGTTAGCAAGTATTCTGAGAACGGCTCGATGAGCTATCAGGAGGCGCTACAGCGACTGAAAGGCACCGACCTATCAGATTATCGAGAGAATGCTAGAAAGTATCGTGAGCAAGCCGAGAAAGATTCAGAATTGCTTAAAAGGCTGAATGAGCAGTACACAACTGCACGCGCTACAAGGCTAGAGTCATTACAACTTGATATGCTTTTTCGTGCAGGTATAGCGAGAGGGATCATTGCTGATAAATTTGAAAGCTATCTGCAAAAAACGGCTCTTATGGGATATAAAAAGGCCATGAGTGGTCGAACTGGTACAATCAACGAACCAGCACTAAAAGAGTTAGTGAAAACGCCGTTTAACGGCTACAACTACAGTCAGCAATTGTGGGGCAATACAGATAATCTGGTAAAAGATTTAAAAAAAGTCCTGAAGACTGGTTTTGTTCGTGGGGATCACCCTAGAACAATGGCGCGTGATTTGGCACAGAAGTACAAAGTAGCCAACAACCGAGCCGAAACACTCATCAGGACAGATGGAACGATGATTGTCAATCGTTCCGCTATCCAACGTTACAAGGATGCAGGGCTGAGATATTATCGTATACTGGTCCATCTGGACAATCGGACAACTGAAATCTGCAAGAAAATCCACGCAGAAGATAAGCGGTATTTGATTGACGAAATGCAGGCGGGAGTAAACGCTCCGCCTTTTCATTTTAACTGTCGGTCAGGTGTGATACCGGATGAGGAAGAATTGAACGGCGATATCAAGGCTCACGAAAATGATTTTGAGAAGTTAAGAGATGATCTTGCTAATTTGTGGGATGATATATCAAAAGGGAACATACCTTACGATGGTATCAAACGAAGTCTTGCGGAAAACTATATCATTGGACAATTGCCTACAGTTCCGGGTACTGAGGAATTACTGAAGAATGTACAAGTTACTGGAAAAAATCTAGCAAAAATCTTAGAAAAACATGGCACAGAATTCCCATTGGAGCAAATGCTATTGTTGCAAGAATTAGTTGCTAATCCAGATTATGTCGCCGACAACTCTGGTCATCATAACAATTCGGTACTGCTCTATAAAAAAGTCCCTGAACGCTTGAAATATCTAATGGAAGCAGCGCTAATACAAAAAGATGATGGTAACTACATCATCCACTATCATAAAATTAAAAAACAAAAATTAAATAAATTGAAACGCGAGCAAAAGATACTTTACTCTAAGGATGATATGTGATATACTTAGAGTAGAGATAGAGGTTGAAAAGTATCCGCCTCCAACGCGCCACTTAGCTAGTGGGTCGAGAAATGCGGGCGACATTCGGCGGTCCCGCCTATCTTGCGCTTAGATAGTAATCTAGGCGCTTTTTTGTTGTCAAAAAGGAGATAAAATGATTATTTGGAATTTAGTATTCATCACAGCAGGCGCCATCGTCCTGCTTATTTTATTAGTTATTGGCTACATCGTATTAGCTGGATTGCTTGAAGGCGCTAAAAATGCGTTAGCTAGTAGCAAGAAAGGACGACATGAGCAAAATACAAGTCAGAATTGAAGATATTAGCTTTTCTGCTATGGCCAAAGAGAGGAGACCTACAGTAAAACTCGAATTAGGCCTAATCGGTGGTAAGATAATTGATTCGATTGATGTCTTGCCGAAATTGATAGAAGATATTTCGAAATTAGAATATGAGGTGAATCATGAACAAACGGATTAAGAAAAAAGCGTCTAAAAGACGCGCAATTGAAAGACAGAATGCTGTATTGGCTGCTGAAGTGGCCTCACTAAAAGCTACAGTCAATAAGCAAGGCAAGATGATTGAAGAGATGCAAAACGTCAACTCTCACAACGTCCAAGCAACAAATGAGCGCTTTGACAAGCTGGAAGCTGCCAACGAGAAAATGAAGCTTGATTTGGATAAAGCTGTCGTTTCGTTTAGCAAACAGAAAAAGTCAAGTTGGTTTGGTAGAAAGTAGGTTTCAATGAATAAATACAAAAAGCTAATTGGATTGATCGAAGATAATCATTTTGAGATACAATCTAAAAAATGCCACGATTCACTAAGCGGTTGGACCGGCAACAAGTTGTGGATTGTTGATAAAGAAAATGGCAATAAAATCTTTGATTTATCAATAAATGGTTACTGTTTTAATGATGAATCGGTTCAGAAAGCTATTAAAAAAATTGAGAACTATCTATCTTTGAAAAAAATGGATACTTTTGATGATTTTAAAAGCTGGGTTGAAAAGAATGTCGTACCTAAAGAAACGGAATAAACCGCTATAAATCACTATAAATCACTATAAACCGTATGGAATCCCGTACGGTTTTTTGCTTGTCCAAACTTTGCTGAAGACGTTAAAAGCTGTACTGTTTCGCCGCCGGGCGTAAAACGAGACTATCGAGTGGCGACGTAATCGCTGGAGGACAATTATGTCAGAAGAAATCAACGGAACTACTACGACTGTGGATCAAACTGAGACCGTCGACACTCAGAATGAGAAAGCAGTAGATGTAGAGTCAAATGCAGATAGCGAGAAGCACGAACGCACTTTCACTCGCGCTGAAATCGGAAAGATGTTGGCTGCCGAACGCACCAAGTGGGAAGCTGAGCAAGCAACGGCGCTTGAACAGGCTAAAAGCGAAGGTGAACGACTAGCAAAGCTGACTAAGGACGAACGCGCTAGAGAAGAAGAAGCGAAACGAATCGCAGAATTAGAAAAGCGCGAGCGGGATATAGCCGAGCGTGAGATGAAGCTGGCCACTCAATCTCTTTTAGCAGATGAAGGGTTACCACAAGAGTTTTTGGATCATGTGCTGGCTCCGACTGCTGAAGAAGTAAAGGCTAAAATCACAGCTTTGCGAACTGTATTTGATAGCGAAGTTGAAAAGCGTGTGAACGAACGACTGGTTCAGAGCGCGCCGCGTCGTGGTACTACAACAGGAATCACGAAAGAACAAATTATGGCAATTGAAGATACTGACAAGCGTCAGGCTGCGATTGCTGAAAATATCAATCTTTTTAGAAAGGGCTAGAATATGGCTGAACAAAAACTAACTACTATGGCTAACTTGGGCGAAATCAAGTCTATTGATTTTGTCAACAAGTTTTCCAAAAACATCAATGACTTGCTGACACTTTTGGGCGTCACACGTCGTCAGGAACTTACAAATGACCTCAAAATCCAGACTTACAAATGGACTGCTGATGTGGATGCAACAAATCCGGGAGAAGGGGAAGACATTCCGCTTTCTCAAATGGTTCGCACTAAAGACCAAGCGCACGAAGTGGCGTGGTTCAAAAAACGTCGTTCTGTATCTGCTGAAGCAATTGCTCGCCATGGAGCGTCTGTTGCTATCACAGAAGCTGATACACGATTGATGCGCGAAATCCAAAACGGAATCAAGGAGCAGTTCTTCACATTCTTGAAAGCTAACCCGACAAAGAACAAGGGTAAAGGTTTACAAGGTGCGCTTGCTCAAGCGTGGGCAAAAATCGCAACTTTCAATGAATTTGAAGGATCTCCAATCGTTACTTTTGTGAATCCGGTTGATGCTGCTGAATACCTTGGAAACGCTGGTGTAGGCGCTGATGCTTCTAATGTATTCGGTATGACTTTGCTTAAGAATTTCTTGGGTATGCAAAACGTTATCGTTATGAACGGTGTGCCAGAAGGCAAAGTGTATACTACTGCGGTGGAAAACCTTGTGTTTGCATATTTGGATGTAGCGAACGGAGATCTCGGTGGATTGTTTGCTGACTTTACAGATGAAACTGGTTTGATTGCAGTTGCTCGTGACCGTGCATTGAAGAATCTTACATTCGAATCTGTATTCTTTGGTGCTAACGTGCTATTTGCTGAAATTCCTCAAGGTGTTGTAGAAACATCTATTGAGAAACCTGCAGCTGCAGGTGTACCAGGAGGTTAATGAACGATGGCGATTGATAAAACTGAGATTTTGAAAGAAATCAAATTGTTAAAAGGGGTAAGCGATACTGCGCAGGATGACTTGCTGAATTTGACCATCAAAGAGAGCACAGAGCGCATCCTTGCCTTTGTCAATCGCTACTCTGAAACATCAATTACGGAAATTCCAAATAACGCAGCCTACATCGTCCGCGACGTGGCTATCAAACGATTTAACAAGCTGAATTCTGAAGGCGCTAAGGCTGATAGTGAAGAAGGAAGGGCGTTTACATGGGAAGACAGCTATTTGTCTGAAGATGATAAGCAAGCCCTTATTTCTTTAGCTAGCAAGCGAAAAGCTCGAGGAATTGCTCGTTTTATCTAGGAGGTGATTCTATGATTTATAGCCAAAGAGTTATTTTAATCAAAGAAGCTGAGCCTAAAGATGAACTTTTCGGAGATACAACCCAAAGTGAAATTGGCCCTTTACCATGCCAAGAAAGTTCTCTGACAAATGCAGAACAGATCGGCATTTTTGGGAAGTATAACCTGGATAGCTTCAAGTTACATCTTCAAGGGATTCACACTGATTTCTCTGAGGTTGTATACAAAGGCAAACGTCGTAGCATCCAAGGGAAGAAATATCACAAAAATAGCACGGTGATTTATCTATGAGTCTTAATTATAAAGTAAAAGGGCTTGACCGATACATTCGTACTGTTGATCATAAGGGAAAAAAAGCAAAGTATGCTGTCGATAAAGTTTTAAATCGTTCAAGTTTACGAGTGGAACGTTTAGCTAAGCTATACGCTCCGTGGGACACGGGTTGGTTAAGCGAAAGCATATACTCGACGCAAGAAAAAATACTTGGTTATCAAGTTATTTCGCCTGTTTTTTATTCGATATATGTCGAGTTGGGAACACGTAAAATGGCCGAACAACCGTTTATGGAACCAGCGATGAGAGAGGAATATCCAAAATTGATGAATAACCTTAACAAAATGTTTAGGAAGTAGGTGGCGATGAATTCTCCAACAACCGAACTATTAAATAGCTTAAGAAATAAGTTGGAAACCTTGAATGTTCCAATCCATTTTAAGTTACCTGATGCGTCCGTAGCCGAGCCTTTTTTGGTAATTGGAGGAATTGCATCTGATACATCAAAAACGGCGCAGACGGGGCTGATAATCGAAGACAGCACGGTTCAGATTGACATTTACCTGCCTGGTAACAAAAATCGAGCGTATGCTGAAGATATAAAATCGCAAGCTATTCGATTGCTGGGACGTAATACAAGGACTACTTCAACTATATTGATGGATAACTCAATCGGTCGAGAGGTCTATCATATCGTTATCAAGACGACCGAAACAATATTATAAACAAGGAGGTCCTGACTAGATGACTGAAAAAGGACAAGTAAAAATTACAACAGCAAAACCAATCGTTGGTAAGAAAGTATTTTACTTCATCCAATCGATCCATGCTGAAAAAGGAGAGGGAGCCTTGCTTCCTGCATACCGTACAGACGGAACAACTACTCTTGGGGGCGAATACCAGGATGAGCAAACACAACAAGGTCGCTTGCTTGAAAAATCAAGTGACGAGCACTCAATCGAATTGACTCAATACTTTGCGCCGATGGATCCATCAGTAAATGTAATCTTGAATGCTCAAGCTAAAGGCGAATCAATCAAGATTTGGCGCGTAATCGTGGATGAAAGTGTTAAGGAAAAAATCGGGGAAGATCCAGACAAAAAAGACGCTTATCCAGCTAAATTTGGTTACGCTAAAATCACTGATGATGTCGAATTTAACGATGGAGTAGAAGAGTTTGTTGAACTTTCATACACTGCTGGTATCGTTGGCCGTCTTCAGGATGGTAAATTCCCACTTTCTGCTGAGGAATTGGCTGTATTGAACAACATCTACGCTTACCAAAACCCAGGCGAAACCACAGGCGACTACGATAACATCCAGCGCTAATCTATCTAAGAAGGGTGACTGTCAAAGGTCACCTTTTTATTTTGTTTAAAAAAGGAGTATATACACATGGAATTTAATGTTGCAAAAAAAATCGTTGAAATCAAATTTGATTATCGCTTAATGTTCAAGATTGACAAAGATATGGCGACTAAAGATGCAAATGGCCAGTCCGCTGGAAATGGTGTCGGTGCGCTATTTTTCAAAATTGTCAATCGTGATGACCAAGGGATTGTTGATTTGATTCAATATTGTGCAAGTAAAAAAGGTAAAGCAGTGTCTGAAGATGAAGCTTTAGCAGCTATTGAAGCACGATTTGAAAAATCGGAAAGTGATGATCCTCAGGAAGAACTATTTCAGGAAATTGAAGAAGAAATGGTGCAGTCAGGTTTTTTCAAGAAGAAGATTTTGAAATATATCGAAAACATGAAACTTGGACAAGAATTGGCACAAGCTCAAGTGGAAGCTGGGGATCAAACAGCAGAAGCTCAAGTCAAAGCAATTTCAGAAATTATTGGCAAGATGGAAAACGCGGTATCTTAACAGAATGCGCCAAGCTCGGTCTTACTGATCAAGAAACTATTTTGTCTTGTAATAAATGGGAGCTTGATGCAATTTTGGAAGGCCTTTACTACAAACAAATTGAAGAGCGTGAAGCTCTTTCAGGTTTAGCTCTTGAACTGAGATATACATTGAATGCCAAAAAAGTCGATGCGAAGAAACTCAGTAAAAAGAGAGATAAGGACAAAGTTCGAAGGATTTTCCATCCGGACAAAAAGAAAGAAATCAAAAATAAAAACGATTTTGTGGCATTGCTTGAAAAAGCAAGTCAGATGTTTGCAAATAGAAATTAGTAACAGAAGGAGGTGGATGTATGAGTTTTGACGGTTCTATATACGCTTATATTGGGGCAGATACTAAAGATTATGAAAAATCAATGAATGAAATTGTATCAAATACAAAAAAAGCGTTCGATGATGCGCAAAAAGCTGCGGTCAATAGTTCAAATCAAATGATTCAAAAAATTGGTCAATTGATGAATGAGCTCGCAACTTCAAATGCTTCAATCGGTCAAAAAATAGGCCAAGGATTCAAAGGCGGTTTAAATATCGCTCTGGGCGAAATCCAACGTATCGCATCCAACATTGGTCAACGATTGCCCGAACCCATACAAGCAGGTTTGGCGAAAGTAACACAAGCGTTCACTAGTTTAAATTCTAAAATTTCAAGTGTTTTATCTCCAATTTCAAATAAATTTTCACAATTGGGTAGCACAATAGGAAATGCCTTTAATTCTGCTTTAGGAAAAGTAAATAATTTTACAAATCAAGTTGGCAATTCTTTAGGCGGGAAGCTTATTGGGAAAATAAGCTCCCTATCTGGAAAAATTACAAGTGGGCTCGGTAACGCCTTTCAACAAGCGGGTAGTAAAGCCACTAATGCTTTGATGGGGATTGTGAATCACACAAATCAAGCGGCATCTGCTACAAGCAATCTTATCAAGACAGCTCTTGGTATTTCGGCAGCATACGCAGGATTCAACTTCATCAAGAATGCAATCGGCGGTGCGATTACCAAATCGGCAGACTTTGAAGCGCGTATGAGCAGCATTAAGGCTGTTACTGGTTCTAGTACTGACGTCATGAAACAATTTCATGATGCGGCAATTAAAGCGGGTGCTGATACAGCATTTTCTGCAACTGAAGCAGCGGATGCCATTGAAGAATTGGCAAAAGCTGGGGTATCTACAAAGGATATCTTAAACGGTGGTTTGAATGGCGCATTGAACTTAGCCACCGCCGGGGAACTTGACCTGAAAGAAGCTGCAGAAATTGCTTCAACTGCCTTGAACGCCTTCAAACGCGACAATCTCAGTGTGGTAGATGCAGCGAACCAATTAGCGGGTGCTGCGAACGCTTCGGCGACAGATGTCCATGAATTAAAATATGGGCTTTCTATGGTTGCGCCAGTTGCGTCAGGGTTAGGTCTATCGTTTCGTGATACTACGAACGCCCTTGCAGTATTTGCTCAGAATGGTCTAAAAGGTTCTGATGCAGGTACATCTCTAAAAACAATGTTGATGAACTTACAACCTCAAACTAAAGGACAATACCTTGCTATGAAAAGGTTAGGAATCATCACAGAAGATGGTGCGAATAGATTCTTTACTGCAGAGGGTAAAATCCGCTCATTCGCAGAGATTTCACAAGTTTTACAAGATAGTTTGGGTGGATTGACACAACAACAGCAACAACAAGCGCTTAAAACTTTGTTTGGTACCGATGCGGTTCGTGCTGCAACTATCGCAATGAATGAGGGCGCAGATGGTGCTAATAAAATGCAAGCAGAAATCAGTAAGGTTACTGCTGCACAGGTTGCAGCCGAAAAGCTCAACAACTTAAAAGGTGCTGTTGAAGGTTTAAGCGGGTCGTTTGAAACTTTACAAATTAAACTCGGAGAATCCGTCTTGCCACTTTTTACTACGATTGTAAAATATGTAGACAAATTGGTTGATAAATTCGGGCAATCCAAAGCGCTTCAAAATTTCACTGATGCAATGGCGAACATCAATCCAGTCTTAGACCATTTCTTGAATGGTACGAAGTTAGCTGATGGTGTCATGGATAAATTCAAAAGCACGATGTCATCAGCTGCACCTATTTTAAGCCTGGTCGGTGGGTTACTGTTTTTTGGTCCTGCTACCAAGAACTTGACAAAATTGACAGGTCTCTTAGGTGGTCTTGGTGGTGAAATTAGTAGCTTCGGCGGTGCTATGGGTGGTATGTTCAATAATGCTGCAGGATATATCGGAGCATTTTCTTCTAAAATCGGAGGCTTACCTGGTGTCTTGGGAAATGCTGCATCTAGAGGTATTAGCATTCTTGGTATGATGTCGCAAGGAATCGGCTCGGTCATGAGTGTTGCGTTGGCAGCTATCGGTCCTGCTGCCATCCTTGGACTTGTAGTAGCTGGATTGGGGATTATTAACAACCAATTTGGCACTCAAATAGACCAGTTACTAAATATAGTAACGACTAAAGGACCTCAAATTATTCAAAATCTTGTATCAGGCATAACAAGTCAAATTCCTACTTTGATAGCATCAGGCGCAGATTTGATAGCAAAATTCGCCAGCGCTTTTGCAACTATGTTCCCTGTTTTGGTACAGGCTGGTGTTGATTTAATTGGTAGTTTGGTTCAAGGTGTAGGTCAAAATGCTACATCTCTAATTAGTTCAGCAGTTACTGTGATTGGAACATTTGTGCAGTCTATTGCTAGTGCGCTTCCACAGTTGCTTGGTATGGGTGTTGAATTGCTTGCAAACCTTGTCCAAGGTGTCCTAAACAATCTTCCACAGATTTTGCAATCAGCTCAACAGGCAGTAACTACATTCTTGAGTGGTCTTGGCCAACAAATGCCAAACATTATTCAGAATGGTATCCAAATTTTACAGAATCTTATTAACGGTATTATTCAATCATTACCAACGATTCTAAGTATCGCTGTTCAAGTGATCACTTCCTTTATCCAGGGATTAGTATCTAACTTACCTGCAATCATTAGTGGCGGTATACAGCTGATTGTATCTCTAGTTCAAGGAATCATTAATAATCTTCCACAGATTGCTCAATCTGCTGCCCAAATCATTGGCACATTAGTCACAGGGTTAGCAAGTTCAATTCCTCAACTCATCCGTGGTGGTATTGAGCTAGTTGCAAAACTAGTGGTTGGTTTAGTAGCTGGTTTGCCAAAAATTCTTGAAGCTGGGGCGAATATCATCTTTGAACTTGGAAAATCTATGCTAACTGCAATACCTGAAGCTATTGGAGGGGTTGTATCTGCGGTAGGAGACTTCTTTGGTGGTATGTGGGATTTCGTTACTGGGAAAACAAACGAAGGAAGCGAAACAGTTAAGACTAAAACGACAGAAATGTCAGATCATGTGTCTGCTAAAACGACAGAGATGTCAACTAACGCGACATTACAAGCACAGACAATGCAAACGAATTTAGGGACGTCATTTGATTTGATGGGAACTAGTACAGCTGGTACGATGGCAACCATGCAGACGAATGTTGATACAACAATGCAGAGTATGGCTGTTACCGCTGGGACAAACACCCAAACTCTGGCAACAAATGTACAAACAGGAATGACTCAAGCACAAACGAACGCTACCACTCAGGCGCAAGCTATGCAGGCGAATGTAGGTTCTAGCCTCGATACTTTGAGTGCAACAGCAGGAGCGACCATGACTTCCCTCCAAAACGTATCAAATACGGCTTTTCAAGGCGTGAACACAAGTGCTACAAGTTCTACTTCTCAAGCATCTGCAAATGTACAAGCAAACTACAACGCGATGCAGTCTGCTGCAGAAACGAATACCGCTGCAGTTCAATCAGCAACAGAAAACAATCTTGCAGCAGCAGAACGTGTTGCTCAAGAAAAGACTGCGAATATCGCAGAAAACATTACCCAAAATTTGAAGAACGCAGACTCAGCGGCTGCAAGTTCTATGGATTCTATTTCAAGATCAATCACAGATGGATTAAATCGGATTGATTCATCTGCTTCAAATTCAGGTAGCAAGATTGCACAATCATTCATTGAAACATTTGACAAAGCCAAAGACGTTACACAAGAAGGAATGGCCTCCCTTGTTCATTTCATGGAAACGGGAATGAGTAGAGCAATAGGGGTTTCTTATAGAGCTGCTAGTTCTATTAGTTCAACTTTTAGCATGCTATCCTCAACTTTAAACCTGGTTGGGCATAATGCCGGAATGGGCTTATATAATGGGCTTTCAGGTATGGCTGGTAGTCTTTACTCGCTCGCGTATTCAATCGCATCTAACATCGCACGGACAATGCGTTCAGCATTGGATATTCATTCGCCTTCCCGTGTGATGAAATCTATTGGTGGATTCACAGGTGAGGGGATGTATAATGGTATGTCTGATTGGGTTCGCAAAATCAACGGCGTTGCGAAACAGTACGCAATGGCAATTACAGACCAAAGTTATGGCGTTGATAGCTTAATCACGACTTCGGCTAGTGTGAATAATACCGGTCTGAAAACAAGCTTAGAAAATCTAAGCGATGATGTGAAGAATTCCCAATTAGCAAATACTAAATTTGAAATCCATAACGAAATTGTGGGGGACAAGATTTACACGTCTGTTAAAGAGCGAGAAGCGCGTGATCGTATCAAAGATGATTACTTTGTTTATGGATAGAAGGGCTATGAAATGGATTTACTGATTACACATGCCAACGCTGAGACTAAGTTATCTCAGCTCGGCATCTATAATATTAAAATTGAAGACAGCACGCCTTCTATTGAGGTAGATAGGCGGACAGTCAAGGGGCGCAGTGGCTATATTCACGATGGTCTGACGCTTCGCCAAAAAACAATTAAAGTTTCTGGAAGGTTGGCAGTTGCTAGCCTTTCGGCATTTATGGAAAAACAAGACGAGCTTGCAGGATGGTTATATGGTAATGAGCCTTATTTCATCACTAAAATGCATCCTGTACAAGATGATTTGTATGAATTTGAGTTACCAGGAGCGAAAACGGGGGATTTAAACCTTTTGGATATTCCGCACAACCCTTGGAAATACCGTTACAAGGTACATCTTAACCGTGAAATTGAGTTTATTTTTATTGGTAAATTAGAAGCAGGCCTGAAGTATGATGTTTCTTTTGAATTTGTAACAGCTGAAATACCGTATGGTGAGACAGTGCCTCGAGAAATTACCTTATCGGGTTCGTATATTACTTATCGCGGCACAGCTTCATTAAGTCAATTCGAAGTACCGTTTGTTGTTGAACTAACCTCTGATGCTCAGCAAACCAATTTCTTTGTAGAAATCGATGGACGCCGTTGGAATTATTCCCATACTGCGACGCCGATACAACCAAGGGAGAAGATCCTTTTATCAGGGGTCGAGACAAGTATCTATCGTCCGGGTGGCACTCAAAACCTCAATATTAACAATCGGACTAATTATGAGTATTTTATCATCAATCCAAATCCACAGAAACAGGTCAGTTTTTCAACAGATTTCCGTGGGACGGTCAAAATATTAGGTTTCAAAGAATTGTATAAGTAAGGAGGTGATAGATTGATTACATTTTTAGACTCTCAGCAAATTGAGAGAAGTGCTCAAGTTGGTTTTTCGACGGTTCAATCAGTGAATGGAGAATTGTCTGTAAAGGGAACGATCTATACGAATGATGATATTTTAAAGAATGTTGACCGAGGTTGGAGATTTCGATTGAATGATGAATATTACCGCATCATTTACGTTAAGCCCATCGACACAGGAAAACAAATTGAAGTCGAATTTGATGCAGTCCACCAATTTTTTTATGATATGGCTAAGTCGTCGATGTATGAAGTGTTGAACGGAACGCATTCTCTTAGATATTATCTTGACGCTATTTTCAAAAACAGCGGTTACAAATTTGACCTTGATATTGATGTGAAGTCGATTCGTAAAAGTGATTTTGGTTGTAAGTCACGGCTTTCTCTTTTTAATGACATTATTAAAACTGCAGGTGTTGAATTTTTAGTGAGCGGGCACCTTGTTCGTATTAGGAAATCCATTGGCTCGGATCAATCTACACTCGTCCGTAAAAATTTCAATATGAATGAAATCACTATTGAAAAAGACATTAATAGCTTTGTGACTTACCAAAAAGGTTTTGGAGCATGGAAAGATGAAACGGATCAAACGAAAGGTCGATATGAATCTGAATACGAAAGTCCATTAGCTAAAATATATGGACGGATTGAAGCAGAGCCAGTTGTCGATGAGCGATACAAAGAAACCGGCAAGCTTTTAGAACGATTAAAACAAAATGTAGATAATTCTTATAAAATCTCAATCGCAATCGATATGGAAGATTTATCTGCTGCAGGTTATAAAACCTCTACTCCTAAAGTTGGAGATTACATCATGGCGATTAATGAAACGTTGGGAATTCGTAAGCGAGTTCGTATTGTTTCGTTAGAAAGCAATTATGATGTATCTGGCAAGTTGATAAAAAGAAAAGTTGTTTGCAATGATGTTGGTTCCGTTCAAAGATACTCTTCAGAGATGAGCGTTTTATCTCGTTCTGTATCAGATTCAAAAAACGAAAGTTCGAAAGCAATTGAAACAGCAATCAGGGCTTTGGTATCGGCTGAAGGTAAAAACACGAATTATTTCGGTGATAAAAAACCTTTAGACAATCCTCCAGGGACAATCAAGAAAGGCGACCGACTCTTCCTGACTGCTGGTGACGAAACAGAACTTTATTTTTGGAGTGGGTCGGAATGGGTTATCGAACCTACAAGATTTGATAAAAAAAAATTCAATGTGGAATTCGACAAGAAAGCTGAAGCTATAAACAAAAGCATCCAGCAAGTTGGGAGTGAAGCCGCAACTGCTTTAGCCACAGCTGGAGCAAATACTTCGCTTATAAAGGAAACTCAGAAGATTAGCGAGCAAGCGAAAAAACAATTGGATTTACAATTTGCTGACTACAAGCAATCAGTAGACGGACGATTCACAAGCTTATCTTCTCAACTTGATAGCAAAGCTAATCTAATTGACTTTCAGCGAGTACAAGAGACTAGCAAGCTTTATGAGAGGATTATCGGTAGTACCGAGAATGACATTTCGAATAAGGTTGCTCGCATGGCTATGACAAGCCAGCTGTTTCAGGTTGAGGTGGCTAAAAATGTCGGAGATAGCCGAAATTATGTGAAGAATGCCGATTTTAGGGGTGGTTCTAAAAATTGGAGAGAAACGAACGTTTCAGGCTTGAATTTCAACTATGAACATTCATCACAAAATCGAAATAAATCGGGCGTGCATATTTATGGAACATCTATAAATGCTCGTTATTTTGGATTGCAACAGACAGTCAAAATTGAACTAAAAAAATCCGATAAAATCACTCTTTCTTTTTTGGTTTCAAAAGATGGACTTAGCACTTTCTCTGGCCTTGACATCGGGTTACATTATAGGAAAGATGGTGCAATAAAATCGCAGGCATGGAGGGAGATTCCAAATAGTGAAATAACTGCATCCGCTTATAAAAAACTTAATTTTAATTATGAGTTACCAGTTGACATCGATGAAATCAATTTAATGTTTTATGGAAATCCTGGGAAATCAATAAACCTTTACATTTCAGAGATAAAACTTGAAACTGGAAGCAATGCGACACCATTCACTCTAGCCCCTGAAGACACTGACGAAGCTGTTCGTACAGTTCAAAATCAACTCGCTGGCTCGTGGGCAGTCCAGAACCTCAACAGCGCAGGTGATTTGATTTCAGGTATCAATCTTGGAGCTAACGGCACCAATCGTATTTCTGGTAAATTGACTCACATCACAGGTGAAACTTTGATTGAAAATGCAGTTATCAAGTCAGCCATGATTGAGAGCGTCCTAGCTGACAAAATCACTACTGGTACTCTAAATGCTTCGTTAGTAAATATTGTTAATCTAAATGCAAATAATGTGACCTCGGGAACGTTCCGTGGATTGACTTTTGAAGGAGGAATCATTCGAGGTAATAACGGAAATACTGAAATAGACCTCAACAACAATATAACTACGTATAGAGGACAAGCAGGTATCAAATTTGAATCAAAATCTAACTACATGGTTTTTAGTTCGGGTGGCTATCATGCCTTCTTATCCCCTACCCAGAGTTCAAAAACAAATCAGGCTGCATGGGCGATAGGAGTGGCTGGAAAGTCTAATTTAGATCCGAACGAAAATTTCGTAGGATTGAAAATTTTTAATGGGCCTTATTCTGATTCAAAAAAATTATATCTTGTTGGAGATGTTCAAATTGTTAAGGATTCTGTTTCAAGAAATGCAACCGCTACATCGTTTGAAGATCTTGTAAATCAAATCCAGTACAATTTTATACAAATCAAAAATTGGTTCAAGAAAAATAACCTAGGGCATCCTGGTCTATATGACATCAAACTTTAAAAAGAGGATAAAATAAATGCAATTAAAACTACAAAATAAATACTTGCTGACGATTAAGTGTGTTTTGGAAAAACTGCATATCCAAAACATGAAGATTAATCGAGGGAAAGTCAAGTTTTACAAACATATTCTTGCAAAAATTGAAGAATACTATCAAGATGAGCAAGAAATTTTAAAAAAAGTTGCTATTATCAATGATGAAGGCTTTTTTGCGACAGACGAAAAAGGCAATATTCAACTGCAGAGTGGTGAGTCTTACGAAAATGTAAATCAGAAATTGAATGAACTCGCACAAGAAGAAGCTATTTTTCATGCAGGTGAATATGAAGAGCAATATAAGACATTCTTTGCTTGGTTAACTGAATGTGAAGAAGATTTGACTATGGATGAATCTATCCTGGTTGATGAACTGTTAGAACAGTTTGAGAAACAAATTTCTGAGGAGGAAAAATAATGGAATTTCAGCTTGTTAATAAGTATTTAAGAGAACCTGGAAAAACCTTTGTGGCTATTCGATGTCAGAACCCTTACACAGCATACGACCGTGTATTGGATGGAAACCGGATGGCAGAAAGTGACGAAAGTTTGATTGAAGCGGTAAAGAAAGTTGTCATCGCAGAGCTAGACCCAGCAGGAGCGATTGCGAGTATGCAGCAGAAAGTTGCAAATGCGTCCCAAAAAACAGAAGAGAATAAAGAAGCTGTTGAACGTATTGAAAAATTGACAAATATAATGATTTTGATGGCCATTTCAACAGACGGTGGTATGAGACAAGATTTGTATGACGAAATAGCAAATCTACTCCCTCATTTATCGCCAGGAGTAAGGTATACTGACGGGAGTATTGTTTCAATGGGTTATCCATTCGACACGAATGCTAAGTGGCCGAAAAACAAGATGACAATCTTTAAATTACAAATGCAGAAGTCAGAAGGTTATACATATAAGGGACAGACGGTCTCCGAAATGTTACAACAGGGCGTTCTTACGATGATCATGCCACGTATTGATTAGAAAGGAGATATATGCAAATCGAATTTTTCAATTTTTTTCGTAGCGTCGTCCAGACTGAAGACGGATTGGTCTTGTACGCTTTAGCTTTGATTGTCTTAATGGAAATCATTGATTTTGTGACTGGAACGATTGCTGCTATTGCAAACCCTGAGATCGAGTACAAGAGTAAAATCGGCATCAACGGACTCCTTCGTAAGATTTTAGGGGTTCTCTTGCTGATGATACTTATCCCAATGTCCGTACTCTTGCCAGAAAAGACAGGCTTCGCATTCTTGTACTCGATTTATCTCGGATACATCGCATTTACTTTTCAATCGCTCGTTGAAAACTACCGCAAATTAAAAGGAAATGTCACTCTTTTTCAGCCAATTTTAAAAGCATTTCAGCGCTTACTTGAAAAAGACGAAGATAAAAATAAAGGAGAATAACACATGTCACAATTTAACGAAATCATTATTGCATTTGCTACAGGCTTTTTAGCAGTAGCCACAGGCAGTATCATCAAAGCAGTAAAAGATTATCTTTTACGAAAAGGCGGAGAAAAGACCATCAAGATTGTTGAAATCTTGGCCAAAAATGCGGTCAATGCCGTTGAGCAGATTGCTTCTGAAACTGGCTACAAGGGCGAAGAGAAGCTGGAGCAAGCCCGCACTAAAATCCGTGCTGAACTGACCAAATACAACATCAGCATGACTGATAAAGATCTAGATACCTTCGTAGAGTCAGCAGTTAAGCAGATGAATGAAGCATGGAAAGGGGAGTAAGTATGGGACTAAATCTTGAAACAGCTATTGCTTGGATGCGTGCTCGAAAAGGGCAAGTATCTTATAGCATGGACGACCGCAATGGACCTGACTCTTATGATTGTTCAAGTTCAATTTATTACGCTCTATTGAGCGGAGGAGCAGTCTCCGCAGGATGGGCAGTCAATACTGAGTATGAGCATGACTGGCTCAAAAAGAACGGATATGAGCTCATCGCTGAGAACACTCCATGGGATGCAAAACGTGGAGACGTCTTCATTTGGGGGCGCCGTGGCTATTCTAGCGGAGCGGGTGGCCACACTGGTATTTTCGTGGATAGTGATAACATTATCCATTGTAACTATCGCTTCAACGGCATCACAGTGAATGATCATGACGATATTTGGCTATATGCAGGGCGACCTTACTATTATGTGTATCGCTTGACTAATCCATCTGCAACTGCCGAAGAGGTCAAGACAGGATGGCAACGTGATGACACAGGCTATTGGTTCGCTCGTGCTAATGGCTCATATCCTAAGAGTCAATTTGAGTACATCGAAGAAAACAAGTCATGGTTCTACTTTGACAGCCGTGGATATATGTATTCTGAAAAATGGCTCAAGCACACAGACGGCAAATGGTACTGGTTTGACGAAGATGGTTATATGGCCAATAGTGGATGGAAGAAAATCCATGGGAAATGGTACTACTTCAATCGTGATGGCTCTATGCAGACTGGTTGGGTTAAATACTACGAGAAATGGTATTACCTCAATTCAGAAAATGGCGATATGGTGTCAAATGCATTCGTCCCTTACAACGGTGGCTACTACCTCATGCTTGAAGATGGCCGATTGGCTGAAAAAGAAAGCTTCAACATTGAGCCAGACGGCTTGATCACTACGAAATAAATTTAAAAATAAAGAAAGGAAAATTTCTAAAATATTGTTCGAATTGTTTTAACCGCAGGCTCATGCTTGCGGTTTTTTTGTTTGCTCCAAAACAAAACGTGGTATAATATAGATAGATATTCTTAAATCTATCTACCTACTTTCAAACACTAGCCCCCACTAGTGTTTTTTTGTTTTACAAGGGGCAAAAAAGGGGCAAAAATGCCGTAAAATGTCGTTAGTCTACGTAAAAATCTTGTATATGATTATTATTTTCACTTGATTTTAGTGCATATTGTAAATGATTGTATCATAGCGTATCTTCATAAGTTGTTGTGGCGATTCCTGAACCCTATCAGGCTCCTGCAACACTTGCAGGGGTTTCAGAAGAGAAAGTAGAAGATAACGCCACTGTAACAGCTACAGATGAAAAAACATCAGATAAGATAATCGAGAGTAAGGAAAACGCTCAGGTTACACCTTCAGAAGAAACTCCAGAAAATCTTCAATCTCTTAAGGAGCAGTTAAATAATAGCGTTATTGAGGCAAAAGCTGTTAACCAAGAGATTGAAAAACAAGTAACAAATGATAGTGTTGATAGAGACGATAAGAAGAAACTTAATGATGTTCTTCAAACTTCTAAAACAGAAATAGAGTTAGCAGAAAAGCTGAGTGCGAAAGATTTTGCTTCGAAATCAGAACTTGAGTACAGCCTTGTACGTATGCAAGCTGCTATCGAACTTGGTTACTCTGAGTTGAAGCGTTCGGGACATTCGGGTCAGGTAGTCTATATGCTCTCAGAAGAGAGTAAGACGACGGAAAATACCAATCCCTATATGACGATTGAGAACTATAGTGGAATTCAATCTTTACGCCAAAATGGTGCTAAGGTTCAAGTAAGGTATAAAATGGGATTGACTCGTATCACCTCTGATGAGGTCGAACTATCACAAGGGGCTAAGGATCTTGGTCTGACCTATGATCCTGAAGGGGAGTATGTATATGGGGAACTGACTCTGGATGGTCGCATCCAAAGTGGAATCTACCAGGTTGGGTTAGTCTCTAAGACAAATCCAGCTGTAAGCGCCACTCTCCCCCTAGAAATTACAAAACCTAAGTCATATGGTTTAACTACTTTGGGAGATTCTAGAAGAGATTTAAGTGCATCTAAATCAATTAATTGGCTAACTGAAACAGATGATATGGGGGAGGATAATACTCAGATTAATTCTTATATTATACCTACAACACCTTTTGGTTATCATTTAAACATTGATGATCCTGGTACCAAAACAGGTACGATTGCAGATGCTACACCGACTACGCCGACCTACTATACAGAACTCGGACTTTATGTAGCAGATTCAGCAAGTAAAAATGATTTCCCTGAAAAGCCAATTTTATTGAAGAGGCTTGAACGCTTGGATACTACGCCTGATGTAGATTACGAATTGGTAACTGTAGGTGATGTCTACGGAGGTAGTGATTCCGGATGGAATGTTCATACCAGAGCAACTCCCTATCGTCTGCGTTTTACAAAACTACCAGCTACTCAAGGGACCTTCACTATCAAGTTTAAGACGGTTGATGCACTTGGACAGGAAAGAATTTTTAATGTTCAGTTAACTACTGAAGAGAGATCGAAAGCATCGGATGACAACAATGGTTCTTATCTGACAAATGCTGATGTGCGATTTGCTCCTAATAAAGAACTCACTGTCTTGAACAGAGAAGGTATCGTTTCTGTTCCAAGGTCTACCGAGGAACAGAATTTAGGGAAAATCGAGATTAATAAGGTGAATGCAAGTATCAAACCAGTTCGTCTACCAGATGGACTCGAATTTGATTCAGCAACGCAAACCATAAAGAAAAAAGCAGGTGCAAAACTTGCTCCTGGTAAATATAGTTTTGAATTCCGTGCTATTGATGGACATTTTGGAGACAATGCTCCCAATCGTATCTTCCAATTTGAAGTTACGGATGTCTTAGAGCCGATTAGTCATCAGGTATGGCAAGAAGAAAAGAAATTCTCTGGTGTTCCAGTGGCTCTCTCAGGAAATTCTGCTATTGCAGCGATTCGTGTGGTAACGGAAAGTGGAGATACTTATGCCTCCATATCGGGTGATAGTGTCACAAAAACACTAGAAGGATATGGTGTTAAAGAAACACCCGTAACTCAAACAGCACGTGTGGAAGTTGATTACTATAACACCGAGGGCGGCATTTCTACAACTTTTACAACATTCACCTTTGAGGTGAAACCGCGTGAAGGAGTAGCCCTGAATCTTGATGTGACCAACTCGGATCAGACCGTCAAAGAAGGAGAAATTTTTAAAGATATAGTCATTAGCCACACTGACGGTGCCAGATTAACAGTTGACACAAACGCACTACCGAAAGGTACTAAATATGACCCTGAAACCAAAACGGTTGCAGGTAGAGCTTTTGTTGAAGGAAACTATCGTGTAAAAGTTCTAGTTGAAAAAGATGGGCAAGCCGTACAGAAGTACATAAATCTAAAAGTTCTTCCAGGTGCCTTGGTTGCTGAAGATTACTCACGTGAGCTAACAGCAGGTGAGACGATTGACCCAATTGAATTCCCACTTCCTAAAAATGCAACAATTTCAATTGATTTTTATAATAGGTTGGGTCTGAAACTTGACTACGAAAAAAAAGTCATTTCTGGTGTGGCAAACATTGCTGGAACTGAAACGTTTACATACAACCTTCGTCGCGGAAGAGAAGAAGTGACAGGTAGTGTTACTATTAAGGTTAAGCCTAAACCAGTTGAAGTCAATAGTGGTGAACAAACTGTTGAAGCTGGTAAACCTATTGAAAATTTTGTTCTCTCATCGAGTGAGGGAGCAGTTGTTGGGTCGCCAAGTACGTCCGGATGGATCTATAAACAAAATCTCTATGGATTACCTGAAGGACTTAGTTTTGATCCAAATACCAATACGATTTCTGGGACACCTAAAAGAGTTGGAGAGTTCGCTATTTCATATAATGTTGGATATGAAAACATTTCTAGCGATACTCCTAGAGGAAGGTTCAAGGTGATTGTTGCATCAAAACCAATTCAAGTGACAGGTGGTGAGAGAACAGTCCAAGTTTTATCTGGAATGCCTCCTATTAAGCTAGAAGCATCAGAGGGTGCAAAAATTAGCTATTACGGTTCTCTACCAAATGGCGTCACTTATGATTCGTCAACACAAACTTTCTCTGGAATACCAACTGAAGTTGGAACTTATCGTATAAATGTTCAAGCTAGTTATCCAGATATTATGGGGAATAAGACTGCAAATTCAGAAGTTATCATAAAAGTTACAGAATCTCCAGTTTCTATTGCTATTTCTAACAAAGACCAGACAGTTGCTATTGGAGATGAGATAACACCTGCAGTGATATCGCATAATAATTTATCTACTGTCGGCATGAAAACGCCTTATGGGATTGTAGAAGAGGAAGAAATTAATAACGTGCTTTCGGATTATGGTTTGACCTATAATGCGGCTACTAAAACCATAACAGGCAGTCCAACAAAAACTGGAGTTATCAAAATTAGAATGCAAGCCCAAAATCCTACTCAAATAGGAGGGGCTGCAAAAATTGATACCCTAACTCTTACTGTAACTCCTAAAGTTGAAAAAGAACTTGATTTGACTGTTTCAGGTGGGCGCCAATTGATAACTTTAGGAAAATCTCTATCTGATATCACTATTACTCATACAGCTGGAACAGTATTGACGATAGACGAAGCGAATCTTCCTAGTGGAGTAACTTATAATGCAGTCACAAAGACTATTTCGGGTTTGCCAACTGTAGCAGGTAGTTATACAGTGAAAGCAACGGCGACTACTGCTGAAAAGTCAGTGTCGAAAGATATTCTAATTGATGTCATTGATATTAGAAACGGACAAGATGGCCGTAACGGAGTGGATGGTCAGAATGGTCGAGATGGTGTCAATGGACAAGACGGAAAAAGCCCAACCATAACGGTAGTAGATAATGGCGATGGCACGCATACTCTCCAAGTGGTCAATCCAGATGGACAAACAGCCAATACCCTTATCAAGAACGGTAAAGATGGCCGTAACGGAGTGGACGGTCAGAATGGCAAAGATGGTAAGTCATCAACAATAGTTACTGAATTTGGTCAGGACAGCGAAGGTCAATCAGGTGTCTGGCTCATTGTTCGTGGCTCAGATGGCAATATTACTAGTCGAAACTTTATTAGTAATGGTAAGGATGGAAAAACCCCTAAAGTTCTGACAGAAACAGGGGAAGATAAGGATGGAAATTCTGGTGTTTGGATTGTTACTTATGATGGTGATGGGCAGGAAGTAAGTCGTACTTTTGTTCAAAATGGTAAGGACGGTCAAAATGGTCAAGACGGTAAGTCATCAACTGTTATTACTGAAATTGGAAAAAATGAAGATGGTTATACAGGTGTTTGGGTTATCGTTCGTGACTCCGAAGGTAGAATTATTAGTCGTACCTTTATCCGTGACGGTAAAGATGGAAAAACTCCAAGTGTTCTTACGGAATCTGGAAAAAACAAAGATGGACAAACAGGTTATTGGGTAATTATTAAAGATGGTGATGGTAAAGAACTTAATAGACTCTTTATACGTGATTGTGGTTGTCTAAAAGAAAAAAACCCACAACCAACCCCACAAACAAATCCGCAACCAAATCCGCAACCAAATCCACAACCAAATTCGCAACCAAATCCACAACCAAGTCCACAACCAAATCCGCAACCAAATCCACAACCAAATCCACAACCAAGTCCACAACCAAATCCGCAATCAAATCCGCAACTAAATCCACAGCCAATCCCACAACCAAATCCACAACCAAGTCCGAAACCTGATATGGAATTGGTTCCGCAACCGATTGAAGATAAATTTATACCTCTTTCAAAATTTAATAACGATTCTGATTTGAAGAGAGAACTACCAAAGACAGGCTCAGAAGATTTACCATTTCTACCCCTGTTAGCTCTTACAGGTTTAGCAACAGCAAGCTATGCTTTGTCTAGAAAAAGAGATGAGAAAATTTAACTAAATCTATAGCTATATTGGACTGATAAAAAAGAGAGAACACTGTTCTCTCTTTTTCTATAAGATTAGTTGGTTATGTGACTATGTGTTCTTAATCAAAATAGAAAAACAATCAACATAACTGTTTGGAAACTTCAAATTAGAAGATGATTGAGCTTTTTATTTCGAAAAATAAGTAAGGCTTTTCAATCGTTCTAGGAGGGGACGGCTAATGAAACTAATGGCAATGATTTTACCAAGATCAGGAAGGATAAAGGGAAGGACACCTACTGCAAGCGCCTTATCAAATGGCATCCCAGCAAGGAAGTGGAGGCTGAGAATACCTCCGACAAAGACCAGGGAGTCACCCAAGAGGTTGGCTAGGAAAATGCGAATGTAGCCACTATTTTGATGGATGAGATAAGATGTAAGTCCCGCATAGACAAGGTCGAACCAAAGATAGCCTGCACTTGGACCAACTAAAACATGAAATCCAGCTCCTCCCCCTGCAAAAACAGGTAAACCAATGGCACCCAGCAGGAGATAGAGAGCTACAGATAGAACTGCTTCTCTGGGTCTAAAAATAGTAGCAATCAGACCGATTGCAAAGTTTTGTAGAGTGAAGGGGACAGGACCGATAGGGAGACTGATTTGTGCCAAAACGGCGATGAGAGCCGCACCGATAGCAGGGATAGCGTAGATATGAGCTTTTTTCAAAACTGTTAACCTCTTTTCAAAATTATAGTAACTATTATACTAATTCAGAAAGAAAAGTCAACCTATTTTTGAAATCAAGGTAACAATTTTGTAACGGCCGATTTTACAAGTAAAAAGAGACCTCAAGAGGTCTCTTACAATAATTAGCGCATGGTTACAAATTCTTCTGAGGCGGTTGGGTGGATAGCTACTGTAGCATCAAAGTCCGCCTTGGTAGCCCCCATCTTGATGGCAACAGCGAATCCTTGAATCATCTCATCCACTCCATAACCAAGTCCGTGTAGGCCAATAACTTTTTCGTCATCACCGGCGGTGATGAGTTTGAAACGAGATTCTTGACGATGGCTTGTAACGGCTGAGTACATAGATGCAAAGCTTGACTTGTAGACTTTGATGTTATCTTGGCCGTATTCTTTGATAGCTTGATCCTCGGTCAAACCGACTGTTCCGATTGCTGGGTGGGAGAAGACAACAGTAGGGATAGTCGTGTAGTCCATCTTGGCATTTGTTTTCCCGTTGAAGAGGCGTTCAGATAAGGTACGTCCTGCCTTGATGGCTACCGGGGTCAGTTCCTTCTCACCAGTAACATCTCCAAGAGCATAGATGCCATCTACAACTGTATTTTGGTATTCATCTACTTGGATAAATCCACGTTGGTTGAGTGTGACGCCAGCCTTTTCTAACTCCAGACCGTCTACATTTGGACGGCGACCGGTAGCCCAGATAACTTGGCTGGCAGTGTGACTAGAACCATCTTCGAAATGAATGGTAATACCTTGCTCTGATTCTTCTAGTTTGGCTGGTACCTTATGTGTGTGTAAAGGTAGACCTGTTTTTTCCATTTCATTGACAAGTCCTTCAACGATGTAGCTGTCAAAACCACGCAAGGGACGATCACGACGGACAAACAAATCCGTTTTTACTCCTAGTGCGTGGAGAACACCTGCTAATTCAACGGCGATATAGCCAGCTCCAAGAATCGCAACGGAGTCAGGAAGTTGCTCCCAAGCAAAGACATCGTCTGAGCTGCCACCGAGTTCAGCTCCAGGAATAGTTGGGATGCTTGGACGAGCGCCAGTCGCAATCACGATATGCTTGGCACGAATCAATTCAC